>ERZ1669250.1-NODE-1-length-185754-cov-14.423567_pt1 | contig 185754 bp, 190 predicted proteins | sample MGYA00579295_ERZ1669250 | MGnify/ENA primary metagenome ERZ1669250 (study PRJEB41166, sample SAMN08046056) | hot springs metagenome | biome: hot spring; feature: acid hot spring; material: thermophilic sediment; isolation source: thermophilic sediment from acid...
TAGGGTTCTATGTCAATCATTAAATTTAATAAATTTAACCTGCTAATAAATTTTTTATTTTAAGGTTATATTTGGCAACAGCAACACCAAGACACTTATGTCACCATCGCGCATTATTAACAGGAAACACGTCCTCCAGTTTAAGCTCTTTGACTAGCCTGCTGTACCAGTCTTCGTCAGCAGAACCGCTGTACCTCTTTTCAGGAATTGATCCGTTCGTTGATACAGCTACAGCATTATTATAGAAATCCATATAAGCCTTGATATTCTTATTTATTTTTTACATCCTTTTCTTTGCTTCAACAAGACAATTTCTTGCCAGAACGCTGTAGCGCGTGTATCATCCTCTTTCTTTCTTTAATTTCAAGCCCTTTGTTCACTATCACAACAATCCTTTCTGGGCTAAAAACAGTAGCTTTCCTGACTTCGACTATCCTTTTCTCAACGTCTTCAGGAATCCTGTTAAGCGATCTTTTTGGCCTGTTATATTTCTGAGCACTTCAAAGCCTTCTTCCATGAACCTCTTTAGTATTCTATGGAACTGCCTATTGCTGATTCCCAGCATATCAGCTGCCTCTTTCCTCGTTGTTCTCAAACTCTCAGGTGCCAGAATTCGCACTACAGCAAAGTACCTCTGCTTTACGCATTCTTCCTCACTTTTTATTAGCTGTGTGTATCATTAAGGTACACCTCCCTTCGCATGATGGTTATCATCGATATCACCTCCATGCGTCGAGGGGTGACATATGTCTATTGGTTTACCATACATTCTACACCAACTGCGTTTGTAGAGTACTTTATATAAACGCTTATAATCTCTCTTTCTTCACTCTCAGTTACAATTCTTCTTTGACTGGCGATTTTCTTTAAAGCCGGCGTTCTTCTCGTTTTTCGGCACTCTGACCGGGCTGTATAACACATGATTAGCTTATATGCCGCAACAAATCTCTCTCGCGTTGAGTCTGCCTCTGCTCTTCTGCTCAAATATCTACTTAATATTGCTGTCAGTTAAAAACAAGCTATGGTATGTATTGTTATGTGTTAATAATTTCGGGGTAAGAGACCTGCCTCAGCATATAGCATATATTTAAATCTCAAGTTTTTTATGCTGTTTTGCTCTTTAAAATTATTTTACCAATTTAAAAACAAAAAATAATTTTTGAAAACTTTTTTGTTAATATTAAAGATTATAAAGAAAGAAATAATAATCTCATGCTTTATAATTGTTCAATGGACAAAGAAAAGGTCTTAGATCAAATCTGGGAAAACCTTTCTTATGTAATTGACCCAGAGGTTGGCGTTTCTATATTAGACTTAAACTTAGTGCAAAAACTTGAGCTTGGCGAAGATGGCACTGTTAACATAGAAGTTAGAATGACTACGCCTGCGTGTCCAGCAATGCTAGCTTATCAGCTAGCAAATGATGTTGTAGAAGCATTAAAAAAGGTGCCTGAAGTCAAAAAAATTAATTTTAAACTTCTAGACCACTACATGGCAGATCAGATAAACGAGGCTATAAAAGAATCATTAGAAGAAAAACCAGCATAAAATGTTGAACAAAAAACTAATAAGTTCAGTTGCAGGAATTATAGTATTTATCCTTTCATATGTGTTTTATGGTGAAGGAAAACTTGGTTATGCGCCTTTTCATAGCTTAATAGTTGCAATACCGGTATGGACAGCAAATGCGGTTACAAAGGGAGGGGTATTAGTAATATTTGTTCTTATGACGCTTGAAAGTTCATCGTTACCTATACCTTCTGAAGTCATATTACCTTTATCAGGATATTTGGTTTCCCTCGGCGAGCTTAACTTTTTCTGGGTGCTGGCGGCCGCAAATGCAGGTTCTATCATTGGATCAATAATAGATTACTATATAGGTTTATGGGTAGGCATAGAAAGCATCGAAAAAAGACATTTAGTAAACAAAAATAGCCTTAATAAAGCAGTAGAATGGTTTAAAATGTATGGGGCTTACGCTGTCTTTTTTACGCGAATGCTCCCTGGCATGCGTACTTTAATATCGTTTCCTGCGGGTGCTTTTAAAATGAATGTTATAAAATTTCTTCTATTTACCTTTCTAGGTTCTTTTTTATGGAGTATAATCCTGATTTATATAGGAATAATACTTGGAAACAACTGGGAACACGCTATAAATTTGATTAACAGAGTTCTTGTCCCTGCAACCATAGGAATAACTGTAGCGTTTCTAGTATACATTGGGTTATCCATTAAAAAATAACTAGGGTCTCCAAGCTGTTTTAGCCTTTTTACCTATTGCAAGTCCAAGAAAAGCTCCAAAGATAGAGAATATAATGTCGATAAAAACAGAAGAAAGCTGTATAACTGGAGGCTGATAGACACCAAAATTAAAAAGCATAAACTGGGATGCCAAAAATGCGTCAGTAGCACTAAAAACTATGGATGCAAGTGCTGCAGTCATGTATTCCCTTTTTCCGGCAAAAATTACGATCTCTGCCAAAGACGCCATGCTAAAGTAAAACGGAGTCCATACTGGGTTGAAAAAAGATATCATGGATATTATGTAAAATGGTATAATCATCATGAAAAGTGATCCATATGCACTTTCAGTCAGCACAAGAAGAACCGATACGATTATGCCTTCTGGTAAATACACAAAAAGAGCAGTTGCAAAATAATTAAAAGGTGGTGTATACCACACAAAAGCAGGTACATATGCTATAGCCCATTGAGCAGCATAAAGTAGCACACCAAATGTTATAGATAAAGCTAGGTTCTTTGGACTGACGGCTTCTTTCAACCTTTTGTTTATCAAAGCTAAACCAATCACGATTATGACCAAAGACTCAATGAGAGTTATGATCTCGCTCAATGTTTTGCTGTAGGCGTAAATTTCAAATGATATATATAATAATAATGAAAGAACAGCTATTATAATCACAGATAAAACACTCGCTAATAATGAGTTTCTCATGTTGGATGGTTAATCCATCCAAATATTTATATCTTTCTCTACCTAACGCTTTTTTATATGATATCGATTAAGGACCTTTCCATGAGATATGATGGAAAGGTTGTTTTTGAGAATGTTAACTGGGAAGTTGGTGAAGGAGAAATAGGATTAATAAGCGGAGCCACAGGTTCCGGCAAAACTTCGCTTTTATATTCTATTTTAGGGTTTGTAGGTGAATATGTTGAAGCTAAAGTGAACGGAAAAATTCTGGTTAACGAAATAAAACCTGAGGAAGCCCTTAAAAAAGGGCTGATTTACTATGTACCGCAAGAGCCAATTAACTCTTTCATTGGTTATGACGTTTGTACAGAGCTTTCGTGGAAAAATCCTGATTTAAAACTTTTTAATGAAATTGTAAAAGAGTTAGGTCTAGAAAAAATTTTACATAGAGATGTGTTCACATTAAGCGGCGGCGAGGCTCAGAAAGCGGCTATCGGGTTTGCTTTGCTAGGCGGATATAAAATTGTACTTTTTGATGAACCATTGTCAAATCTAGATCATGAATCAAGAAAAAAGTTCGTCGAACAGCTCAAACTTTTGCGAGAAAAAAATGTTACAGTAATAATTGCTGAACATAGAATAGAATACTTGAAGAACATAACAGATACTAGCTTGGAGTTTTATTCAGAAAAAAGGAGCGCGCCCGAGCCAAAAATTAATTTGATTAAGAAAAACGTACAAAACAAACTTGTTAAAGTTACAAACCTCAGTTACGCCTATGAACAAGGCAACCAAGTGCTTAAAAACGTAAACATCGAGATTAATTCTGGTGAAGTTGTTTCCTTTGTTGGGCCTAACGGTTCGGGCAAGTCAACCATGGCTAAACTAACTATTGGCCTACTTTCATCAAAAGGAGTTTCTGTAAAGGCAAAGAAAAAAGGCTTCATGTTACAGACCCCAGAATTACAGTTCCTACAGGATAGAGTTATGTCTGAAGTACTTTATGAGAGCAGAGATGAAAAAATAGCCGATGAGAGCATAAATTTTTTTGGACTTGAAAATAAAAGAGAAAGGTTGCCACACTCACTTTCTCGAGGTGAAAGGGTTAGGTTAGCTCTTGCATCAGCGCTCGCAAAAGATCCAGAACTATATATACTGGATGAACCAACAGAAGGTCAGGATCATTATGGTTTATCAATGTTGGTTAACATTTTAAAATACATAAAGGATTTTGGCTCTTCCGCAATAATCATAACCCAAGAAGAAGAATTTGCTAGGATGGTTTCTGACAGGGTTTATCAATTTTATAATGGTGAAGTGTATGAATCATAAAAATTATCAAAGTTTAACTTCGTTCTTAGTTTTATTAACAGGTTCAATATTGGCATTAATATCTTTTAATATTTATATACTTACAGCAGGTCTTTTATTATCATTAATTTATGGCTACATAAATTATAAAAACCAGATGCTGTACGTTATTAAGTTCAGTATATGGATAGTGTTTGGATTTGTGCTTTCGCAATCATTTTTTTACTGGGGCTTTTATTCTGGACAAAAAACGAATATCATTTTCTGGATAATAAGACCAAATTATAACTCAATGATTGATTTTTTAACGGAAGATAAAGGTATTGCCATTACTTATCAAGGAATAACATGGGGGCTTATATCTTCTGCGAAGCTCCTTTTAACTTTATTCTTAGCTTTCTCCTTTTCAAAAAGTTTGAGCCCTACGACTGTTATTAAAATTTTTAAAAAAATTGGCATACCAACCGCAATTGCTCTCGGAGCCGTGATGACTTTCAGGCTACTACCGGAAATGATTGATATGACAAAAACTATATACTCAGTAAGTAAGGTTAGAAAACCAAAAAATATTAACAGGGTTTATAAGCCATATATTTTACTCAAAGCCCTTATATACAGCTCTGTAAAAAAGGCGTTTGTAACGTCACTTGCGCTCGAAGCCAAGGGAGTACCTAGTTTTACTCTAGAATGCGAACCTTCAAAAAGATCTTATTATAGACTAACCGATTTACTTTTTTTAACTTTATTAGCGTCCTTGATAGTTTTGAACTTCTTTACTTATTTTTGACTTCAGATTGACTCCGTTTATTATTAATGATGCAATGTAAAGGATAAAAAATGTTTCTGCCAGCCCTATAACTATGCCCAAAATCCAGTAGCCTGTTAAGTACCTTGTTATAAAAGCTCTAGTAATTTCTATCGCATATGTTGGAGGTAACAAGAGCAAAAGTACCTTAAAAGGTCCACTTACATAACTAAGCGAACCTCCAGCTATAAAGAAAAGAGTCGGTATAAGAATAGGAACTGTTATTATTCCAAGGTAAACATTCGCTATCCTCAAATCTTTGCTTAAAAGGCCTATTAGTATTCCGAGCGAGCTCGAAAAAATTGTGCTTATTATTAAAAGAACTATAAAGATCAAAAGAATTAAATCATTTACAGAAAAAACAGGGCCTGTTTTTACTCCTCCTAATAGGGTTAAATATTCATTAGAAAATATAATCAAACCTACTAGATAAAACATTGAACTTAGAATTGATATTACAAATGAGGATATTATTTTGGACGTTAAGATATCATACCTTTTTAGGGGCATGCTCAATAACATTTCAAACGTTTTTTCTTCCTGCTCAACTGTTATGAGAGTTGCTGCCATTTCAGACATCCCTATACAAAGCGCAAACAAAATGGTAGGGGCAACAAATTCTTCAATCTGTGTCATTTCAAATATATAAAGCGGGTTTAAGGAATAAGTCACGTTATTTATGTTTGTTATAAAAGAATAATTTACAGGGTTTGATATAACTTTGAAATTCGCTACGCCAATTTTTTCTAACAAATAATTCCTGTAATATGCCTGAAAACCGTTAAGAATATAATTCAGCGCTTCTGCTTTTGCATAATATATTTGGTTTATATCTTTCATGTTGAACGTTACATTAAAAGTTATAAAATTGCTGTTGTTATAAAATTTTATTATTGCATCAGAATTATAAGGCTGACTTGTGATCGTAACGCCCTGGCTGTAAAGATAGCTATTAAAAAGGCTCCAGTTTTTGCTGACATAAACATTCAGGGGAACAGAAGAGGGAGGTGCTGTAACTGCAGATATAAATCCAAAAGCCGCAAATATTGCCAAAGGCAATAAAAAACCTATATAGACCTTTGGATCTCGAAGAACATCCAAAAGATCTTTTTTTATGAGGGCAGTGATCTTTCTTTTCATTTTCTTGGTTCACCTTATGCTCTTATCCATTTGATCCCCTTTAGCAAGTTTCATAAATACTTCTTCTAGGTCAGAATTATCGCCTTTTATTTCTTTTATAGACCCTACCCTAAGCAAAACGCCTTCATTGATTATTCCTATTTCATCGCATAACTTTTCTACTTCAAACATGTTGTGTGAAGAAACAATCACGATAGATGAATTCTTATTAGCAAATTTTTTTATCAAATTTCTGATGTTAATTGCGTGAAAAACGTCTATTCCTGCTGTTGGTTCATCTAAAACAGCAAGTTTAGGTTTTACCATAAGAGCTCTTGCTATTTGCAGTCTTCTTTTCATACCTTTACTGTATGATTTTGTTTTTTCGTATATTTTATCACCGAGATCTGCTATCCTTATCCCATCTTCTAAAAACGCTTTATATTCATCTCTGTTTCTTGCATAAACAGTAGCAGCGAATTCAAGATGTTCATACCCTGTCAGATTTCTGTATGTTCCTGCATCTTCTGGCACGTATGCAAGAAATTCTCTTGCAGATTCTGCCATTCTAATTATGTCAACAGCATTAAGAAAAACGCTTCCTGAATCTGGCCTCAGTACGGTTGAAATTATTTTAAGAGTCGTAGTCTTTCCTGCTCCATTAGGGCCAAGTAGCCCAAAAACCTTACCTTCCTCGGCTGTAAAGCTAATTCCTCTAACCGCTACCGTACTGCCGTATGATTTAAAAAGTTCTTTTACATAAAGGGGCATCTTTTATTATGCATATAATTTACGATTATAAACGGTTTTTTAAAGAATTAAAAACGATTAGCATTTTCTTATCATGATTTTTTAAAAAGTATAGTTTATGAAGACTTATTTATCTTGTCTGTAAAGTATTATGTCTTTTATGAACCCTGTTTCGTCTATTTCAACTTTTGACCTCCAATCCTCAAAAACAATCCCGTTCTCTTCTTTTATGTATCCAAGCCTTTCCAGCTTAGATATTATTTGATTAACCCTCCATCTAGGAAGCTTTTCTGTCAAGATCCTTATAATAACTTCAAGAGGTACAGATCCTCCCCTCAGAGAAATTTCTACAAGAATCATTGCTAACGAAGCTATTTCTTCTATGCGGAGCCACCTACCGTAATCTGCTTCAGAAAGTGGCTCCTTCGTCATCAAGACAAATCTAGCCTTTTCAAAGTCCTTGGGCGCTTCATCATCGGGGACTATTGTTATTTTCATACCTAATTTATCCGCTTCGAGTGAAGCGACCTTTATTGCCTCAAGATAATCTTTTCCAAGATTCTTCTTTAACTCCCAGCCCTTTAAACCTGGTAAAGAAGACGTTTCGATCAACAAAAGCCTTAGCGCCTTTAAGGCCTTTTTTTGGAGTTCTTCTTCAGCCAAATGGTATCGCCACGCTTTCAAATTCTCCGCCACGGGGAGAGGTTATAAGAGTTTCCCCAGTTAGCGGATTTCTTATAACCGAAAGTAAGCCAACAGTAGAAAGGTAAGCTATATAAAACGCCACTTTAAGTTTTTCATCAAACTTATCAATAAACCCCTTATAAGGCACAGTTTTAGATTTTTGAAGTTCTTCTTTTAAACTTTTTTCGTAAAATTCCATAGCTTCTTCTTCAAACCTCTTGTCAAAAACGATGTTCTGTGTGTACTCATTTTCATGTCTTGTAACGCTTCCCAAACTGGCTTTTTTACCCCATGGCTCTACCAGACCCAAATATTCAACAGCCATCTTTATTCTTTCACGGCTGATTCTTTTGATACCTAGCGTAGGGGTTGTGTGTTTTGCAAGTATAAGACCTAGATCTTTAAAAGGCATCTGCTTTACCTTTTCTTTTATGAGCTGAGGGTCTATCTTTAAACCTTTAAGCGCGTCAAGCACCCATTCTTCCTGTTTTTCAACAACAATGGATACGGAATTTAATGCCTGAGATTCATATTTTAAAGATTTAACCCTGTCTTTGAGCTTGTTTGCATTTATTTTCTGCAAAAGCTCTTCAACGTTTACAGCAAACGGATCTCCGCCAAGTTTTTTAAGAGCTTCTGGTAGCTCTATTATCTTCTTAAACTCTTCTTCTTTATTGTTCACTTTGCTATCACCTTAGGGGCGCTTCCGCTCTGACTTTTCTGTACTATTATAAAGTTTATATCTGGTGCATAGAAACTTGGAAAATTAGGAGTTATGATGAGGTATTGTGTTTCACTGCCCTGTGATACTTCATATATAGCTTTGATGAACTTTTCTCTGATTATTGGATCCATATGAACGTCAAACTCATCTAGAGCTCTGAATGGAGAAACTATGTACATCTGCACAGCGAGCAAAAAAGCAGTGACTGCTGCGCTCAACTCACCGCCGCTCTGCGAAAAGCTGTCCAATGGTATCAAATCAGTTCCTACAAAGCTTGCATAAAGTCTCAGACCTGCATTTTCTGGATCGTTTTCATTAACGAGTATCACTTTGCCGCTTGCGTTTATCCTCGACATAATTTCGTTATACTTTCCGTTTATTTCGGAAATCGTCTTCCTTATAACTTCTTTCCATTCTTCAGACCTACTTTCTATTTCTTTTAATGTTTTTTCCTTGTTTTTTCTTACTTCTTCAAGCTTTTCCTTGTATTCGTCCACTTTAGCCTTGAATTCAAGATATACCTTTTCTGCTTCTTGATTTACATCGCCAAGGACTTTAAGCTGTGCGTTAACAGTTTTTATCTCATCTTCTATTTCAGATATTGTCCTTACAGATGCCGGCCTCTGACCTGTTGTCTTTTTCAAAGCCTCGTTTAACTCGTTTTTTATCGAGTCGAGCTCTTTGGTGAGTTCCTTAAGATCAGATTGCAAAGACTCTATTCTGTATTCTCCTACCTTTACCTTTGAGTACTTTTCAAGCATGCTTTCCAAAAGAGGGTTAATTTCATTAATTGAATCGTAAATTATTGTAATAGATTTTTCATCGCCTTTATATACTTTTGCTGTGCCGTCTTTTATTATTTGAATAATAGTGCTGAACTTCTTTCTATCTGATTCAAAATCTGATATGGTTTCTTTGTTTTTAGCCACCAGCGTAGAAATTTCTTCGCTAATCCTGCTTATCTTTTCGTTAAGATTATTAATTGATCTTTCGAGCTTTAAAACTTCAGCCCAAGCGTATTCTGCATTTAGCTCTTCCAGTTTCTGTTTAAGCTGTCTGCTCATCACTAGTCTATCATATTCTTCACGCCATTTTTCTAGAGAATCCATAGCCTTTCCTATAAGATCTTGATATTGATTTTCTTCTGCGATTATGTTTTTTAAACGATTTTTTGCACCAAGGAGATTTTCTCTTATGCTGGCTATGCCGAGAGCTTCCTCGACCATTTTAAGCTTATCCTCGGGCTTTATCATAATAAATTCATCTACCATCCCCTGAGGCATTATTATTAAAAGGTTGTTCGGATCTATGCCTACCCTCTTTAGAAGGTCAAGAACCTGCTGTCTAGATGCTTCTTTATAATCTATTTCAAACCAGTAAGATCCGTCTTTTCGCAAGTATCTTGAAAGCATTATTTCATCTTTGTTATAAGCCGGAAAAGGTCTTTTCCCGTTTTCTCTTAAGTTGTTAAGCACTAGTGAAACCCTGCCTATATCTTCTCCTCTCCTGACTAGATCAGCCAGTTTTCTGCTCCTTTCTGTAGAAAGCTGACCCATAGCCAAAGACATACCAAGAAGGATAGCGCTTTTTCCTGCACCGTTTGGCCCAGTTATAAAATTAAACCTTGGTTTTAACGATATTCTTCCATATTTATAACTCATAAAATTTTCTAGTATGACTTCTTTTATTATAGCCTTGCTCAACCCAAACAAAATATCATTAATTTAATATAGCTTTATCTGAAGTTGTTGAAAGAATCTAACTTTTAGTAAAAACAACTTAAGTTTAAAGCACTATTTATAAATGCCAACTACAATAATTTTTTAATCTCATGAATAAAGATTCTGAAGAAGAAAAGCTTGAACGTATATTAAAAGACGGTTTAGATTCTTTGTGGAAAAAGGAAAAATCAGAACATCAGATTATAAAGGGAGTTTACTATCCTTCATACATAGGTTCTTGTTTAAGAAAACAGTATTACATCTATACACTTGGAGAGTCTGTAACTTCTGAAGAGCTTGTTATTTTTATGACAGGAAAAGGTGTTCATGAATTGGTTGTTAAAGCGTTTGGAGAGAAAGTCAATGTAGAAAGTGTCGAGGCGAAGATCGGTCTTGAAATAACAGATAAAATAAAGTTAAGTGGACGAGTAGATGTTATAATAGCTGATTTAGAAGGCAAAAAATATCTGATAGAAGTTAAAAGCGCGAGTAAAATTCCTGATACCCCATACGAAAGCCATGTTTTACAATTACATACCTATATGCAGGCTTTGAACTTTGACGAAGGGTATCTACTGTATTGGAATAAAAGAGATGGAAATATCAAAGTATTTAAAGTAATAAAAAACGATGAAATGATGAAAAAACTTTATGAAAGAGTAGTTATGCTTGACTATTATATATCTATAAATTCACCACCACCTCCTGAGTCTTATCAAGAAGGGAAAAAATGGGAATGTAAAAAATGTCCTTATTTAAACACGTGCAACCCTGGTCCTCTTTGACACATTTATCATTATCAAGTTCTCTGATGATTTTTAATTAAAACATTTTATAAAAAATTACCAATAGATAATTTTTATAATTATATAAATTATTATATAAAAACTAACAAATTTATCTCACTGTTAGATAACTACACTTTTAATTAACATTTAGTTGCGATTATCAAAACTTAAGCATATGTTTACTTGGCTTATAAAGTAGTTTGTATCCTAATCAACAATATAATAGACGTTTGGTGAACTACCCTGACCTTGCGGCCAGGGCTTCCCAGTTTATCGCTGGCTTGCTTTCGCATAAGTAATGGTTTGTATTTCATCATGTCTGGCATGATCATTCAGCATCTCGCCTGCGTTCCACAGGCAAAGCCCAGTTATCGCTGTTTTTACTCGATCAGAGTTCTGGCCTTCTTTAAAGGCATCGCGTATTCCTCCTAAATAGGTTCGCAGAATCTAAACGTTCTTTTCATGGTTGTGCATCAGCCTGTAAAGATCGTGTTCTGAAGCCTTTAAAAAACATTTCTAAGGGGGCTATCTACAGCTTAAGAAAGGGGACTTCTACCCCTTACCACGCACATAGTTAAAATGGACGAGGGTCTTTTATCCTTTACATTTCAGCGACGCTGACCGCTTTTATCAAAAGACATTAAATTTCTTAAGCTATTTAAGTTGAAGAATTAAATGATGCGTAGTAGTTCTTCTTACTTCAAGATTCTAAAAACAAAGGTTTTTTATAATCTGAATTAAAGCTTAGCTGAATATTCTTCAAATTTTCTTAACTTTCGCTCTTGCAAAACCTTATCAAATATAGCATGTATAAAGTGAAAAAGCTTATTAGATGTATTCAAGTAAATTATTAGGCGTTGATAAAGATTGGAGAATATGAAATACGTGAAGCCAACGAAAATGATATCTGGGAAGCAATAAAGATTAACGAAAAGACACTTCCTGAACATTACACTTTTGAATTTTACCTTGAAGTTTATAGAAATTTCCCTGAGGGCTTTCTTATTGCATGGATTAATAACAATGCAGTAGGATATACAATGAACAGAATAGAAAGAGGGCTTTCACATTTTGGTTTTTCAATAGTAAAACAAGGACATGTGGTGTCGATTGCGGTTTTGCCCGAACATAGAAGAAAAGGGATAGGAACCGCCTTGCTTCAGACGGCAATTGAAAAAATGAAAAACAGAGGATGCCACGAGGTCTACTTAGAAGTAAGAGTAACTAATGAAGAAGCCATAAAAGTATATGAAAAACTTAACTTCGTAAAAGTTAGAAAAATTGAATATTATTATAGTGACGGAGAAGATGCGTACGTCATGGCCAAAAGGCTTTGACGAGGACGCGGTTAAAGCAATAAAGGAAGCTATTCCGGATAATAAATTGCTAGAACTATTTTTATCAGAAAAAATTTCTCTGGAAGATCTTGCTTCAAGAATAAGCTGGAAGTCATTTGAAAAATTAACAGAGTTAATGTTTAAACAGATAGGTTATTTTACTCTTACGAATTTTAGGATAAAAAGAAGAGAAATAGATGTTTTGGCGTTCAATGAAAATTTAGTTTTTGCCGCAGATTGCAAACACTGGAAAAGGATGTCCTTTTATTCTTTAAATAGAAGTGCCGAAATGCAAAAATTAAGAGCTTCATTGTTGACTTCAACTTTAACTTTTTCAAAAAAGCAAATAGTACCATTAATAGTAACATTATATGAAAACGAACTTAAAATAATTAATAAAATTCCCATTGTACCTATATTTAAGCTGAAAGATTTTGTTATAAACATTTATGGATATATGGAAACAATAACTGTTATAAAGGGCCCGTAGCTCAGCCAGGATAGAGCGCCGGCCTCCGGAGCCGGAGGCCGCGGGTTCAAATCCCGCCGGGCCCGCCTTATTTATTTGATTTTAAAGAGAAACCATTGATAAAAAAATAAGTATAAAAAACAAATAATGGAAAACCATGCGAGAGCTTTTAAACTGGATTTTGTAATATTTAAAACAAGAAAGAATGGACGAAATAGAAAACTTAGTAAATAAATATTTTATTATAGAAGATGAGTTTCACATAGAAAATGGCTATGAATTTGAAATAATTAGCCGTGACTCTCTTGACTTTAAAAAAACTTTTGCCAGCTTTTATAACGATATTAAAGAAACAGATTATATACCAAGGCTAGAAAAGCACGGCTCTAAATACATATTAAAAGTTGTAAAAAAAAGTTTGATAATGCCTAAAAACAGCATTTATCGACTATTACTCCTAATAGCTTCTCTGGGAAGCATAATTTTAGACGGTTATTACAGACTGGGTAGCTATAGTGAATATATGCTTGCGTATGAAGCGCCTATACTTGCTATGCTTGCTCTTCATGAGACATCTAAGTATATCATATCATATTTAAAAAAGGGACAACGTCTTAGCTCTTATTCAATCCCTGGAATCCCGGGCATAATGCCATTTATGGGATTTATAACAACTGGAACAGATTCAACAATAAACAGAGATTCACTTTTCGATGAAGCTTTTTATCCATATCTAGCAGCGCTTTTAGGCGTTATCATCTTTTTAATATTTAGTTTCAGGATAAACATAAACTTTTCAAAACAACTAACAGAACCTTTTTTAAACCAGTTTCTAAGCGGAATTTTTAACAGCAAAAATCTATTTTTAGAAGGCTCAATGCTAGGAATAACGATTCTTTTTATTAATTTCTTACCAGCAACAAGTTTGGATGGCGGGCTTCTAATATCAAGCCTTGAAAAAAGCTCTCTGGTTTTGGATTTAATTAGCATAATAATAATGAGCTTTTTGGGTTATTTTGTGCTGGCTCTTGCTGTAATCTTTGTCCAGAATGCCCATAGAACTGAACTTCTAGATTCTGTATCACCTCTTTCAAAAGGAAGGAAGACTATTTATGTAGTATCTTTTGCCTTTATAATTATATTGTTTATAATGTTTGGGTCACTATAAAAAAACTTTAAAAATACAGGATTACCTTATTTAAATAAACTTATAGTTTTATATCAGAAATCAGAAATTTTAAAATTTTATATGATCTTATTTTTATACATTGTTAATATAAGATTTAGATCTACTTACTAAGTTTTTATTTATAGCGTTAAGATAGACCTGTTTGTTTTCCTCGTTCAATTTATCCCAGTAGACACGAGGCCATATAGCATCAGCATGGGTTTTAACTATTTCTTGGTTACTTAAAAGATCATTAAATATAACTTCCATTATTTGATCCATTGAATATTTTGGTTTAAAACCTAACTTTTTTAAAGTTCTGTGAGAAACAGAGTATTTATGCCTCTGTTTTTCAACTCTCGGATCTGGTATTCGTACGAATTCTGGATCAAAACCATACTTAGAGACTATCTTTTTGGCCCTTTTCGCTAGTTCAATCGTGCTATGTATTTCCTCCATCTGATTTACCACCCGATATTCACCTTCATCTGCAGGTTTCTGACCTAGGAGGAAAAGACAATCAATGCTATCTTGTAGCGATAAAAAGCTACGTTTCATTAGACCAGTGCCATAGATGAGCATTTTGTTAAAGGCAATTATCTGTGCAAAATATTTGTTTATTACAGTCCCCCATACACCATCAAAATCCAGCCTTGTATTAAGCTCGTTGTTAACGAGGTCGTCTGTTCTGCTTCCATACACAACACCTTGCTGAACATCTGTAGCCCTAATTCCCCAGATTTTGTTTGCAAAAATTATGTTATAAGTATCAAATACTTTACTCACATGATACCAAGATCCAGGATCTCTTGGTATCATTATTCTGTATTTTTTACCTTTGTACTGGACGTTCATCCATCCTTCCTCTATTCTGTATCTTGGTGTTCCATATTCACCCATAGTACCCATCTTTATTATGTGGGTTTTTGGTGAATGCTTCTTTATAGCAAAAATCAAGTTGAGGTTCGTCAGTACATTGTTGACTTCAGTATATGCTGCGTGCTCAACATCAATCATAGAATAAGGGGCGCTCCTTTGCTGCGCTAAGTGATAAACTGTGTGAGGTTCGTATTTTTCTATGAGCTTGTCTACAAATTCAGAATCTGTTAGATCGCCAATTATAAACTTTAAATTGCTTTTACCATAAGCTTTTTCGTAAGCTTTTATTCTTTCTTCAGGTGTACCAATAGGCAGGGCGCTTGTACCTCCTACTTCTTCAACGAGTTTTCTTGTAATTAAGTTGTCAACTCCTATAATTTCCTCATTAAGCTCTTTTGCAAGCCTTACAGACAGAGGCCATCCTATATAGCCGTCGGCACCAAAAACCATTACTGTCATTGTACTATTATCAATTACATTTGTAGTTTATAAACTTTATTCGCGATGCAATGTTAATTTAGCTATATTTGTATAAATTTACACAATAAAGCTAAATAAACTTGATTGTTTATTATTTACTATGAAAGTTGGATTTATTGGGCTTGGCATCATGGGTTCTTCAATGGCATACAACATTTTTAAAGCTGGACACGAACTTATAGTTTATAATAGAACAGCATCTAAAACAAAAATCTTTAGGGATGCTGGTGTTCCAGTTGCAAAAACACCAAAAGAAGTTGCAGAAAAAAGCGAGGTAGTAATAATAATGGTTACAGATGCTCCAGACGTAGAAAGCATTATTTTTGGAAAAGATGGTGTTGTTTCTGGAGCTCATAAAGGACTAATAGTAGTGGATATGAGTACAAATTCTCCAGAATATGCAGAAAAATTTGCAAATAAATTAGCAGAACTAAATGTCGAATTTTTGGACGCCCCTGTAACAGGCGGCGATGTTGGGGCTAGAGAGGGCAAACTTACTATAATGATAGGTGGAAAGAAAGAAATTTTTGAGAAGGTTAAACCGGTCTTTGAAAGCATGGGTAAGATGATAATCTATGCCGGCACTACCGGCTCAGGTCAGAAAATGAAACTTGTAAACCAGATAGCTGTAGCGCTTTCAGATCTAGCAATGGTAGAAGCGATAGAACTTGCCAAGTTTTTTGATCTAGATATAGAACAGGTGTACAAAGTGTTGAGTACAGGCGGAGCGCGTTCTTTTACGATAGAATCCTATATGCCAAGGCTTATGAAGGGAGACCTAGAACCCGGTTTCAAACTTTCTCATCTAAGAAAAGACATAGGGTATGCCCTTAATGAGGCTAAGAAAAAAGGAACGCCACTCTTTGCGACTTCTTTAATATATCAGATGCTCATTTCAACAGAAAACCTTGGCTACGGAGAAAAAGGAATCCAAGCTTTAATAAAACTCTACGAGGTTCTTTCTAAAGCTCAAAATTCTTAATCCATATTTATATGTTGAAAAAGCTGTACAAGACTTTTTATCTTATATTCCTTTCCGTTAACCTTAGTATTGTCTTTTTCGTCAAGTAAAAATCCATAGGCTGTAGCCCTGAACATGCTTTCGTCATACAATGTATCTCCTACAGAGATTGCGTTGTTGGCTTCAAGACCATTTTCGTTTAGATATTTTTCTATTAACTTATATTTATGCAAAGGTTCCACTTCTATTATAACATCCATTATAAGACCGTTTTTATCGTATAAAAATTTATTAGCATAAATACGATCAAATCCTAGTTCTCTTCCGACATATTCTGCAAACTCGTAAAGACCGGCAGTAACCATGACAAGTTTTATGCCGTATTTTTTTAATCTGTTTGTAATGATGTGAGCATCTTCTTTTATCGAAACTTTTTTTACAAGGCTTTCTATCATGCTTCTTTTTACATCTCTGCCGTTTATTTTCCAGTATCCAACGTCTAGCTCTACAAGCTTTCTGTATGATATTTTACCCTCAAGATAGTCTTTTAGATAGGGCGATGTTTCTAATCCTATACTTTTGTATATAAGATCCCATGAATTTTCTTTTATTAAGGTGCCATCCATATCAAAAAAAGCCACTTTTATTTCCAAGCCCTTTTATAAAAGGCTTGATATTAATTAATACTTTTCTAGCGATTTTTACATAGCTCTCTGATCGATCTTTCTACAACTTTTATTGCAGTTAAATATTCATTTACAGAAATTCTTTCCTGATCTGTATGGGAAAGCTTTGAATCCCCAGGTCCGTATGCTATTATGGGAACGTCATAGTACGACCTTAATACGTTTCCGTCACACGTTCCAAGCTTTTTTACAAATCCGGCTTTTTCGTTTAAAATATTATATATTCCTCTAAAAAAAGCGCGCGGTAATTCATTAGATGGTGACGTGCTAAAAGGCTCTAGCCTGTCCTCTACAACATATTGCCCCTGTAATAAAATCTTTTCAAGATCAAATGTGTTAAATCTTGGCGGAACTCTTACGTCTATATAGGTAAAAGCATCTGCTGGTGTTTTGTTTGTAGAATCGCCACAACCGCATTTAACTACCTGTGCTGTAACACTATCAAAGTATGAAGTAACGTTCGCGTTCAGTCCTCTTACCTTATTCTGGATATTGTTTATTTCTTCAATCATCAGTTCAAATGCTGTTTTTTCTTCTAAAGGAGAAGAGGAATGATATGGTTTAGCCTTAAAATTAAGCTTTATCAACAATCTTCCTTTATAACTTATTGCTACGTTGTTTATGCCCGTAGGCTCGCCAAATATTGAATAATCAGGTTTTTCTTCATGTTTAAGTATTTCGTTCATGCCTTCACTCAACCGCTCCTCGTCAGTAACCGCTATGAACTTTATTCCACATGGAAGATCTGTGAGGTTTAAAGATGCATGAAGCAATGCAGAAAGGGCAGATTTAGCATCTACAGCTCCTCTTCCGTAAATGTTCTTTCCGTCATAAAAAACCGGCAGTTCCCCAGGCACTGTATCCATATGACCTATCAGATAAATTTTTGGAGAGCCTTCTTTTACTTTAAGTATAACGTTGTTAGCTTTGTCCTGAGAGACGTCGTTAACGTTTAAATTTTTTAAATAATTATAGATAAAATTAGAAACTTTTGTCTCTTTAGTCGAAGGCGAATAAATTTTCAAAATTTCCAGTAGAAACGCAACTGGGTCTGGATAGTTCACCTTTTTGCTACCTCTACAGCAAAATCAACAATTTTAGCAGGTATATCAACACCAGTAACAGAAACTGAATTTTTGAATTCAACCGTTCCGTTTACTTCGTGAACTACTATACCTTTTTCCGTCTCCATCATGTCAACGCCATAAACGCCATCTCCTATAGCTTTAGCCGCTTTTATCGCAAGATCTTCTATTTCTTTCGTTACAGGACAGTTTTCAGCTTTTCCTCCCAAAGCTGTGTTTGTTCTGAAATCTCCACTTGGCTGATGCCTGTAAATTGCAGCAATTACCTGGTCACCAACTACAAATGCCCTTATATCCCGGGGTGGTCTATTCACAAATTCCTGTAAATAATAAACTTGATATATGGGCTCCATATATTCTCTCTCTTCAAATACAGCTTTTGCCGAATAATAACTATCAAGCAAAGCAACCATCCTTCCCCATGACCCTAACACTGGTTTTATCACGGCTTTTTCCCCTAGCTCTTTGAAAGCATCGATAGCTTTTTCTGGAGAGAATGCAACGATTGTCCTTGGAGTTGCCACGTTGTTTTCTTTTAGCCTAAGAGTTGTAAACAACTTGTTACCAGTTATCAACAGGATCTGAGAGCTGTTTATAACCTTAACGCCCAAGCTTTCTACTATAGCTGTGCTGTGAAGCCCTTTATAATAACTTGTTGTTCTCTGTAAAGCTACGTCACCAAACTTGCTGTCATAATCCTTTGTAACGTCAAACGATTCGTCCTTAATATCTATCAAGCCAACGTCCAAACCTTTCTTTAAAGAAGCCTGGTAAAGCGCTTTTTCTTCCCATCTAATCAAATCATGTAGAATCGTTATTTTCATTCTCTTTCACCCAAGGCAACTATCCTCTGTTTTATTTCATCGCTCAATTCAAGTTCAAATAGATCGCCCAGCTGCAAGCTTTTAACTCCCTGCGCAACCATTTTTGCAAGCGTTTCGTCGCTTTCTATACCAAGAACTTTAAGCAAAAATGAAGCCCCATTTTTACCTATTAATTCACTAAAGACAACTTTTCTCTTTTTTCCCAAGAATTCAGGATTAACTAGCTCATAGGCTAGAGGGTTATTCAAAATTGCCGCTATGTGCGTTCCAGCTTTATGTTTGTAAGCGTTTTCTCCCATGACTGGCTGATTTGAAGGTATTTTATATTTGACGTATTCTTCTAATAATTTATACAGGTCGTTTAACATTTCGTATCTTACGTCAAGCTTTACGCCGTACAGCACATAAAGCGCCACTACAAATTGTGAAAGATCTGTTATTCCTGTTCGTTCACCTATCCCACCTATGGTTGTGTGTACCTGATCTGCTCCTGCTTCATAACCAGCCATAGCGTTTGCTAGAGAAAGCCCCAAATCGTTGTGACAGTGAACATCGATAGGAACAGGTGCAACTTCTTTTACGTTTTTTACCAGTCTGTACATACCGCTGGGTCTCATCGCGCCAACTGTATCTGGAACGCTTATCCTGTCAACGTTTGCCTCATAAAGCGCTTTAGCAAATTCCCTTAGGTATATTGGGTCTGCCCTGCTCGCATCTTCTAGCGTAACCCTTACCTGCAAACCGTGCGATTTTGCGTAATCAAGAACTGAAAGTGTCCTGTTAAGAGCTTCTTCCCTAGTAACTTTTAGCTTATATTTTAGGTGTATATCAGAGACAGAATGGTACATTGCATAAAAGTAAGCGTCGCACCTTAACGCGGTATCAACGTCTTCTTTTATTGCTCGTCCATGAGCTACTATCGTTGAACTTAACTTTGCTTTTATTAATTCTTTACATGACTCAAAATGAGATTCTGAGACTATAGGGGAAATTTCTATAGAGTTTACTCCTAAATAATCCAGCATCCATCCTATTTGAAGTCGCTGTCTTTTGGTAAAAGCAATGCCCGGTGCCTGTTCGCCTTCTCTTAGTGTAGAGTCAAGTATCTTTACCTTTTTATTAAAAAAACCTCCGTTATATATCTGTGCAAAACCTAAACTTTCTTCTAAATCCTGTTGTTCTTCTTGCATACATGGGTTATAACAATTTGATTTATAACGCTTTTCGTAAAAAAATATTAAAGTTCTCTAAGAATTATGACGGTATTAGTATTAATTACGCCGTCGGCTTTCCTAATTTCGTCAATAACTTTGTTCACTTCTGCTATACTCGGAGCAGAAATCAAGACTGCTATATCGTACTGACCTGTAATTTCGTAAACTTTCTCTACACCTTTTATTTTAGATATGTTAGAAGCAACTTCATAAGTTGGAATGTTAGGTGAGGTTGAAAGCAAAGTAAGAGCCATTGCTCTTTCTCTTTCTTTTATTTCTATTGTAAACTTTTTTATCACTCCATCGTCAACTAACTTTTTTACTCTTCTCCTAACAGCTGCTTCAGAAAGGTTCAACTGCTTTCCTAAATCTATGTACGAAGCTCTTCCGTCCTCTTTAAGAAGTTCTAACAACTTTAGGTCTATTTCATCCATATCATTATCTCGACATATTAAGCTTAAAAAAGTTTCTAAACAAACCTATTACTATCGATTTCCATAAGACTTTTTTCGATTATTGCTATTGCATTATCTATATCTCCGTAACTCAATATATAGGGCGGAAGGTACCTTAGAACCGTAAGACCTGAATAAAGCGAAATCAACCCATTTTTCAATTGAGCAAAAAGAGCATCTTTAAACCTAAATCTTAGATCTAATGCTATCATAAGCCCTTTTCCTCTTACATCTTTAACTGCCTTGCTCTGCAGGTTTTTTAAGCCTTTAACAAACGTTTCACCCTTTGATGATATATCGTCTATCAGCTTCCCTACCTCTTTTATTGTGGCTGCGCCTGCGGCCGATGCTACAGGATTTCCCCCCATTGTGCTGCTGTGTTCTCCTACTTTTATAACAGAGGCTATTTCTTCTTTTACGGCAGTTACGCCCATCGGTATGCCGCCACCTATGCCTTTACCAGCTGTCATTATGTCGGGTTCTATGTTCCAGTGCTGATGTGCCCACCATTTCCCAGTTCTACCCATTCCAGATTGAATTTCATCTACAATAAGCGGAACCCCCTTTTTTTCAGTAATCTCCCTAAGTGTCGGTAAAAAGTCATCCGGGGGGATAACAATCCCAGATTCGCCTTGAATTGGTTCGACTATAACACCAGCTATGTCGTTAAGATCGGCTGAATTTATAGCTTCAACATCACCGTACTTTAAAAATCTCACGGGCTCAAGCAAAGGTCCGAATCCTTCTTTATATTTTTCAGAATAAGTTACAGATAAAGCGCCAAAAGTTTTCCCGTGATAAGCGCCTGTGAAAGAAATAAACCCTTTTTTACCTGTATATTTTCTTGCAAGCTTTAACGCTAGTTCAACAGATTCGGCTCCACTGTTGCTCAAAAACGCCTTGCTTAAAGATTTTGGAGCTATTTTAAAAAATTCTTCTAAGAATCTTTCTCTCGCATCATTATAAAGAGACCCATGACATATATCAAGACTGTTTAACTGATCGTAGATTGCCTGAATTACGGCCTGATTTTTATGCCCTAGTATACCCACGCCAAATCCTTGCATAAAATCAAGGTATTTTTTGCCTTTATCGTCCCAAACATAAACACCTTCCCCCTTTACTACCTTTATTCCATATCTTTGAAATGTGTTTAACATTCTCAGATCTTCGATACTGCTCATTCTTTAATCACCTTTGTTCCAATATCATTTAATGCCGTTTCTATTGGTTTTTCTGTTTTCCCCGAAGTAATTAAGCCCATTTCTACGCCTTTTTCTACCGCTTCTATACATGCCAGAAGTTTTTTATCCATACCTGGCCCAACTTTTTTTAGCGTTTCTTTTGCTTCTTCAAGATTTAGTTTGTCTAAAACTTTTCCATTGATTATAACCCCATCAACATTTGTAAATATAATTAATTTAGAAGCTCTAATCGAGCTAGCTATTGCCGAGGCTCCCCTGTCACCGTCTACATTGAGGATTTCTCCTTCATAACCTGACGCTATTGGCGAAACTACTGGTATTAATCCAAGGTTTATCAGACTTGTCAAAAAAGAAGGATCTACTTCCTTTATCCTTCCTGTATATCCTCCTTCTATAACCCTTTTTCTGCCTTTTTCATCAATAACGATCAGTTTCTTTTTTCTTTCTGCCTTGATGAAAGAAGCGTCCACGCCTGAAACGTTTATAGCCCTAAAACCTAAAGAATTTAAATGCGATGTTATTTTAGTTCCTATATTCCTCATTGTCATGTTAAATATTTCTAACGTCTCAAGATCCGTATATCTGCTCTTTATTCCTTCTGGCGATGTTACAAAAACCGGTTCTTTCCCCATCGCTTTCTGCATCTTGCTGACTTCGTTTCCTCCTCCGTGAACTATTATAAAATTTTTTAATCCTGAACCCTTTAAGTCATCCAGAACTTTTATGTATGCTCCTTCTGAAATCAGGCTTCCTCCAATTTTTATAACAGTGATCTCGGACATTTAAAATTACACCGGATGTATTGCAGGAACATCCAGACCAAGTTTTTCATCAAAACCTAGCATAAGGTTCATCGATTGTACCGCGCTGCCTGCCGCACCTTTTATCAAGTTGTCTATAGCGCCAAGCGCAACTATTCTGCCTGAATGCGGGTCTACATCGAAACCAACATCTGCGAAGTTAGATCCTATTACTACTTTGGGGTCTGGATACCTGTAAACCCCTGTCTTATCCATCATAAACCTTACAAAGGGTTCGTTTTTATAAAATTCTCTGTATGCTTTCCAAAGTTCCTGAAGAGTTATTTGTTCATTTGTTAAGATGTGTGATGTCGTAAGTATGCCCCTTACGATGTTTACGGCATGTGCGCTCATCCCAACTTTTACCGTTTTGCCGGCCAACCTGCTTATTTCTTGCTCTATTTCCGCGGCATGTCTGTGTCCAGCCGGTTTATAGGGCCTTATAACGCCATATCTTTCAGAATAATGCGTAGAAAGTGAAGGTTTCCCGCCTGCTCCTGAAGATCCTATCTTAGCATCAACTATTAATGGAAAATCGCTAATGTATTTATAAAGAGGAGCTAGACTTATTATCGAAGCCGTTGCCATACAGCCTGGTGCTGAGACATAATTGGCTCCCTTTAATTCATCCCGGTGCAACTCAGGTAAACCATATACAAATTTTTGAAGAAGGTCAGGGTATGGATGTTCATAGTTATACCATATTTTATACTGCTCTGGATCTTTTAACCTAAAATCCGCGCTCATGTCAACTATTTTTACCCCCAATTTTATTATTTCAGGGACAACCTTCACAGAAGCTTTATGAGGCAATGCAAGAAAAACAAGATCAGCTTTTGAAGCCGCAGTAGCTGGATCTTCGCCAGTAAACCTCATGTTTAATATGCCTTTTAGGTTTGGATGGGCTTTGTGAACATACTCGCCTGCGTACTGTCTTGAAGAAAGTGATACGAGTTCGACGCTTGGATGTCTTACAAGAATTCTTACAAGTTCTCCTCCAACATAACCCGAAGCTCCAACTATTGAAACTTTTACCATTTAGTTTTTCACCAGCTCTTTTACAAAAGCCATTATTTCTTTAGCTATATCCATACCTGTGGCTTGAAAAGCTCCATGAAATTCTAAGTTGTTGTTTAGCTCATGAATAACATAGCCGTTATCGGTTTCCATCGCATCAACTCCGACTATTTTTGCATTAACAACGTTTGAAGCCTTTATCATCAGTTCCTCTAGTTCTCCATCTATCTTTATCTGTTCTGCTTTTCCTCCTCTTGCTATGTTTGTTCTCCAGTCATCTTCAGGTTGATATCTGTATATTGCGGTCACCACTTTTCCATTCACCACTATCCCCCTTATGTCCCTTGGAGGTCTTTTTACGTATTCCTGTATATAATAAATTTGTTGCTGAGGATCTGTGAGCATCTCTCTCGTTTCTAAAATCGATTCGGCCTGTTCTTTATCGTTTATTTTTGCTATCATTCTCCCCCAACTACCCACTATAGGTTTAATAACCGCAGGGTACCCTAGCTTATCGATAACTTTTAATGCAGATTCCATTGAAAAAGCTGCATAGGTTTTTGGTGTAGGTATACCGTTTTTTGCAAGGAGAAGCGTAGTAAGCAGTTTATTACCGCATAACAAGGAGGTTATGAAGGAATTTATCACTGTGTATCCATAATTTTCAAGTATAGCTGAATAATATAAACCCCTGTAATGACTTATGGTTCTTTGCAAAACTATCTCTGCTATCTGAGGATCCTTGTTAAAGTTTGTAAGCTCTCTAGGCTCGCTTTTTACATCGATCATGTTTATATCTAGCCCTAGTTCTTTGCCTTTCTCGAAAAGCTCTTTTTCTTCCCATCTAAGCCTGTCGAATATTATTGTAACATCAGGCATTTGTTTCTTATTCTCCCCAGTCTTCCCCTATATCTTCAGCCAGCTTAAGCTCCACTTTTCCAGCCTGTATTGAAACTATCTCATATTCGAGGCCACAGTCAGGGCAGCTAACTATTTCGCCTGGCAAAGCGTCGTCTGGTATTTCTATATCCGCGCCGCATTCTTTACATTTTGCTTTAAGAGGCATTTTAATACCACCCCTTATTAATCATCATCTGATAAGTTTTTTCAATCTTTCTCTTGGATAAGCTTATAAAATCTTCGAATTCTTTTACCCTTAAATTTATCAAGTTTATCTGTCTAAAGCTTTCTTTCGGATGAGGACCTCCCACAGTTACTTTTTTATCAACTGAAGCTACAGGATCAATTACTTGATTGAACTCTGAAGTATCTGTGTTCAGACCCCTTTGTTGAAGTAGCTCGATCAAAGTGGGAATTAGTTGTGCACCTTCTTCTGATCTTTTAACTGCTTCACCAACTATATGGTGTGCCTCTCTAAATGGTACACCAAACTTTAACGATATGAACTCAGCAAGATCGCTTGCTGTTACAAAACCTTTTACCGCGAGCTCTTTGGCTTTTTCTTCGTTAAATCTGATACCCATTACCATATCTGACATCACCTTTATTATCGTCAAAATCTCATCTATAGAGGACCATAACCTTGGCGTTATCTCTTGAAGGTCAAGGTTATAAGAAGAATTAAGCCCCCTCACTATTCCCATAGCTCCAAGTAGGTTTGAAATCAAAACGGCACTTTTGGCTCTTACTATTTCTGCAACAGCCGGATTTCTTTTTTGTGGCATTATGCTGCTTGTAGAAACAAATCTATCTTCGAGGTCCAAGATTCCCAGAGACATAAAAACTATTACATCAGCGCATAGTTTAGATAGGTTTAAGGAAATGCTGGCTATTCCATAGAGCACATCAAATATAAAATCTCTTGTTGACACGGCATCTATAGTGTTTTCTATTAAACCAGAAAAACCAAGCATATCAGCTTCTTCGTACCTATCTATTGGAATAAGAGAACCTGCGTTTGCACCGGCCCCCATAGGGCTCATATCGGTCATTACATAAGCAAGTTTTAAGCGTTCTAAGTCTCTAAGAAAAGCCCATGCATAAGAAAGTAGCCAGTGAGCTCCAGTACTTGCCTGAGCAGGTTGTAAATGCGTAAAAGTTACAAAGAAAGTTTTTGTATTTTCAGACGCTGTATTTAAAATACTTTCTATTAAAGCTTCTAAAGATTCCATTGTTGATAAAAGTTCTTCTTTAAGTTCGAGCCTTATTGCTGTTGCCACCTGATCATTTCTACTCTTTGCAAGCCCTATGTGACCAGCTACCTCACCTATTTTGGAACTTAAATCTTGCTCTAAACTCATATGAACGTCTTCGTATTTATAATCTATTGGAAAGCCCCCCAGATCTTCGCTCAATGCTTTCATTATTTTTGTCATGTCTTCTTTTGCTATTGCTCTGGCATTATAAAGCGCCAGAACGTGCGCCATATTTACGTATACTACAGCTTTTTGGATCCTTTTATCAGCATCTACAGATGAAGTTATTTTAAGAGCCAGATCGTCCATCGGTTCGAGCCGTTTTCCTCTAAGTATATCTGTCATCTTGATTAACCTCTCTATAAACCAGAGTTTGCAAAGCAAAGAGATTTATAAAGCCTAACGCCTGTTTCTGATCAAAAGTTGATGCTGATGAGTATGTTGAAAGTTCATGTTTGTACAGAGATTTGTCTGACTTCCTGCCTACAACTCTGACGCCACCTTTAAACAGTTTTAATCTTATTTCACCTTCAACGTTTTTTTGAGTCTCGTTTATAAAAGCTTCAAGAGCATTCCTTAAAGGATCGGCCCATAAACCATCGTATATCATGTATGACCACTGTTCTTCTATGTATGGTTTAAACCTAAGTACAGTTTTGGGCAGAGTCAATTTTTCTATTTCCTGATGTGCTTCTATAAGCACAAGAGCTGCTGGTGTTTCATAAACCTCGCGGGATTTAATGCCGACTACTCTGTCTTCTATATGATCTATTCTTCCGACGCCGTTCCTACCAGCTGTCTTATTAAGAAGTTTGATCATATCAGAAAGCTTCATTTTTTCTCCATTGAGTGACTCTGGAACGCCTTTTTTGAACCCTATTTCTAGGTATTCTGGCTTATCGGGCGCTTTTTCAGGAGAAACAGTCCATGCAAAAGCTTCTTCGGGCGGTTCAAAATACGGATCTTCAAGTCTTCCACTTTCAATAGATCTACCCCAAAGATTTTCATCAACGCTGAATTCACTCCTAGACGCTTTATAAGGTATGCCTTTGCTCAAAAGGTATTTGAGTTCTTCGTCTCTGCTCATATTCCATTCCCTTACGGGCGCTATTATTTTAACGCCTGGATAAAGTGCTCTTAAAGTAACATCGAACCTGACCTGATCGTTTCCTTTCCCCGTACTTCCATGAGCTACAGAATCGGCATTCTCCATCTTCGCAATTTCTGCTGCTTTTTTTGCTATCAGCGGTCTTGCTAAGGATGTGCTCAACGGATATTTCTTTTCATACATTGCGTTGGCCTTTATTGCCACTGAAATAAATTCGTTAGCGAACTCATCTTTAGCATCCACAAAGTAGTGTTTTATAGCCCCAGCTTTGTAAGCTCTTTCTTCGATCTCTTTAAAATCTTCCTGCTGACCCACATCTACTGTTACAGTTATAACTTCGTTTCCATATTTTTCTTTTATCCAAGCTATACATGTCGTAGTGTCAAGTCCTCCTGAATATGCTAATACTGTTTTTCCCATACAAAAAACCAAATTGGCAAAGCTTTTATACTTTTTGGTCATTATTTATAGTAATGGGTAATTTAATGGCCAAAAATGGTCAATCAATAACAAAATTGGTCCATTCTATAGTATCTTCTAATATTTCATATGAGCAATCTCTTGTACTTGGCTACGCTAACTTGAGCGCGCTTGCACGCATAATAAAAAAACGTCTTGAAAAGCAAGGTATCAGAGTTACTGACGAAGCTGTGGTATCTGCCCTTAAAAGGTACAGGACATTCAAAAAGTATGAAGAGCTTGATTCTTTTAAAGTTCTTTCCAAGAGCAATGTTACTATAATAACAGACGCGCTAAAGATGGTCTTTAAGAATGATAAAGCTGAGGAGATAATAGAAAGTAGTATGAAAATATCTGATAAGATTATACATTTATCTAAAACTGCAAATGCCCTTACTTTAGTCACATATGGGTTATCAAAAACGGAAGCGTTAAAGCACTTTTCTAAATACAGGTTGCAACTTCTCGAAATAAAAGACGGGCTTACGCTCATAGTTATTCATAGCCCTGGAGAAATACTTAACACGCCTGGCTGTATAGAGCTTATTTATAGATTTATCAGCTCAGCCGGAATAAACATAGAAGATACTTCTAGCACTTACACGGATACGCTAATAGTTGTAAAAGATGAAGACGCGTCAAAAGCTTTTGAAGAAATATCTTTTCTGATAAATTATTCAAAAGAAAAATTAAAAGAACTGTAGATTAAAGATTTTTTCTTATTCTGGTAAGTTTGGCGTAGAGCCTTCTTCTCCACCAGGTGGCTTACCACCCGGGCCTCCTGCCGGAGGCTTGGATAACTTGGCTGCTATTACATCATCAATTCTAAGTATCATTGTAGCGGCTTCTGTTGCGGCTTTCACAACTTGCTCTTTCACTATAGCTGGCTCAAAGACGCCTAACTTGTACATATCCTCAACTTTGTTGCTGTAAGCGTCAACACCGTACCATATATTTCCTTTTGAATGAGCCGCTCTGAGCTGAACTTGTACGTCAAGCGGATCCATTCCTGCATTTTCCGCCAAGGTTAATGGAATGGCGTTCTCTAGAGCATCAGCATAAGCAAGCGCCGCTAGCTGCTCTCTGCCTGGCATCTTCTTTGCTTCTTCCCTGATGTATTGAGCCATTTCTTCTTCAGGCGCTCCACCGCCTGCAACCACTAAGGGATTTTCAAGCACATCCTTTGTTACCATTATAGCATCATGGATAGACCTTTCAGCTTCATCTACAACCCTCTGGCTTCCACCCCTTATTAAAACGCTTACTGCCTTCGGGTTCTTGCATCCTTCTACAAAAACCCACTTATCTTCCTCAACTTTTCTTTCTTCAACTATTTCAGCGTGCCCTAAGTCGGCAGGCGTGAGGTCTTCTATGTTCGTAACTATCCTTCCACCTGTAGCTTTTGCAAGCCTTCCCATGTCGCTTTCCTTAACCCTTCTTACAGCAAGTATTCCTGCTTTAGCCAAGTAATGCTGGGCAAGATCGTCTATGCCTTTCTGGCAAAAAACTACGTTAGCACCAACTTCCTTTATTTTATCAACCATCTGCTTGAGCATTACAGCTTCCTGATCCAAGAAAGCTTTCATCTTTGATGGGTCGCTTATTCTTATTTCCGCGCTGTACTCTGTCTTTTCTATCTCAAGAGGAGCGTTCAGGAGAGCAATCTTTGCGTTCTTTACAGTCTTTGGCATACCGCTGTGAACTACTTCTTTGTCAACTATTATGCCTTTTACAAGAGAAGAATCAGCCATCGATCCTCCCTGTTTCTTTAAAACAGAGATGTTGTCAACATCGACCTTGTATGTTTTGTCATCTCTCTTTTCTGCAACTTGGAATACAGCTTCTATTACTAAGTTTGCAAGATAGTCCGACTCTTCTGCTATTATCTTTGATCTCATGCTAGTTTTTGCAAGCTTTAGGAGCCATTCTTTGTCCTCTGGGGATATTTTTATGGCTATCTGGTAAAGCCTTTCTAAGGCTTTTTTAGAAGCGAACTGGTAACCATCAACTATGTTTGTTGGGTGAACGTTTTTATCAAGAAGCTTCCTCGCTTCTTCTAATAGTTTACCAGCAAAAACGACCGCCGAAGTTGTTCCATCCCCAACTTCAGAATCGGTAGCTTTTGCTATCTCTACAAGTATCTTTGCTGCTGGATGCTGTACGTCAAGCTGTTTAAGCATTGTTGCCCCATCGTTAGTTATCGTTACATCGCCTAGAGTATCTACTAGCATTTTATCCATTCCTCTTGGGCCAAGCGATGATTTTATGATTTCCGTAATTACTAAAGCAGCTTCTATGTTGTTTCTTATAGCATCATAACCTTTTGTCTCTGTAGTTCCTTCCTTCAGGACTAAGATTGGACCATAAGGAGTTTGAACAGTAGACATGTTACACCACCTAACTATGGTATTATAAATTGTACTATTTAAAAACTTTACCGAAAACTTGAAAGATAAAGAATTGTTATCTTATTTTGTAAAAAGAACTTTTTCTATTTCATAAATTAATCTACAGGTTACGGTATCAGCCTCAAGCATCTCACGGGCTAATGAAAACCTTTTAACAAAAATCGAAGATGTTTCTATCGAAAAATCACCTGTAGAAAACCCTCCAACTATGAAAACCCTTTGCCCAGAAATTATCTGTTTAGCTGCGTGTTCATAGGTAACCAGTTCTCCATCAACTTCAAACCCTACAGCTGAACTTATCCCTATTTCGTTTAAAATATCCTTAACTTTCCCGCGTTTTAATTCTAGCAATACTTTGCCGTTAACGTCTTTTATAATTTTTTTCTCAAATAAATCCAAAATTAAACCTTCAAATCTTACATAAGCATGCGGTGGTCTAACGCTATTTCCGACCTTAATTACATAGTCATTATAAGTGTGAACGAAAAAATCAAGCAACCCGCTTTTATAAAGCGGCGATGAGGTTACATCCAACATAACGTGATATGTTATATCAGGTCTTCCCCTTTTTTCTTTATCTCTTAATCTATCCATGGCCCAATAATGAAGCGATTTATCAAGTAGACATCTATCGGGCTTTTTTCCTAATTTTTTACAAGAATTTACTATTCGAGGGTCTTTCCTGAGAGATGATGGTATAGGTTCAAGCGCGGCTTCTGCAAGTATAAAAGTAACTTTCATCTTATAGCTGCTTCTGCAAGCCTTACTCCTTTAATCATGTTTTTTAGCTTTGCAAAGGCTATTTCTCTTTTTCTTGTTCTGAGCCCACAATCAGGATTAACGTAAATTTTGGACGGGTCGCCTAATATTTTAACTGCATATAATATTCTATCCCTAACCAGTTCTGGCGGTTCTACATAATCGGAGTGAACATCCAATACTCCAAGGCCTATTTCTCTATCGCTAGCATATTCTCTGAATGCCTTCAGAGCCCTGTAGCCTGGCCTTGCCGCATCGTCAACTCCAAGGTTCATGGAATCCCTGTTTGCAAATTCCAGAGCAAAGTGTTTTGCCTTTAAATCTGGAATTACCGGCATGAGGCTTGAATACTCGTCTCCACTATAACATATGTGAGTATTTATCTTAGCATTCAAGCCTTTAACTTGTTCATTAAATATTTTTACGAACAATTCCATTTCAGCTGGATGCGTTGTAGCTGCTGGCTCATCTATTTGCACAACTTTCATCCCTGCATTTTCGAGTTCTTTTAATATTCTGTTTATTATCTGTTTTGCTAAATCCATAGCTAGATCTTCTCTTGAATTATAGTATTCGTTATAAGACCAATCCATTAGGGTATAAGCTCCCGTAACTGGAACCTTGGGTGTCTTTATGGCGTATTCTTTTACAAAAATGAATTCTTCTAAATGATAGTTTTTTTCAAATGATACTCTGTCGACGATCCTAGCTTTTTTATAATATTTATTATCCCATGACCTAACCCTTCCAACAAACTCAAATCCACGTATAAACTTTGCCGGAAGCTCGTACATTTCAATCCTTCTTGCTTCTCCGTCATAGACAAAGTCTAAACCTATGTGCTCGAGCATTTTTAAATTTATAAATGATGCATCGTCAAGGGCTGCCTTTTTATCCTCTTCTGATGTGCTCGTTTTTAAGTACTCAAGCAGCCAGCTTGGCTTTTTTAAGCTTCCTATTTCCTGAGTTTTAAACAGGCTCATGAAATCTCACCAGCTATTTTAGAAATCAAATCTACCTTTTTTAAAGCAAATTTCTGCGGCAAAAATTCGAAGTCCACGTTATTTGTTATGTACAATGGTCCGTTAAAGTTTAAGCTTCTTATGACGTTTATTATATGATCTTCATTTTCCATTTTGGTGTTAAATCCATTTATAATTCCTAAAGCGAGTTCTTTACCATTATTTACTAAATTTTTAATATCGTCTGTTTTAAATGAATACATGTCAACACCTATACCATCAACTGGAGAAGATGCTAAAAAGTTTAACGCGTTTAAATTTCTATAAAAGTAAATGTGAATAATAACTTTTCCTTTAAATGAGGCTTTAATAACAGAAAGTGCGTCTTTTATGCTTTTTTCATAATTTCTGAATTCACAGTTGCCGTAAGATGGTCCTTTTAGGATTAGATATCGGTATCCCTCTTTACTGATTTGTGAAGCAAATGTAGCAATAAGGTTGCCTATACCTTCTATGAACTTTTCTTTATCCCCATAAAACTCATCTTTACTTAAGCATGAAAAAGTAAACGGATCTGGAAAAGATATGAGCTCTGCCCCTGTTGCGAGATACTTTTTGAGTATGCCTTCTTTAACTGAAGGTTTTGCGCGAATCACTGGCACCTTATAAAACGTATTCGTCTCAAAATATCGGTTCAAACCATTGACGGTTATGCCTTCTGCAGATAAAGCTAAGGGTCTGAACATGTCTTCCCACGTGATCTGCGGATCGCTTATAATTTTAAAGCTCTTGGATTTCTGATACTCAATTATTTTTAGAGATTCTTGTATTAGATCTTCATGGTAATTTTGCTTTTTACGGGTTATATCTATCAGCTTTTCCGATCTTGGAAATATGCCGAAAAAGTATGTGTTTAATTCTTTCAACAGCAGTTGATTGTACGAGATCGTTTAATAATTTTTCCTGTAGCTTTTTATTTTTGGGATATGTTTATAATATTTTATAAATTTATTTTTTAATAATAAATGTCAAATAAAATTTCAAATGATGAAGACAAACCCAAGGACTTAAAGGTAATTACTATTGATAAAGAAGTATACGGGTTTTTTAAATCAAAGAAAAATACTTCGTTTGAGAACAGGTTAAAGAAAGAACTGCTAGATTTTATTACAAAAGAAATACCACATAAAGAAAATTTTAGAATAGTGCAAAGAGAAAAAATATTAGACATAAAAACAGGCAATTTTATAATTAACATGGATATTTACGAGGGGGAAAAGAAAGCTTACGCTGTTGCGGCGCATGGTAAAGCCAGTATAATAAACAGAAATGGAAAACCCTATATAAAGTCCCAAAATGTTGTGCTAGACTTTTTTTATTTCTAATATTACCAGAAATCTCCTATGCTCATCTGGCTCGAAGTTCTAAAGATGTTTTTTATACTGTTAACATATATTTCGATTATCTCTTTGTATGGAGAAGCCTGAAAGTTCTCTGTGAGAGCATTTAATTGTAAAATAAAATTGTTTAAATCAGAAGAGGTAAACCTTGGCCTTAACTTTGAACCGCATACGGGACATCGCATATTTAACGTAGGAACCTTAAGCTTTTTGCCACACTTTTCGCAAATATAAGATTGCCTGACAAACATATCTTCAACTTTCTTTATCAATGAAATTGAATCTCTTTCGTTTAAGACATCAGGATATGTGTTTGAAAGTAAATTTATAGCGCCTTTTATTATTTCAGCTATGCTTTGCTGGTATATTGGGGTTCTCATATAATCTAATTTAACAGGATAAAGATCGACGTTTTCAGCTGACCTATAAATGATAATTCCTTTACCCTTTGGACATACGCAGTTTAATGCCACATCTTCACTTAAAGCAAAATATGCTTGGTTATCAATGACGCCTAGACCTGCAAATTCTAGCACGTTAGGATTCACTATAGCTTCGTTACCCTGTCTGTAACCTTTTATCTTAAGCTCAATTCCGGCATTAAGGGGTTTGTTAAAAATAATTATACTGGATCCTATATTCTCAATATCTGTCTCTTTACCGTAGACATTAACTAACTCTTCATAAATAAAAGATTTAATCTCCTTAATAAGAGGTTCATACTTAGCAGGCATTTCAATTTCGCTTCCGCTTATATTTCCGGCCTGCATCTTAATTGGCGTCAATATAATTCCGTATTTGCTTGTTAACAATGAATTTTTTTGCCTTAGTACAAGCTTATCTGGAAGTTCTGGTTCGTTAAATAAATTTTTAGGAAGCGTTGGGTTTCGTAAGCCTGTTATGTTTAGCCTGCTAGCGAGGTAACTTAAGCTTTCATTCAAATTTAAATCAGTTATATAAGATTCTGATGTTTTTGAGCCACATTTGGGACAAATTTTTTCTTTTGTATATATACCGCATCTTTTGCAATAATATATTTCAACTGTTTTTGATCCACATCTTTCACATTTTCTAAAAGGCGTAGTCCTGCTACAATTTTCACATAACCTTAATCTTAAACCCGAGTTAGTTGCGTTAGTTGCAAGACTCTTAGAAGCAAGAACTCCGTCATATTTGCTAAGTTCATGAAGATCTTTGTCTACTCTAATGTAAACCTTAAAAGTTCCCCTGTAAGGTTCATATACGTTTATGCCTCCAAGGCCCCTTTTTGCTATGTACAAAATGGCTTTCGTCCTTTCGTCTTCAACATCCATAAGCCTTATACTGTTTTTTTCTTTTTCAATGACAAAAGGCACGGAGGAATTTATTAATGTCTGAATAGATGTATCGCTTAGTTCAATTCTTTCTTCATCAAGCATTTTAATTTTAAAAATCGATCTTGGAAAAGAAAAGTATGGGCTTAAGTATCCCGTTGTTCTTGCTTCTTCTAAAGCCTCGTTAAATTTCTGTACGCTATTTTTGCAACTCTGTCCGAAAATATCAGAGCATGAATTTAATGGAAGTAGAAGTTCGCCAAAACTTACAACCTTCCCTTTTTGTTCGTAAGAAGCAGTGTTACCGTCAAAGAAAATGGGAGCTTTAACGTTTTCAGAAAAATATAGCCTGTAAAATGATGTGCCTATTTTAACAGGCAAAGAGTTCGATTTTAAATTCATAATGTCGGCTAATTTGCTACTTGCTACAGCAACTGGTGCTTTAGCATCCACAAACCTGATTATGAACCTGCTTGTTATATCAAAAACAATATAACCGTTACCTTTAGGAGGCTCAACTTTAGGATTCTTTATGTCTTTAACAAAATAAATAAAATCTGATTCCCACTGCCCAAAATAATCTGAAAAAATTGAATTAATCTTTGTACCTTTAAGCGGATCATAATAAGTGGAATTATGACCTCCGTATGATTCGCTTACTAGCTTAAGTAGATATTCTCTGAGCTCAGCGTAATTTATAAAGTCTTTTTTGGTAAATATCGGTTCGTTTATAGAATAAAACTTGTCCTTTATTTCAATATCGACCTGAGGGTCGACGTCTGTTTTCTTTCTTATATTTAGCGCATCTTCAAACAGCATAGTAACGCTTAATGTTTTAAGCTTAAAGCTTTAATACTATCGTTGATATTGCTTTTTAACGTGGAACTCAAAGCCAAAATAATAGATGTAAAAGCTGGTAAAAGATCCGTAATAATCAACGAGGAGGACGCCCAAAAAATTGGAATAGAACTTAACGACAGAGTGAAGGTTATTTCTGACTCAAAATCATCCACTTGTATAGTTGAAACCACAAAGAGCTTGGTGCCCAAAGGAATAATCGGCATATACGAAGACCTTTCAGAAGCTTTAGACATAAAAGATGGTGATAATATTAACGTGCAGTACGAGCAGACACCTCTTGCAGTTGAATATATAAGAAAAAAAGTTAAAGGAGAAAAGCTTTCTGAAAACGAGATAAAAGAAATCATAAAAGATCTTGTTGATAATGAGCTTAGTGATCTTGAAATAGCAGAGTTTATATTTGCAATAAACTATGTTGGATTGGATCTTGAAGAAATAAAAACACTTACTCTTGCAATGGTTGAAAGCGGTGAAAAGTTAGATCTTCCTGGCTTTACTGTAGATAAGCATTCCATTGGGGGTGTGCCTGGAAATAAAGTCACTTTGTTGATAGTTCCTACGGTAGCTTTGACTGATCTTTATATACCAAAAACAAGCAGCAGCGCGATAACTAGCCCCTCTGGCACCGCTGATACAATGTCTGTGCTTGCAAACGTTAAGTTCACACTGAATGAAATAAAATCAATAGTAACAAAGACACATGGTTGCATAGTATGGGGAGGCACTTTAAACCTTGCTCCAGCTGATGACTATCTAATTAAGATCGAGAACCCATTAAGGATAAACCCTAGAGGGTTAATGATGGCGAGCGTTCTTGCAAAAAAGTTAGCTGTTGGAGCAAAGGTAATAGCCCTAGATCTGCCTGTTGGAAAAGGAACGAAGCTTAACGACATTTCAGAAGCTGAAAGACTTGCAAAAGATTTTTACGAACTTGGAAAAAGTCTTGGAGCTAGTGTTAGATCAGGCATAACCTACGGAGGTCAACCAATAGGAAGAGCTGTCGGCCCAGCCCTTGAAGCAAGAGAAGCGTTATCAGCATTAATAAATCCATCACAGGCAAGCATGAGTTTACTTTCAAAGTCAGCATCTCTTGCAGGAATACTTCTAGAAGCTACCGGTGTTGTCCAAAAAGGGCAAGGATATGAAGCGGCAATGGATATGATAATGAAAGGTAAAACTTACCAAAAAATGAAAGAAATAATCGAGGCACAAGGCGGAAATCCAAACATAAAACCAGACGATCTTCCTGTTGGAAGTTATAGACATATAATAAAGGCTGAAACAGACGGCTATGTAACCGCTGTGGATAATGAAGCTATAGTTGAGATCTCAAGAGCCGCTGGAGCACCTCTCGATAAGGGTGCAGGTGTTGTTCTTTATCAAAAACAAGGGTATAAAGTCAACAAGAACGATCCGCTTTTAGAGATATATGCAGAAAGAAGTTCCAAACTTTCTGATGCTATAACTATAGCTGAAAGGAAATTGCCTGTACTTGTAGAAGGTATGCTGCTTAAAGTTTATCCAACATATTAAAAATGGAAAAATGTAAAATAGATAACGAAAATGTGAATTTAATTTCTTATTTTTTAAGGTCATTAGAACTCGATTATTATTATGAGCTTGAACTGAACGATCCTCAGTTAGAAGCGTTAAAAAAGATTAGGCTAAAATGCGATGAAAAATGTTTTTATAACTTTATAATTGCCGCAAGCGTGGTTGCTTATCGACTTAAAACCAGTGGCGAAATATATTGGAATGCGCTTTCAACTTTTGAAATAAAGCATTCAGACCCATATAGAAGCATAGAGGAGTTTATACTTAAAAATAGAGAACTTGCCAGGAATGCTAAATTAAAAAGGCTTTATCTTCTAAAAAATAGAGAGGATGTTTTATCATTAAATCTAGAAAACTATAAAAAAGATCTTGGAAAACTCTATGAAGATCTTTTAAAAATTTACGGAACCTCATATCAGAAAACAATTTCTTTCGCGTGTAAAATGTTCCATTATGGGTTAATAACAGAAGGAATTCATGCTAAGATTCCAAACCAAATACCGATCCCCTTAGATAACAGAGTATTAAAAGTTACAAAAAGCTTGAAACTTATAAAAGGGCAAACGAAAGTTGACTGTGCTCTTAAGGTTTGGAGAGAGATTTCAAAAAAATCCGGAATAGATCAGCTGCACATTGATGTTTTTGTTTGGAGAAAGTTGTTTTTTGCCCTTTATTGAATACTTTTTATTTAGATATATTTTAAGTTCTTAAATAAATAAACTTTTTTAGCTTTAATAATTTTTGATAACAAAAAGCTCAAAATTTAGTATACGGTTTTAATTTATATTTAAGAATGTTTGACTGTATGTCGTGAGCTATACAAGGTTAGTTGAGAGTGTTTCTACGTATGAACCGAATGAAGATCTACAATGGATCATCGGCAGGATAACAAATTCAAAAAGAGTTATAGTTTTTGGAACCGGAAGATCAGGCGACGTAGCTGATGCGTTTGTCAAATTTTTGAGAAATATAGGTGTGGATCAAACTTTCGGCCCGAATGATGTTCCATATGTATTTGGACCATGTGATTTGCTTGTCGCCATATCTGGAAGCGGATCTACTCAATATACAATAGAAGTTGCTAAAGTAGCAAAAGAAGGTGGATCTTTTATAATTTCATTAACTAGCGACCAAGCCAGTCCTCTTGCAGCAATTTCAGATAAAATAATCTTGATCCCGGGAGCCAGAAAGTGGAAAGAAACTGATTATTTCGTGAACAATCTTCTTGGAACTTCTACAGCACCTTTGACGCCTCTCGGAACGCTTTTCGAGCTACGATCTCTGCTATTCCTCTTATCCATTGTATCATATATAAGAGGGCAAGAGTTAATCGAATCATACAGAAAGCTAGTAGCTTTGATAAAGGAGTTCGAACCGCCATCAGATTATTATGAACGGCTTTATGAAATTTTACCAAAGGCGTCAGAGTATGCAAAACAAAAGACAACTGTTTTAGGAGAAGGACTTAGTGGAATAGTTGGAAGATTTTTCTCTACAAGACTAAGACACCTTTCTAAAGGTAATGCTGAAAGACCAGTTAATTTTTGGCTTGATAAAGGAAGCGTCGCTGTAAGACGAGATGACCTTGTGTTTATAATTTCTGGATCAGCTTCTGAATTTTTTGCTAATTTGGCAGAAAAAGCAAAAACTAAGGGAGCTAAGGTTGCTACTGTGACATCTTTTCAGGACTCAAGACTTTCAAAGGTTTCAGACCTTACTCTGGTAATCCCAGGGAGACAGATATTTAAGCTAAAAGGGCTCAGAAGCAGTTATTTTCCACAAGATCCCAAATACTCTGCTTTTGAGCTAAGAACCCTGTTTTTCTTAGAGAGCTTTATACACTATGTGGCTGAAAAAGAAAATATAAGTGAAACGGACATAAAAATGATGCATTCTGATTTTACATAAATGATTAAAGAATTGGACCTTTAAGCTTAAGGTTTATACTTTTATAATTTCTTAAGAAATTAAGCCTGTTTTCATAAAAATCCCTTATGTTTTCTACATCGTAAATCAACATAGCAAGCCTTTCTAAACCCATACCCCACGCCAACACTGGACCCTCGTATCCCAACGGTTTGGTTACTTCTGGTCTGAAAATTCCCATTCCGCAAAGCTCTATCCAGTCTTTAAGCTTTTCAGAATAAATCATCGATTGCATAGAAGGTTCAGTGTAAGGAAAGAAAGTAGGCCAAAACTTTATTTTTTCAAACCCTAGTTTTTTATAAAAGACTGTAAGGAAACCCATGAGCTTTCTTATGCTTGCTTCTTCTTCAATAACTATTGCATCAAGCTGGTGAAGCTCAACCAGGTGTTTAAAATCGGGTTTTTCGTTTCTAAATACTCTACCAACAGTAAAGATTCTTCCTTTCATTCCTTTGTATATGGCCTCTGCAGTAATGGTTGTTGTATGTGTCCTTAAAAGCGCCTTCCAAGCAGCGTTTTGATCCCAGACGTATCCCCAACCTGTTGAACCAGTGATCCATCCATTTTCATGAACGTTCTTAACTCTATTTACAAGATCCTTATCCGCTTCTTCAAGTTTAACGTCTTTTATGTAAAATGTGTCATGCATGTCCCTAGCGGGATGATCCTGAGGAGTAAATAGAACATCGAAGTTCCAAAACGAAGATCTTATGACCGGACCTTCAATCTCTGTAAAACCGAGGCTCTCCATAATTTCCTTTATAAGATTTATAAGCTCAGACAAAGGATGCATCCTTGCAGGAAATACTGAAGGAACTGGCTGTGAAAGATCTATGTCTGAGAACTTTAACTCTTTCCACTTACCACTTACTAAAATACGCGATGAAAGTGTTGTTGTTTCTTCGCTTTCTAACATTTTTGGATCTATACTTACACCTTCTGCTATCTTGACCATCGTTTCTTTTTCTGTTAAAAATTTAACGAAATTAGGCCTCTTTTTAAGGTCTTCAAGCTCCATAATCTCTTCCTTGTTTAATTTTTCCACAAAAACGGGCCCGTTTAAAATTCTGGCCAGAACTTGGTAAATGTCAGCTGTCTTTAAAGGCTTATCTGTTAGCGGAATAATCATACCCTGAGAAATTTTTATAAGATTCTTTTTCATCGCGATCCCAAGCGCAACCCCTGCTTCATTACCTAAAAGTTCCTTTGCTTCTTCTAGGCTTAACTTTCCTCTTTTTATGGTTTCGTTTAAAAGTTTGGCTTCTGGGGTACCTTCTATTATGGCCTTTTTTCCGTTTTCGCCAAGCATCACTATTTGTCTTTCATTTATCTTAACTTCTACAAGCTTTTTTTCCTTAAGCCATTCTACAACTCTTCTTGCCTGATCTAAAGAGAGCCCTGCATCTTTGGCTATTTGTTCCAACGTGCTTTCCCCTAATTTAAGCAGAGATTTAAGGAACCTCTTTTCCAGTGGATGCAAAGCTATATCTCCCATCTTTCAGAATCTTTTAAACACGTCAATATAAAGGTTAACTTTTAACAAAAACATATTTCATTTTTTTGATGACATAGCTATATGTTTATACCGGTCTTTTAAGAACCGATAAATCGCCGTTGTTCAGCAAAGCCTTAGCTTCACTTATCAAGCTACTTCTTTTTGCTTGATGATCTTCTATAAAATTGTTGACAATCCCATAAGCTTCGTTTTTGCATTCCCCACACATCCTTATACCTTTTCTACATTCATCATAAACTTCTTTTATCTGCTTGTCATCTTTTGCAAAGTATATATAAAGATCAAAAACCGGACATTTTTCCGGCTCCCCTCCAAGTTCTTTCTGTTCTTTAATCGTCGCGCGCCCCCCAGTAAACGCATTCATTATCTTTTGTCTTAGATCTTCTTTTTTATCAGAAAGTGTTATCATTGATTGCGGAGACCTTTTTGACATCTTATCTTCGCCTGTTAGAGAGCGTACAAGTTTATGATATACAGCTGAAGGTGGTATGAGATGCAGGTCATCTCTGTGCTTTGTGGCCAAATCTCTAGCTAGCCTTAAATGAGGATCTTGGTCTGCGCCCACTGGAACAAGAACGGGTTTTGGACCATTGAACGGCTTAGTTTCGGGCAGAAATATATCTCCAGCTTGAATCAAAGCTGCAAAATAAAGAGAAATTTTTCTTTCTCCATATATGTCGACTAGCATGTTAAACGTTACGTCATCAGAAAATATAAAAGCAAGATCAGAAACTGCAAGCGCAGATGATTGTTTATAAGTGATAGCTCTATCTGGATCCATTCCAAGAGCTAGCATGTCTGCAACATTATATACAGCGATTTCATCGCTTTTATCTAGGCTCTGCCCATTATCCACATAAGCTTCAAGATCTGCTATAGAATAAAAAAGAAGAGTTTTTGAATATTTTTTCTGAAAATAGATCATCTGTTCTGCTGTTATCATGCTTCCTATATGGAATATCCCGCTAGGCTTTATACCGGAAAGTATAGCGACAGTCTTGCCTGCTTTTGCTTCTGAGAGAAACTTGTCAAGATCCCTATGACCCACCAGCATGCCTCTTCTATAGTATTTGTTATCTTGTAATTCTTCAAAACTTTCATTTAAGGGTGTTATTCCAAAGTCATGTATTAACTTAGAATAATCCTTTATTCCAAAATCTCCCCAAGGGCTTACTGTGCTCAAGTCTAATAGTAGTTATATAAACTAATGATAACCTTTTCTTAAAAGTTGTACTTCTAAAAAGATTAGATTTTAAAACTTTCTAAATAGCTCAATTTTGAACTTTTTATCTTTTTAAAAAATTATATGAGAAGTAAACCGCACTTTTTATTGTTATAAAAATCAGACGCGGGCTTTCTCTTCATTGTGGCCTCAGAGCTCAGCCTAGATCATCATCGCTATAACTTGGTTTAATTTTTATTTTAACCTTATTTTTATATATTCATATGCGTCTCTTTTGCTTTCAAATGCATATTTGACTTTTGAGAACTGTGTTTTTAGCTCTTTTACCTTTTTCTTACTTTCAGCTTTATCCTCTTTCTTTATTATAACTCTGTAAAGCAATTCTGCAATTTCTTTCATTTCAGAAGGTCCCATTCCAAGCCTAGTTATTTCTTGAACGCCCATTCTTATCCCGCTTGGATTCTTAAAATGCTTTCCTGATTTGATGTCACCCGGAATCAGGTTTCTGTTTACTATTATGTTAGCTTCTTCGAGCTCTTTCTCAACAACTCCCCCACCACCGAAATCCCACACATCTATCACTACTTGATGAGATTTTGTGTATCCATGTTTCTCACCAAGCACTTTAAACCCCTTTTCTGCTAGCGCTTCTGCTAATTTTTGAGCGTTTCTAATAACATCTTTAGCGTATTGTTTTCCAAAAGCCAGCATCTCAGCGAAAGCTATGGCTTTTCCCGCAACGTGATGTAGGTGATGATTAGATACATTGCTAGGAAATACGGCGCTCTTCAATTTTTCTGCATATATATCAAAACTCGCTATTATTCCTCCCTGGGGACCCGGCAACGTTTTGTGTGTGCTTCCCGTCATAACGTCTGCTCCCTCTTTTAGGGGTTGTTGAAATTCGCCACCTGCTATAAGCCCGAGTACATGGGCGCCATCGAACATTATAGATATGCCTTCTGATTTTAAATATGGTGCAAGATCCTTAATGGGATGCGGAAATAAGAAAAGTGAGCCTCCAAATACAACCATTTTTGGTTTTTTCCCGACGCTTTTTAACTTTTCAATCATAGTTTTAGTCTTATCTATGTCTATGTTCATCTCTTCCGGATCAAAAGGAAAGTTTTCAACGTTAAGCCCTCTTACAGCTCCTGCAGTTCCGCCCAGTTCTTTTTTGCCGTAAGTTATATGACCTCCGTTAGGTATTGCCAAAGATACTATGGTATCACCCGGCTCCGTGAAAGCGGTGTAAACAGAAAGGTTTGCAGTAACACCTGCTATGGGCCTAACATCTACATGTTCTGCTTCAAATAGCTTTTTGCCCAGCTCAATGGCCGTAAGCTCTACTTGATCTATATATTTACATCCTGCATAAACTCTGTCACCTGGCCAGCCTTCAGCATACCTGGACATAAAATCGGTAATAATTGCCTCTTTGACAGCTTCGCTTGGAACGTTTTCTGATGCTATAAGAGTTAAAGCCTCAGAAAACCATCTATGGTGCTCTTCTAATAGGTCAAACACTTTTTCGTATTTTTCTTTTGCAAACTCATACTCGTCCATACAGCTAGATACTTAGAAACTCCTCCTTAAATAATTTTTACAAACAAGATAAAGTTCGCTGCTTTCTTTTCGGCTCGCTTTAGGTTTTGTAAGCTTTACAAATCCAAACTCCCTTCTGGCTCTATTTACAATATCGTTTACACCTTCACCGTCAAAGATCTTGCAAACGAAGTTACCCCCTCTTCTTAAGGTTGACTCTGCTATTTCTAATGCTCTTTTAGCTAGCTGTATCTGTACGTACTGATCATGCTCCCAAACTCCTGAAACGTTCGGAGCAAGGTCGGAGATTACTACGTCAAAATCGCTTAAATCGATTTTGTCGTTTATTATATCTATTTGTATAAACTTAACGTTTTCTGATTCGATTTTAAGGGGTCTCTTATCTACTGCATATACTTCCCCCTCTGGCCCAACGACTTTTGAAACCATTTGAGACCATCCACCTGGAGAAGCCCCTAGATCGAGAACCCTTTGACCGGTTTTAAATATTCCATACTTTTTATCTAACTCTTTTATTTTAAATGCAGCCCTACTAACATAACCGGCCCTTTTGGCCATCTTTCGGTAATGATCTCTCTTCGCATCTTCAGGTCTCATTTTTCCTCACCGAAACAAGGTGTTGTTGATATTCAGACATTACCCACCTTTCTATCTTAGTACAGGTCCTTGGAGAAATTTCTCCTTCATCGTAGCATTTTGAAAACAGGGGACATGTAATGCACGGGGCATCCGCTATGCTTTCGACGTTTAAGGGTATAAGAAGCGGTTTTATTCTGTAGGTCCATCTACCATCTTCTAACACTTTTTCTCTTCTGATCAGCTTTCTTTTTTCTAGCCTTGTAGCTATCCTAGATCCATCCCTGCTAGTAAGGTTTAACTTTTTCCAAAGTTCACTCTGAAGAATACCTTTGTCGCCGCTTTCAATTACAAGCTTATAAACAAGGCTTATCAGATCGTCTTCCTTGCTCTCTCTAGGCATTGTTTTCTAATTTTAATCTGTTATTAAAAAACCCTTTCCCATTTTTAATGCTATAAACGCTAAAACGGTTTTAGATTTAATGCATAAAGCCAATTTTTTAAATGCCCCAATAAAATCCTTTGTTTAAAAATCTACCCCGTAATGGTTATAAAAGGTATAAAATATATTCTACACTATAAATGCCAACTTTAGAGCTGGTTGATATATGGAAATCGTTTGGCAAAGTACAAGTACTTAAAGGTGTAAATCTTAGAGTTGAAGAGGGTGAATTTGTTGTTCTTCTTGGTCCTTCAGGATCTGGAAAAACGACACTGTTAAGAATAATAGCTGGTCTTGAAGTTCAGGATAAAGGCCATGTAAAAATTGGAGAAAAAATAGTTGACGATCTTACACCACGTGAGAGAAACGTAGCAATGGTTTTCCAGAATTATGCTTTATATCCTCATAAAACTGTTTTCGAGAATATCGCTCTGCCTTTGCAAACAAGAAAAATAAAAAGTGACGAGATTGAGAAGAAAGTTAGGGAAATAGCTGGATTGCTAGAAATAGAAGGATTGCTAGATAGATATCCGAGGCAGCTTAGCGGAGGACAGCAACAGAGGGTGGCGCTTGCAAGAGCGCTTGTAAGGAGACCACAGCTTTTCCTGTTAGATGAGCCTTTAAGCAATTTAGATGCAAAGGTAAGAATAACAACAAGAACTTTTTTAAAGAAACTGCAGAAAGATCTGAAGATAACAACTGTATATGTTACTCATGACCAGTCGGAAGCTATGGCTTTGGCAGACAGGATAGCTGTTATTCACGAAGGCCTTGTTCAGCAGTACGATAACCCCCTTAATCTTTACGAATATCCAGCAAATGAGTTTGTTGCTGGTTTTATAGGTTCGCCACCAATCAACATGATATCAGGTGTTGCAGAGAAAGGCAAAATAAAGTTACTTAACGGAGAAATTGAAGCTTATATAGATTCTGAAGGCGAAATAAAGGTAGGCATAAGGCCCGAAAATATTAAGATCTCGGAAGAAGGACAGCTTTCTGGTAAAGTATTGGTAATAGAACCTCTTGGTTCAGAAAGCATTGTTACAGCAATTGTAGATGGCCAGGAAATTAAGATAAAAACTTCGCCAGAAATAAAAGTAAATGTTGGAGAAGATATAAAATTAAAAATATCCAAATTTTTGGTTTTTAAAGAAGGAAAACTCGTTTATCCTAACCCTTCAGCCCTCCAACCCATAACCCCTTAATTATATATTTTTGTAAAAACGCTGAAATTATTATTACAGGAATAGATACGAGCAATCCTGCAGCTGCAAGCATACCATAGTTTACTACTTCGCCAGAACCATAGACAAGCGCTGAGGCTACAAAAACAGTTGCAGTTTCTGAACCGGTTGGTGGAAAGTTAAATAGATATGGCGTTCTGCCAAGTGTAAGCGCAAACATGAATTCTGTATAGCTTGATAGTATTGCAAAGAAAGCTGCCACAGCGAGTGCTGGTCTTATAATGGGTAAAATTATGTCAAAAAATGCATCAATTCTTGATTTTCCGTCAATAAGAGCTGATTCGTCTATTTCTTTAGGTACATCATTATAGAAACCTGTCAATATCCAAACAGAAAGCGGAAGTGTAAAAATTGGATATATAAGCATTAAAGCCCACCAAGTATTCGTAAGACCCAATTTTGTTATCAGCGTATATATTGGGACAAGATATACCATAGACGGAACAGTATAAAGGTATAATGCCCAAGCAAGCAGTTTTGTTCCTCCTAGTTTAAACCTAGCTATTGAATAAGCTGCTGGTGCTGCTAATATTATTGTTAACGCTGCTACTACAGGCGCTACTACAAGGCTTACTATTAGGTAAGGTGCTCCTTGGGAAAGAGCCATAGAAAAGTTCTTTATAAGCCCTTGTATTGGATGATGAGGAAGCAAACTCATGACTATTCCAGAATAATGCATAGAGGTTAGTAAAGTCCAGATTATTGGAAAGAATGCAAATGCAGCGCTTAAAATTAAAATCAGGTATGCCAGCACCAATGAGATTTCTGGCCTGATATTAAATGAGGGGAAAGAAATCCTGAGCTTAAGATGTCTTTCTTTCTTTTTTGCTTCTAACCCAAGTCTGTTTTCAAGCCCCATAGCTTTTATGAAAAGTATACCTAAAACTGTAGATATGCCTGCCAAAATAACAATTGAAGCCATTGCTATCCCTTGGTAACCTGGGACAAAAGCATAGATATAGGCATAATATACTAGAAGAGCGTTGCTGGGGTTAAAGCCACCTGAATCTATAACAAAAATTACGTCGAAAGTTCTAAAAGCTGTAATAAGAGTCATCAGAACAGCTACTACTACAGAGGGCAGTATTATCGGCATGGTAACCTGAGTAAACATATCTGATGTTGAAAGCCCGTCAACCATCGCAGCTTCTTTTAGTTGCGGGGGAATTGCCTGCACACCGGCAAGCACAAGCAAGAAAGCAAATGGGGTTGTTTGCCATATTGTTATTATTATTAAAGAAAGCAGCATAACGTGTGGATCGGCTAACCATCCTATAGTTGAGAAATGTAGTAATCTCAAAAAATAATCAATAGGACCTACAAACGGATCCATTATTATTTCCCATACTATTGCTACAACAACTGCTGGTAGCATTAAAGGTGAAGTTAAAAATGTGGTAAAAACTGACTTACCGCGGGATATCCTTTCTATTGAGAGGGCTAATAATATAGAAAATACAATGTCAACTGCTGTTACTGAAAATGCAAATATAAGAGTGTTGATAAACGTTTTAAGAAAAAACGGATTTTTAAAAAGCAGCATGTAATTTTCTAGACCAACTAAACCAGCAAAATTGTACAATAGGCCTACTTTTGAAAAGCTTAGAATTATTGAATAAATTATAGGATAAAGGGTAAAAATAACCAAATAAATAATAAACGGTAAAGCTAATATTAAAGCTGCGTTCCTGTAACTCCAGTTAGACATGCGTTATTTTGAAATGTACTGATTTATATATGTTGCCCACTGTGAAGCGGCTGTGTTAAGAGCTGTATACGGGTCGTTTGTTACGCCTGTTATGTAATTGTATATCTGATGGTTCAAAACGGGCATCAATTCAGAAGATGTTATCGGCAATGCTGGTGGATTAGCATATGCTACTTGAGCTGCCTTTGTGTAGAAGGACCACTCTTTTGAATATGTACTGTTGCTGGCTATTAGTCTTATAGCACCAAGTTCATCAGGTGGGAATCCTCCTCTATAGTATAAACTTGCGGCTTCTTTGTCTGAAGTAATAAATTCTAGGAACTGAAAAGCTAGTGCTTTATGGGCTGAATATTTAGCTATACCTAAGAATGAACCCCCAGCTTCAGCATAACCTCCTGGAAGTAGCGCCATTGAAATCTTTCCAGCTACAGCCGGATAATTAGATGGGTTGTTAAACGAATCGTAAAAGCCTGACCATCCTATTTCCATGCCTGCCTGACCTGATCCAAACAAAGACTGAAGGTGGCTGTAGTCAACTATCAGAACATTTGGTGCAGGCTCGTATTGTACCAATTGCTTTAATGTCACTAAAGCTTCTACGCCTGCAGAATTGTTAAATGATGGTTTTAGCTGAGGCGTAAAAAGAATGTTAAACGGAGGCAGACCCCCTTTTGTGCCACCATTAAGTGTTGAATTTTTCATGTACCACCAGTAAAATATAGCTGGGTAAGTATCTATTAACCCGTGACTTGGATTATCGTCAACGATTATTCCATATTGCGCAGCATGATGTTGCTGTATGAATTGCGCTGCCCAAACAACTTCAGTCCAGTTCGTCCATTCGCTTGGATTAAACGGTACTCCGTACTGTGCTTGAAATTCGTGCGCAAGCGTTGAGTTTCCAAATATATCTGTTCTGTAAAATAGAATTAAAACGCTAAGGTCTAGAGGTAAGCCTATTATTTCTGTTTGCTTTGTTGAAAGATTATAAAACTCTCCGCCAAAAGATAAGAACGCAGTAGGTATATTCGAAATGTTATAATTATACTGTGATATAAGAGGTCCTAAAGGCGTAACATATGGAGCTATAGCGCCAGACATTGTAGGACTCCAGGTAAATATATCATATGAGGAGGCGTTACCTTGAGATTCTGCGACTATTTCTCTTTGAAGAACGTTTGAGAATGTAGTCTCTATGAAGTTAAAATGAACGTTTGGATGAATAGCTTCAAAATCCTTTGCCGCCATTTCTACTGTTTTGTCGTTCCAACCCGAAACTACTACTACATTGAGGGTAACAGGTTTTGGTGTTGTTATTGTAAGATAGTATGAATACCCTGCTATTCCTGCAATTATTATTACAATTATTATTATTGCTACTAAGTATTTGCTTATAGCTTTTTTAGATCTCATATCAGAATAAATAAAAATAAGCTCAAATATAAACTTTATATTTATAAATTATAATAAATTTTTATTGATGTATGGTAGATTTATAAATAGGTTAACCGGTCTCTAAAAGTATATTAAAATCGTTAGAAGTGATAACATAATCAATTATCTCTTTAACCCAGGTTCCCGTTTCAGACCTTTTTCTTACTTCTTTTAAATATTCATTAAAAGATATGTTAAAAGCTTCCTTCCAGTATTTATAACCTTCAGTTAGACTCTTTGCAGCTGTTCTGTGTTTAAAACACAGTAACCCTTCTTCAGAATAAGATCCACAAACTAGGCATTTTTTAGCTTGCTGCTTGGGCAATTCGGATTTGGACAAAACACCCAACCACCTCTTTTTATTAATGGCCATCCGCAATAGCTACAGCTTTTCTTTGCAGATACGAGCTTTCCTTTTCTTGGAAGCGGAGCCGATGCTCCGCATACATTGCATTTTAAATATCTCTTCCCTGCCTGCGATATATGCAGTACCAAATCTCCTTTGCCGCATACTGGACATTTTCCCAATGATTGGCCGGTTCCAGCGGCTAAGTACTTTTTTGTAAGTTCCACCATCTCTTCTGAGTATTTAGCATTTTTTAATTCTTCTATTAGAAACCTTGCGCTCTCGTTAAGTATCTCACCGGGATAAGTTTTTCCAAATTCAATGTTCTCCAAAGATTTCTCAAGCTTTCTTGTCATCTCGAGAGTTATTATTTGAGAAAAACTAAAGTATCTAGCTACGCTAAATCCTAACTCTGTTATTTCTATCCTGTTGCCCCTTATGTATCCTCTTTTGTAGAGCGTTTTTATAATGTCAGCCCGTGTAGCCTTTGTACCTATTTCGTTAGTCTCCATCCATTCTAGGAGACTAGATGGGGTGTACCTTGAAGGAGGTTTAGTAAAAGTTAGTTCTACATTAACATCTTTTATCAGGACTTCTTCACCAACAGCAGCATCCGGTATGCTTTTCTCCCTTATTTCCCTGAAAGGATAAACTTCCAGCCATCCCTTATCGATCACGGCAGCTCCATCAGCTTCTAAGTCAAAACCATCTGCTTTGACTTTCATGTACTTTTTTGCAACTCTAACGTTCCTGTAAAAAGAACTTATGAATCTTCTTGCAACAAGATCATAAAGCTTATACTCGCTGCCTGTCAAAGGTTGCAGTTCACCTGTTGGGTATATTGCAGGATGCGCGGGGTCATCTATTGGTCCCTCTACAGGATGAGGCCTTGAGACGTTTCCTGCTTCTTTATATCTTTGCCCGAGTTTTGAAAGTATAGATCTGTAATTTATTGTAGGTGGCAATTTCTGAGAACTCGTTCTAGGATAAGATATAAGAGCCCTTAGATACAATTTCTCCAAAATTGAAAGCGATTCCCAAGGTTGAATTCCAAAAAGTCTGTACGCTTCTTTTTGTAGGTCTGAGAGATTAAAAGGGTAAGGAGGTTTGATTTCTTCGATATCTTTATCAAAAAATACAACTTTCCCATATTTTCCCTTTAATTTTTTTGCTCTTTCAACTTCATCCACGCTTTTTAAGCTTGGGCCTGAAAGTTCAAATTCTTGACCCCTAAGTTCGCCTATGGCTTTAAACTTCCAGTATGGTTTTGGTACATATGAATTTATTTCTGATTCCCTGTTATAAATTTCAATCAAAGTAGGACCCTGTACCCTGCCTATGCTCAGACTTAATCTTTTACCTGTGCCCTGCCTTACTTCATTCATTAAAAGGCGGGAAAGGCTTATACCCCATATAAAATCAATATAGTGTCTTGTTCTCCCTGCATCGGCCATAAGCCATTTTTCTCGCGTCAAAAGACTGTTAAAGCTTTGCTTTAACTCTTCTACCGTTAATGTCGAAAACTTAGCCCTTTTAACGATCTTTTCAAAACCTCCGTTATACTTTACTATGTTATATCCTATGGTTTCACCTTCAATGTCATAGTCACACGCTATAATAATTTCTGATGCTTCTTTGATGAACTTTTTTATTACATCCAAAAGTTTTGTAACGTACTTGTCATCTGCTACTGGAACCCATTCAACGTCTAAGACAGGAAATAGACTCAGGTCTCCGACGTCTGTTTTTAAAGTATAAAGATGTCCCCTTGCTGGTATTACATAAATCTTTATAGAATTCCATAAACCTGTATAAACTGGGATTCCATCAAAGGAAAGCTTTTTATAAGAACGATCAAGGGCAAACGCTATTCTTTTTGCAGCATCGTTTTTCTCCGCTATTATTAAAGTGGGCCGGGCCGGATTCGAACCGGCGACCTCCGCCGCGTCAAGGCGGTGTGCTGACCAAGCTACACCACCGGCCCTTAGCACTTTACTTCTTAGCTCCTAATTCTCTGTTCTGAAGCCTTAGAGCTTTACTCCCACACTTTCTGCATCTTACTGCAGAAATTGGATTTTTAGCTCCGCACTTCATACATATTTTATGCATCAACTTTCTTTGAACTGCTATCTGCCTTTTAACTGGATCAGCTATAGGCATAATAACGCTCATATGGTTGTCGTTTATAAACTTTTTAGAGATTTCCAATTGTAAATTCTTTTACTTTATCTAAGCCTTTTACTATGTAATACATAATTTACCAAAGCGTGAAAATCTATAAAAATCATAACAAACGTTACATTAATATGTAAATAATTAGCAAAGTTATCATATGCAAAGGGAACCTGTTAAAGATATAGTTCTTGAAAAAAACGACGTTCCGTTCAGTTTGCTGGAAAAGATGTCCAGAGCAGGAGGATTCTCAGGTAGAGAGATGGGTGAAGCTTTGGACTATCTAAAAGAACTTTTTAAAGGAGATTATGGAAAAATCTTGACGTTCCCGGCTGATATAATAGCGACTGGACTTAGAGGGGTGATAACGCAGCTAATAAAATTAAAAAAATTTGACCTTATAATAACAACCTGTGGAGCACTAGATCATGATATAGCTAGAAGCTTTTCAGATTACTATAAAGGTTCATATTTTGAAGACGATGTAAAACTAAGAAAAATGGGAATACATAGGCTAGGAAATGTATTTATCCCCTTAGAAAATTATGGCCCGTTAATAGAAAAAAAGATGCAAGAGCTTTTGAACTCAGAATATTCTCAAACCAAAAAAACTTCAACTTACAAACTTGTATGGGATATAGGAAAGATGATAAATAACGAGTCCTCCTTTCTCTATTGGGCTTTTAAAAATCAGATACCTGTAGTAGTGCCAGGGATAACTGACGGAGCTGTTGGCTATCAACTTTGGCTTTATAAGCAATCACATAGGGATTTTTTGATAGATGTTCTTGAGGATGAACAGCTTATCTCTGATTTTATATATTCTCATAAAAAGCTAGGGGCACTTATAATTGGCGGAGGAATCTCAAAGCATCATGCAATATGGTGGTCACAATTTAGGGATGGACTTGAGATAGCAGTTTACGTTACAACTGCCTACGAATACGATGGAAGCCTTAGCGGCGCGCTTACAAAGGAGGCAATATCATGGGGAAAAATAAAACCTCGTGGAAAACATGTGACAATACACGGTGATGCAACCGTCATTTTACCGTTTTTGATACAAGGGGTTCTATATGGTTAGGGTATGACTTCAGTGGAATCCAGCGTTGGATCGTATTTAAATAAATCCTTGTTTAAAATCCCGCTTTTTATGTAACGATCTAAATACTTTGTCATATAAATAACTTCTTCTATAGTTTTTCTTGTAATTTCATCAAGATCATAATAAAGCGATTGCCATAGATTTTTGCCTTCCATTAAAGAGTACAAACATCTACCTCCACAGTATCTAAAGTATTTGCATGTTTTACACATTGCCGGAATTTCTATTTCTTTTAGTAAAAACCCTTTATTAATGCTTCCCAGTTCGGCCCATTTTTCAAAAACTGCTATAGGGCAGGCAAGTACCCTACCATCTGTTGTTATTGAAACCGATCTGTAGCCTGCGCCACATGGCGGACCTTTATAGCCTTCAAAATAATGTGCTGAAAGTATGCCTAAAAAAGGAATGATGCCCAAAACTTTACCTTTCGAAGCATCGTTCAAAAATTTTTTTCTGAGCCTTTTTATGCCCGGTATATAAGAACTTTCAGCCCAGCTCTTTATGTTCCATCTTTTGCTCCATACGGCGTTAAGCTGCCAGTGAACGTACTTAAAGCCTATAGAAAAAAGGTGCATAACATCTTCATATATATCGGTATACTGGGTCACCGTCATTCTAGCTATAATTTTTTCTATCCCGATCGAATTCAGCATCTTAAAGTTTTTCAAAACAGTATCGTAAGTTCCCCTTCCTCTAAACCTATCCGTAGTCTGTTTTTTTCCATCTATAGAAAGCAGGACTACGCTCATGTTTTTCCAATAGCTTTGTGGAAGATTTTGGATATTGATCCCGTTTGTTTGAACGCCAAACCTTTTAGCGTTGATTCTATCCATCACGTTCATTATAAAACTTGAATTAAGCAAGGGTTCTCCTCCATAAAATATTATAACAGCTTCTGGATCAGATTCTATTTTTTCTTTAAGCGCTTTCAGATCATACTTGACGCTCCAAGGAACCACATTGGGGTCAAAAGATCCACCACAGTACGAACATTTAAGATTACACTCCCCAGTAGTATATATTAACCATAGCATTGTGAGCTATAAATAAATAAAAAAAGATATTTAAAAATAAATTTACAGTTTTCCTATGTCGTCCGGTACTCTGATTTTTATTACCGGCTGTCCTTCCTCCCAGTTAGCAGGAATTATATCAAACTCTTCAGGCTTTGCTGGGTGTTCATATATGTACTTTAATCCTTTCAAAGCGTTAAGTACGTGTCTTACATCTTTCCCTAGTCTATCGTTAAAGACTGATATGTATTGAACTGTTCCATCAGGGTCTATTATAACTGTACCTCTTTTCGTCATTCCTGTGTCAGTATTCAGAAAACCATAAACTGTGGCTATGTCTTTACGTATGTCCTCTACAAGAGGATACATAACCTTCTTTACCCTTGGACTCGTTTCCCACCAAACCTTGTGAGAGTATATGGAATCCTCGCTTATCGCCAAAATTTCAGTGTTAAGCGCTTTGAATTTGTCGTAATACGCCTGAAACGCTTCAAGATCGGTAGCGCATACAAAAGTAAAATCTCCTGGATGGAAAGTCAGAACTACCCATTTCCCTTTATAATCACTCAGCTTTAGCTGCCTTATTTTTTTCTCGCTAGGAAAGAACGCTTTTGCAGTAAAATCTGGAGCGGGTTTACCTACTTCTATCATCAAATTTAAAAAAGACATTGATGCTTATAAGATTTTTTAAAACTTTTATACTAAAATCGCAAACAGTTTATTTTTTTAGCTCTCTTATAGCCGATATCATGTATAAAACATATATTATGAAAAAGATGATGAATATTATAAACATAATTTCTGTAGTTACCGACACAAGGTATGCCGGTTTTCCCCCAATAAATATAACTGGAAACGGAAAAATGAAAAATGAGAAAGCGTATCCTGATGATTGGTTAGAAGCATAAAGCATGCCAGCAAAAACAAAAGTTACAAAACCAACTAGTATAAATATAAATCCCAAAAGTATTATAACGTCAGACTTTTTCATTTAACAAATGAAATAAAAAAGTTGAATATTAGTCTATCTTTATATTTTAATAACCTTTTGCCATTTCCCTTATCATCATTTTTACGTCGTCGCCAAGAGGATACATGACTGGGCATGTAGCTCCTGAGTCTATGTATTCACGTACTTTTTTTCTAACTTGATCTGGAGTGCCAGTAGCTGTCAGCATTTTAACAATATTATCAGGTATTATAGCTTTTGCCCTCTCAAGCCCTCCTGGCTCTGCAGGCCATCCTCCTAGTGCCTTTTTAACGTCCTCTATTAGGCTTTCTGGAACACCGCTTGCCTTCATTATGTGGGGCTGTTGTCCAAGATACATAGAAACAAGGGTTTTTGCTCTATCTATTGCTTTATCTTCATCAAGATCCATCGATACAACTACTAGCTGCGGCCTGTCTATTTCTTCAAGCTTTCTTTTTGCTTTCTGGGCTCCTTTCTTTATGCTTTCAATTGCTTTTCTGTTATACTCGGGGGAAACAAGATAATTCAGCAAGATACCGTCCCCTATCTCTCCAGCCAGCTCAAGCATATCGAAGCCTGTTGCTCCTATATATATGGGAACATTTCTGGGCGTCCTTGGACCGTATACAACATCAAGCTCTATATCTGATACGTTAACAAACTCGCCATGGTACGTAACGCGTTCCATGTTAAACAGCTTCTTAAGAACAGTTACGTATTCCCTCATGGCTTTAAGAGGTTTTTCCCTCTTGACGCCAACCTTTGACGCCAAGGGTTCCCACCATGCGCCAATTCCCAGGATAACTCTTTCAGGCGCTAACTCGTAAAGCGTATTAAAAGTTGCAGCCATAAGACCGACGTTCCTCGTCCAGTTGTTTACAACACCGCTGGCTACTTTAATCTTTTGTGTATTCGCAGCTACAGCAGCCATGGGAACTATTGCATCCCTTGCAAGCCTCGATTCAGCAAACCATACAGCTTCAAAACCGTTTTGTTCTGCATATTTCGAATATTCTATTTCGTCCCTTATAGGGTGTTTGTCCTGCATATAAAGAGCTAACCTTACGCTCATTGCCTTAACTTAAATATTAAAATATTTAAGCGTTAATATCTACGGCATATGTCATCGATTGAAATAAAAGATTTGATAATAACGGCGTTGAATGAAGGTTTTCAGATTCATCCTGATCTAGTTAAAGTTTTGGAAGATCAACCTGAACTCATACCACGGGTTATTGAAGCTATTAGAAAGAAAAAAGAATATGAACCAAACAACTTCACTATAACTCTTAAAGATATAGAGAGTTTTGGGCTAAACCTTGAAATAGACAAAACAAATTTAATAATAAGTACTGAAAGATCTCTTTCAGATGGCATACAAGTTTCAACATATGAAGAGTTAAACATAATGCTAAACGACAGGCTTAAAAAAATGAAAGAACTTTGGCTAAAAAGACCGAACAAAATACCCCTTTTTAATATAAATTACATAAAAAGCAAAGGTAAAGATGAAACTTGGGGGTTTGCCCTCATAGTACAAAAAATTAGTAACGATAATTACGAAATACTTGCTGATGATGGAAAAGGAGTATTTAGATTAAAGGTTTTTACTAAAAGGATTTTTGATGAAATCGTACCTGGATCATGCGTGGCGCTAAAAATTAACCCGGAAGATTTTTCCGTGATAGATTTTGAAGATGTTGAATTTCCAGAAGTAAAAAGGAAAAAAATAAAAGGAAAGATAGCACTGGTAAGTGACCTTATGATCGGTTCAAACAAAGTAGAACACTTCTTTGATTCTTTAAAAGCAATCAAGCCTGACGGTGTCTTTTTCCTTGGGAATGTAGTTGACTCTTTAGCTTATATAAAAAATGGCATATCACCGCTTGAAGGCTATAAAAAGGTTTCAGAGTTGCTATCAGTATTGCCAAAAAGGATATTAAAAGTTATAATCCCAGGCTATGCTGATTCTACCGGGAAGGCATTACCCCAAAAACCTGTTAGCTATAAGATTGCAAAAGACCTTTACTCTTCTCAGAATGTCAGGTTATTAAGCAACCCTTCATATTTAACCATTGAGGGATCAAACTTTTTATTGTATAACGCGTACTACATGTTCAAAACGTCTGGGATGCCTGAACAATATACAGTAAAAAAACTTCTGAAGACCAGGCACCTTGCACCTACTGTAGGCTCGATACCAACTGTTCCATCTATTTCAGATAGGTTAATTATTGAAGATGTACCGGAATACTTTTTCTTAGGAGGTGGAAAAGAAAGAATAGACCTGATTTACAAGGGGGTTTGGAGCGTTGGGGTACCCAGTATAAAAAATTGTGGTTGCTATGCATTTCTTAACCTCGATAAAGAAAGCACTGAATGGATAACAGTTAATTAAAAAATTTAGCGTCTTAATACTTATTTATATTTGATAATAAGAAAAGCTAAAATATAAGAAATGAATATAATAACTTACGAGGTGAAGACTAATGGCCAAGAAGAAGAAATCTGAAGAAAAGAAGGAAGGCCAGCAACAGTCTTCATAAACTTTGTTATTTTAGCTAATCTAAGTCGATATTTATTATATTTTTTATTGCAAGTCTTACATCTGATGCTTTAATCGTTTTTCTTCCTGCATGATTCGCCAATTCATTAGCCTGTTTTGCTATTTTTTCTCCATAAATTTGAAAAAATCTTGCAAGTTCTCTTACGGCTTCATCGCTAACCCTTTCAGCTCCACTTTTTTTAAATATTCTGTATACTTGTGCATAAGATAGCTCGCTTTCCATGTTAATAAAAAAGGAGAGAGAGATTATAATGTTTGCTATTTAGATTTTCTAGTTGCAGAAACCAGATGCAGTACATCCCTATCTTTGATACGATATGTTGGTGGAAGCCTAAGTCCTGTTCTAACATCTATAGCGTAAAGCAACCCAACCGCAAGCTCACTATGAATGATTTCGGCGAGGTCTTTTACAGTGCTTCCATCGGGCACTAGATAAGCGTCAGGAAGCACGTTACCTTTCTTGTCTGAAAGCTTTTTGGGATCTGCAACTGGATATACTACGTTCATCCTAAGAAGTTTAAAAACGGCAACGTTTAAGGCAAACTGCGTGCCAGCACGCATCATTTCTCTTATCAGAAACTTGTTAAAGAAATCTATAGCCTTTTTTTCGTCCTTGGTTAAATTAGAACTGTCTATAACTAAGAAATTCTCTTCAGCTGGATTATACCTAACTGTACCTTTTTGTTCAGCTCTTTTAAGCAACAATTCGAGGTTAGCACTTACAGGCACTATTATCTTATCTTTAATCTTATCTTTAAGGTACTTAAAACCGCTATCGGCTGCTGGTATATCCATTTTATTGGCTACTATCAAAGTAGGTTTTGAAATATCACGAAGCAGAGCAGCTAAACGCCAAATTTTTTCGTCGGTCATGCTTCTGAATTCGTATACACTTATCCCCATATCTTCAAGCGCCTGAATAATATGAAGTTTTGTTATTTTTACGCCTGCAAGAGTCTCATAAACTATGTTTACAGCTTCCTGCTCATTCTTGGTTGTTTCTATCTTTTTTAGTATTTTATCTAAGTTGTTTTCTAATAGGTTTTTGTACCACTGGACTATTTCTCCTTCTATTTCTTGATAATCCCTAAATGGATCGCCTGTTCCAGGCTCAGCTATTCTTCCATCTTCATCTATACTACCTGATGCATCTATAACATGAATAAAAGCATCAGCCTTCATAGCTTCAGATAAAAACCGAGTGCCAAGACCCTTCCCATAGCTTGCGCCCTTTATCAAACCTGGTAGATCCGTTATTTCTATAGGTATATATCTCCATCCTTCAATACATTTTGAGTTTATTGGATTATCTATTACACCAAATTCTTTATGTACGCAAGGAGATGTCACATAAGTCGTACCAGATACCGGATTTTGAGTTGTAAACATATAGTTACCTATAGGTTCATTCTTCCCAGTTACAGTGTTAAATATTGTAGTTTTTCCTGCATTTGTCTTTCCAATAAGAGCTATTTTTACGTCCATCTTAATTTTTATTTAATAAAAACCATGTTAAATAAGTTTCTCTAGAGGCTTTGCAATTTTTGTCTTATAAGTACGGGAATTTCAGAGGGTCTAGATGCCACCTTTACACCAGCTTCTTGGAAAGCATTTATTTTGCTCTGAGCAGTGCCTTTGTTACCTGTTATTATTGCACCGGCATGTCCCATCCTTTTTCCCGGAGGTGCATATCTTCCAGCAATAAAAGCGATTACAGGTTTGCTCACTTCTTTTCTTATTATTTCGGCTGTCTCTTCTTCAGCTGTCCCTCCTATTTCGCCTACAACGACTATAGCTTTAGTCGATTCGTCTTGTTGAAACATCCTGACAGCCTCCTGCATAGTTGTACCTACAACCTGATCGCCGCCTATTCCTATGACAGTAGTTTCACCTAGACCGGCTTCACTGATTGTGTTTACTATTTCATAGGTTAGAGTTCCGCTTCTAGAGACAACTCCAATTGGACCTGGCTTAAAAATGGAATTTGGCATTATGCCTAATTTAGCTATGCCTACAGAAGTTATCCCAGGACCATTCGGGCCAACTAATTTTGCCCCCATGAGCTTAGCGTAGAGTTTCAGTTTCGTCATGTCATGGAAAGGTATGTGTTCTGTTATTATCACTATAATTTTTATGCCTGAATCTATGGCTTCTATCACAGCATCGGGCGCATATGGTGCGGGAACAAAAACTACAGATGCTTTTGCCCCTGTTTCTTTTACCGCATCCTTTACAGAGTCAAAAACTGGTATGCCGTTGATGTTTGTGCCACCTTTTCCTGGAGTTACACCACCTACTATATTTGTCCCAAATGCTTTCATCTGGGACGCGTGAAAGCTTCCTTGATGGCCTGTTATACCCTGAACAATAACTGGTAAACCTTTTTCTGTAACTATTATGGCCATTTTTTATTCACCGGCAAGCTTAACTACACGTTCTACAGCTTCGTCCAAGTTAAGCATTGATTCTATTTTATTTTCTAAAAGTATTTTTCTTCCTTCTTCTTCGTTTGCCCCTCTTATTCTTACTACGAGCTTGAACTTTGGCTTTAGTTCATTAATAGCCTGTACTACACCTCTTGCTACTGTGTCACACCTAGTTACCCCTCCAAATATATTTATGAAAAGAACCTTGTTTGTTACCTTTGAAGCGAGCTCTATTGCCTGAATTACTTTTTCCGGATCATCAGTGCCTCCAAGATCAAAAAAGTTCGCTGGCTTACCCCCTGCCTGAGCTATAAGATCTATAGTTGCCATGTTAAGACCAGCTCCATTAGCTATTATCCCTATATCGCCTTCAAGTTTTACAAATGATAGTCCTTTTTTCTTTGCTTCTAGTTCTATTTCATCTAGCCCGAAATACCTTATGGGTATATCTTTGTGCCTGAATAGGGCGTCATCTTCTACAGTTATTTTTGAATCAAGCGCTATAAGACCATTGTCTGTCAAACCTAACGGGTTTATTTCAGCCAGTGATGCATCTAATCGATCATATATGTTATACAGACCTGACAGAATTTTTCCCATTTCCTGCGCCTGCTCTGCTGTTAGATTAAGAAATTTTGATAGTTCCCTTTTAGAGTACTCAGTTACGCCAACAAATGGGTTTATCGGTTTCTTGTATATTTTTTCCTGAGGAACCGAGTTTATATCAACTCCGCCTTCAGCCGATGCCAATACTACAGGCATCTCCGCACTTCTGTCGAGCGTTACGCTGATATAAAGTTCCTTTCTAATATTATATGCTTTTTCAAGAATAAATTTTTCAGCCCTGTATCCATCAAAGTCTATGTTTTTTATTTCTTTCATAGCTTTGATAGCTTCTTCTCTGTTATTTACTATCCTTACCCCGCCTCTTTTACCCCTTCCTCCGGTAGGGACCTGTGCTTTTATGACCATCTTTTCATTAAAATCAGGTATGTCTTTTTCATCTGAAACAACTGCAAATTCCGGAACTGGTATTCCATACTCCTTGAATATGCTTTTTCCTTCGTACTCCAGCAGATCTACCATGACTTAACAAACGCTTCCGACGTTTAAAAAATTAATGGTAATTGACTTTTTTATGAAACACTAGTAAAAAATTAAATTGCGATTAAAGTATATGTTCCGACCGCAAGAAGAACAGCCATAAGTATTACTATTATTGTGTTAATTATCCACTGAAATCTCTTAACATGTAGCCATTCTATAAGGACAACTCTGAGCCCATTAAGCCCGTGTATCACCGCAGCATAAAGCAACAATCCAAAAACTATCCTGTAATATGTGAGATTATGAAGAACGTATGAATAATTAAGTACTTGCTCAAAGGTTTTTCCGGTTAGTGGGCTTACAAGTAACAAGTGGAAAGTTAGTACAAATACCATTATTAAAGCCAGAGCATACATCAGTATCATGTTCCACGATTCCTTTAAAAGGCTGTATTTGCTTGGCATTTTTTTCACCTCAGATTATACCGAGCCCCCACAAAAGGTAAATTCCAGCCCATATCCAAAGAGCCTCTACTATCAACACTATAACGTATATTGCAATTTTTTGGTTCCTGCTTAGTGACGTTGGTGTATAAGGATACTCTGGAAGTACAGGTTTTCCAAGCAGTATTCCAAAAGCTTCATTAAGAATCAATCTTAAACCGTTAGCACCATGGTACAGTGCAGAACCAGCTATTATCCAGAGCCCTATTTTTTCCCATATACCAAGGCTACCAAGCAAAGCCATTGTTTGTTGCCAAGCAGCAGGGCCTAAAGCTAAATGATAGATTTCAAAAACATGAGCAATAAGATAAAGAATTAATATTACACCTGTTATTCTGTGAAGAGTATACGTGTATCTTTCTACGTTAAAATTGTATGGCCAAAGACTTCTCAAAAGGCCTGACTTATACCTTTTTTCTTCTTTTTCTCTGTCCATCTTCATTCGCCACCTTCTATTTTAAAATCAAAAGGCGGAGGCTTAGGTGCATTTGCAGGTGGAGCCTTTTGAACGAGTTCAGCAGGTTTCACAGACGCCTTCTTTTTATGAAGCAACCTGTATTTAAGTATCTCTTTCTTTAAATATTGTATTGCTTTTGCTGGGTCGACGCCCTTTGGACAAACGTAGCTACATGCTCCTGCAAAATGACATCTCCAGACTCCGTGTGAATCATCTAAAACTTCAATTCTCTCTTCAAAACCTTCATCTCTTGGATCAGCAATGTACCTATAAGCCTGACCCAGTGCTTGAGGTCCTAAGAATAATGGATCTATGGCTACAGTTGGACATGCTGCGAGACAGACTCCGCACATTATACAGTAATCAAACTGAACAAAAGTAAGGTTTTGATCCGGTGTTACTTGAAATTCCATAGACGCCTCCTCTAGTTCTTCCGGGTTCTTTCTTATCATCCATGGTTTAACACTTCTGTGTTTGTTTACAAAGTCTGTAAGGTCAACAACAAGATCTTTAATTACTTTATAATTATAAAGTGGTTCGAGCCTTATGCTTTCTGTCTTGAGTTCACCTATTCGTGTCTGACACGCAAGTGCTGGCAAACCGTTTATTACCATTCCGCAGGATCCGCAGGATCCCATCTGACAAGATTGTCTGAATGCAAGAGTATGGTCATGTTTTTCCCTTATCCTATTAAGAATATCGAGGACGGTGTCAGAAGGCTTGGCATCGATTTCGTAATCCTGCCACCATTCCTTTTGCCCATCAAACCTTCTTATTCTAACCTTCATTTTTAATACACCCTCGCAACAGGTTTCCACATAGTGATCTTTACAGGTATATAAGAAAATAACGGACCTTCGGCTCCCTTTAAAGCAATCGTGTGCTTGAGCCAGTTTGCATCGTCCCTGTTAGGGTAGTCAAGACGCGCGTGGGCACCTCTGCTTTCAGTCCTAAGGAGAGCTCCACGAGCTATTACTTCTGCCTGATCTAGCATAAAACCTAGTTCAAGCGCATGTTCTAAATTATAATTAAACGTCCTGCTTTTATCACTCAGCTTTATGTACTTATATCTTTCTTTCAGTTCCTTTATTTTAATTACTGCTTTTTCCAAATCTGAACCTGTTCTGTATACATGTACATACTTTTCCATTGTATCTTTAAGTTCATCCTTTATTTGATACACGTCTTCTCCGCCGCTTTCTTTACCCAAAATTTTTCCGAATATTCTGTCTTCTTCACCCAGTAGAATATTCTGGCTGAGGTTTGGAGAAGCTGGTCTTTCTTTTTCAATGTAATTATAAACATCGTTACCAACTATATAGCCATATACAAGGCAATCGTTTGTTCCGTTCGAACCTAGTCTGTTCGAGCCATGTATGCTTACACATGCAGCCTCTCCTGCTGCCCAAAGTCCTTTAACAGGCGACCCGCTGGCGTTAAGAACTTTACCGTCTATATCAACATGAATTCCACCCATATTATAGTGCACCGTTGGTCTTATTGGAAGCGGTTGATTTACGATGTCTATTCCTAAATATTTAAGGCCTATCTCCCTTATGAAAGGAAGCCTTTCTTCTATCCTTTCTTTTCCAAGGTGTCGCATGTCTAGCCATACATGATAAAGCCCACTTTTATCATCATATACGCCTCTTCCTTCCATTATTTCTTTCATTATAGCCCTAGAAACTATATCCCTAGGAGCAAGTTCCATTTTGCTTGGAGCATATCTTTTCATAAACCTTTCACCGTCTTTATTTACAAGGTAAGCGCCTTCCCCTCTTGCGGCCTCTGTAATAAGTATCCCTCTCGGCACTAATCCTGTTGGATGGAACTGTACAAACTCCATATCTTTAAGCGGTAAACCGGCGTTATAGGCGAGCCCAAATCCATCACCCGTAGAACTAGCTGCCATAGACGTGATCCTGTAAAGCTGACCTGCCCCTCCTGTAGCTATAACTCCTGCCTTAGCCCTAAAATACCTAAAGTTACCTGTTTTAAGGTCTATTGCTGTAAAACCTTTAAATTCATTATTTTCAATTACGATTGAGGTAACAAAATTTTCATCGAATCTGTCCCAGTTTTCATACTTTAATAAAGTATCATAAAGAGCTCTCATTTCAAAGAAGCCTGTCTTGTCCTGAGCATAAGTTGCTCGTGGAAAACTTAAACCCCCAAACCACCTTTGCTCTATCCTTCCGTCATCCCGCCTGTTCCAAGGTACCCCCCATCTTTCTATAAGCCTTATTTCTTGAGTTGCTATGTGAACGAACCTCCACACAGCATCCTGATCAGCCAAGAAATCGCTACCCTTTATAGTATCCCAAGCCATCAGTTCAAAACTATCACCTTCTTCAGGGTACAAAACAGCAGAAGTCCCCCCTTCTGCTGATACAGAATGGCTTCTCATAAGGTAAATCTTAGAAATTACAGCTACCCTTAAACCTAGTTTGCCCTTATCCCTTCTCAATATCTCAATAGCTGTTCGAAGCCCTGCGAGTCCTGTTCCAACTATAGCGACATCGTAATCTAAAGTTTCCATCCCAATATCTTTTCTCACAGGTGCTTTTATTTATTACCTTATCGAAAAATGAACGTACAGTTTATTATTTTGATATCTATAAAGTTAAAATTATAATGAAAAGCATAGATATAGCTCAAAAAAAGGTAATTGAAAGAACAGCTATTGCTAATGGTTTCATAAAATTATCAAAAGAATCAATTTTAAGAATAAAAGAACATAAAATAGAAAAGGGTGATCCGCTTTCAGTTGCAGAATTAAAAGCTATAGAAGCAGTCAAAGATACTACGCGCGCTATAGCTTTCTGCCACACAATACCTATTGAGTATACAGAAGCACAGTGTGAGCTAAGGGAAGATGGTGTAGAAGTTACTGTTACAGTTAAAGCAGAAGCAAAAACTGGTGTAGAAATGGAGGCACTTTATGGGGTTTCAGTTGCTCTTCTCAACATATGGGACATGGTTAAAAAATATGAGAAAGATAAAAACGGGCAGTATCCTTATACTGAAATAAGGAACATAAAGGTTATTAAAAAAATCAAGGATGGTTCGACAGTTTAACCTAAAGGTACAAACTTTTATAAAAGCTCATTAAATTATTATTGCAAATTGAGTGAGTTTGCAGATATATATTACTTTGGAATAATAACAGTTAGCACTTCAAGATTTTATTCTGAAACGGTCGTAGATAAAAGTGGACTACTGGCTTCAGCGATGATAAGGAATTCGGGATATAAAGTTTGTTGCAGATCTTTAGTACCAGATGACAAGCTGGCAATAACAGAATCTTTAACTTCTATATTATTTAATTTTAAACCAGATATAATCCTTCTAATTGGAGGGACAGGCCCATCAAAAACAGATTTTACAGACGAGATAGTCTTTAAAATTTCTGAAAAGCTTATTTTTGGAATATCTGAAGAGTTCAGAAGAAGGAGCTATCAAAAAATAGGACCTCATGGATTGCTTGGAAACATGAGCGTTGGGTTAATCAATGATTCTATAATAGTTTCGTTACCAGGATCGCCTAATGCTGTAGAAGAAGGGTTAAAGGTATTTATGGAAATTCTACCACATATAATGGAGGTAAGAAGGGGAAAAATACATGATAAAGGAAATAATGTGGGTTGAAAAATACAGACCTCAAAAGCTTGATGAAGTCGAAGACCAAGAAGAGATAGTGGAGAGATTAAAAGGATTTCTAAAAAAGCCCGAAGATATGCCTCACCTTTTGTTTGCTGGACCGCCAGGCACAGGAAAAACTACGGTTGCTTTCTGTTTGGCGAGAGAGATACTTGGAGAAAACTGGAGAAACTATACTCTTGAGCTTAATGCTTCAGATACAAGAGGGATAGACACTGTAAGGACGACGATAAAGAACTTTACTAGGTTTGTAGACAAATCAGCAGGCATACCATACAGAATAATAATACTTGATGAAGCCGATGAAATGACTTCTGATGCCCAGACAGCTTTAAGAAGAATCATGGAAGAATCTTCAGCTAATTCAAGATTCATAATAATAGCTAACGTTTCAAGCAATATAATAGAACCCATACAGAGCAGATGCGCCATATTTAGGTTTAGGAGGCTTGATGAAGAATCTGTTATAAAAAGGCTACAGTTCATTTGTAATAATGAAAAGGTTAAGTGTAGCGTTGACGCTTTGAAGTTAATATATCAGATAAGTGAAGGTGATATGAGAAAAGCAATAAACCACCTTCAGGAAGCGGCAGCCCTTGGCGAAGTAAACGTAGAAAACGTAAGGGCAACAATTACTATAACTAGAGAAAGCGATATTAGCAGCATGGTAGAAGCTGCAATTTCCGGAGATTTTAAGAAAGCACGGGAGATACTTTATAAGCTAATAATGATCTATGGGTTACCTGAAACTGATATACTTAAGATGATGTTTTCAGCCATTAACGGTAGGAAAGACGTTGATCTTGCTCGTGTAGCTAAAATATTTGCAGAATATGACTTTAGGCTTATACAGGGTGCACATCCTGATATACAGCTTTCAGCGTTACTAGCAGAGCTGAGCTCTATAGGACAGAAAAAAGATTAATTTTTGATGCATTTATGTCAAATGTTAAGACCTTAAGGTTAAATATACTAAAAAACCAGCTAATAAACAGGTTAGGTGATGATTTATGAAAATACCTAGAGGATTAAGGGATTATGATCCAGAGGTTTATGACAAGTTAGAAAAGATACGCGAAAACTTTGTTACGCTTTCTAGGTCTTATAATGTAAAACTGATGGAACCGTCTTCACTGGAATTTTTAGAAACACTCGAGGCAAAGGGCGGAGAAGAAATAATAAACGAAATATACGCATTTAAAGATAAATCCGGTAGAGATCTTGGACTTAGATTTGACTTAACGGTTGGAATAACAAGGTATATATGTGAAAGAAGGGATATTCCTCTTCCGATTAAGCTTGGGGCTTTTGCAAGCATGTGGAGATACGATGAACCACAAAAAGGAAGATACAGGTGGTTTTATCAATGGGATCTAGAAGTTTATGGGGATAAAACCCCTGAATCATATGCCGAGGTTCTTTCATTTACATATAGAATGTTAAAAAGTTCCGGGGTTAAAAAACCTATAATTTTTATAAGCGACAGACGAACTGTCGAAGCTGCTATCAAGGATATAGCTGGAGAAAAATTCAGCGTGGACCTTCTAAGGGCCATCGATAAACTCGGTAAAAAGAGCGAAGAGGAGATTGTTTTGGAATATGAAGAAAAGGGCTATTCGCGGGGTCTTATAAGAAATGTTCTTGAAGTTTCAAAAGCCAATGAAAATTCGGAAGTTATAAAAAAATATATCAACCCAGACCTCTTAAAGGTCCGAGATCTGCTTAAGGCTCTCAATGTTCCAGTCAACCTAAACTTCAAAATAGTAAGGGGCCTTGATTATTATACAGATATAGTGTTTGAAGCCTATGACGAAGGAAGCTTAGATTTAGGTGCAATAGCTGGAGGAGGAGGTTATGATTCTTTGCCTGTATTGTTTGGAAGAGACGATCTTAAAGCTCTAGGGGTAGCTGGTGGTGTAGATAGGCTTCTCTTAGCTTCTCAACTGAACCAAGAAACTGAGCCATTGATATATGTGGGTTACGTCAATGAACTTAAATCAGAAGCTTTTAAAATTACAGAAAAGCTAAGGGATGAAGGTTTTAGAAGCGATCTCGCTCATAAGAACCGATTAAATGAACAGCTTTCAGAAGCGGAAAGAAATGGCGCTTCTCTTGTTGTGCTTGTACTTCCAAGTGAATTTTCAAGAGGCATATTAAAAATTAAGGAAATGAAGACTAGGCAGGAATTTGAAATAACTAAAGAAGATCTAGTAAATCAAATAAAGAAATTTTTAACTTAATTTAAACCTTAAAATCAGATGTTTCCGCCGGTAACGAAAGCAACTGCCTTTGCATCGTTTGGTAAGTCATATTTTAGCAGTCCGGCATATGCTGCAGCGCCTCCAAGCTCAGAGCATACTTGTGCTAGTTTGTATATTTCTTTGACAGCTTTTGTCAACTCTTTCTCGCTTACAGTTATAACGTCCCCACCAGTAGCTTTAACTGCTTCTTTTGCTTGATCTGCATATGTTGGAAGACCTACAGCTATAGCGTCAGCAGCAGTCTTTATGTTTACTTTCTTTAGCTTTCCTGTTTTGTAGTACCTATAAAAGGCATCAGCGCCCTTTGCTTGAACGCCTATAATCTTTGGCATCTTATCTATTAAACCAAAAAGTTTGTATTCAAACAGCCCTTTATATGTAGCTGAAATTAAAGTACCGTTGCCAACAGGAACAAAAACATAATCTGGTGGATTGTAGGAAAGCTGGTCTATAACTTCAAATATTACACCTTTTTGCCCTTCTTTTCTGTAAAGATAGTCTCCGACTAAGAAAGATTTCGTTTTTTTGGCAAACTTTTCAGCTTCTAAAAGAGCATCATTAAAATCACCTTCAACCTGAATAATCTTTCCACCTTTGTTCCTTATCATATCTATTTTATTCTGATTTGCTCCAGAACCTACAAAGGTAACGGTTTCAAGTCCAGCTATTTCAGAGTATGCGGAAACTGATAATGCCATGTTTCCTGTAGACGCAACCACAAGTCTTTGATAACCTAGCTCGAGCGCTCTAGTAACTTCAACAGTTGAGCCCCTGTCCTTAAATGATTTTGTTGGGTTATCGAGTTCTATTTTCAGGTAAACATCTGGAACTGATGTGACTTTTCTCAGCCTAGTACCCCCTTCTCCTGCAGTTACAGGCCTTCTTTTAATCGGCATAAATGGTCTGTATTTCCACTGTTTTACAAAAGCTGTTTTAAAATCTGAAGGAAGTTCTATACTTTTATAATCGTATGCAACCTCAAGCAGACCACCGCATTTGCTGCACCTAGGCCATGCATAATCTGAGTCGTATCTTTGTCCGCATTTTGTACATTTAAGATAAAATTTCATATGTTCTGTTATTAAAAATCTAAAGATAAAAACTTTTTATTTTAAAATACTTAAAAAGGATTATTCTTAAGCTACATTATCATTCAAACCTTATGTATAGCTTTTTTTCATCAAGCTCATATTCTAAGTAAGTCCCTGACTCTGGTTTGCCTAAGAAAACGTTAAACTTTTTAACCCTTGTGAGAAAAGAGAGCTCGTCTAACCTTTTTTCGATCGCGTTAACCACTTCTTCATCATCTGAATATATTTCTGCTTTTTCAAGAACATCTGTTGGGTTATATCCTTTTTCTTTTCTTGCATATTGAACTCGTCTTGCAACGTCTTTAAGATATCCTTCTTCTATCAAACTTTTATCTCTCTGCAGATCTATAACTACTAGCAGCCCTCTTTCCCAAGCAATTTCATAACCTGGTTTAGGCAAAAATTGAACCTCAATTGCTTGGTATGGTATTTTAAAATCATCAATTGTTACCTGACCATCTTTCATTAGTGATTCGGCTATTTCAAACGGGTGGGATGACTCAATAAGTGACTTCGCTTTAATCGAGTCTTTCTTAAAAAGCTTGCCAAGTTCGCCTACTAACGGCCTTATCTTTACATCAACAGGAAGCTCTTTTAAACTATTTACATAATGAACCGTCTTTATGTTTGCTATCTGCGATATGATGCTAAGCAGGTCTCCCTGCAGATCTGAAGCCGAGTATACTATAGCTTTACTGAGGGGCCAGCGCCTTTTTATTTTAGCCTTCATCCTAGCGCTGTTTATTAAAGAAACTAAATTCCATATTTTTTCGTATTTTTCTATCAGCTTTTCGTTAACATATTTCTCATCAAGTGCTGGCAACCTTTCATTAAGTATCGACCATTTAGCGCCAAAGACGTTTTCGAAAAGGTAATCAGTTGTATAAGGTGCAAGAGGGTGTAACAGCACATCAAGTTCTCTAAGAACCTTACCAAGAGTCCAATATATACCAAACCTCCTCTTTTCAGTTTCTGCACTGTCATTCCACAGCTCGTTCCTTATAAGAGGAACATACCTCTGACTAAGGTCTTCTATTATGAAGCGCTCCATTATTCGGGCCATTTCATTAAGCTTTTTCTTTTCATATGCTTCAATGTATTCCTTTTTTGCTTTTTGAAGCAACCCGAGTATCCAGTATTCCTTTTCGCCGAGTTCTCCTTTTTCTTTATCTTCCCATACAAACTTATCATATTCAGAATTTACTTTATAATAAACATGAAGATTGAAAAGAGTGTTCAACACCTGAAATGGTCTTTCCATCATTTCCTTTCTGTCGAAGCTCAAAACATCAACTGGGTTAGCCTTCCATACAAGGTAAAACCTTACAAGATCCGAAGGATAAGCGTTAAAAAGATCCTTTGCAAAAACGACATTGCCTTTGCTTTTGCTCATCTTTTCTCCTTTTTCATCAACTATTAGGCCTGTAAAAAGAAAACTTCTGTAAGGTGATTTTTCGTTAAATATAACGCCTTCCATTAAAAGAGTATAAGCCCAACCTCTAGTCTGATCTATTCCTTCAGTTAAAAATGTAACCGGAACAACTCTTTTATATTCCTCTTCAGTGAGAGAAGCATAGGGTGCTGCGCCACTGTTATGCCATGTATCAAGAACATAAGGTTCTCTGTAGGCCTCACCACCACACTTGGGACATTTTATTACAATTCTATCTATCCAAGGCTTGTGAAGCTCAAAATTAGGCCCATCAGGAAGTTTTGTCGCGTTCTTTATTATTTCATCCCGGCCAAAAAGATATATTTTGTTACCACAATTTTTGCAAACCCAAATAGGAAGCGGTGTTCCCCAGACCCTTTCTCTGCTTATACACCATGGTTTCTTTTCTTTTATTATTTCAAGAAACCTGTTTCTTGGTGAATCAAAATAGTACTGTACCTTTGAAGCTTCTTCATATGCTTTTTCAGCTATCTTAGGGATATCATAAAAATATTCCCTTCTTGCTAAGAAAACAAGTTTATGCCCTGAACGCCAACATGTGGGATAAGTATGTTTAATCTTTCCGTATTTTACAAGCATGCCTTTGTTTTTAAGATCTTCAGCTATTATGTCATCAGCGTCCCTTACAAAAAGACCTGAATACTTCCCTGCCTGCTCTGTAAACTTAACCTGATCATCTATTGGATTAAATATAGGAAGACCTCTTTTTTTGCCAACTTCAAAGTCTTCTTCACCGTTAGCTGGGCTTAAGTGCACTATACCTGTTCCTGTTGTTATATCTACAAAATCCTCTGCAAACACATAGTAAGCCTGCCTGTTGTTAAACATATAATCTTGTGCAGATACGAGGTCCCGCAAAGCTGGTATGTATCTTTTTCCTTCAAGATCCTTACCTTTTATTTCTCCTAAAATTTCTGCTTTAATACCAGTATCTTTTATAAAAGAACTAAAAGCGGTTGAACCCACGATCCATCTTTCCCCGTTAACGTTTATAATGAGATACTTTTCATCTGGATTTACAGCTACAGCCTCATCTGTTACCAGAGTAAATGGCATGGTGGTCCAAACTACAAGGTAAAGATCTTCATCTGTTAACTTTACTTTATAATACATGCTAGGGTCTGTTTCTTCTTTATACCCGAGCGCTACTTCGCTATTACTTAAGCTTGTCTGACAACTTGGACAGTAAGCAACGACCCTGTAGTCTTCATACAATAAACCTTTTTCGTAAGCTGCCTTTATTATCTTCCATTCTCTTTCAATATACTCATCTTTATAGGTCCAGTAAGCTTTATCGTAATCAAACATTAACCCAAGCTGTCTATCAACTTCTCTCCAAATCTTGTTATATTTATGAATAAGTTCTTTGCATTTGGCAACAAGCTTGTCTTCTCCTATTTTATTGAGGACTTGGTATTTGTTGCCTGATATGCCAAGTTCTTTTTCAGCCTCAAGCTCTACAGGAAGACCTTGAGTATCCCATCCGGCTCTGAAAAAAACTTTATTGCCCTTTAAAACTTCCATCCTGTAAAACAGGTCTTTTATTACTCTCCCTCTAACGTGGCCGATATGAGGTTCGCCGTTCATCGTTGGGGGACCTTCTATGAAGGTAACTAACGGTCTATCTTCGGAGTCTATATTCTTCCTTGCGGTTTCCCATTTTTTGAAAATCAAATCCTGTGTACCTTTAAAGTCTTTAAACGGGTTTTGAACTTCCATTATTCACAATAGTTTGAAAGATTCTATATAAAAATTTGGTGCTGAGCTCAATTTTTTACGAAATGTGTGTTGCTTTTCTTTTAAAAGCTTTAACCAATCAACCTTGTTGCCTATGATTTATTATTTTTGCAAGGCATAGCTTAATATTAAAATTAAATAACGAAGAATTGAGAATCTTTTTATAATTTTATTATAAAATAAGGTTTATGGAGAAAAAAATAGGTTCTATTAATTTGAAACTGATAAAGGGGGATTTGACAGATGCTGATTGTGATGCTATAGTAAATGCGGCAAATTCTTTTTTAAAGCATGGTGGCGGGGTGGCTTACGCTATAGTTAAAAAAGGCGGATATTCTATTCAAAGAGAAAGCGATGAGTTTGTTAAAAAACACGGTCCCCTTAAAAGGGGTGAAGTCGCTTTAACTTCAGGTGGAAACCTTAAAGCAAGATTTGTTATTCATACTGTGGGACCCATATTTGGGGAAGGAAGCTACGATGACTTGGTACTGGCTTACAGATCAGCTCTAGAAAAGGCTTTAGAACTCAAACTTAAATGTATAGCTTTCCCAGCCATCTCAACAGGAGCCTATGGGTTTCCATATGAAGATTCGGCTAAAGCCTTTTTTGACGCATTAAACAATTTTAAAGGCAATTCTTTAAGAGAGATAAGGGTATATCTATTTGACGATGAAGCTTATGATGCATTTAAAAGAATCTTTGAAACTATATATCTTTTATAATTTAAAAGAAACGGAAATTGTTTAGTGCTAAAATAAAAAAATAAATAAACACGACATTTAATATTACGCATGAGACCAATAAAAATAGAAAACGAAGAAGTCTGGGTTCTTGATCAGAGACTTCTTCCTACACGTGAAAAATGGATCAAAATTTCTTCGGTAGAAGATGCGTACAAAGCAATAAAAATGATGGTCGTAAGAGGGGCACCTTTAATAGGTGTTGTAGCCGCATATGGACTTGCCCTTTCAGCTAAAAAAGTTAAAGATGCAAGTGAATACATAAAGATTGGTGAATGGCTCAAGACGGCAAGACCTACCGCCATAAATCTGATGTGGGCGGTGGACCGGGTTTTAAATTCTTCAAAAGACAAAATAAGTTTTGTAAAAGCGTGGGAAGAAGCTTCGAAAATATTTAATGAAGAACTTGACAACGCAAGAAGAATAGGAGAAAAAGGCGAACCGTTGTTTAATGATGGCGATACAGTTCTTACACACTGCAATGCAGGAGCCCTTGCCACAGTAGACTATGGTACTGCGCTTGCGCCTTTGAGAATTGCTAAAGAAAGAGGAAAGAAGATCAAAGTATTTGCTACGGAAACGAGGCCTGTTATGCAGGGTGCTAGGCTTACAACCTATGAGCTTGCAAAAGACGGTTTTGATGTGACGCTTATAGCAGACACTGCAGTAGGGTTAACTATGATGAAAGGTTACATAAAAAAGGTAATTGTTGGAGCGGATAGAGTTCTAAAAGATGGAACGACTCTAAACAAAATAGGCACGTTTCAAGTTGCGACACTTGCTAAGCGTTTTAATATACCTTTTTATGTTGCTCTTCCTAGCTCAACTCTAGACCTGAAAAGCCAAGTTGATGATGTAATAATAGAACAAAGGCCTCCTGAAGAAATATTTTATATAAAAGGAAAAAGAATAGCTCCACGTGGAATAAAAGCTTTTAACCCAGCGTTTGATATAACGCCACCTGAATTAATAACTGCAATAATAACAGAAAAAGGCGTTTATTACCCACCATTTAACTTTACTTAATGGGCCCGTAGCTCAGCCAGGATAGAGCGCTGGCCTTCGGAGCCGGAGGCCGCGGGTTCGAATCCCGCCGGGCCCGTTCTATTTTTTGTATGTTATTGGCGTTTTATTTAAATGATATTATTGTTTCATTTAAATAAAAATATATAGGTTCGACTAGTTTTTGTATCTTAAAAACTAAAATTTCAATACCATTTACTATAAATATTTTATATAATGTTTTCATCTATCTTTCTACAGCGTTATTTTCCCAAATTATTTTCACCACCTCTCCAGCATTATCAAAGAATTACTGATTGACGAACTCATTTTTGGGAAACCCCTTATAGAAGATCATGGCAGGAGTCTCAAGCCTTTCTATATCAAAAGCTTCGTGTGACCTTGTAAAGTTGTACTAGTTCGTGGGTTCATCACTAGATTAATCAGAATACTTTAATTTGAAATGTTCGTATTAAAATTAATGGTCTGTAAACGTTTATTTACCCGTTTTTTCTAAAATAATTAAAACAATGTATACATCAATTGAGCTTATTTCACTAATCATTTCAATAATTGCAACGGCAATAATATCCTTCATGAGTTTTTATGGTTACCTAAAGGTAGAAAGCAAAACCCTACTCAAAGAAGGGGTGGCTTTCTTACTGATCATGATAGGGCTGCTAAGCGACTTTCTGATACCTTATATGGGTTTTTACTTTGAAGCCGTAGGTTTTCTTATAATAGGATTAGAACACATAAAAGAGTTAAAGGAAGACTTGGCACCTCTTATAATAATACCATATGTAGCAGGCGGTACTGTTGCAATATTCTTTTCACTTTACGCCGGGATAGAAACTCTGATCTATTACCAAAAAACAAAAAGAGTAATTAACCTTCTTGTTGGAGCCGGGCTTATCCTGGTTTCTTTGTCAATATTTATACAAATCATAGATTATTACTCACCTATAGGTTATATTATTCAGGCTATAGGTTACCTTATAATGCTGAGCTCACTGGTGCGCTGAAATGAGAAGTAGAATCAGGATAATTGCTGATTTGTTAATTTCGCTCGAACAGTCAAACAATGGATTAAAGGTAACTGAGCTTGTAAGAAAGTCTAACGTTCCTTATGTGAGACTAACCGAAATACTTGAAGAACTAAACAGAAAAGGCATGGTAAAGCTTATTAATGGAGAAGAAGGTCAAGTTTATATAATAACAGGAAAAGGTTTAAAATTTCTTGCAGAGTATAGAAAGTTTTCGAAGTTTGCAGAGGGTTTTGGTTTAGAAATTTAACTTTCTGCGAGAGTTTCTAATATGGCTTTTCCAATGTTCATTGCAAATTCCTTTAACTCATCAGCGGTATACATCTTAGTTTTTTTGACAACGCTATCGCTTACCATTAACACGCAAGCTGACCTGATGTTTTCAATCTGTGAAAGCGTTAAAAGCGTGGCGCATTCCATTTCCAGCGAAACTATATTATACTTTTTATAAACTTCAAGAACGTCTTCCAAAGTATAGAATGCGTTTTTAGAAAATACCTGCCCTAAATATGTACTTATTTTTTTATCTTTTAACTTCTTATAAAGATTATATGTAAGCCCAAGATCAGGAGAAGGTGACAGAACTAAGCCACTGGAAAGCTCATAAATCGTCCCACCAGGTGAGTAACTTGCCCCTGTTGCAACCACAGCATCTCCTATTTCCATTTGGTTAATTAGCGCTCCAGTTGTGCCGAACCGTACAATCCTTTTTACTCCAAGCTCTTTTAGTTCTTTAAACAAAGTTGAGATTGACGGCCCACCTATCCCATGTGATGCTAAAGTTACAAAATGATGGTCAAATCTTCCAGTATAAATAACATACCCTTTTTTTGAGCTGATTTCTTTTGATCCTTCTAAAAGCGAGGAAAGCTGTCTAACTCTTTCTGGATCTCCTGATATAACAGCATCTTCTGCTATATCACCGTTTAAAGCATTTATGTGAGGTAGCATAAAAGAAATAGTTAGAGCCCTAAATATAAATTTTAGATAAACTTGGGTCTTTTAGAAAGATATATGTTCAATGAAAGCTTCCTTTTTGGCATTCCTGCCTGTAACTTATCAAGAAGAGAAAGAAGATCTTCTGCACTCATTTCTACTGAGGGTTCTTTGCCTATTTTAGACCCTATCCTGTTTACAACATTAAGCTTTCCGCTTTGTACTTCTTTTGCGCCAACAACAACAAGAACTGGAATCCAGTCACTTTTTGCTTCGGCAACTTTTTTGCCCAATGTTATATCTCTATCATCGATAGAGACTCTGAATCCTTTTTTATCAAGTTCGTTAGCTATCTTTTCAGCATATTCAAGATGTTCTACACTGGATACCGGTAGCACCCTTACTTGTTCTGGCGATAGCCAGAATGGTAAGAGGGGTACATTTCCTTCTTTTTCTTGCCATGCGGCTGATTCGAGCATGGATGCCAAAGCTCTTTCTATACTGCCAAAGCTTGAGGCGTGTATTATGATGGGTACAAAAGTCTTTTTGCCTTCTTCATTCATGTAAGTTAAGTTAAATCTCTCCCCATTTTTTATATCCCACTGTACAGTAGATATTTGAAGGTTGTTCCCATCCGGAAATATTGCTTGGAATTCGTTCTTAAAAGCATAATAATGGGTCATACGGTTCATTAACTTGAAGAACGCGGGTTTTTTAATATCCTTAAGAATCTGTTTAAACAGGTCTTTGTATTTCTCGTAATATTCGTCAACAATCTCAAATCCAAGGACCCAGTGTTCTCCTGATATTATGTCGTTCATTAGTTTGGCAAATAGCTTTGAAAGCTCATAGTACTCCTTTCTAGCTATTTCTTCGTTTGGGCAAAATGCGTGATGATCAGTCATCAAGAAGCTTCTAACTCTCATTAGCCCTACTACTTCTCCGCTCTGTTCTTTACGAAAACATTGGGCCTCCTCATAAACCTTAAAAGGCATCTGTCTGTAACTCAAACTTACTTTCTGAACAAAAGGGAAAGCTCCAGGATCGCTAGCAAACCTCAAGACCATGTTTTCTCCTTCAATTTTGTAATCTCTCTCGTGAAATTCACCTTGCAAAAGAGCTATTGCTTCTACGTCTGTTCTGTATATTAACGGGTTTTGCATTTTTATTGCACCCCAGTTCATAGCGAGTTGCTCAGCATAATCTAGTATTAGATCCCTTATCATAACACCTTTCGGAAACCACTTAAGGTGCCCTATATCGCTTTCTGGACAGTAATCAACAAGCTCAAGCTTTCTCATATATTTAATGTGAGCTGGTTCCTCCTTGTGAGTCTCTTTGCCGATTAACTCATTTTGAACGAACCTTTTTAATGCCGGATTCTTATTAAGAACGTCGTATTCATCGAGCTTATCTTTAAATATTTCATATTCATTGCCTTCTGAGTCTATTACAAAAAACTTGTAAAACTTTTCTTTAGGTGTAAAACCTGCTTTTTTGCCCTTTTTAGCTTTATAAGTTCTCAAGCTTTCAGCCAATGGATGCCCTTTTATCTGAACAGTATAGCTTTTGTTCCATCCAAATGGTGCTTTTATTACGTTTATTCCATTTTTTTTAAGAAAATCGGCTAAGGAATTATAAAGCTTAATAGCTTGTGAAGATGGCAACAGTTCATCGCTGAGATGGGCGTAAGGGTAAATAACCAAATCTTTTCTGCCTATTTTTGACATATAATCAGTTATATCACTTAACACTTCATCGAAAACAGAATCGTCGTCTCCTTTTTCAAGAGTAACGAAACCCACTAAGACGTCTCTAAAGGATTCCGATTTACCTTTTTCAAATTCATCATAAACTGAACTTTCTGGCTCAATCGTTTTAAACTCAAACTTTTCTGTGTCGAGCAGTAAAATCTTCATCTAATCTACCACACAAGACATACAATTTAAGCTTTTGCTTATACATGTATCTTGGGTAACTACCTTTCCTGCAAATTTGGCTTCTTTCAAATAAATCAGTAGCTAATATAAAGGCTGTACTGGGACTAGCTCGTGCCGGGATACTGTGTTCCACAAAGTCGTATCAGTCAACAGATATTATTCTCTCAAGCCTATAATTTTGTTACATTTTTCAAGAGGCTATTAATCCCCTTTCTCATCCCCCTATACGGGAAGGATACTTTAGTGATTTTAACTCCTAGTAATATTAACTAATTTAACTTACAGTAAATATTATTGTTTTTGAACATAGAAAAACCGTAATATGAGAAACATTTTTAAACGTTCTAAATACTAATCCTATGAAATGGCTCATAGAGGTTTACCGGTATGCACGAGCTGTCATAAACCGATTTCTCCTAATGAGAAATATACAAAATTTGTGTGCCCTGATTGTGGAAAGGTAACTATCTGGAGATGTGAAAAATGCAGAGAATTTAACAGACCATATAAGTGCGATAACTGCGGTTTTGAGGGCCCTTAAGGTGAACTTAAATGCCTAATAAAGTTTTAGCAAGGGTTAAGATATTGCCTAAAGACATAGAAACAAAACCTGAGGACATAATAAAAAGTTTAACAAAATATAAGGTAGTAAGATATGAAGTTGAACCCATAGCTTTTGGACTGAATGCAATAATAGCAGATATAGAAATAGATGAAGCTGAAGGAGGAACTGAACCTTTAGAGGCTTATCTTTTAAGCAATGAATATATTAGTGAGATAGAAGTCATAGCAGTGAGTTATGCCAGGACCAAGCTGTAAAGTTTTTCTAAATTTATCTCTAAAACCGCAACCGGATTCTTTATTTTTAAATCCAGAATAAGAGCAGGGTTAAGCTCAAAAGTTTCTCCTATTAGTATGTTGTCTATTTTTATATCAAAACACCTTAAAGCATAAGGCTTATTTGTCTTTAAAAAATTGGTTTTTTCAGTTTTTAAATCTAAATTTCTTATGAGTGATTCAAAATAAGATTTCATTTCAGTCAAACTTATTTCATCCCTTTCTTCTAAAAGACAAAATTTCTTTTCCTGAACGATCTTATTTTCTTCTATATGAACTGTATCTCCTATTTCAAAAATCTTCCGTGGCATTGATTCGTTCTGGTTTGTTGCTAGTACAAAGATGCATCCTGGAAAAACTGAAGGTCTCAAAGCATTGTGTTCCGAACTCTTTGAAAATTCTACCAATATAGGCTTTATAATTTCGCCAAGAATCTGTTTTAAGTTGCTTTCTGCTACGAGCATTGGGTTTAATACTTCTGTAAAGCCAAGCCCTATAGCAGTTGCTCTAATAAGATCATCTAGCTTCGTTTTCTCAGAAAGTTTTCCATTTGTTATCTTTATTTCAAGGTCTGGCTTTACATTAAAAAGTCCATATCCTAACAAAACTTCTTCAGCTATATCCACTGGGTGCATTATGTCTCCTCTATAATGAGGAACAATAGCGAGAATGTTTCCTTTATCATAAGATGCATCAAGCCTGCTTTTCTTGAGAGAAAGGATTATTTCTTCTGGTTTAAGTTCAAGCCCTAACATGTTCCTGATTATATCTAAAGTTACTGCGAGTTTATATGAAGAAACGTCTGGGCTTTGCAATGTTTTGCCATCAGGATAAACGGTTGTTCCTTTTAGAACTTTACCGCCCATGTCATGTAAAGTTTCAGCTATAACTGAAGCCGCTAGTTTAATCGATCTGTAATCATTTCCAGTAATATCTACAAAAATGTCTTTTGTATTGTTTGTAATTTTTGTATAATTCCCGTTAATTATTGGCGGCATAGATAGCGTTATTCCTGACTTATCAACTATAACGGGGAACTTATCCTTTACAAGATGACCGTACTTTTGCCCCTGCTCTGTGATAAAAAGCATCTCTTTTACCGTTACTTCTTTATCCATATTTAATGGAATAAATCGGTAATCTTCGCTTACTGCTTTATAAAAAAGTGGAAATTTTAAAACATTCATATCATGAATTCCTATAGCCAGCTTTTTTCTTCCTCTTCCTAAACCTGCATGTAAGTCTTCTTGCATTGAAATAAGTTGCCTTATAGTTTCGTCGTCAAGCTGCAATCCTTTAGCAGCAAAGATAAATATAAAAGGCCTTACATTTAAAACGCTTTCTTCTACATAAACTTCTATGTTGCTATTTTCGGGAGTCCAATACTTTATACCAAGTTCATCGCCGAACAGACCCTTCAATGCTTTAGCTATACCATACTCAGTTGAAAAATCGGGCCTGTTTGGGGAATATTCAATTTTTACATAATCTTGTGTAAGTTCTTCAATATCTACCCCTATATATGGAAGGATTTCTGTTATTTCTTCGTAGCTATGGTTTGGTATTAATTTTTCAAGTCTATTTCTTAATATCTGAATTACTGGCATATACTATCTCCTAGCTGTTTTTATCAATTTTAAACTTTTTCGACCTATTGAGGTCGCTATTATTATTTCGACTGTAAAAAGCTTTAGCTAGTGTATTCTATAATAGATTAATAATGTATAAGTTCTTAGCTATTTACGTAAGCAGTTTACCTTGGGGAATAAAGAATTTTTTAACCTGTCTCTAGTCTTTTAATGCTGTTTGGAATAAAACCATTTAAAGAGACGAACCTTTCAACGCTTGCATCCTTCAGCTTCATAACTACAACTTTACCAAGCAACCCTCCAAGATCTATGATTGAACCCGGTTCTTCATCGACAGGGATTATTCTAACTCCAAGAATCTTGTTTAAAGTTATACCAAGGGATAGAACGTCCATGATCAAACCTGTTGCTTTGTCTTTGCCCTGCTTTTTGCTTATCCCTACCATGTCTATACCACTGTTGCATACTGCAGACAATGCTAGTAACGTATAAAAATCAACATAGCCTTCTAATGCTCTTTCGCTCATAACGGCGTCTTCACTTACTGGAATAAATGCTGAACTTAAACCTCCTACATGTGAGGTTGCTGTAGAACCTCCTTTCTTTACTGCATCCATCAAAAGTGCTAAAGCTGATAAGCTACCATGGGCGCCCATTTTTTCTATTCCTGCGGCTTCAATTATCCCTGCAACGCTGTCCCCAATCTTTGGAGTCGGCGCAAGAGAAAGGTCGACGGAACCGAATTCTACACCTACATCCGCTGATACCGCTTTCCCTATAAGCTCGCCAAGTCTTGTTATCTTAAAAGCGGTCCTCTTTATCAATTCATGTAGCTCTTCTAGGGTAGAAGGCGAATTCCTTCTGATTGCTTTTTCTATTACACCTGGACCACTTACAGCTACGTTTATCGACATTTCTGGCATTCCAATGCCGTGATGAGCTGATGGTACAAATGGGCTGTCAGGCGGAACGTTAGAAAGTATAGCAACCCTCGCAGATGCTTCGGGTTTCATAATAAATATATTATCAACAAAACGCCTTACAGCTTCAGAATTCAGCCCTGAAAATGTTGACGCCGCGTTTATCATGCCAGTAAGCCTTTTTGTGGAATTTATTGCTTCAGCCATAGTGTTTATAACTAAAGACGAACCTTTTGTAAATCCCCTCTCAGCAAAAGCCGAATAACCTCCTATGTAATCTATTCGATTGGTTTCTGCTAGATCTTCCAGTTTTATTGCGATCTTTAATCCGTCTTCTTCGTTTAACACTTCTAAAAAGAACTGTATAGGAGTTACTGCAACTCTTTTTGTTACTATTCTGATACCGTACTTTTCTGAGGCTTTATCAACGGCTGAAGAGAATTTATCAAAAATAGGGTTTAAAGAATCTAGTTTATCAAGTACCCTTTTAACGTTGTCTGAAATCAATGGTAACGTATTTACGCTTAGCGTAACAGACCTTATGTCCAAGTCCTCCTCACTTAGCATTCTTACAACTTCAATAATCTCATCTGCAGAATACTTCATTTTATATCCTCTCCATATATCTGAACACTTCTTCGTGATAGACTAGAACTTCCACTTTTAGTTCTTTCCCTTTAGCCTGCAACTTTTTTCTTAATTCAGATATAGAAACGTTGCTTTTTGAGAGATCTACGAGCATTATCATTGCAAATATGTCTCTTAGAACCGTTTGAGAAATATCTACTATGTTAACGTTATTCACGGCTAATTCTGATGAAATTCCAGCTACAATGCCCGGCTTATCTGCTCCAACCACGACAACTACGGCATTTTCCACAATGCAATATAAAATGCAGTATTTTTATATATTGCTCTTAATAGTATTTAGGATCAATTATAATGACCGACTTAATAGCTTTCTAAGCTTGTATGATATTTGTCTTTTTATATTTCGCTGTACAGTTGCTGTACTCTTCTGATAGATATACATGCGTTTGTCATTTCTCCGTTTTTAAGCTTACCTTTAAGCTTAGTGTTAACGATCCACTTAATCAGATCTTTACTAAGCATACGACCATGCCCCTTCATTAAGCTTAGCTAAAATCTGCTTAATTTGCTTTTATCAGCTATGTGTTTTAGGGTATGAAATAATTTGCAGATAAGACGCTGTCTTATTTTTATCATTTATACATTTTATTAAATGATTTTCAAGCGACGTAAACGTGCGTTTTTTCAATTGCTTTTATAAGTTAGAATTTTATATTGAAAGTTAAAGATGGAGGAAAAGCTGACTCTTGATACAAAAACAGCTGAAGCTCTAAAGAGAGCACATTATGGAATATATGGACATTCTGCTGTCGAAATATGTCACTGGACAAAAGAGGCTGTAAGAAAAAAGAGCGGATGTTATAAAAATAAGTTCTATGGAATACAGACACATCAGTGTATGGAGTTTACTCCTACTGCAGTTTTCTGCGAAAACAGATGCATATATTGCTGGAGACCAAACGAATTTTATAAAATGTTAAAAATACCTGAGGGCTGGATAGACGAACCTGCAGAAATAGTTGAAAACCTAGAAAAAGAAAGAAAGAAGCTTCTAATAGGCTTTATGGGTGACTCAAACATAAATAAAGATTGGTTAAAGGACGCTTTAACGCCAACTCATTATTCAATTTCCCTTTCAGGTGAGCCTACTATGTATCCGAAGCTACCAGAACTGATTCGGTATTTAAAATCTCTTCCAAATACAAAAAGTATATTTCTGGTGACAAACGGTCAGGAACCGGAAATGCTAAAACGGCTTATTGAAGAAGATGCGCTTCCTACACAGGTTTATCTTTCAATGAATGCTTATGACAAAGCTGAATTCATTAATATTAACAGACCGATGTATAAAGATGCTTGGGAACGGTGGATCAAATCTTTAAAACTCTTGAACGAGATGAAGACTAGGACGGTTATAAGAATAACACTGATAAAGGGTTATAATGATAAATTGGAACAGATTCCAAAGGCAGCAGAACTCATAAGAATGGGTAATCCCCATTTTGTTGAGGTAAAATCTTACATGCATATAGGGTACTCACAGAGCAGGTTGAGCGCAGATAACATGCTCACTTTTGAAGAAATTAAAAGCTTTACCCTTAAGTTGCTTTCTTATCTTCCTGAATTCGTTTACATGGACGATATGCCAAGATCTTTAATATCTGTCATTCAAAACTTAAAAAGACATACAGACAGGTGGATAATTCAAGATGGATCTTACACAAAATAAATTTTAGTTTAAATTAAATGGGACGTGCGGCTCGTAGCCCTCCTTCTGTTCAGGCGGGATTTGACTATGCGGCCAACCTAGGTCTCACCCACGGGTGTTTCATAGACCAGTTTTGGCCTTTCTTCGTTTGGGATGGCCGTTTCATCCCTTAACCAGGCGTCCTCCGGCAACCATTGGTTGCCATCAAAGACATCTGCCTGCACGGGTGTCGTTTCTGTTCCAGAGCCGGCGATCTCTCGCCGCGCGTCGCCGCGCCAAACCCCGTGGACGAAGGGAGGAGCTTCCTCAGGTCTCCCCCGTAACCCGCCCGGCCGCTCGCCCGTTTTATTTTAAATGACAGGAAAATTATAAACTTGACCAAAATCTTAATACTGACTCCTACGCACTGAAGGGAAAAGCTTTTAGTCTCTCTAAAAACTGAATTATAATTTTTAGATCCTTCTCTTATCTGGAAATTATTACATACCATTAGATACTTAAAAAATAAATAAGCTGTCTATTCTACCAAAGGACCTATAACGGTTCTTCCAACAAGCTTGTTTATTCTGTCAACTTCGAGGTCTACTTCTTTTTGTATTGCTTCTATCTCCTCTTCTGTAAGATGACTGAACCTTCCTTGAAGCTCGAAATAGTGTTTTACGTGCTTTCTTCTAGGAACGGTGACTGTTACTCTGAACTGACCTTCTTCTTGTTCCCAGTTTATCCAAAGACCAGTTTCTGTAGCTAGTCTAGCTAAAACTATGCCATATCTCGGATCAAATTTCCAGCCGGTCGTGCATGGTTGTATTACGTGCACAAAAGATGGACCTTCTACTTCAAGACCCTTTTTAAATTTATTCATCATGTCAGCAAAGTATCCCGGATTTGCCGTAGCTACATAGGGTATTCTGTGCGCTGCTACTATTTCGGCTATGGGCTTTTTTTGCTGAACCTTCCCTTTGAGTATTTTACCGACTGGAGTTGTCGTAGTCCAAGCATATACTGGTGTTCCACCGCTTCTCTGAATTCCTGTGTTCATATAGGCTTCATTATCATAAAGTACATACATTACTTTGTGTCCTCTTTCTAACATGCCGCTTAATGCCTGAAATCCTATATCGTAGGTTCCTCCATCTCCAGCTAAAGCTATTATGTTTATTCTTTTTGTTGGGTCTATTATTCCTTTTGCTTTCAAAACTTTAATCGCTGATTCTATTCCGCTAGCAACGGCTGCTGCATTTTCAAACGCTACATGTATCCACGGAACTTTCCAAGAAGTGTAAGGGAATGGTGTAGTTGAAACTTCCACACAACCCGTAGCATTAACCACTATGGTATTAGGTCCGGTTACTTTTAAAAGAAGCTTCACTATTGTGCCAGCAGTGCATCCTGCACATAACCCGTGCCCAGGGGCTAGATATTCTTCTCTTGGGACGTCATAAACGGTTCTAAAATATGGTTTTGTCATCATTCTCTAACACCCCAGTAAATACTTTCCTTCTGTCTTTCGTGAGACCCAAGCATTTCTTTTACCTTTCCGTATATAGCTGCTATATCTTTTTCAGTTACTGTTCTCTGACCTACCCCTATTATAAAGCTGTAAACGTTCCTTTCAATGCCTCTTGCATAAAGAGAGCTGATTATTTCCCTTGCAACAGGCCCTGAAATATTAACGCCAAATGTAATTGCCCTGTCAAGCACAACCAAAGCTTTTGTTTTTTCAGCTAGGTCAGCTACTATTTCTGAAGGGAAAGGTCTGAAAAGCCTTATTCTTGCTAGTCCTATTTGTTCTCCTTTCTTCCTTAGCTCTTCGATGCTTTCCTTTAAGGTACCATAGATTCCGCCATAAGTTACAAAAGTTACGTCTGAACCATCAACCCCTTCCTCTTCTATTATGCCGTACTTTCGCTCATACCTTTTCCCGTATTCTTCATCCGCTTCCTTTACGACACCGAAAGCATTCTTCATTGCTACAACTTGTTGATATTTAAATTCATAATACCATTCAGGGCTAGCCATAGAACCCATCGTTAATGGCTTTTCCGGGTTTAATGTGTACCATTGAGGATTCTTTGGTATATAATCCTTAAAAGCATCTGATTTTTCAGAAACGTAAACTGGTTCATAAGTGTGACTCATAGCATAGCCATCGTATGCAACTATCACAGGCAAAAAGACCCTTGGATCTTCAGCTATCCTATAAGCCTGAATTACTGAATCATAAGCTTCTTGTGCCGTAGAAGCTATAAGAGTTATCCATGAAGTATCCCTTACGTTCATTACATCAGTATAATCTCCCCATATACTTATGGGTGCAGAAAGCGCCCTTGCGGCAACCGACATTACTATCGGTAACCTTAAGCCAGAAGCTATATGAAGAAGCTCATGCATGAGCTCAAGCCCCTGAGAAGCTGTTGCTGTAAAAGCTCTTGCACCAAGTGCGCTTGCGCCTATTGCAGCACTCATAGCACTGTGTTCACTTTCTACGTGTATCATCTCAGCCTTGAGTTCTCCGTTGGCTATAAACTCTGATATTCTCTCTACAACTGTGGTTTGTGGTGTTATTGGATAAGCTGATACTACATCTACATCAGAATCTTTTACAGCCTGCGCTATAGCAAAATTAGTACTTAGAGGTAATCTTTTCCAAGTAGCTTTAAGCATGCTTTCCATTTTTACTTCTCCTCCTCAATCCAGTCTATCGCTTTAGGCTCACATTCTTCAACGCACATTCCGCAACCTTTGCAATAATCATAGTTAACTTCCACACTAAATTTGAACTGCCTACCGCTTTTTGTTGTATATGGTTCGTCTATTACATAAATAGCGGGTTCAGGACATACTATCCAGCACCTTAAACATCTAGTACATTTATCTTGCAATATTACTGGCTTAAAAGTTCTCCAGTCGCCTGTGTACCTGCTCTCACTGTTACCCGGTTTAAGTATAGATCCTCCACGTGGAAGCTCTTTCCATCCTAAAAGTTTTTCCTGCGTCAATTTATAGTTTTCACCTTCTCATAAGATGCTTTAACTATCTGGTAATTTAAGTCTGCTATCTTTTTATTGAACGTCTCATGTAACGCTTTTTCTAATGAATCTAGAGTAGCTAACGGTAAAACCTTTACAAGTGCACCAACCATAGCAGTATTAACTATCGCTGACTTAAGAACATCAAGAGCTATATGTGTTGCATCTACTACAGCAATTTTGACGTCGCTTCTTCCTATTAACGATTTTACTTCTTCATTGCTCTTAGACGTGTTGATTATAACCATGCCTCCTTCTTTCAAACCATCTAGGTATATTGATTTATTTATGCTCGGGTCTAAAACCACTACAACGTCTGGATTTATTATAGGGGATCTGGAGTATATCGGTTTTTCAGAAACCTTTGTATATGCTTTAACCGGGGCTCCTCTTCTTTCTGCGCCAAATTCTGGATATGCTTGCGCATACTTTCCATCCAATATTGCAGCCTCAGCAACAAGGACGCCTGCTGTTACTGCGCCTTGACCACCTCTGCCGTGCCACCTTATCTCATATCTTTCTTGCATGGCCAATCTTACTTATCTATCTATACAATGTTCTTAAAAACTTTATTAACAAAACTTAATTATATTCAATCTTTTGAAATAATAACGCGTTTATAATATTAAATATTTAAAAACAACCTTGAAATGCGCCAAGCTATTAACGTTTTTATTGTTTTAAACCTTAACTCTGCTATTTTGCAGGGAATATATATCCCAGTCTGGCATCAAGTTCCCTTATTTTCTTTTAAACTTCAGAAATGACCTGCCCCCTGTAAGATTTGATCTTGAAAACCATGGAATACTATTTCAGAACATCCATTGAAGAATACTTTTCAAACAGTCCTGTAACTCTTTACGCCTCTCAGAAACTGATTCTTTAACCAAGTCATCCATATATACCATATTAGGGATTATACTTGAATGTTTTGCAGCAAGTCTATCTGGTTATTATGAAGTGAACAGATGTAACAAAATCAACCCCTGCATATACCCTACAAATTGCAGGAGTTAAGGTTTAAACAAACCGACAGTAAATGCTGATGTATTTTAAACGTATTTTTATCCATTAAAATGTTTATTTTTATCTTTTGTTTTTGTAATTTAAAATTTAATTACTAAAGTTATTACTGAATTTTGAAAATTTTCAGTTATCAAAATTGCTTGCTTTTATAATTTGATAAAAGTTAAATAGTAACTAAGCATCGAAAAATTAAAGTTGAGTAAGTATTTAGTGTTTTCAGCATGGCCATACATAAACAGTGAGCCGCACCTAGGAACCTTACTTCATTTGATATCAGCTGACTATTATGCGAGGTTTCTTAGAAGCATGGGGGATGATGCCATTTCAATCTCAGGATCAGATGAACATGGCACCCCTATAGAAGTTGAAGCCATAAGGCAGCATAAAAACCCAAAGGAACTTACTGATGAAATGCATAAAAGAATTCTTAAAATACTCGAGGCCTTTTCTGTAGAGCTAGATAACTATACCAGAACTGAAAATGAAACACATAAAGAATTTGTTAGAGATTTTTATCTACAATTAGAAAAAAATGGGTATATTTTCAAACAAACAACTGTGCAGCTTTATTGTGAAAATGACAAACTTTTTCTACCAGATAGGCTTGTTATCGGAAAATGCCCATACTGCGGTTATGAAAAAGCTAATGGGGATCAGTGCGATAATTGTGGCAGGCTTCTAGAACCAACTTTATTGATAGAGCCTAGATGCGCAATTTGTGGTAAAAAACCGGTAAAAAAAGAAACATATCACTGGTTTTTTGACCTTCCCAAACTAAATGAAGAAATCGTCAAGTATGTCGAAACCCTTGATGAAAACGTAAAAGCTTACTTAAAAAGCATGCTTAACGAGGGACTTAAACCGAGGTCGATAACTAGGGATAACAGATGGGGAATACCAGCCCCCTTTGAAGGTGCTGAAAACAAAACCATATACGTATGGATGGAAGCCGTATTGGGTTATCTTTCGGGAGTTGTTGAGCTTGAAAAGAAAATTGACAAAAATTTGTTTAAGGTTTTTTGGCTTGATCCCCAAACAACTTCTGTATACTTTATAGGAAAGGACAATATACCTTTCCACGCAATAATACTTCCAGCTCTCTTGATGGCTGCTAAAAACGGATATAATTTGCCAAAAAAGATAGCTTCAACTGAGTTTATACTTTTTGGACAAACTAAATTCAGCAAGAGCCAACACATAGGCGTATGGGCTTCTGATGCTTTGAATGTTGCTGATGGAGAGTACTGGCGATATGTTATTCTTGCACTTAGACCTGAAAGAGGTGACTCTAGTTTTAATTGGCAGGATTTTGACAAGATGGTAAACAGTGACCTTAACGATAAGGTAGGAAATTATATTCATCGAGTTCTTATATTTTTGAACGAAAGGTTTAGTGGAGTTGTACCCCCGCAGGAAAGCTTTACAGAAGAAGATAAATTGTTTTCAAAATCCATAACAGACATACAGGAAAGTTTTATAAAATTAAACTATGAGTTAAGGATCAAGGATGCTGTAAAGAAATTCATTGAAGCGGCAGAACTCGGTAATCAATATTTTAGTTCTCAAGAACCGTGGAATCAGCTGAAAAGTAACAAAGCTAGAGCTTCTTCAATAATTTATAACGCAGTACAATCGATAGCTCACATAAATTTTATGATGTACCCGATAATGCCGAAGAAGGCTACACAGTTAGCAGATATAATAAAGTTTGAAAAAATAAGAAAGCCTGAGAAATGGGAAGTCATTCCTAGTGGAACAAAAATCGAACGCCCTACACCCTTATTTCAAAAAATCGCTATAAAATATTAAGTTTTGAAAAAAGTTCAGTTTAACAACTTTATTTCTTATTATTGTTTTGTGATAAAACATTATATTTATCCTTGTTAAAACCTTATTTGATGATATCGATTATTGGTTCCGGAAAAGTAGGTGCAACGACAGCTGCGTTTCTCATGCTGGGCGAAGCCGACAACAAAATAGTTCTTGTAGATATTATCCAAGGAGTTCCTCAGGGAGAGGCTCTTGACATGAACCACGCCGCCGCTATACTCGGAAAATCCGTAAACGTCGTAGGTTCAAATAGCTACGAGGACATAAAGGGAAGCGATATAGTAATTATAACTGCTGGACTTGCAAGAAAGCCTGGAATGACAAGAGAAGAGCTAGCAGGTAAAAACGCTGAGATAGTAGCTGGAGTTGCTGAACAAGTTAAGAAGTACGCACCGAACTCTATAGTGATATTGACAACAAACCCTCTAGATGCAATGGTTGCAGTTCTTTATAAAAAACTAGGTTTTCCAAGAAACAGAGTCATAGGCTTTAGCGGAGTCCTAGATTCAAGAAGGATGGCTTACTATGCATCTCAATATATAGGTGTTTCGCCAGCATCAATCGTTCCTCTGGTGCTTGGCCAGCACGGGGAAAACATGTATCCTGTACCTGAGCTTTCTAGCGTATACGGGAAAAGCCTGAAGGATTTCCTGAGCGAAGAGCAGTACAACAAAGTTGTTAAGGATACTATAGAAGCAGGAGCGCAAATAACAAACTTGAGAAAGTTCAGCAGTAACTGGGGACCTGCGGCAGGCTTACTCTTAATGGTTGACGCAATAAAGAAAGACAGAAAGTTAGTTGTAGAAGCAAGCGTTTTGCTAAATGGTGAATATGGTGTAAAAGATGTATTTGCTGAAGTACCGGTAGTATTGGGCAAAGATGGAGCTGAAAAAATAATAGAAGTTCCGCTTACGTCCCAACAGAAAGAACTCTTCATGAAAAGCATAAATGCAATAAAGGAAAACCTAAAACAAGTACCGTCTCAGTATCTTACTTAATTTATTGTTCTACAACCAACATAGTAAGCGTTGATTTAACGTTTTCAATTTTTCTAATTTTCCAAGTTATAGTATCTTTTAGTTTTTCTGGGGTTGGAGAGTTAACCTTTACTATAGTGTCATAAACACCATAAACTCTATGAGCTTCCTCAACTTCAGGTATGGTCTTTAGTCTAGCCAAAACTTCTTCTTCTTTTCCCGGTTCTACAGTTAATAAAACAAATGCTATTGGCATGTAATTAATTTACTAAATCATATTTAATAAATATTTCTTTTTTAAAAACATTCAAGCTTTCCTTTTAAACGTTTATCGAAATTATTTCTTTAGCTATGCTCTCAGCCATCTCATATGTGGTAGCCCTTCCGCCAAGATCCACAGTAAGTTTATCACCTTTTTCAAGAGAATTTACCACAGCTCTATTAACAGCTTGTGAGACTTCTTTTTCTCCAATCCAATCAAGGCACATGGAAAATGATAGTATAGCTGCTATTGGGTTTGCTATATTTTTACCTGCTATATCCGGCGCCGAACCATGTATCGGTTCAAACATTGCAAACGTTTCTCCTATGTTTGCTGAAGGTGCCATTCCAAGACCGCCTACTAGACCCGCAGCAAGGTCTGATATTATGTCACCATACAAATTTTCAAGTACTATAACGTCGTAATCCTGCGGCTTCATTACAAGTTTCATCGCTAGAGCATCAATGTGCTCCTCTTTTGCTTCAACATCACTATATTTTTTGGAAAAATTTTCAAATACTTGTTTATAAAGGCCGTCAGTCATTTTTAGTACGTTTGATTTGTGTCCTAACGTTATTTTTTTCCGCCTTCCACGGGCTTGTTCAAAAGCTTCATGGATTATCCTATGTGCGCCTTTTTCAGTTGCAACCCTTATACCTATGTTAACGCCTTCGTTTATTTTGTATTCAAGGCCCGAATACATGCCCTCGGTGTTTTCTCTAACTATAAGAAGATCTACATCGTTGTAAACAGATTTTACTCTTGGAAGGTTCCTTAATGGCCGAAGGTTAGCATATAGATCAAAAATTTTCCTTATTTTTACTGGTACACCAAGTTCAGTCCCTTCCCCTTCTAAAGACGTAGTGGGTCCCTTTAATAGGCATTCACTATGTTTTATCATTTCAATAGAAAAACTTGGTAAATTTGTACCATATTTTTTAAATGCTTCTAGACCGGCTTCTATAAAAATTTTTTCAAAATATAAGGAAAACCTTTCTTCTACAGCGTTAATAACTTTTTCAGTAGCGCCTATAACTTCGGGTCCTATGCCGTCTCCCTTTATTACCGAAATTTTATATTTTTTCATGATCTTGCGAGCATTTTTGAAAGTACATATTTAAGTATTCCTCCGTACCTTATATATTCCATTTCCAACTCACTATCTATCCTCGTGATTAGTTCTATGGACTTCTGGCTTCCTGATTTATCGTAGAACACAAGGTATGCGATTCCACGTGGTTTTTTCTCCTTAAATATTACTGAAATGGGTTTAGAGTAGTCTATACTTAGCGATTTATAGTTCTGTCCTTCTTTAAACTGAAGCGGTATTATACCCATTCCCACAAGGTTTGAGCGGTGAATTCTCTCAAAACTTTCAGCTATTACGGCTTTTATTCCAAGAAGGGCAGGGCCTTTAGCTGCCCAGTCTCTTGAACTTCCAGAACCGTATTCTTTGCCAGCAATTATCACCAGCGGGACACCTTTTTCCCTGTACTTCATTGCAGCATCATAAATCGTCATCATCTGCCCTTCGGGATAGTGAACTGTATAGCCACCTTCTACATTTACCATAAGGTTCTTTAGCCTTCTGTTTGCAAAAGTGCCTCTTATCATGACTTCGTGGTTTCCCCTTCTAGCACCGTACGTATTAAATTCTGTAACAGGAACGCCGTGGTTAATGAGGTATTTACCAGCTGGGCTATCGGGCATTATAGCGCCTGCAGGTGATATATGATCAGTCGATACAGAATCTCCAAGAACAAGCAATATTCTTGCGTTTATTATATCTTCTATTTCTTTCTTTTCACCTACTTTCCATCCATCAAAATAAGGCGCTTTCTTTATGTAGGTACTTTTATCATCCCATTCAAAGTATTTCCCTGATGGGGAATTTAGAGAATTCCAGTATGGATTTACATTAAAGATCTTTTCATTATAAATGGATTCATAAAGATCTTTACTTACAGATTTCTTTATAGTTTCTTGGACTTCCGCGCTGTTTGGCCAGATGTCCTTAAGGTATATTGGTTTACCAGCAGAATACCCTATAGGTTCTTTTGTAAGGTCTTTGTTTATGTTGCCAGCCAGAGCATAAGCGACTACAAGTGGAGGCGACATCAAATAATTGGCCTTTACATCGTTATGTACTCTTCCTTCATAATTTCTGTTGCCAGAAAGTACGCTTACCATAGCAAGATTTCCTTCGTTAATTAGCCTGCTAAAATCGTCAGGAAGAGGCCCGCTGTTTCCTATGCATGTTGTACAGCCATATGCTACTACATAGAATCCTTGTTTTTCAAGATAATCAAGCAATCCCGACCTTTTAAGGTATTCTGTAACTACCCTAGAACCTGGGGCTAGGCTTGTCTTTACTTTGCTTGTATTAACTCTTAATCCAATTTCATAAGCTTTCTTTGCAACCAAACCTGCCATAATTAATACGTTAGGGTTGCTTGTGTTTGTACAGCTCGTTATTGCTGCGATGACCACATCGCCTTCTTTAAGGTCTCCTGAAGATTTTGGTTGATCCTTTACGAAAGTCTGTCTAAAGCTTTCTGGAATCTTTTCTAAATCAAGCCTTTGATGAGGTAGTGAAGGACCAGAAACACTTGGTTTAATTTCATCTAGGTTAACTTCAATTATCTCTGAATATTCCCTTTCTTTGGATCCAAACAGACCTTGCGATTTATAATACTCTTCAACTAGGCTTATTAACCATTCTGGCCTGCCAGTAAGGCGAAGATAGTCAAGTGTTTGTTCATCTACAGGGAAAAGAGAGACTGTTGAACCGTATTCTGGGCTCATGTTTGATACGGTCGCTCTATCAGGTACGGAAAGGTTTCTCACACCTTCGCCATAAAATTCAACAAATTTGTTGACAACGTTGTGCTCTCTAAACACCTTGGCAAGAGTAAGCGCTAGATCTGTAGCTGTGACCCCGTCATTAAGCTTACCGCTGAGCTTCACCCCAACGACCTTTGGTGTTATAAAGTAGATTGGTTCACCAAGCATCGCGGCTTCGGCTTCTATGCCTCCTACTCCGAAACCAAATACTCCAATCCCATTAATCATCGTAGTATGTGAGTCTGTGCCTACTAAGCTGTCAAAGTAAGCTACGCCTTTGTTGCTCATTATGATTTTTGCAAGATATTCAAGGTTTATCTGATGACAGATTCCCGCAGACGGAGGAAAAATTCTTAGCTCATTAAATGCCTGACCGGCCCATTTAAGGAATTTGTACCTCTCTTCATTTCTCTCTATTTCTTTTACTAAGTTAACTTCGAATGCTTTTGGGTTATTATATTCATCCACCTGTACTGAATGGTCTATTATAAGGTCTATAGGAACTCCTGGTTGAATAAGGTCTGGGTTTTTCCCATTTTCTCTTGCGTACTCTCTCATAGATGCTAAATCTACAATTGCAGGTACACCGGTAAAATCTTGCATAAGTATTCTTGAAACTTTAAATGGAATTTCTTTTTCTACAGGGTTTTTACTGTTCCAACTAAGCAACTCTTTTATGCTTTCCTCGTTTACTGTTTTTCCATCAAAATTTCTGAGCATGTTTTCAAGGACTATCTGAAGCGAATATGGTAACCTATCAGCATCCCCCCATCCAAGATCTTTAACCGCTTTAACAGGATAGTATTCGTATTCTTTCCCGGAAACTGTCAGCACTTTCTTAAAATCTTTTGCCGATAAACTCATACTAGGGGATGTTTTTGGAAAAATAAAAACATTAACCCGGTTTATGAACAATATAACGTTCTCTAAAATTTTTTCATCGTTTTCAGTGCATAATTCACTGTAAATCTTCAAGACTTTTTTTACAATCGATTTTTTAACATAAGAAAACGGTTTTAATAACTTGCGATAAACGTTTCAATAATCGAATTCTTTATTAATCTCGGGGTTTAGGTTTTCAAAATTTTTATTTAAGATTAGTAAAAAATAAGACATGGAAGACTTGCTTTTCAACAGGCTAAAAAGAATCCTAATATCTTTGATTGAAATTCCAAGCGTAAACCCTTTCGAAAAAGAAGGAATTGGCGAAAGCAAAATTTCTGAGTTTATCTATGAAGATTTAAAATCTCATAATCTGCAAGTGGAATTTCAAGAAGTAGAAGAAAATCGTAAAAACGTTATTGCTACCTTAAAAGGGAAAAACCCGGGTCCTACTTTGATACTAAACGGACATATGGATACAGTCGGTGTGGAAAACATGGAAATAGATCCTTTCAAAGGTGAAGAAGATGCGAAAGGCAATATTTTCGGAAGGGGTGCGGCTGATATGAAAGGAGGGCTTGCAAGCATGATTGTAGCTCTAGAAACGGTTGCAGATATTGTAGATCCAAGCAAAATTAGCGGTTCAGTAATTTTTTCTGCAGTAGTTGATGAAGAATATATGGGTAAAGGAACAAAAAAATTTGTAGAAAAATATCATGGAAGTGGCGCTTTAGTTGGCGAACCTACCGATCTTAAAATTGGTATAGCACACAAAGGCATTATTCACTATTATATAACAACCCACGGGAAAGCCGTGCATGGATCCGTACCTGAACTAGGGGTCGATGCTATAAAAATGATGTGCAGTTTTGTTAATGCTCTTTATTCTCATAGATTTACACTTGAACATCCTATTTTAGGAAAACCAAAATTGCATGCCTCTATGATTTCTGGAGGTACTGAATGGTCCAAAGTACCAGATACTTGCACTTTAGCTGTAGAACGAAGAACGTTGCCTGGCGAGACATGGGAAACGGTTAAAGAAGAAATAAACGAGTTGATCTGTAAGGCTTCAGATTTTGATAAAACTTTTAATGCAAGCATTTATCTTCATTCTGAGTTTCCTCCTATGGAAACCGATCCTCAAAGCCTTATTGTAAAGGACCTTTCCGCTGCGTACAAACGTCTTACAAGCGCCGAAACACAACTTATAGGGTTGCCTTATTGGACGGATGGAGCAACGCTATCGAGTAAAGGGATACCAACTTTAATATTTGGTCCTGGCGATATATCTGTAGCCCACTCAAAATTAGAATATGTTAGCTTTAACCAAGTTTTGCTGGCTACTAACATTTACATAGACTTCATATTAAAATGGTTTGGCATAAAAGACGCACTGTAATCAACATTCTAAAAATAAATTACTACAGCAAAAATATTATTAGGTGTTTTATCATAACATAAAATGTGAAGCTATATATTTCTGCAAGGGTGAACCCTTCGGAAGATCCTGAAAAAGTCAAAAAAGCCATAATTAATCTTACAGACCCTAAGGACGAAATAAAAGTAGAAATGATGCAAGACATTATAAAGGTAGAAGCGGGAGAGCCTACACTTAAGAAATTGTTACAAGCGATAAAGGATAAAGACATGACATATTTGATGCTTAGGCTTTTAAACGAAAACAAAAAAGGTGACAGGTTTTTTCTTATGCTAAACAAACAAGCAGCTTTTATAAGCCGGGTTGTTATGTGTGACGACCCTCAAGAATCACCTTTAGGACCAATTACTATCGAACTTGATAATGAATCTATAAAATATATAATAAATAATATAAGAAAATGAAGCCAAACTCTTTTTAATGTATAAAATTATAAACCTTAATACGTATAAAATTAGTTTTTGTTTTACTGTACAGGCGCTTCTAATGGCTTTACAAGTTTAGTAATAAGCTTTAAACTAAGTAGAACAGCGTTTTTTACAGGATAGATTTTTTTTGCTTCTTCTGTTACTTTATCTATAAGGGTTCTATCCCTAAGCAGTTGTTCCAAAAGTTGATCATAAGTTAAGTTTGGTATATTTTCAGTTAACACTTTGTTTATAGCAAGCCTTATTTTGTGCATTCTAGACCAATTTATCTTTTCTGGGGTAAAAAGAGAGATGTGAACTCTTACGTCCAATCCGTCAGAAGTTTTGTAATCTCCTACCCATTCTACAAGAGAGCTACCTCTTTTTATCATTGACCTATATACTTCTCTTGCATATTCAACGCGCTTTACTATAGTTTTAGCTTTAAGAGATTCTACTTTTGTTATCTGAAGGTAAAGCTTTATATTGTTGTTCTCAGGGTTTTCGCTGTTAACTTGGTAATATGATATAGGCACAATACGACCAACTGCGGATTGTTCATCGTTTGCCGGTATTTTTGCTATAGAAACATTTCCAAATATGTCCGGTGCTAGGACTTCTATCCAGACCTTAGTCTTCCATCTGTCTTTTACCTTAGCTACCTTAGGCATACCAAAAAACCTATACAGAGTCCCTTATTAATCATTTCTATTTTTGCATTATTTAAGTAAACTAACATATAAGCGAGGTTAAGGTTTCTGGTTTGTAGCTATGCTTGCTCATACGTGAAGCTACCTTTTAAACTCTTGTTCATGCCATGTTGAATCTTGTTTTTTGGTTTTCTGGATCTCTCTCCTGAGCAAAGTTTTTCTACTACTTTGATGCTTAAATTCTTCTCAAATTGAGTAAATGTATGTAAAAAATCATGTGTTAAAAAATATAAAAACATTACCATAGGTGGGCTGAAGTCCACTTTTGTAATATATGGGATTAATAGCACCTTAACCTTTAGTAGTTAAATAAGATTTTTTGGCTAACTCTTTGTCCATGTTTTCATAAAAATAGTAGTTTATTACTTCATACTGCTGTGCCCTTGTCATTAATTTATCAAGTATTTTTTCCTGTGTCCCTTGAGTCATCAAAATTTCATAGACTTCTTGCATTATCTTTGCGGCAGCTCTAAAAGAAGTAACCGGAAATATGACAAAACTATAGCCAAGTTCTTTGAACTTCTGGGCTGTTATATAAGGCGTTTTACCAAATTCCGTCATATTTGCTAAAAGCTTAGCTTTTACTTTATCAGCAAAAAATTTGAACTCGTCCTCATTCAATAAAGCCTCTGGGAATATTATGTCGGCCCCTGCTTTGATATATGCCTGAGCTCTTTCTATTGCATCGTTAATCCCTGTTACTCCTCTTGCATCAGTTCTAGCTACCAGAACAATGTCTTTTGATGCCTCCCTAGCTGCCAGTATTTTTGCTATCATTTCTTCTTTAGTTATCAGAGCTTTATCTTCCAAATGACCACATTTTTTAGGGCTTACTTGATCCTCTATTTGTACCGCGTCCGCTCCAGCTGCTTCGAGTACCTTTATAGTTCTATAAACATTTAGAGGTTCACCAAAACCTGTATCAGCATCTACTATAAGAGGTATATTGACGATTTCTTTTATCTTTCTTACCATGTATGCAAGCTCTTCTAATGAAATCACTCCTAAGTCAGGAAGCCCGTAAGACGAAGTTAGTGCGGCCCCTGACAAATATATAGCTTTAGCTCCAGCCTTTTTAGCCAACAAGGCGCTAAAAGGATTGTAAACTCCAGGTACTATTAAAAATTCGCTGTTAAGAAGTACTTGACGATTAGAAGACAACTGTTAACGCCTCTTTATTTTCAATATTATTGATATAATCGATAACTTTTGTATCAAGCCCAAGTCTTTTAGCTTTTGTTATTATCTCTTCTCTGTTCATGGGTTTCTTATAATGTCCCTTAGGAACTTCCCTGTAAGCTGATTCTTGGGTATCATCAGAATATTTAACTGTTATTTTTACGGGAAGACTTGAAGGGTACATTTTAGTGTATTCTTCTACTTCATTTACTTCTACCTTAGAAGCGAGTTCAAGAATCTTTTTGTCATTAATAAAGTTATAACTTTCAAACCAGAAGTTTTGCGTTGATAAAGCAACCGATACAAGAAACGGAAGGCTATGATCTGCTGTTTCACGCGTTTGAGGCTTCCATTTAGAAGCATCGTCTGCTAATATGGTTTTGGCAGCCTCATAAGTCTCAATCGTTACCTTCTTAACCTCTTTTTTGAGTTTTATATCAAGCGCTGCCTCTATAGCGGCTTGTGCGTGATATTCTGCTGGAAATTCTTTAATAAGCGTTCTAAGTACACCACTCCCATCCATCCTTTCTAATACGGTTTCATCAAAATCTTTTCCACCAAATATTACATTTATCAAACCCATCTTTCCTGAGAACGGGAGTTCTGGCCCTGTTATGCCTGATTTTGCTAACAGCGCAGCAAAAACTGCGTTTCTTACTGACTCAGCTGCTGCACCTCCTTTCCACATAGAAAGCGAACCGCTCCTGGTTTCCCTCAGAGCTATATGAGGTACAAGAGCCAGCGATATTGCGTTTGCTGTTTTTTCTTCATTTAATTTTAATAATTTAGATGCCGCAGCCGCCGTTCCGACTCCAAGAAATACTACATGGTCAATACCTTTTTTTCTTAAAGATCCAGCATCACATAGAGTTATACCTACCTCATAACCTGTTGCTATAGCTTCTACAACATCTTTTCCGCTGGATTTTAATTCTGAAGCTAATGCCAAAATGCCTCCTATCATATCGCTCGGGTGTAAAGGTTCTTTCGATAGATAAGTGTCGTTAAAGTCGAGATATCTTATAAGGAAACTGTTATAAAATGATGCGTAATCTACTGAAGCTTTTTTCCCTGACATAGTAATTGCGTTACCTTTTAAGTTTTCAAGCAACGGATCAAGAAAATTTTTTAAATCTTTGTATGAATATTTTGCGTTTGCAACAGCATCTATTATTCTGTTAATTATTTCGTTCTTAACTTTTTCATCGATGTCTTTATATGAAAACTCTGTTACAAAATTAGCTATTTTTTTAGCTGCTTCCATAGGCAGTATTATTTTTTCTTATTTAATAATTTTAATGGTTTTTATCCAACCATATTAAAAACGCTTTAGTTCTATAAAAAGAAAACGTTATGTGGGTATACCTGTAAAAGACAATGCGGGTATGCCTGATGAGTAAGAAAACAACATCGCAACGGACACCTACTTTCAGTAGGTCTATAAATTGAACAAATAGCATGATAAAGAACACGGAGCCTGTTAAATCGTAAAATTAATACTGTAACGCTCTTTAGCTGAATAAAAATTTTAATGAAAAACATGCACTTTTCTTATGCTGTATGTTTCATACAATAAATACAGGAAGCCGACCAAAAACTTAGCCAGCTAAAAGGGTACACCTCCCGGTCCTGTAGACTTCTTGGTCACCCAAGAAGAACTGCAGAACCACGAAGCGTACCTTGTTTTAGCCTGCCAAGCTTTTTATCGACTCTCCACTTATTTATTGTATGAAACATACAGCATAAGAAAAGTGCATGTTTTTCATTAAAATTTTTATTCAGCTAAAGAGCGTTACAGTATTAATTTTACGATTTAACAGGCTCCGTGTTCTTTATCATGCTATTTGTTCAATTTATAGACCTACTGAAAGTAGGTGTCCGTTGCGATGTTGTTTTCTTACTCATCAGGCATACCCGCATTGTCTTTTACAGGTATACCCACATACCGGGCGATAGCCAGCGTCCCTTACCAAGACCCTTTCCTTACGGCCGCTAGGAAAGGGGAGGCCCCTTCTTGGTAAGAGAACCGGCTAAACACCCTGTCAATATTAATTGCAAATCTTTATTTAGGTTATTAAATCAACTTTTTTAAATAAAGTAGTAAATTTCTACTTAACACTACTTCCCTCAGCAATGTTTTTATATAAAGGCATCTTCTGAAAAAATGGAAGCCCGGTGGTGTAGCGGCCAAGCATACCGGCCTTTGGAGCCGGTGACGGCGGTTCGAATCCGCCCCGGGCTAAAACCTCTAAAGCTCAATTTATAAAAGACAATAGCTTTCAGTATATCTTATAAAGTTTAATATTTTTAAATTAATTTCTCGCTAGACTGCTTTTCTACATAAATTTTTAAGAACCTTTTTGACATTATGCTAGCTTTTTATCGCTTTGATAACTTCGTAAAAGAATTGGTTTTTTGCTCTTTACAGCCAACAAGCGTAGGAATAAATAGCATTATTAAAAACAACCAAAGACGCACATAAAAACAATTCGATATTAATATTAGACTTATCCATTTTCAAGTAAAAGTTCTTTTTATAACTAATTAAGATAAAAATTTTAATATAAAAAACAGCCACATACTATGTACCATTTATGGACTTGGTGTTTTTAACTAAAAATATCAATAAAATTAAAGAAGCTAACGCCGCTCTGAGAAGTTATGGAATAAAACTAACCGCAGCTCCTCCTCATATTGAAAAAATAGAAATACAGGATGATCACGTTGAGAACGTAGCCCTTTATGCCGCAAAAAATGCGTATAAAAAATTAAAACGCGCATTTGTAGTCGAAGATGATGGCCTTTTTATTCCAACACTGAAAAATTTTCCTGGGCCTTATACTGCCTTTGCTTTAAAAAGCATAGGCATAGAAGGTGTGTTAAAGCTTATGGAAAAAGTAAGTAATAGAGAAGCTTACTTTCTTTCAGCCGTTGTTCTTCAAATATCAGGGAACTTTTTTCTTTTTACTAAAAAAGTAGATGGAACAGTTTCTTTAACCCAAAAAGGAAGTTCTGGATTTGGCTTTGACCCTATCTTTATACCTTTAGGTTTTAACGTTACATATGCAGAGATGGATTTAGACCAGAAAAGCAAAATATCTCACAGAGCCGGAGCATTTAGACAGATGGCTTACTTTCTTAATAATTATTATAAGAAATTTAAATAAATAGTATTGGGAGAATTATTCCTCCTACAATAAGAATTGCGGAAGAAACTATTATAGTTAACCTTAGCCCTTCAAAAACAGCATTTGGTTTGCTTTCTGTATAAAGGCTCTGCAAAACTCTCACATAATAGAAAGCAGAAATTACGCTATTTATTATACCAACGAGGGCGTACCACGGAATGTAACCTACGTAGAAAAGCGCAATGTTTGGATTAGCTGCAGACATAAAGACGAAAAGCTTTGCCCAGAAACCAAGCAATGGAGGTAAACCAAGTAGGTTAAGAAGAGAAACCGAGAACATTCCTGAGACCCCTCCGTAAGTCCTTCCTGCACCTTTTATAGATTCATAACTCCTGTTATCAAAACCTTTCATATAACTAAACGCGCTAGCTTTAGATATGGAGTATGAAAACAGATATATTATTAGTGCAATATAAGCAAGTGTAGCAGATACTCCATACATGTAAGATGCAATTATGACTGAAATTGCCATAAGCATGAACCCTATATGGGATATGCTGCTATATGCTAACATCTTCTGGACATCCCTCTGAACTGCGGCAGTCACGTTTCCCCATGTCATAGTAAGAACTGCTAGTAACATAAGGAAAGTTAGAAGCGCTTCTTTTTCAAGCCCTGTCAGAAAAACAAGTCCAACGCCAAAAAGATTAACCAGCAGAGCTATAGGACCAAGTTTCATCAACGATGAAAGCACTGAAACTGCAATTGGGTCTGAAGTTCCATAAACATCTGGTAACCACATGTGAAATGGTACTACCCCTATCTTGAACCCTATAGCTGTTACCAGAAGCGCAGCGCCTATAACTATAGGTAGCCCTATTACAGAACCGACAAATAAATAGTAAAGAACAAAGCTTAATAGCAATAACTGGAATGAAAGCCCGCCCATAAAGGCGTACTTTAGAGAATTCCCAAGTGAGACCTTGTCCTTAGGAATTGCCGCAATACCATAGCTTGAAACAGATAGTAGACCCCATGCAGCTATTATATAAAACGGGTTAAGCGTTGAACTGAGTACAAAGTTAGCAAGTATCCCAGCACTTATTAGAGAGACCGCTATTCCTGCCTTTTTACCTAGTTTGCTTAAGCTTAGAGACGTAAGAGCTCCTGCTATAAGACTTACACTAAGAACCGCATAGGAAAGCAGTCCTGGCGTTAATCCTTTTAATTTCCCTAAGCCGATTCCTTGATATAGAACGTATGCTAAATAAATCAAAAGTAGCGTGTAGACCGCTGAAGCAGAGTAATTAAGTAATTTTTTGCCCGATAAAAATGGAGAAATTAATGAAAGCGTTATGAGTACGCCGATAGTAATAAAAACTGGTTCAACCATACATCAACACCACCATTATAAAACCTATAACTAACAAAAACAAGGCCCCAGCTAGCAAAACAAGAAGGTATTTCCCTATGTCTCCATGCTGGAATTTCCTTAACTTTTCTCCTGTTCCCATTATAAACCTTGGTACTAGATTGTGGTAGAATCTGTCAAACAGCCCAAACTCAACGTTCTTCCTCATAAAAGAAGCCAAGTTATTCAGTGCATAAACAAAAGCCCTATAATAAATCGAATTTATATACCATCTATCATAAAGGAAGTCCCTTAGTTTCTTTAAAGCATAGTTGTTCAGATAAACCTCTCTTTTTTTAGCATATATGTAGAAAGCCGTCAAAAGGCCTACTAAAGCTACAGTTACAGAAATTCCGACGTCTAGAGGGCTGAAGAAGATTGAGGTTATCGGTAATTTAGGAATTGATTGTCTGTACACAAAAGAATACATCATTGTAGCAAGACCCCCGTTCGGAAAATACCAGAAAATTCCAAAAATAAGTGAAAGAAGACCTAGCACAAAATAAGGCCAAAGCATTACTGGATGGGCTTCCTTAATTTCTTTCTCTTTAAGCTTTTCATCGCCTTTATTGACGAAAACCATTGTAAAAGCCCTGAAAATATAAAACGCGGTAAGAAAAGCTCCTATGACTCCCAAAATGTAAGCTATAATGTTACCAGACAACAATGCGCTTTCAAGTATAAGGTCTTTGTCCCAGAACCCCGAGAATGGTGGAATTCCGGAAAGAGATAGTGATGCGAGGACGAAAGCTATTGCAGTAAGTTTCATCTTTGAATACGCTCCACCCATATCTTTTATATATCTTGAAGAGAATTCTTCGATCAAAACTCCAGCAGCCATGAACATTGCCGCTTTGAAAAGAGCTTGACTTATGAAGTGTGAAAGCGATGCAAAAAGAGCAATTGATGGCGTTGAAATAAAGTAAGCTGCTCCTATACCCATGAACATATACCCTATTTGAGATGCGGTTGAATATGCAAGAATAAGCTTTAGTTCGTTTGACGCAACTGCCATACTTGCCATCATAAAAGCTGTAAATGCACCTATTATAAGCACATACGTAAAGAACAAATTAAGGCTGGAATAAAGCCCAGCTGCTGCAGCACCCTGTATTAGCATTGGGACAAAACGCAACAGCAAATAAACTCCGGCGTTGACCATCGTTGCTGCATGTATAAGAGCACTTATACTGGATGGGCCCGTCATGGCAGTTACAAGCCATTCGTGGAAGGGGAATTGTGCTGATTTGGCAAATGCTCCCATAGTAAATGCTATAAGGAAAGGAACCAGCAATCCACTTTTGTTAAGGGCACTAATTATTACAACTATTTTGCTCTCTATGCCAAGTATGCTTATTGTTCCTGAAACCTTGTAGAGCATACCTATGCCTGTTATAAATCCTATATCTCCAAAACTTGTTACAACCATTGCCCTTACTCCTGACTGACTTGGAGTAAACCACATAGGAACACCTAGAGCATACCTTCCTTTATCACCAACCCATCTTTCTTCATCTTCGTCGGTGTACCAGTGGCCTATAAGAGCATAGGAAGCAAGGGTTGTGCCTTCCCATCCTATTAGCAGCACTATAAGATTGCTAGCATAGACAAGTAAAAGCATAGATCCAACAAAGAAAGAAAAGAAATACCAGTACCTTGTGTGCCCCCAATCTCCATACATGTATCTATAGCTATATATTGCTATAAGTAAGGAAACAAAAGCTACAACTGATCCCATTATCACTGATAACCCATCAACAAGAATCCCAAACCTTATCTGATGGCCAAGCAAAGCAAACCATGAATAAGATATTACAGATGGTACTTTAACTACAAAAGGCGACATAGCTGATATAATAAAAGAAAGAGCTATCGTTGCTATTGAAATGAATGGCGCATGCTTTTTCAAAACAAGTCCAAGTCCTGCTGCTACCATCGGAAGCACCCATATAAGGAACAAAATGTATCCAATCATCTTAACCAATCACCTCGCCTAAAACAAACATAGCATGAAGAAAACCCGAAACCGGGTTCAAGATTAAAAACGGAAAAGCGAATGTTATGACTCCAATAGCTGCTATAATTATCATTGGTACAAGCATCGCTTTGCCACCCTCTACACCTTTTATCTTCGAAGGACCAAAGAATATCCTTTTCATGGCAAGGAATGCATAAGCTGGAGTTAGACCAAACCCAAGAAGAACAAATGCGAGCAACAACATACCGGCAAGACCCAATTTTACAAGCTCTATTCCCACAGCTATGAGTATAAGAAGTTTGCTAAAGAACCCAATAGTTGGGGGTAACCCTGATATATCCATAAAACCGAGCAATGCTAAAGATGAAGTGTAAGGCATACTTCTAGCCAAGCCACCCATTTTGTTTATATCCCTTAGATTGTCGTTCTTTGATATCAAAACGCCAGCTGAAGAGAATAATATAGATTTTCCTACAGCATGAGCAAAAAATTGCAAAAGTGCACCAAGGATACCTATTGGAGACAGAGTTGCTATGCCCATGAGCATATAACCCATCTGGGCTATGCTCGAGTATGCAAGCAGACGTTTAAAGTCGTTTTCTTTTAAAGCCATCAAACCTCCATAAATTATAGTAACTACACTCAGAATAAGGAGGATTATCTGCGCTTTTAACAAGAGGGGTGCAAATAGTATGTATGTTATTCTTATTATTGCATATCCACCTATGCCAATCATTACGGGCGAAAGTAAAGCAGAAACAGGCGTAGGAGCTTCTGCATGAGCATAAGGAAGCCACATGTGCACGCCAAATACTGCCATCTTTATGAACATACCCAGAACTATAAGCGTCACAATTACTGCAGCTAGGGGTCCTAAGACCTGCAACATTAGACCTACGGGAATAGGTGGCGGGTAGAAGTTAAACGTGTGCAATATAAGTCCATAAATAAACGAACCTACCAGAAACAGAAAACCCCCTAAATGCGTCCATATAAGGTATATTATTGATATCCTCTGTCTATTTCCATATCCATAAAGAGCTATCAAGAGGAAAGAAGTGATCAAAGAAACTTCGAGGAATAAATAGAAAAGTATAAAGTTATTTGAAAGAACTATTCCAAGAAGTGATACAGAAAAATAAACATATAAAAAGTAATATATTCCCCAGTCTTCTGAACCAAGTTCACGGAAACGCGTTTCCATGTATGGGTAAGAATATATTGCTATCAGGACCGTAACAAGTCCTATTCCAGCAACCACAGGCCAGTTAAGACCATCTATGAACAACATGAAATATCCAAGCCCTATTACAGGAAGCGGGTAAGAAAAGTATGTGCCATAAAGTCCAAATACGACCACTGAAGCCAATGCAGGGACTAAAAGCGAAATTGCGCTCATAATTGCATGAATTTTTCCAGGAGCCTTTTTGTTAAGTAACAGCTGTACAAATCCTACCAAGTATGGAACTGCAAGCGTATAGGTTAAAATCTGTCCTTCCATCATTCTTCACTCCTCACCTCATCCTGAGATATTTCATTTAGCATTTTCTCCTTAAACATATAAAGTATCACGCTAACTATGATTGAGATTTCTCCTATAGCCAAGGCTATTCCGAGAAAAACTATGTATGCACCAAGTTTTACAATACCAAGAACGCCTGTAGTTGAAGCTAGATAAAGGACCAGCAAAGTTATCCCATTAAAAGAGACCTCAAGCGATAGTAGCATTTTTACTAAGTTTTTGTTATAAACCATTCCCCATACACCAACACCGATAAGTACTGCTGCCGATATAATTACCAAAAATAAACCTATTATTATCATTCTTCTTCACCCCTCGATACTGCTATTGAAACAATCAAAGCCATAGAAAGCGCTAGCACGAGCAGCAATATTGAAAACCAGTACTCAACTAGATAATGTACAGCAGAAAAAATGCCCAGATACGTAAGTTCTGAAGGTGCTATCCCGACACTAATGCCTATGACTACTATGAGCACAAATATGAAGAGTGTTATAACCCACGAGTAAATGTTTGGCCTGAACGTAAGCTTTGGCTCCTTGAGCATGCTTATTGAAATTATAATAAAAAGAACTCCTGAACCGACATAAATTATAAGTTGTACAAATGCAAGAAGGGGATAACCCAGTATCATAAAAAAGGCCGCGTTAACTAGACCAACAAATGCCAAAAATATTGAGGAATAAACGAGAGATTTGTATGTTACAGTAAGATAAGCAAAGATTATTGAGGTTGCGGCCAGTACCAGCAAAGCAATATCTAGGAAAGGACTTCCCAAAGTTATTACGGAGCTGGCAAATATTTCAAGGAGCGGGCTCATAACCTACACCTCTTTTAAGATCGGCTTTAGAGACAACCTTTTTTGCATTTTTATACGGCTCTTCTGGCGGCTTTAAGTACTCTTCGTATGAAGGTCTGTATTCATTATCTTTTTCAAAAGCCAAGTCATGAACCTGCGTAGGTATAAATGCGTCTACGGGGCAAACGTCTACACAAAAGTAACAGAATATGCATTTTCCCCAATTTACTACGGGTCTTTTAGTCCTTTTAGGTCCTTTTGCTTCTTTTTCTCCTTCAGGAGCAGGTAAAGTTTTACCTCCTTCACCTATTATTCTGGGCACCATGGTTATCGCTTCTGGAGGGCAAACCATTTCACACATGCTGCAACCTATGCATTTTTTATCATCGACCGTAAAGAAACCCCTATAATTAGGGGGCAACTTCATTGTCTCAGCTGGATAATCTAAAGTCATCCTGTTGGGCTCTACAAGATACTTAAAGCCTTTTGCGAGCGCTTTTACGTGGCCTGTAACTGGATCCCTAGGTTTTCTAACTTCATTCATCTTAAAAACATCACCTCAACTACAGAAAGAATCACAGAAAGTATTGATAGTAGCAGAACATAGCTCCAACCAGACCTGACGGCCTGGTCTAACCTGTACCTCGGATAAACAGCTCTGAGGAAAACAAGAATAGCCATAACGATAAAAGCCTTTATGACAACTACTAAGCCAGGTAAAAATAAGCCATATACTGGGTTCATTACGTTTATATTTAAAGGCCACCAGCCTCCCAAGAAAAGAAGGCTGAAAATAAGGCTAAAGTTATAAAGCTCTACATATGGCGTTGCCATCCCAACACCAAAGAAAAGAGCTGAATATTCTGTGAAAAGGCCAAGCACTAGCTCACTATCTGCTTCTGTTATATCGAATGGGAACCTGCCCGTGGTTCTTATCATAACTATAAGCATCACTAGCGCCGCCAGAGGGTTCAGAATTATGCCAGGTAAGAAATTTAGTTGACTTTGTACTGCGCTTATATAATCGTATGTTCTAAAAATAATAATCATAGAAACAACAGAAAGAAGGAAAGGAACTTCATAAGATATAAGAAGGAACCCCTCTCTCAAAGCCCCTATAAACGAGAATTTGTTATCGCTTGCCCATCCTACGGTTATTGCAAATATAGGAGTAATTATTATCAGCGCTAATGAAAAAAGTATTGTATAATAACTTGGGAAAAGAACCGAATAGTATGGGCCTACTGGTATAAATATAAGCGCTATGGTTGCAAACGCGAACATAAGGCCTGGTGCAAGTATAAAAGCCAATCTGTCTGCTTTCTCAGGTATTATAACTTCTTGGAAGCTATACCTTAACAGATCTGCGAGTGATTGAAGTGCACCGCCTATCTTTTTTGAAACCCAGAGGGGTCCAAACCTCATCTGAACCTTAGCTGCTATCTTACGTTCAAGCCATATTATAACTATAACTAGAACAAGTATGGTTACTAATCCCGGAAATATTATAAGGTAAAGAAGATCTTCTATCAGCCATATTATCAGAGATATTGGTATGAAGCTCATTTATCTATCAGCCTCCGGGGGAAAGTAGTCTATACTGCCGTAAATTGTAGGCAGATCAGCAAGTCTGTGCCCTACCGCGACGTGCGTAAAAAATGGAAGGTTTCTGAAAGAAGGTGTAACCCATCTAAACCTGTAAGGATATTTGTCACCTGTACTTTTTATATAAAAGAATATTTCGCCTCTGCCAGCCTCAACCTTTGCGGTTGCTTCGCCAGGTGGTGGCCTCATGTGAATCATAAAAGCTGGAAACATGACCCTTTTCTTTTCTTCATAGTTCTTTTTCATCACGGGGTTTAGCTGGTTATAAATCTGATCAGCGACTATTTTTCCTTCAGGTAAATCTTTAAGTATCTGTCTTATCATTCTTATGCTCTGCTTAATTTCTTCTACCCTTATCAATAATCTATCATAAGAATCTCCGTTTTTCATCGTAGGGATTTCAAAATCTAGGTTAGGATAAGCCGCATAAGGTTGATGTTTCCTTGTATCATAGTATACTCCTGAAGCCCTTAGGTTTGGTCCTACAACACCCAGTGATATAGCATCTTCTTTCTTTAGAACCCCAACATTTATGGTTCTGGCTTGAACCACGGGATTTTTAACCCATATATCTTCATAATCTTTCAACCTTCTTTCCATATACTGTAAAACTGTTTCGGCCCTCTCTTTAAAACCGTTAGGCATATCCCATCTGACGCCTCCAGGTATAATATAAGATGTTGTTATCCTTGCTCCTGTAAGCATCTCCATAAGATCTATAAATGGCTCCCTATCTCCAAAAGCCCACATATAAACTGTTGATGAGCCTAAAAATATACCAAATATTCCTATGCCATAAAGGTGACTTGTAATTCTATTTATTTCTGCGACAAGGCTTCTCAGGTATTGTGCCCTAGGTGGAGGTTCAATGCTCAGAAGCTTTTCAACTGTTAACACATAGGCTAGGTTTGCGTGAACTGTATCCGGGAGCATTATTCTTTCGACTATAGGAATTGCCTTTATCCACTCTCTCCTTTCACTTAGCCATTCACTTGTTCTATGAACAAAACCTATGTCTGGATCCACCTTAACGATTATGTCCCCGTCCAACCAGACCTTTATCCTCATATGCCCAGAGCCCGGATGAGATGGACCTATTTGTAGTATTATGTATTTCTCACCCTCAACGTTTATGTTTTGAAGATCATCTATGTTGAATATTTTTTCACTCATTCAATGAACACCTTAGCTCTCTGGTATGTAAAATCCTTTCTCATTGGCCACGTTTCATAAAAGTCCTCAGGTAGCATGAGATACCTAAGATCAGGATGGCCTTCAAATAAAATGCCAAACATTTCAAACGCCTCTCTTTCGTTGAAACTCGCACTTGGCCATATTTTAACAAGGGAAGGAACAGTAACTGGCGGTCTTTTACTTGCTAAATTTCCTTGGGTTTCATTCTGGTTTACTGATTCTGGCTTTTTTACTGGAAGGGTTAATGCGAGGTTTATACCTTTTAAATCCTCTACCGAATAGCTAGAAACGTGCCATATCACTTCTACTTTATCAGGATAATCGACGCCAGTAACAGAAACCACATGGTCAAAACCCAAGTTTTTTAGCGAATTTGCCGCATCAAAAATCTTAGCAGATTCTTCTATTACAATTTTATAGTATGCCTTCTTCTCGTCTATAACTATATTCGATGAAATTTTTAAAAGCTCATCTTTAATGTTCATTTTTTACACCCAGCAAAGAATCTTTTTCACGTTTTATCTTTTCTTGGATTAGGAGCACAGCCCTTGCAAGGGCTTCCGGCCTTGGAGGACATCCCGGGACGTAAGCGTCAACCGGCAAATATTCTCGGGCAACTATCGTATTATAACTGTTAAAAAATATGCCGCCATCCATTGCACAAGCGCCCATCGCTATTACCCATTTGGGGCTCGGCATCTGTTCATAAACTCTTTTTACAACCCTAGCCATTTTTATTGTTGTTGTGCCTTCTACAACGATTAAATTTGTCTGTCTAGGGCCTCCAAAGGGTAAAAACCCCAACCTTTCAAGATCAAAACGCGGAGAAGCAGCGGCAGCGAATTCGGCACCGCAACATGAAGTCATCAAGTGTACGGGCCAAAGGGAAAAATCTATCCCCCAGCTTAAAGTCTTTTTCATTAATTCGCTTTTGCTCAAAAATTCTAAAGCTTTTCTTGCAACATCATCAAGATTTCCTAAATATATTAATCCTTCGGCATCAGCCATTTTTTAAGCACCTTCGCCTCTTTTAAAGCGAAAAAAAGACTGGGGGTAAATATTATAACACCTAAAATAAAAACAGCATAAGATACCACGTGAAGGTATAAAAGGATCGTAAACAGAACAACGAATACAGGTTCTGTAAGCATAAATACAAGCAGGTAAGGATAATACTGCATTACGTATAATCCTCTAGCTCTTCCTAGCTCTTCGTTTCCGCTTTCAAATCTTTTAGTTTTATCTTTACTGTTTCCTCTTGAAAGAGCAAGACCTATTGCAACAGCTAAGTATGATATGACGACGCCGATTATAAGGGTGACAGCTATGTCCAAGTATACGCCGGCCCAGCCCGTTGTCATTGTGTTTATTATTTAATTTTGATGGTTTATTAATCTTTTCTGGAAATAATTTTAATATATTGAATTTTTTACCTTTGATTTTTATAAAAATTTTAACGTCACAAAAATATTTATTAAAAAGACGGTCAGCCATTTTAAAAAATCAATTAAGCCCGTTTAAAATTGATTGAACAACTTTGTAATCTTCTAGATATTCATGGTAATCGTTAACTGGCGTTTCAAAGATCATCGGTCTGCCTTCTATTAGGCTTTTTTCTCTAAATAAATTTTCAAACCCTTTTATTCCTATAAAGCCCTTGCCTATTCTTTGGTGCCTATCAACGCCAGACCCCAGACCGCCTTTTGAATCATTAAGGTGTATTAGCATAACTTTTTCTAACCCTATGTATTTTTTCAGCTCGCTAATTGTTTTTTCAAGTCCTTTTTGAGTTGCTATATCATACCCTGCAGCAAATGCATGACATGTGTCAAAACAAACGCCCACTTTATCACTTCCTATACCGCTGAGTATTTCACCAATATCCTCAAACCTTGACCCTACGCTATTTTTTTGTCCTGCCATATTCTCTAAAAGAACATAGCAGTCGCATGAAATAGAATCTATTGCTTTTTTTATAGCTTTTATAACCCTTGTTTTTCCTTTTTCTAAACCTTCTCCCAAATGACTTCCAATGTGAGCCACTATATATTTTAGCTGTAGCTGTTTTGCTCTCTTTAACTCTTCAACTAATGATTGAATAGACTTTTCATATATATCATCTTTTGGAGAAGCCAGATTTGGTAAATATGGCATATGAGAATTTATCGAGTAAAAACCAGCGCTTATGTTCAAAAAATTTTTTACTTCATCTTCTTTCAGTTCAGGATAATTCCACCCTCTAGGGTTTCTCGTAAATATCTGGAACGCCTCAAACCTGAGTTCTCTTGCACGCTCTGCAGATTTTGACAGTCCGCCTGTTATGGGCATATGGCCGCCTATTATAATTTTCATACTAATTTTTTACTTTACTGATTAAAAATAAAAACTTAACCTTTTAAATTTTCTTTTTAGAATTACTGTTTAAAAACTGATTTTTACAATTCTTTAATATGGGATTAAAGGTCGCTCTCTTCTCAGGGGGTAAAGATTCGGTTTATTCAGCCATACTTTACTGGCCTGTTGATCTATTTGTTATTTTTGATTACGATTTTCTTGGATTAGCTTCACCGCATTTGATCAATCTTAGAAAATCCATAGAACTAGCGGAAGCTCTCTCAGTACCTGTTACTGTTCTTAAGGTTCATAAAGGATCGGCCATGAAAGAACAGGTTGATTTTTTCAGAAAGTTAAACGCTTCTAAGATAATTGCCGGAGATCAGGGAGTTAAGGATCACTTAGATTATTTTAGTGCGGTAGCGGAAGAATCTGGTGCTGAGTTAGAAGAACCGCTTTGGGCTAAAGATCCTGCTAAATTACTTAAAGAAGAGGCTTCAAAGCTTTCTTTTTTAATAATAGGAGTTAAAAATGGTCTTGAAAGTTTGTTATGTAAAAAGGTAGGTAGGAAAAATATTAACGAATTTTTCAGAACGTTAGACAATATGAAATTAAACCCTATAGGAGAAGCTGGTGAATTTCATACGTTTGTTTATAATATCTATGACCTTGGTGTTCAAATAAAAGTTAGATGCAAGAAAAAAATTGCTATAAATGGATATAAAATAGCTTTTTTAGAGTGATGTTTAATAGATGCAATCTCTATCAAAATTAGGCTAAGATATGGAAATAAATAAAAAACCTAGGCTTTTTGTTATACCTTTTGAAGAAGATGATCCTAAAAAATGTACTGCTGAAAAATTAAAGAAGTTCGGATTGGTTGTCTTTACTGGCAAACCTGTTGGCATTGTTTTAAATCCGTTTAGTGAAACACTGATAAAACAGATGCCTGAAGATGAAGCTATTTATTCGCTTAAAGGAATTACCGCCATAGATGCAAGCTGGAAAAAAAGAGAAGAATGGGGGATGAAGTTTTTAAACCGTTATGCAAGAAGGCTACCATTACTTATAGCCGCCAATCCAATAAATTATGCCAGGCCCCATATGCTTTCGACAGTAGAGGCTCTTGCTGCCGTTGTATACATAATGAACAATATACAACTGGCAGAAACCCTGTTAAGTAAATTTAAATGGGGGCCTAATTTCATAAAGCTTAACCAAAGAGCCCTTGAAGCTTATAGGAAAAGCGATGACATAGTTTCAGCAGAAAAAGAAGTTTCCGAAAAATACGCTGAATATTTTAGAATTTGAAAATAAAAATTTAGGTGCTCAAGAAGTATATTTTTATAAAGCAGTAAATTTATCGCGCTCTGTAAGAAGCTATCTTGCTGAGCAGAATTCCGCCCCCTTTAACTCCAATAAAGTTAAACTATCGGTCTTAAACCCTACAACTATCAATAAGAAATTGTTCATTTAAGAATTTTATTAAAAATCTGCTATCGCATGCTTTTTACAAAAAATATTTTTAAACGATTTGGGTTTATAGTTCTTCCTCTTCTTCTAAATCTTCATCCCAGTCTTCGTCTTCTTCCCAATCCTCGTCTTCTTCCCAGTCTTCGTCCTCTCCCCAATCATCTTCTGACATTTTTTCTCGCGTTTAGGATAGGTTTAAACCAAAAATATAAGCGTTACTAATCAATTAATCGGATGTTCTCCAAACAAAACATGATCCCGAATTTTCATGTCTTTATTTTTTTATTTTTTGTTGATATTGTTTATTAAATGAGGAAGATCTTCTATGAGATTCTTGGGTGCCAAATTCATTCTTAATGGGTTTAAAAACCGTCCAAACGGCTCTACAACCCTCGTTATGTAGCCGTGCTTAAGCAGTTCAATAAAAGCGGCTTCTGAGCTTACTTTAAAAGAAAGCGTAATGAAATAAGATGCGCTTTTGCTTTTTAATATTTCTTCATCAAGCTGTTTCTCAAACCACTCTCGAGTCTTTAATGATTCAGCCCAGTATCTTTTGAACTCTTCTGTGTTCTCTAAGGCTTCTAGGGCAACTGATGCCGAAAAAGAAGAAACAGGAAACGGTGACTGGAGCTTTTTAAGAACACTGGCGAGATCTCCGTTGGTTAAAGCATAACCTATTCTAAGCCCAGCTAATCCATAAGCTTTTGAAAATGTTCTTAAAATTATTAGGTTATCATAATCATTAAGAAGATCATTGTTGGTAACGCCAGAAATTTCCGCATAAGTTTCATCGAGGACTAAGACTAAATTTCTGTTCTCTAAAAGTTCCTTTATTTGTTCTTTGGGAATTATATGCCCGGTTGGGTTGTTAGGATTGCAGATAAATACCAAATCTGGGGAGTTTTCTCGTATAGATTTTATGTTTAATGACGTTTCGTTGATGTACTCGTCTGTTATTACAGTTAAACCGTAATTTATGGCAGCTATTTTATAGTATGAATAAGTCGGATTATGAAGAAAAATTTTTGCGTTTCCTTCAAACATTTTTAATATTAACTCTATCATCTGATCAGCTCCATGAGATAGTATTACGCTTTCTTTATCCACACCGTTTAATTTAGCTAAATTTTCTGTAAGTTTGTTTGTTACTTCTTTTGGATACAACCTTAAGTCAGTACTTTCAAGCGCCTTTACTGCAAGCTTTTTTATGAGCTCTGAAGTGACAAAAAGATTTTCGTTTGATTGCAGGTTTAAAAAATGTTTATCCCCAACTAGCTTCTTAGCTTCTTCTGCTGAAATACCAGATTTATAAACAGGTGCCGTATTCCATTTTTTTAAATTTGCTTTCCAGCTCAAAAATTTTTCCACCTTTTCTCAGATATTTTCATTGCACCAAGATGAGCTGGAAAACCTTCATAATTTGCAAGCCGAATTACGTGATCTTTCATTCTTTCCCAACCCTCCTGGTTTATTTTTTCAGTAGTTATTGATGTTAGAAAATTGTAAACGTTTAGTCCGGAATAAGATCTTGCAAACCCCATAGTGGGAAGTGTTGAGTTAGGACCTATGCCATAGTTGCCCGCAGAAAACGGTGTGTTAATAGTAATCGTCCCTGCTCTGATAACTTTCTTGTATTTTTTAAAAATTTCTTCCGCTCTTGTGCTTTCTATGGAAAGATGTTCTGGAGCGTATTCTCTTATAAAACTAACGGCATCTTCCAGATTATCGAAGATTATTATCGCGCTGTATTTTTTTGTGTTTTCAATCATATAAGAACGTCTTGGTTCTGGTAGCTGTTCTACTATTAAGTCTGCATACTGCGAAACCTTAATTGCAAATTCTTCTGAGGTGGTCACAAGAACCCCTGCTGAATCGGGGCCGTGTTCAGCCTCGTTTACCAAATTCCACGCTACAACTTCAGGATCTGCATTTCCGTCGCTGAGTATCATGCCTTCAGAAGGTCCCGCAGGCAAATCAAATCTTACAGAATCACAAGCGATCATTTTCGCTAAAAATGTATAAGGTCCTCCAGGTCCTGCCACTACGTCTGTTTTCTTTATAGTTTCTGTACCATAAGCAAAAGCGGCTATGGCGTGCGCGCCGCCAACCGCATAAACTTCTTTCACTCCCATCATATATGCTACAGCAGCTGTAGCTTTATCTATATGCATCTCTTTATCCACAGGCGGTGTTGCTAAAGCTATCCTTTTGACCCCAGCAGCTTTAGCGGGAGCAATAAGCATTACAGCAACAGATGGAAAACTACCCTTTCCTGATGGAACATATAAGCCCGCAGAAGTAACAGGCACAAAATACATTCCTGCAAAGACGCCTTTGTCGGTCTGAATCTGAAACCCTTTTGGCATCTGTCTTTTATGAAATTTAGTTACGTTTTTTATCATATATTTTAAGCTGTTTTTAAGCTCTTGAGATAAAGATAAGTAATCTTTCTTTAATTCTTCTTCGCTAACGATGAGCTCTGAAGCGTTAACTTTTTTTCCATAAACGGACGTTAAATAATCGGTTATAGCATTATCCCCCCGGCTCTTGACATCTTCTATAATATTTGCTACATCTTTTTTTAAACTAAAAATTTCATTACTAGACCGCTCCATTATTTTTCTTAATTCTCCTTCTTTTATCTGACTAAAATAAATAACCCTGAAATATGTCATACATTGATCTTTAACTTTGTACTTATAAAATATTGCCTTCGAGCGTTGTTAGTTTTTATATGTTTAAAAATATTCGTAAAGCAGTTATAGTTATCATATATCATAAACTGAGTTAAATTCAAATAATACGTTAGTTACTGATCAGAGTTTTGCCTTTTAGCCACGATTATTAAAATGCGGGGGGTGGGATTTGAACCCACGAAGGCCTACGCCAGCAGGTCTTGAGCTTAGGCATCTTCTGCCCCCATCGACCTGGCTAGGGGACCCCCGCATGAATTATTTTTTGCCTTAAATTTATATACATTTGCTTAACTTTAGTAATATTTTATTTTTAAAAAATCAGCTAAAGTATAAAAAACTTAATTATATAATTATAATATGAAATATAAAGAGTTTGGAAATAGTGGCATAAAAAATTCTGTAATAGGCATGGGAACTTATTATGATCCTTTATGGATAGTTACAGCTAGGTTTGGATGGTTAAGAGATTCAGAGAAAAAAATTCAATCGTTAAGGGCTGGCCTTGATGCTGGAATAAACATAATTGATACAGCTGAGTTGTATGGCTCAGAACCTTTGGTTAAAAAAGCCATGGAAGGGTATGAACGGGATAAAATATTTATATCTACAAAGGTGTGGCCTACGCATTTAAAAAGAGAAAGGTTGTTTAAAAGCCTAGAGAAATCACTACAAAGACTGGGAACAAGCTATGTAGATCTTTATCTGATTCACTTTCCTGGCAGCAAAGATTCTAATAGAGAGGCATTGCTTGCTATGGAAGAGGCTTTAGAAAGTGGTTTGATTAAATTTATAGGATTGAGCAATTTTAATCTTAAAGATATAGTAGAAGCAAGGAAAACGCTTAGGAAAAACGATATTACAGCAATACAAAACCAGTACAATCTTAAGCACAGAGAACCTGAAAAAGATTTGCTACCTTATTGTGAAAAAGAAAAAATAGCTTTTATGGCATATTATCCTTTAGCTCATGGAAAGCTTACAGAAGATAACAAAATAATTGAGATTTCAAAAAAGTTAAAAATAACACCTGCGCAATTGTCGATTTTATGGCTTTTAAGATGGAGCTCTGTTTTCCCCATACCACGGGCTTCAAGGCCTGAACATGTAATTGAAAACACAAAAGCTGCTGAAATAGAAATTCCAACAGAAATTTTAGAAAAAATTTGATGCAAACATATCAAAAACAGAAGTTAGAAAACTTGTATAAATTTATTGGAAAGCTTATTCAAAACAGCCTTTTAGTTTTTTATAGCTGTCAATCAAGCTTTCTGGTATTACTTTTGTGTCTGCAATAACAGGCATAAAACTTGTATCACCCCTCCAGCGCGGTACCAGGTGAAAATGTAGGTGTTCGTAACCAGCACCAGCATCTATACCCAAGTTTACTCCTAAATTAAAGCCATTTGGTGACATGGTCTTTTGGTAACAGCTTTCTAGCTTTTTTAAAAGGTCGAACACCTCAATTATTTCATCGTTGCTAAGTTCTGAAAATTTAGTTATATGCCTGTAAGGAACAAGCATTACGTGACCGTTATTATAAGGATATTTGTTCATTACGATAAATATTTTATTTCCCCTGTAAACTATAAGGTTTTTCTCATCTTGTGATTTGTCTTCACTTATCATTTCGCAAAAAATGCATCTTTGTGCTCTCTCAGTTACACCCTTTAATCTCCAAGGTGCCCAGAGTATTTTCAAAATCCTTCACATGCTATATATTTTAGTGGTTTTTAAGTATATGGGGAACCTATTCTTAGATTGAACCTTGATTCAAGCCTTTTTTCCATTTCCTCATAAAACTTGATGAGTTGAGGCGTTAAAGATGGTTTTACACTGGCTAAAGCTTTTTCGAAATCTTCGCTATTTATCGTAGTAGATTCTCTGCTTATTGCATTTATGCCAGCCTCTCTAACTATAGATTTTAAATCGGCGCCGGAATAACCTTCTGTTAAGGCAGCCATTTCGTGAATGTTTACACTGGCATCAAGTTTGGTATTTTTTAACAGAATTTTTAAAATCTCTTCCCTTTCTTGCATATTAGGTGGCCTAACATATATAAGAAGGTCAAACCTGCCAGGTCTTAAAAGCGAGGGATCTATAAGGTCTGGTCTATTTGTTGTACCAATTAAAAACACCATATCCTCTGGCTGGAGCGAATCTATAGAGGTTATAAGTTGACTGACCAGAGATTCAAAAGCTTCGTACTCTCCTCCTCTAATTTTAGTTATCGAGTCGATTTCATCAAGTAAGATTATAGATGGGGCCGATGATTTCGCTTTTCTAAAAATCTCTCGTATGGCCTTTTCTGATTCACCAACCCATTTACTAAGAATTTCGGGCCCTTTTATTGTTATCAGGTTTGCTTTACTTTCGTTAGCTAACGCCTTTGCCATTAAAGTCTTACCGCATCCAGGTGGGCCATAAAGCAAAACGCCTCTTGGTGGCTCTATACCAACGCTTTTAAATTTCTCGGTATTTTTTATAGCTTCAACAAAGTTAAGCCTGAGCTTTTTCAAAACGTCCTGATAACCTCCTATATCGCTCCATGTAACTTTTGGTACTTCAAAGTAAAGTTCTCTTAAGGCAGTAGGAACTATCTGTCTATATGCCTGCATAAAATCTGAATCAGTTACTTTTATTTCGTTAAGCTTCTCTTCTGTTAAAGCTTCACCTTCCAGAACACGTGGTGCAACCCTTCTTATCGCGTTGAAAGCGGCTTCTCTGCAGAGTGCCGCAAGGTCAGCACCGGTATAGCCTGCTGTCATCCTTGCATATTTTTTAAGATCTATATCTTCAGCTAAAGGCATTCCTCTAACATGAATCTTTAGTATTTCAAACCTGCCATCTTCATTTGGGACTCCGATTTCAATCTCTCTATCAAACCTGCCAGGTCTTCTTAAAGCTGGGTCTACATCTTCTATTCTGTTTGTTGCGCCTATAACTATGACATCTCCCCTGTCTTTTAATCCATCCATCAGAGTAAGAAGCTGAGCTACCACCCTGACTTCTGCTTCTCCAAAAGCCTCGCTTCTTTTTGGAGCAATAGAATCTAGCTCATCTATGAATATTATTGCTGGCGCGCTCTTTTTTGCTTCCTTAAATATTTCTCTAAGCTTTGCTTCTGTCTCTCCATAATATTTACTCATTATTTCTGGTCCGTTTATAGAAAAGAACTCAGCATTTGTTTCGTTAGCTATAGCCTTTGCCATTAAAGTCTTACCGCATCCAGGTGGGCCATAAAGCAAAACGCCTCTTGGTGGCTCTATACCAACTTTCTTAAAAAGTGAAGGATACTTAAGGGGAAGCTCTACCATTTCTCTGAGCGTCTGTAGCTGTATCTTTAATCCTCCTATATCTTCGTAAGTTACCTTGGTTTCAACCGTTTTCTTGCCTTTTTCTATAGAGACGACAGTTTTCTGAGTTATAAGGACAACTCCTTTAGGATCTGTCCCATTTATGGTAAAAGTAATGCTGGATCCTAAAACGTTTACGTTAAAAGAGTTATCTTCTAACACTAAAAAACCGTTAAGTTTTTTCTTAAATATTGTTTTTAGAGCTTTGCTTTGTAACTTAAAATCTTTGTTAGAAACTTCAAAAGACACCTTTTTTGCTTCTGCATATTCTGCTTTTTCGACTTTAACTCGTTCATTAAGAGCTACACCTGCATTGCTTCTTAAGGTAGAATCCATCATTATTATGTCTTCTTTGGATTCTTCGAGAATAGGATAAGCAAAGGCTGCAGCTTTCCTTTTTCCTGTTATAGTAATGGCATCGCCGCTTTTTATTCCAAGAATTTGAAAATATTTTTTAGGTATTCTAACTCTACATTTTCCAATATCTCTTTCATAGGGTTCAGAGACCCTTAACTCAATAACAGGCATGTGATTTGTCTCAAAATAACTAACATATATATTTATTTAACTTGACTGTGGTTTTTATTTAAATCTAGTAAAGCATATCATGTTTTTGCCCCTAGAGCTTTAGTTTAAATGATTTAAGTAATTTTTCTGCGACTTTTAGGGCTTGAACCGTTTCATAAACGTCGTGCACTCTAACTATGTTAGCTCCACGTTCTACGCTTATAATTTCTGCTGCTAAGCTTCCGGGCAATCTTTTTGCGGGATCTGCTTCTCCTACCACTTTCCCTATAAAGGATTTTCTAGAGATACCTATAAGTAATGGTTTATTAAAATAAGATTTTATATTTGTAAGGTTATCAAGAACTGCGATATCCCATTCGGCACTTTCTATCCAATCAGGTCTAATAAACCCTATTGCAGGATCTACGGTTATGCTTTTTTCATCTATTCCTTCATTCAAAGCCTTTTTTATAGTTTCTTCCAAACTTTCTTTAATGTATTCTACAGGTTCAACCTTTTTACTTGGAGCGCCATGAGCAACCGCTATAACTGAAGCTGAATGGTTTTTTGCAACTTTTAATGAGTCGGGGTCGGAAAATCCCGAGACATCATTTACTATAGTCGCCCCCATGTTGAGAGCAACATCCATCACCCTGCTCCTTTGAGTATCAATCGATATTTCTAAATCCAATGCAAGATCTTTTAAAATGTTCATAGCTTTTTTAACTCTTTCAAGCTCAACTTCTTCTGGTACCAAAGTTTTTTTGTAAGGTGCTGTGCTCATACCTCCTACATCTATTATCTTTGCCCCATATTTTATCGCATTTAGAACAAAATCCTCTATCTCCTTGTCTGAACTTTTTACAGATCCTGAAAAAAAAGATTCAGGGCTTGTATTTAGCACCAACATTATAACAACTTCGTTAAGATTTATTCTGAGCTTTCCAATCTTGAACAATTTGATTTATGGTATTTCCGCCCTTCTTTCTTCTCTCGACCTTACCTTTACTATTCCAAAATGAACAGCGCAGGATATACAGTAATATTTAGTTACCACAGTATAAGGAACATAAGCGCCTTTAGCCTGTAATTCTTTAGCTAATGCGGCATCAACTAAAGGTACCCTAACGGTTACTTTTTTAGCTTTATCTCTTGGTATCCTTGCTCCACATTGGCTGCATGTAACGTATTCATTTCTCCCCTTAGAGCCTTTGTCCCTTCCTCTGCTTTTTCTTTTTTTAGGCAAGACATATTTTTGTTAAATGAGAGCTTTTTAACTCTTTCGGATATACTGTAAAAGTTTTAACAATACTACAATGTTCGCCTGCCATAACTTTATTGTAGAATTTCTTTATTTGACTAATTTAAAAGAGGCGTTGTGAAGAAATTTGTTTTAAGATTTTTAGCGTAAAACGTAAAATAAAAATCAAGCCAAGACGTAAGGAATATCTTCCACACGAATAGAAAGGAGGTTAAATAATTACATTAATGTTGACTGCCCTTTTTCGGTTTCTGAATATTTTTCAAATTTGCTTTCAAGAACGTATTTAACTTTTTGAGCCTTTGCTGATCCAATAACTTCGGCTAAAGAAGTTTGTGGTGCGTTCAACACTTTTATTGGCGTTCCAAAATGTATTAAAAGTCTTTCAGCAAGCTTTTCTCCAATCCCAGGAAGGGAAGCGATTATGTTTATCTGCTGTTCTTTTAGGCTTTGTCCTTTTTCTTTAACGATATTATGAGGTCTTCCTTCTTTATGGAGGTTGTAAACAAGCCTTTCTATCAAAATGGCGCTCTCTTTTAATGAAGGTACAAAAATTAGCTTAACAGGAAAATTAATAGTAAGCGAAGCAATGGCTCCGTAATAAACTTTAACGTTGTTTACCAAGCTGGGAATGATTGTTATGTCGCCTTCTACCAAAAGTATTGGTTGTTTATAAATATTCGAAAGGTCACTAATTTGTCTGAAAAGTCTACCGTCAAAAAGAGATGATATAAAATCGTTTATAGTTTTCCTCTCTATTGCAACCTCGTCAGATAGCACATAATCTCCAACAGCTAGCTGTTCGAATTTAACATTAAGCCCTAACTCCTTTAAAAGGGAAGGGAGGGTTGAGGCCGCTTCCCTGTTATCAGCTATTATATCAGACATGGATGTGATAATAAAGTTCTTATAAAAAAGGTTTAATAACTTTTTACTATAGCTGTTTTGCTTTAAAACTTAATATCGACATCTTTAACACCTTGACTGGAAGCGCTACACATTTTATTCTGTTTGGCCCTAGCTCTTTAATCCCTAGCTCATTCATTATCTCTTTTTCGCTTATATTTAAAGCGTCATCTAAAGTTGCTCCTTTTACCATTTCTGTAAGAACAGATGATGATGCCATCGAAAGGGCACATCCGCTTCCTTCGAAGCTTATTTTTTCAATCTTATTTCTTTCTACCTTAAGATAAATTTTTACGCTATCACCGCACGTTGGGTTACTATCTCCATATTCTGAATCGTAAAAATCAAGCTTTCCTTTGTTACGTGGGTTCTTATAATGATCCATTATGTTTTCATAAAAGAAATAACTCATGCCATTGTCACAAGTTCTTCTAAAGCGGCCTTTAACTTATCTATTTCTGAAAAAGTATTGTAAAAATATAGGCTAGCCCTTGTTGTTCCGTTCAAAAAACCTAGTTCTTCTTGCAACGGCTGTGCGCAGTGCCAGCCCGACCTTACTGCAACACCTTTCATATCAAGAAAAGCTGCGGCATCGTGAGGATGTATGCCTTTTGTTTCAAATGCTACAAGCGCGGCTCTATCCTTTTTTGGACCAACGTATCTAAGGCCTTTTATGTTCTCAACTGCTTCTAAAAGGTATGCTGCAAGTTTTTTTTCGTAATGATCTATTTCATCTATTCCTATTTTTTTAATGTACTTTATCGCTTCGGCTAAACCTATTGAACCAACATAGTTTGGTGTGCCCGGTTCAAACTTCCAGGGAATGTCGTTCCAAGACTGGCCTTCCTTGTGAACCTCCTTTACCATTTCGCCACCTGTAAATGGGGGCTCGAGATCTTCTAAAAGATCCTTTCTTCCGTACAATATTCCAATGCCTGTAGGCCCAAGCATTTTATGACCTGAAAAAGCGTAAAAATCAGTTCCAAGCTCTCGTACATCTACTTTTATATGCGGTGCAGCCTGAGCACCATCTACCAAAACTAAGGCTCCGCTTTCTTTGGCTTTTTTAACGAGTCGTTTAGCTTCTACAATAGTACCAGCTACGTTAGAAACGTGAGTAAAGGCAACTACCTTGGCATCCTGAACCTTTTTTTCATAATCTTCTTCATCGATCAAACCATCAGGCGTAACTTTAACAAGCTCAAGTTTCAATCCTGCAATCTTGGAAATCTTTCTCCATGGTAGAAGATTGCTATGATGTTCAAGAAAAGTTGTCACAACTTTGTCTCCTTTTTTAAGCTTCTGGAGAAGCGAATAAGCGACTAAATTAATTGAATCTGTTGTGTTTCTCGTAAAGATGATTTCGTTTTCAGAAGCATTTATAAAGCTTGATATTTCTTTCCTTGACTGTTCGTACTCTTCTGTAATATCTTCAGCTATTTTGTATATGCCCCTGTGAACGTTTGCGTTAAGCATCTTGTAAATCAAGTCCATTTTTTCAATTACTTGTACAGGTTTCTGTGAAGTGGCTGCGTTGTCAAGGTATACAAAATCTTTAAGAGATAAAATAGGGAAATCTTTTCTTAATTCATCTACGCGTTTTTCAAGGCTGTTCATTTGTAATCCCTAGTGCCTCTCTAATATCGCTCAACATGTTTTTAGCTAAAAGCTTTATGGAGTTATCTCTAGAGAGCCCTCTCGACATAAGGTAAAAAAGCTGATCTTCGTCTACAGGAAATACTGCAGCCGAGTGTTTTGCATAAATATCATTTATCTCGAGTTCCATACCTGGTATATTCTGTACGCTCGCATCTTTACTAAGCAGCAGCGCTTTTTGCTCGATGTAGGAACTTCCTTCTACACCTTTAGCTGTATTTATTACTAATCCTTTATGTATGGTTTTTGAGTATTTCCTTACAACGCTTTTCTGATACGAATTAGCAGAAGATTTTGATGCCATGAGCTTCATTATTACTGTGGAATCCGTTGATGAAGCATCATCAAGATCATAGCCCAACTTTACGTTAAACGAGCTCATGAACCCCTGATTAAACGAATAGATCCTCTCCCGCGAGTACATTTTTCCTAAAATCAATGAATTAACGCTTACGGAAGCTTCATCTTCTAAAAAGTAGTAAGCATTATAAAGAAAATTTCCTGTTCCTTCTACCTTCTTTAGATGGTTAAATTTAACCCCTTTTTTTATAATAAAAACGACTACCTCTGAAGCCAGGTCCGCTGAATGCAAAGATAAGGAGTCGTAAAGGGTCGAATCTTTTTCTACTTCAACAATTTTGCTTAAAAAGCCACTTCCTGATCCAAAAACTCTTTCAAACTTTGAATCGCCGACCAAGACAAACCTTTTAGCTGACGGGGAGAAATAAAGGTTCAGAAAAGCGTTTTTGTCGAACATGTCTTCGTTGAGCTTAATTTCGCTTTCTGCAAAGCTTACGTTATAGCTTTCTGACACTTTCGAACAGCTAAGCGAAAAAGGGTCTAAAGTTAAAGGAATGTAATTCCTCAGGAAAAGCTGATGCGTCTCATACGGAAATTTTCCAAAAGCTTCTTTTAATTTCTCCTTTAAGGTTGTGCTCATCCGACTGCCCCTGTTAACTCTAGCTCTATCAGCTTATATAGCTCTATAGCAAAATCCGGTGGTATCTCTTTAGTAAAATCACCAAGGTATCCGGACACAATAAGTGATTGAGCTTGTTGCTCTTTTATACCTCTGCTCTGCAAGTAAAACAGCTGTTGTTTACCTATTTTACCTGCAGTGGCTTCGTGAACTATAGAAGAATCATCTTCATAAACGTACTCGTAAGGATAAGTTGTGGAGGTAGATTTTTCGTCAACCATTAATGAGTCACACCTAACTGCGGCCTTGGCCTTTTCTGCACCCTTTCCTACCCACACCATTCCTCTATAGATCGTTTTGCCTCCTTTTAGCGAAACTCCTTTTGATGATATAAGCGAACTGGTTTCTTTATTAAGGTGATAAACCTTGCCTCCGGAGTCTATAACCTGATTGTTCGTGGCCAGACTTAAAGAGTTTATAAAGCCTTTTGAGCCTTTTCCAAAAAGGTATATTGAAGGGTATTTCATTGTAACCTTGCTTCCTATGTTTCCATCAACCCACTCCATTCTTCCGTTATCGTAAACGTGCGATCTCTGGGTTACAAGATTATAAACGTTCTTAGACCAGTTCTGGATAGTCGTATATCTTACATGTGCATCCTTTTTTACAACTATTTCTACTACTCCACCATGAAGTGTGCTTTGAGAATAAACTGGGGCTGTGCATCCTTCTATATAATGAACGTCAGAACCCTCATCTGCTATTATTAACGTTCTTTCAAAGTTACCTACGTCAGGTGCATTTAGCCTAAAATACGCATATATTGGTTTTTCTAGTTTAACACCTTTAGGTACATATACAAAGCTACCGCCACTCCAAACAGCATATGTGAGAGCTGCAAATTTATTGTCCCCTATCGGTATAACTTTACCAAAGTATTCTTTAACTAGGTCTGGATATTCTTTTACAGCAGTATCCATATCTGTAAATATTACTCCCTGTTTTTCAAGTTCATTTTGCATGTTGTGATATACTACTTCAGATTCAAACTGAGCACCAACTCCTGCAAGAAATTTCTTTTCAGCCTCTGGAACTCCAAGCCTTTCAAACGTCTCCCGTATAGATGGGGGGAGATCGTCCCAGCTTCTCGCTTTTGAATTAGTAGGTTTTGCATAATATATAACGTTTCCAAGATCCAGCCCAGAAAGGTCAGGGCCCCATTTTGGCATGGGAAGACGGTAAAATTCTTCAAGGGCCCTCAATCGCATTTCCTCAACCCATGCAGGCTCGTTCTTTATAGATGAAATCTCTTTGATAAGGTTTTCATTTAAACCCTTTTGCGCTATATATTTATAATCAACCTGAACCGCGAAGTTGTATTTACTGTAATCTATTTCAAAATTCATAAAAAATTTTTATCTTCTACGGTTAATAAACTTTGATATAATTTTATAACAGTGTTATAACAAAAAATAAATTAAACGTATATAATTTTATGGTAAAATCATTGACATTATAGCTTTTTCCGTATGAAGTCTGTTCTCTGCTTCGTCAAAGTAAAGTGAGTTTTCGTACGAGTCAAGCACTGCATCCTCTACTTCTTGTCCCCTGTCTGCAGGACCGCAGTGCATGTAATATGGGTTTCCAGATTTTTCGAGCAGATCTACTGTAACTTTCCAGTCTTTGAACTTAGCCTGGTACTGTTTTGCTGCGTCTGGATCTGTCTTTGGACCATACGGCTCCATGAAACCTTTTGGAGACCACGCCTTTGGATATACAAACGTAGCGCCTTCAAAAGCTGTCTTCATGTCATATTCTACTCTAAAGCCACCTCCATATCTGTCTGCATTCTCCTTTGCTTGCTGCAGAACTTTGTCATCTAGCTCGAATCCTTTAGGATGCGCCAAAACTACGTCCATTCCCATCTGAGTTGCAGCTAAGACAACGCTCTGTGGCACAGCTAAAGGTTTTAGACCGCCAGAATAAGCGTATGACATAACAAACTTCTTTCCTTTAAGTTTTGGCTTTACGGTTCTTGCTGCTTGCATGTCAGCAAGAGCTTGAAGCGGATGGTACATGTCATCTTCCATATTTATGACTGGTATGGTTGCATACTGGGCAAACAGCTTTATTATTTTATTAGCTCTTCCGATTATCCATTTTGCCGCATCTGCGTACATTCTTATTGCGATAGCCTGTCCAAATCTGCTCAAAACTCTTGCAACATCAGAAATGTCTTCTGTTTTATATGGAACCCTGTCTTCTGGCAACGTTGGAGTGTAGACATCTGAAGCTCTTATAAAGTGAGCATGTCCTCCTAGCTGGAAAATTCCAGCTTCCATACTGTTCCTCGTCCTTAAACTTTCATTGTAGAACATCAGGAATACTGTTCTTCCAGGCAGATAAGGTGTTGGAACCCCGGATCTGAACTTGTTCCTTAAGTCATCTGCCGCGTCGAGAATCATGTTTATTTCTTCTTGAGTGTAGTCTTGCGTGTTTAGGAAATCTCTGCCTTTCCAAATCCCTACGTAACTCGGTAAGCTCATTTTCGCTCGTTCTATCCTTGTCCAGTTAATTTAAAAGCATATCGGTTGAAAGGATAAAATTATTTTGTCCTTTATAAATACTTTATATTGTAATTTTCGAACGAGCATGTATAACCAGAGTTTTTACTAGGTTTTTTAGTGAAAAATAATCAAATTTGTTTGCAAAAATCAAGTAATAAAAATTTCTATGTATGTTTATAATTAGGCATAAGAACCTTGAAAATTGCTAGATTTTACATTTAAAAACTGAGGCGAACGCGTTATAATTTTACTGACAATCAAACCGTTTTTCGCCTAATTTCAAATATTCTACGTATTATAATGTTCATGAATAATAAGCCATAACGATTAAACATAATCTTCCAATTTTACTTCGTTCTTTGCATATCCTTTTCTAAAATAGTCCATTATATTTTTGCACGCAATTGATTTAGCTTCGTTTATAACTTCTTCATTTTCCCATGCGCCTGCTGTATGTGGCGTTCCAGTAAAGTTTTCTAATTGCCAGAACTTTGAAGAGAAATCTTCCTGCCCGTCATGCCTCCAGAAAACGTCCGTGCCGAACCTAACGTCCTTCCGTTCTTTTAGAAATTCAAAAAGGCCTTCCTCGTCAAAAACTTCAGCCCTGCCAACGTTAACCAGTATAACGTATTGCTTTATTTTATAAAGGTTTGTTGAATTCAAAAGACCCTTTGTTAGTTTATTGAGTGGAAGCGAAGAAAATATGATGTCAGCTTTAGCAAGCTCACTTTCAAGGCTTTCTACACTAAGAATCCTATCAAAAAAGGATGAATTTTTAAAGCTTCTCGATATACCAGTTACCATGCAGCTAAAACCTTTTTTAGCTATCTTAGCTATTTCAGAGCCTATGCCTCCAGCTCCAAGTACCAGTGCTTTTTTATTATAAAGCGTGTAAGATTTTAGCCTGTACTTTTTGCCAACGTTTTTTGCCAGAGAAAGGGCCAGAGCCCATGCAAGCTCTGCCACTGGTTTTGAATAAGCCCCCGCGTTTGAGAATATCTGTATGTTCTTGGGTAAAACGCTAAAGTTTAAATCGTCTACTCCCGCAGAAAAAGTTTGAAGCGCCTTCAGGTTCTTCAATTTTAATGCTATTTCTGGAGTTATCTGCCTGGGCCACGCAAGCAAGCCTTCAGCTTCTTCAAGGTCTTTATCTGATAAATCAGAATCCTTTATAGTTTTTTTAAACTTTTCAGGAACTTTATCAAAAGACACTATTTTCAACAAAAAATAAAAACCGAACAGTATATAATAAATTTAAGTTAAAAATTTTTAATGATACTTGGCAAGATCAGGAACTTTACTTTGAATTTAATTGCGTAATTCTTTGCAAACAATGAGCTCCTGTACTAATGTTAACGTGTTTCACAGTTGCATCCTCAACAACCTGCTAAAATGTCACCAAACACGATAAAGCGCTTTTTAATTTAATGAACGGAGTTTAAAAGATTATCAGAACTCACGTTCATGTACTTTATAGAACCATTCTAGTATAATTGCCGAGAACATAAAAAATAAAGCGGCAACAAAAAATGTAAAGCTGTATCCTTCATAATAAGATATGTAGCCTGAGAACAAAGAACCCAAAAATAGGCTAAGATTAACAAAAGAGCTGTAAACTCCAAGCGTTGCTCCCTGATTTATAGTGGGTAAATTATAATAAAGAAGTGAACTTAAACCTACGTAAATTGGCGTATAAGCTAACCCAAGCATTGTAAATATCAAAAACGTGATATAAAAGCTACCAATGCCATATACATATGAAGCTACGATGGAAGCGCTTATCGCGCCTATAACCCTAATCAGCAACATATCTACTATAAATGCAACGTCTGCCTGCTGAGCCTTTTGTCTTATTTTAGGCAGCATACCAACCGAGTTTACTATGAGAATATAAGTGCTTGCTGTTAATACCATCCAATAAGGTACTTTATTATAAACAAGATAAGGTGAATATGAAGTAAAGAAAAGGTTTGTTGCCAAAAAGAACATAGAGCTCGCTGCTATTATTATTGGAAGCTGAAGAGATACAGAGCTTTTCATGCCTTTCAGTATCTTAAAGTCACTCAGTCTAGGTGCTCTGAGCGTCATAGCAGGCCATTTTAGTATCCTGTGAAGGAAAAGGTTAAAATTCCTGACCTCGCTTCTCCTTTCAAAAGCTACTGGAGGATCCTTTACATAAAAATAGTTAAATAAAAATGCAAGCATCAGATATGTAAATATTATGTAAAGTCCATAAAAGATTGGAAGCTTTATAGAAACTAGTATTGTAGGGATCATCCCTACTATGTATCCTGTTAGCATGAACATAAAAGACCATGAGTTGCCTTGCCCCCACATATTTTTTGGCAAAGTCTCAGTTAATAGTAAGCCTATTACTGGTATTGCAAAAGAAAAGCCAAACGAAAAAAGCGTTGTGGCAATTATTATGCCCAATATGGTTTTGATAAAGTACATTATAAAAAAGGCTACAAGAGTTATGATAAGGCTGGCTGTTATCATACTCCTTCTCATGCCTGTAACGTCAGCCAGCCTGCCGCTAACTATCGAAGTAAAAATAGGAATTATGTTGTAAAGAGCTAAAGCATATCCAACCTCAATAACGTTGCCCCCCAAGTAAAGTATATAGAGCGGAACTATGTTAACTACTATTTCTTGAGCCGCATAATAAGGTATGAGAAAATTAAACCAAGAAGGTCTCTTCTGCGTCTTCTGCATTAAAATACACCTCTAAAAAGTTCCTCGACCTTCATTTTATGAGATCACCTTTAAAAGATACCTAATTATGTCAACTTCTGTAAGAACGCCTACAAGTCCCCAATTTTCGTTTACTACAAAGACGTGATCCTCGCCAGAGTTGAGCATAAGCTCTATAGCGTCTTTTAGCTTTGATTTTTCATTTACTGTTAAACCTTTTTTTATTTCGAGTTCAGCTAACGGAAGCGATTTATAACGATCTGGAAGAGATGCAAGGTATTCTATAGAAATATAACCCAAGAAGATCTTTTCTTCGTTAACAACAGGTAGTGTTTTTATCGTTTTTTGTCTAAGAAGGTCAAATGCTTCCGAAACGGTTTTAGTGTGATCGATATAAACGGCTTCTTTATTCATAATCTCGCCTACATTTGTTTCCAGTGTTTGGGGCGCTGTTTTAAGAGCTTTAAGATAGAATCTTTCAAGCGCAAATGTGCCCTTATCTAGCTTGTTAGTGGGCTGGTATTCATAAATAGTAAACTTGTAACTTATAAAATAACTTGTAATAGAAGCTATAAGGAGGGGTATCGCTATGCTCCCCCCAACAAGCTCTAGCATAAACGTGACCGGCACCAGTACGAGTTTATTAACTCCAGCTGCCATTGTTGCCATCCCTAAAAGGACAAAAACGATCAAATATTTCGGATAGATAATATAACCAGTTATGTAACCAAACAATGCCCCTATCTCTATACTTGGGAGAAGCAATCCGCCGCTTGCTCCAAAATTTATAACAGATGACACGCTTATTAGCCTTGAAACCAAAATAATGATAGCGGTAAAAATGCTAAGTTTCATATAGATCGTGTCGTTTAGCAACAAAAAACCTGGGCCTATCGATGGTTGAATGAGATATCCCAAAAATCCAACAAGAAGCCCCCCTATAAGTATAAGCATAGGGAAGCTCGCTAACTTCATAAGGTGCTGCGCTATATAAGTAAAAGCCTTGTAAACACTAATGAAAACTACTGAAAAAACTCCCGAAAGAACGCCAAACCCAAGTGATATGGTTATTATACTCATAGAGATTCCCGGCATCTGGATGTTCTGAACCAAAATTATTGATGGTGTTTTGAGCACAAATGATGTCAGATAGGCAGTTGCAGAAGCCAAAGCCGATGGAAGGAATGGATCTTTTTCTAGGTCGCCTTTATAAGGTAATTCTAATGCTAGCAAAAAACCGCTTATCGGAGCTTTAAAGAGCGCTGTAAAACCAGCCGCTAAACCTGTAAGAAGAACCGTGTTGCTCTCTATGTTTACTTTGAACGTTTCTTTAATCTTTTTTGCTATGCCAGCTCCTATCATGGCTGCCCCTCCTTCTGGGCCTACGGGAGCTCCAAATGCAAATGAAAGAAAGGATGAAAAAGAATAAATTAGAGATTCTTTAAATGAGAGAGACGCTGGAGACGTATGATAGTACTCGAGTATTATATCAAAAGAATCTTTAGGCCTTCTTTTAAGAAACATTCTAAGAGGAAGGCTAGAAAGTATTATGCTTAAAAAAATAAAAGAAAATGACAGTTTAGGAACCGTTAACAGAGCTTTCTCAAATATTTTCCAAAGCCCGTAAAATATATAAAAAGCGATTGAAACCCCAAACCCTATAAGTATCCCCATTATTAGAGGGGCTACCCATATGTTGATTTCATGCCAGCGAATTTTTGATATCATTTTAACTTATACTTCCTCTTAGTATATCTATTATTTAAATTTCAAAAAAATCATAAAAATTATTGTACCGATTACTTTCCCAAGATCCTGTAAAGGGTTGTTCCGCAGACCGGACAAACGCCTTTTATTGCTTTCCTTCCGTTCTTCAAGGTTATTTCTTGCGGGTTTTTGATTTCTCTTTTAGCTCTGCATTTAACACAATATGCTTCTACCATTTTTGGTCCTTACATATAAATATCTAACCCTCTATTTAAAAACATTAGCATAATAAAGTTAGATTTTTTGTTAATTTATTTTAAACGATACAGTATTTACGCCAAGCTTTTTCATATATTTGCCCGTTTTTGAGCATTATCATTATTATTCTTACTGCATCTTCATCAGTAAATTTACCTGTTTTAACCAGTTCTTCGATCAACTTTTTTTCGTCAATCGGTTCATTGTTAGGCCCACATAACTTTTTTATCGTTTCTAACGCTATCTGTAGCTTGTTCCTTTCACTTGCAGGCTTTCCTTGCAAGATGCCTCCTATATCTATTTTTTTGCTCCTTACATCCAAACCTACAGTTTCGAGCATGTTTTTAACAAGAGTTATTGCCCTTTCGGCATCTTCCTCATCGGCTATGTTTTTTAATAACAGCCTTGCCCTAGCTAAAGCAAGTCTTATGAGCGTTTCTAATTGTCTTGCCGTGATAGTTATGGTCCCTTCTTGACTTAGCGATCTCATCTGTAGATAAAATTCTTTAATCTTCTTTGAAGCTTCTTCACTGAGCGCTGGATTTACCCTTTTAGTATAAGCAATATATTTTCTCAAAAGCATAAAATCGATCGGAGGTGCAACTTTATATGAGCTTTTTCTTCTTATTTCTAGTATGTGTTCCGCAAGTTTTTCATCGCCTTCTTTATCAGGAACGTCTCTAACTACATAAATAAGGTCGAACCTTGTAAGGAGAGGTATTGGCAGGTTTATGTTTTCATATAGGTTTTTGTAAGGATCGTATCTTCCGTACACAGGGTTTGCTGCAGCGAGTATTGACGTTCTTGCATTGAGCATTGCGACTATACCTCCTTTCGCAACGCTTACTGTCTGCTGTTCCATGACTTCATGGAGAACGCTTCTGTCTTCGGGCTTCATTTTATCAAACTCGTCTATACAGGCAATTCCCTGATCAGCGAGAACAACAGCCCCTGCTTCAAGCATCATCATCCCGTTGGTTTCCTTGACCACAGCTGCAGTAAGACCTGCAGCTGTTGAGCCCCTTCCACTTGTATAAAGGGCTCTTGGTGCTAACCTCGAAATATATTTTAAAAACTCCGATTTTGCTGTGCCTGGATCTCCTACAAGTAATATATTTATGTCTCCCCTTAGTGTTTGTCCGTCGGGGAGCGTTACTTGAGGCGATCCAACCGTAAGAAGTAAGAGCGCTTCCTTTATATCTTCATGACCATAGATTCCTGGTGCTATGGAATTTTTTAAAATTTCATAAGTGTTTGGGTTTCTGGCTATTTCTAGTATTTTTATTTCGTCTTCTGGGGTTATTTCAATTTTTTCGTTTCCTCTTGCTAACTCTTCGATCCAAAGCCCTTCAAGCTTAATCTTGAACAGACTCAACGGTACCGTTCTTTTTACCTTTTCCTGATCAGCCCTTATTATACCTGTTACAACTATTCTGTCACCGGGCCTTGAAATATTAACCAAATCTCCATCTATTTCAATATCTATATACTGTGGTAATTGACCAGCCGGAAGCTCTTCAGGCAACTCCTGAATTCTTATAACTTGATAATCTGTAAATATGCTTCTAGTTTTATCAAGCTCAAGGCTTTTTTCGCCACACTCGGCGCACTTTGCTGGTTTTTTTAAAACAGTATCTGATTGAAGCATATAATTTATATGCCCCAACGGACACACAAAGGCTGCAACCCTGATAAGTGGCATGACTTCTGATGTCCTTACCACCATTCCCCCTATGGAAACCAGCTTATCTATGTACTTAGAACTGACGTTTCGTAGGTTAAGCCTGTCTGAAAGTCCCCTTATTCTAACTCTGAACTCATCTTTGATTTCTTCCGCGTATGCTGGGTTTTCCACCTTTAATGTGTCAAAAGCTGCTTTGTTTAGCTCTTGAATAGCTACATCAGGAGTATCAACGAGCAATATTGCAAGATCTGGATCGAACTTTAACAGGTCTTGATAATCTATTACTATCGATTTTTTACCTATGGATGCAAGTTTTGCTATTTGCTCTCTATACTTATATTTTCCATCGGGCGTAGTTATACTCTTTAAAAAGAGCTCGAATTGATCATAGAGTTTTGACTGTGTGTACACCATCACCCATCACTGAAAACGTTTGAGTACCATTCTTCAAGGTCGTTTTTTAGTCTTTGAAAAAGTATGGTCTCTTCTGGAGTTAGTAAGCTTACAAGTTTATCTAGCTCTACACCTTGTAAAGCCATCTGAATTATCTTGTTCATCCTTATTTTAATTAAATCATAAACATGCATTTTTATCCGCTGGTCATCTTTTTTTAACTTTATATAAAGATTAAACTTTTGATAAAAATCCTGAGGAAGAGGCCCTATCTGATGCTGCCCCAGTATCTTTTCTTTATTTATGGCATTAAAAACTTCCGCTTCAAAATCTTCTAAACCTACCTTTACCAGTCCCTTCTCGGCTAGTACTGGCGCAAGCCAAAGGCCTATATCCAGTATTTCGCCCTCTCTTGGACCATTTATTTTTATATAATCAAATTTAAAATCGGGCCTGTCTGCACTAAATTCTGCTTTAATAGAATTAAGCGTTCCAAGCCTCTTAATCATAAAAAGCGTCTCTTTTAAATCTTCAGACATTTCATTAAATTAAAATAATAAGTAGAATATATTTATTTGGTTAAAAACCTCATTAAAAGCATTATGTTTATAAGTAAATAAGTTTTTGATAAATAATGAAATGTTTAGAATGAACAGGGACATGAGAAGGATGCTTGAAAAGATGGGAGTAGAGATAGAAGAACTTCAAAATGTAAAGGAGGTTATAATAAGGACCGATAAAGAAGAATATCTCATAAAAAAACCCACAGTTAACCTCGTAAAAATGCAGGGGGCATTAAGTTTTGAAATTATGGGTGGAGAATTCACAAAAAACCAGCTTGAAATGAAAGAAGTCCCTTTAGAAATAAAAGAGGATGATGCGCTTTTAGTTGCAAGAGAAACTGGTGTGAGCAAAGAGGAAGCAGAAAAAGTTTTGCGAGAATCGAACGGCGATATCGCTCTTGCTATATTAAAAATACAGGAAAGGAAAAGCAATAACGCTTAAGTTTTTAATTACTTTTTGGTTTTTGCTGTCTTAAAATCAATTTCAATGCTTACTGATTGAGGAATGCTAAGCTTTGTTATCTGAGCCATTATTCTGTCATTATAGGGGACTTCGATTAGCCTCCTGTGTAACCTTAATTCCCATTTATCAAAAGTATGTGTTCCTTCTCCAGATGGTGCTTTTCTAGTTACAATTAGTAATTTTTTTGTAGGTAAAGGTATAGGCCCACTTACTTTAACCCCAATCTTCTCAGCCATATCTTTTATAGCGCCGCTTACATTTTCTAAATCCTCTAAATTATTTGACATCAGTTTTATCCTTGCTATCTGCTCCATCCTAATATACCAACAGACACCTATTATATTTATTTTACGCGTATCTTGAGGTTCAGCCTATCTTCCCAGCATTAAAAGCATCAACGAATTCGTTATAAACGTCTATGTATTCCTGTGATGTAACAGGTTTTTCATATCTTAAGCCACAGCTGCCACAGACAACAACCCATTTGTCATCCTGCTTTTTCACTATCACAGATATAGCTCCACACCTTGGACATCGGAGAATTTTAGGGAGTATCTTTCTAACTGGTTTAATTACTCTTCTTTTTTTCCTTGTCATGATTTCCTTTTTAAAAAAGGAACTATTAAGTTTTCTTATAAAGCTATGTTTAAAATAAAATAATTTGTTATAAAATAGAAATTTTTACCTGTATGATTTCTGTTCTCTTCTTCTAGCGCCAGGTCCACCAAACTTTTTGGGTTCTTTTTGTCTCTTGTCGCCAATAAGCAAATGACGATCGTAGCTAAGTATTTTTTCTTTTAAGTCTTTTTCATCTTTAAAATAGTCTACTACAGATCTTGAAACAGCGATGGCTGCGGCATACGCTTGCCCTGTAGGCCCTCCACCTCTTGTTCTGATCCTTATGTTAACTGAAAACCTTTTATCGCCTATTAACTTTATCGGTACACTTACTATAGATTGAAGATATTCAGGAAGCGTCTCCAAAAGCATTCCGTTATACCTTATTACGCCGGTTCCAGGCTCGATCCTCGCAAAAGCTTTTGCTTTTTTCCTAGATCCTGAGTGCATCTTTCTTAATTTTGCTTTAGTTGACATTTCCATTCCACCCTAACTCTTTAGCTAGTTCTCCTAGCATTATATAATCTGTTGGAAAACCTTTTGCTACCGCGTCCTCTGGTTTATAAAACTTAACAGATTTAAACTCATCAGGAATTCCGTGAACTACTGTTAAGTTTCTGTATGCTGTTCTGCCTTTAGATTGTCTATAAGGAAGCATTCCTCTTACAACTCTTCTAAAAATCCTGTCAGGTCTTCTATAGTGTATCGGATTGTGCTTGGGATTTATAAGGCTGTTTATTTCAAGCTTGCTTTTCCATTCTTCGATAATTGAACGCTTATCACCTGAAATCAAAATCTTTTCTGTATTAACGACATAAACCTTTTTACCTTCGAGTAAAAGTTTGGCTATTTTACTGGCAAGTCTGCCCATTATTAGCCCAGATCCATCTATATAAATTGTCTCATTATTTGACAATTATTATACCACCCTGATCTTTATACTTTTCAACAAATTGATCAATTAACAGGGCTTCTCCACCTGCTTTATTTATTTTTTCTTTTCCCGCTTTTGAATATGAGAATGCCCCAACATGAATTTTTTTAGTTAAAGATCCGCCACCGAGAACTCTTCCTAATACTATAACGTAAGCGTTTTCTGGGACAAGTCTGTTTAACTTAGAGATGTTAACAACGTGTTTTGAACCGTTTTTTTCTCCCACTTTATACACAGCCCTCCATAAAGGTCTCCTTGTTTCTCTATAAGCGTTTTTAATTACTTTTAAAGTTTTCATTTTTTCCATCATAAAGCCTCTAACCCCTTATTAAACTCATCTAAATCTTTAATTATTAAACTTGCGCTCTCAAGAATTATGTCTTTTGCTTCAAGCTGCCCTATACTCTCAATACTTAAAATGTAACTTCCTGGCTTTTCTGAAATTTCTAGGTTTTCTCTGTCAACCTTTAGACATTCTTCGCAAAAAGTACAAGCGTATGGGTTTTTAGCCACAAGGTTTCCGTTTATTATCTCAAAAACATTCCTAGGGCAAGAATCTACTATTTGCTTTGCCTTATCGGTTTTTGCGTTCTTTATGTTTATTAAGGGAGTTGGTTTAACTATTGATTTTGATGTTGGGCTATATTTGCTGTGTTTTTTCCCTTTTCCCAGCCTTGCATAAGCTTCAAGCTTTATGTTCTGTTTTGGTGCCAATTTTATTATGGGTATTTCGTTAGATACTGGTTTTACTTCTTTGTCTTCTACTGGTACTAAATCTCCTGAATAAACGGTTCTTACCGAATCCTCCGCACTGGCATCGAGAACTAACATAAGCTGAGCATCTTCCATTTCCAAATATTTTTTAGGTGTTTTAAGGGGCACTAAACCCAAACGATGGGCTACAATTTCATCATAAACAAGCGAACTGTTTTCAATAAAGACTACATCTTCAACCGCAAGCGTCGGAACCTCTGACATAGCATACCTTCTTAAACCGTTAATAAGATCTAAGGGGTAACCTTCAATTTTAATCGTTAGATTTAATTTGTCTTTTTCCAGAACGTCTACTGCCATTTACGTTCTCCTTCCTCTTCTGCCACCTGGAGGTCTTGTACTATCATGCGGAATAGGCGTTACGTCTTCAATCCTTCCAATTCTAAATCCGGCCCTAACTAAAGCCCTAATTGCAGCCTGCGCTCCTGGACCGGGCGTTTTTGAACCTGTCCCTCCTTCGCCACGAACATAAATATGAAGCGCAGTTATTCCCTTTTCCTTAGCAACCGCTGCAGCAGCTGATGCTGCCTTCATAGCTGCATAAGGTGATCCTTCTAGCCTATCAGCCTTGACATGTTGTCCACCACTGCTAAACGCAATAGTTTCAGCTCCTGAAAGATCCGTAATGTGAACTATAGTGTTATTAAAGCTACTGTATATATGTGCTATGCCCCATCTATCTTCTTGCTGTACACCTTGTGATATAGTTTCAGCTTGTATCTCTTCTTGTTCAACTGTTTTTTCTTTAGGCGTTTTTTCTTCGCTCATTCTTCTTTCACCTTAATAAGACCTTCTTCTTTCCTAGTAACCAGATAGCTTGGCCTGTTTATTATTCTATCTCCTACCATTATCTTTTTATGGGCTACAATCTGTCTTGCGTTATGTACTGTTTTGGCTAACCCTTTCTTGAAAACCATTGTCTGCAACCTTCTTTCTAATAGATCCTTTACAGTCAGATTAAGTATACTATCTAGGTTAAGCTCTCCTTCTTCTAAAAGACCCATTTCATAAAGCCTGTTTATCAGCATTTTTTCTCTAGACTTCCTTATCTCTTCGGGAGCGCCTAAAAGCATTCTGGCTTGCCTACGTATATTCGAGATTATGGTTGCAGCTTTCCATAGTTCTTTCTTGTTCTTTAAACCATATTCTCCTATCAGCATCAGTTCTTGCTGTAAAGTTGCCTTATCCCATGGATTCCGCGGGGTAGTATAAGTTTTTTTAGGTTTTTTAGGATCCCCCATTTACTTTCCCTCCTTTTCTTTTTCAGGTGCTGCCTGCTGAGCAGGCTGCTGAGCGGCCTGCTGAGCGGCCTGGACAGCTTTCTTTCTAACACCAACAGTAAGGCCTTTTCTACCAGTTGTACGCGTTCTTTGCCCTCTGACTTTCAAGCCAAGCGAATGCCTAAATCCACGCCAACTATTCATGAGTTTTTCTCTTTCGATATCATCTTTTATCCTCAGCATCAGATCGCTTTCAAGCAGATGCGAGTCCTGTCCGGTTTCTATATCCTTCCTCCTGTTTAACAACCATCCTGGGAGGTTAAGAGATTTGGGGTTCATTATTGCCCTTTCCAAAGTTTGAAGTTGAGAGTCACTAAGCCTTCCTAATCTGATCGAAGGATCAAGCCGCAGCGCTCTTATTATAGCTAAAGCTAAAGTAAAATTTAGACCTTTAATATCTCTTAAAGCAACAAGTAATGGTTTATTACCGTTAAGGTCCCTTCCTGCCATTCTAATTATTGCCCTAACTTGGGTTTGTGAAGACATCCGCTTTCGTTAATATGCACGATATTTATAAATCTGACTATGAACTTATGTAACGTTGGCCCCATCGTACAATTATGAAGTTATAGTAATAGGCGCGGGCCCAGCTGGTTCCCTTGCTGCCGCAGAAGCTGCGCGCGCCGGAAAAAGAGTCTTGATTATAGAAAAGGATACAGAAGTTGGAATTCCTGAACATTGTGGCGGGCTCGTAAGCACAAGCGGGTTAAAGAACGTAATCGATGACTACCGTATAATCAAGAAGAAAATAGATAAAGGTACTTTAATTGTTAAAGACCGATTTTTTGATTTTTCTTTTGAAAAAAGCAATTTAGTTGTAATAGATAGACAGCTTTTAGATAAAAAGCTTGCAGGCCTTGCCATAAAAGAAGGTTCTGATATGGTTTTAGGATCTTATGCGTTTTATAAGAAAGAAAACAATGTAAATTTAGTTTACATAAAAGGCAAAAAGCTCTCTGCTAAATATGTCATTAACGCGGGGGGAAATGCGTATTATCCTAAAAAAGAAGGAAAAATTCTAGCTACTCAGTTTATGTTTGCTTTAAAGAACAGAAATTATGATGGTATTGCAGTATACATAAATAAAGAGTTAATCCCAAAAATGTTTGGCTGGTATATACCATATGAAGAAGGACTTGCTAAAGTTGGAGCTCCAGGAAGCCCAGAAATTGCGCTGTTAGTTGCTAAAAAGATCCTTAATAATCTAAATTTAAACGGCGAACCGATAAAAATCATGAGTTCTTATTTAATAAACGGAGGGCCCGTGTTTAAATATAACACAAATGACTATGTTCTTGTAGGTGACGCAGGAGGACAAACCAAACCTACTACTGGAGGAGGTATAATTTTTGGAGGAATTGGGGGAAAAATCGCTGGAAAACTGGCTGCGAAAGATGCCCTTGATAAATATAATGAGGAATACTACAAACAAGGCCCTGGGAGAGACCTTATAAATCAGGTTAAAATAAAAGATGTGTACGATGCTTTAAACGATTCAATCATCTACAAAATTGTAGAGGCTTTGTATGTGAAGAATGCTAGTTTCAGTGGCGATGAATTTGATTTTCATTCAAAATTTATAAGAAGAATATTAGAGGATCCACTGTTAGCATTGAAGATTGCAGAAGTGATACCGTCTGCAGTTTTTAGCTATTTAAAATCGCTGTTTTTTAGCTGAATTATCTTTTTGCCTTTTTCCTGAGGTACAATCTTTAACTTTGCACCTTTAAATTCCCTGTAAAATTCAGAACCATTAAAGATACGATCCAAAAAAATTGCTAAGGCTGCTATTTCTGAATGAGGCTGATTCCCTATGGATATGTTATAATCAGAAAGAAGGTATACGTCTATAGGTACTTTTTCAGAGCCTATTATAACTAAAATATCCTTATTTATGCTCTGTATTTTTTCTAAAACCTCTGGTAATGGAATACCGTACATCGTAAGATTGATTATGCATTTCCCATCTTCCTTTGATTTTTTAATAAGGTTCTTCCAGCTATCAACAAACTCTACAAAAAAATTGCCGCCCCATTTTTCATTCACTTTTTGTATTGAAAACAAAACTTTTTCGTCTCTGTCGCCATAAACGTACATGCCCGAGGCACCAAAAGCTCTTCCTACTAGCCCGCAATGAGTGGTTACCCTTTTATCCCTTTCAGATCTGTGGAAAAGCCTTAATATTTCAACTTTCATTTTTATTTTTCATTTCCCTCAAAGTTTTCAAGGCATTTAGATAATTTAGAACTATAATTGAAGTTTTTTCGTCGTCCGACTGTTGCTTAAGGACATTTAAAAGTCTGCGTAAAAGCAGATCGTCTATTTCTTGAAGGTCTGTTGGTTTTGTTTCACTTTTACCCTCGAGCTCTTCTATGCTTTTTATGTTGTCGCAGTTTGGGCAAAAAGTTTTCCCTTTATACTTAAGCATTATCCCTCCACATTTCGGGCAAGGTTCAGCTAAAAGAGTACCTCCTCTTCGCATAATTTCAGCAACTAAAGTCCTTTTTTCTTTTGAAAGCATGGTATTATTTATTCATAGTTTAATTTAGCTTTAACTATATTTGCTTTATTGAAAATCGAGATTTAATCATATTTTAAATCCAACATTTTACACATTAAAGAATGTCACTCAAAAACAGATAACTAGATTTTTAAAATGATTATAATGCTTAAAAATACGTTTTTGCTTTCTTTGATCAGGTGCAAAAGCATGCAGATTGAAGCCGTTTTTAACGAGATGATTTCTAACGTTATGCCTGATTTTGATGACGAATTTAAGAGGACATTAGACTCTTATGATAACGAAGTTTTAATTAAAATGATCAATTATGCAGTTGGTGGCGGAAAACGGCTAAGACCTCTTATAATGGTTTTAATTAACAAAAATCTTGGAGAGCGTTTTGATGTATCGTACGCAAGTTTTTCTATTGAGCTCATGCATAATCTTTCTTTAATTCACGACGATTTTATAGATAAAGAAGAAACTAGAAGAGATCATGTTCCTTTTTATAAAATTTATGGATACGATAATGCGCTCTTAGTTACTGATTATATATTTGGAGTTGTTATAGATTTAATAAATCAGTATAAGATGCCCGAGGCTATAAATACACTAGCTAAGACAAGTATAAAAATGAGCGAAGGAGAATTAGAGGAATTAGCCCTTTTTAACAAGAAAGAAAACGTTAGCTTAAAAGAATACCTTCGTGTTATAAATTACAAGACGGCATCGTTGTTTGGGGCCGCAGCCAAGCTTGGAGCGCTTCTTTCCCAGTCACCACAATTTGCAGAAAAAGCCTATTATTTTGGAGAAAATTTAGGAATAATATATCAAATAAAAGACGATGTTAAGGACAAAAAACATCTCTTTAATGAGCTTATAAACAAACTAAAACCAGAAGAACAAAAATCTTTAAATCAAATAGTAGAAAAAAGTTATAACGACGCACTTAAATATTTAAGAGAATTCCCGCAAAACGAATATAATAAAATGCTTTTAGATCTTACAGATCTACTTTTTAAGGCTTAAAAATGGAATACATAGTTAAATTTCAAGGTCATCCAAATGTTACAGCACGGCATAAAACTACCTTAGAAATAACCAAGGAACCCTATCTAACTTTAAGGGGTGACTGTATAATTGGGGTTAATAGTTCAGCAAGCGTTTATGATCTGCCAGATGAAATAAAAAATAAAATTAGAAAAAATAGTAGAATAGATTTCTTGATTAGTGTTGGGAATTTTAGTTTTTCATTTTTCGGTTATGGTCACAGGGATCTTTCGTTGTCTCACCCGACAGATATAGTAATAAGAAAAAGCGAATTTATATCTGAAAGGACGTTGGCAATAAGGAGCTCCGCTGCCGCAATGGATCTGCCACGGGAGATTGTTGCAATCCTAAGAACTGGTGCTCGTGGGGAACTTAAGATATCTGTTGATTGATGATGATATACCACGATCTTAATTGTGAAATTTCCATGAGACGCTTGACTTTACATTAATGGTACTTAGCGTTTAGCCATGTTAATTATATAGATATTAAACGCGTTCAATACCTCCAGCCAGTACGTCAGATAGTTTTTCTTTAGCTTAGGGTGGTTTCTTTAAGCAAATTATAAGTTACCTTTCGCTTTATCTTCTAATTAAGTTAAACTCTTATCGTTTTATTCCCATCTTATATTTTCACCTAAAAACCTTAGCGCATCAATAAGGCCCTCAGCATATGCGGCCTGCATCAGTGCTGTTACTTGATCCCCTTTATGTTGTGCTTCTTCCGCATCTTTTATGTATAAAACCGCATTTTCAAAAATATCATTATAGTTGGTTATTATTGAGTCTTTCTTAGCGTTTTCTATCGCTATTCTGCATTTATCTATAACCTTTTGAACCCTTATTTCTAAGGTAGAAGGCTTAAGGTTTTGAGAAGGCAAAATGTTATAAATTTTTTTTAAAACTTCTTCTTCACTAAAATGTAACGCTCCAGGTACTATTAGTGTAAACGGTTCTTCAAGTTCTATTTCGCTTTGTAACAATTCAAAAAGTTTGCCGCCTAAAATTTTCTCTTCTTCTGTTCCGGCCCTGCTAACAAGTACGACAAAACGGTCATCAGTAAAAACTTCTTCCTTAAAGTTAATTTCTGCCTGTTTTAAATCATATAGGAGGGATCTAACGTTGCCTTCGTATCCTGTAGGAATGATTATTGAGTGTTTTTTTAATTCAAGAGAAGTGCCTATTTGTTTATATATATAATTTCTAGAATTTATGTCGCCTTTTATTATAGACCCTACAAATCCTATTTTATAAATATGTAGTCCGGTTTCTCCAAAAATCGCATTTATAAAACTTGAAGAGTAAACTGTTTTTACGCTGATATTATTTTCTATTGCATAAACTTTTAAGGCCTGATGTGTCGTAGCTATATATGGATCGCCATAAACATACAAACAGATGTTTTTATTTCTTGCTTCTTCAATAAAATGTTCTATGTCTTCTAGAGTTTCCCTACTAACAGGAATGGCGTTGAGCTTTTCTTCTATCCACTCTAAATCGCTGTTTTTTATAAATGTAGTATAATTATCTAAATAGCTTTTTTCACAGATTGAAGAAGCATAATTTATAAACACAGGAGCTGTATTTTTCGGATCTACACCTAAACCTATTATGAATAACATGTTAGTTAATATAGAAATGAGGTTTTTATAATTTAGCCTAGTAAGATACTCGACTTAGTGAACTACCATAACCTTGCGGTCAGGGCTTCCGGATCATAGCCGCGCTTGCTTTTTGCATGTATTCCATCATGTCAGCAGAGGCGCGATCATCCCGAGCGTCTCGCCTGCGTCCACAGGCAGAGCCCCTTATCGCTGTTTTCACTCGGTCGGGGTGCTAGCCTTATTCGAGGTGTTGCGAATTCACCCGACTGTGCTTGGCGATCTTTTCGGGGCAGTATATATCTGCAAAAATAATGTGCAGAAACGTTTAAAAACGTTTCTGTAAGGGGCTATCAATCCTCCCCCTCGCAAAAGGGGACTTTCGCCCCCTTAACCCCTATAAAGTTAAAACACATTTTTATAATTATATAATAAAGTATAGACAAGAGAAAACGATTGTATAAACAGGTTTGTTATATTATTCCATTACAATCATCGATAGTGTTGATCTTACTTTTTCTAACCTTCTAATTTTCCATGTTATTATTTCTTTTACTTGTTCCATAGTATCTGCTTCAATTTTAGCTATTATATCATAAACACCATAAACTAAATATACTTCTTTTACACCCTGCATCTCTTTTAACTGTTTTAAGACTTCTCCTTCGTACCCCATATCCGTGTTTATTAATACATATGCTGTTGCCATAGAAAATAATTGTAAAACATTCGTTATAAATTTTACCATTAACAAAAACGCAGTTCTGACAAAAAAGTAAAGCTTTTTCGTAAAAATTATATTCAGATAAATTTTTATTGTTCAAAAAATCACGCAAATATGTATGTTTATTAAAAACGACGCGACCAAAAAAGCAGATTTCTACGTAAAAAATGTTGATAAAGAGTTTTTAATGTTGAGTAAAATAGCCGGCATAAAAATAATTTTGGCCGAGGAAATAGAAAAAAATTTAGATACCAATGGAATAGATGTTTATCGTTATAAATACGATCCTTCAAAAGAGTTTAAAGGCCCGTTGGTTACTGCAAATATAAAAAATTATAAGACCGTTTTCGAGCACATAAGAAAACACCCTAATAGGGTATTTGCAGTTATAGCGGATTTTAACAATTTTATAACTGATAACGAATCCCACTTAGATTTTATAAAATCTCTAAGGAAGATTTACTCAATTCCTTTATTATATGGAAGTGGAGCCACTAATGTACATGAGCTTGTTTCTCCAGTAATTCTAAACTATGCTATAGAATTTTTTTATGGAATAAAAAACTTTGACGATAAAAAACTTTACAGATCTTTTTTTGAAAAACTTACTGGCTTGTTAGGAGATGAAAGATATTTTGAAAAAATTTAGAACTAGATACATTCTTGTTATCACAAAAAAATTACCTTCTTTAAAAATTAGTGAGAGCGTAATTAAAGCTTTAAAAGAACTGATGGGTGATTATGTTCTTTTTAGGATAGAAATAAAGACGATCGTTTTGAACAAAGATGGGTTTATTCTTTTAAGGTTCAGGTACTATGATATTGATCCTCGAGCGTTTTATCTTGCAATACAATATACAAGAAATTATGGTACTGATTTATTACCATTAAAAACCTTCGGAAGTATTAAATCTGCAAAAGATTTTCTGAAAGGTTTCAGGCCAGTATAAGATGATTGTTCTTTATTAGGTAAGCTTTTATAATATACCTTTTTAATCTTATATTAGAAAATTGCAAACACAACAGAAAAAATATGAAAGCGTAGCCTATGTTTTAGATTTTAAACTAAATTCTGAATCATTAACTATAAAAGGAAAAAGAGGCACTATTATACAGGCAATAGGGGGGGATTACTTTATGTTGCTCGAGCTATTGGGTATTCCTGGCGTAAATTATGTTATATTAGAAAAGTTGAATATAAGTAAAGATAGAAGAGAGAAGGTTCTCAGCGTACTTGGAAAGCTAAAGTATGAAAACCTTTCATCGATAGCAAAAAACGCTTTACCTCAAGCTGTTGAAACAATTGTTATAGAAAACGAACAGCGGTTTGTTAATTTTTTTAATACTGCTATGCCAGTTACGCCACGATTGAATTCTTTAGAACTGATACCAGGAATTGGAAAAACTCTGATGAGCATCATATTAAAAGAAAAGGAGAAGAAGCCCTTTACAAGTTTTAAGGATATAGAAGAACGGGTTGGTTTAAAAGAACCCGCTAAAAAAATTGCAGAGAGAATTTTAGAAGAACTTAAAGGTAATCAACAAATATATCTTTTTGTTAAACAATTTAAAGACTGATTGTAAATAAACATTTAATATTTGCAATTAAGTCCTTTTTTGTGAATTAAACAGGTGATTTGATTGAACGAACTTGAAATAATAGAAAAGATACGGAGTATGTTTGAAGTTAAAAATTATCCGTTAACAGATGATGTAGCTTATTTGCCTAACTACTGGGCATATAAAGTAGATATGCTCGTTAAAAGCACTGATGTGCCTGAAGGCATGAGCGGTTATCAACTTGGACGCAAGTCTGTTGCTGCGGTACTTTCTGATCTTTCAACCAAGGGCATTAGCGCAAAGTTTATGATGCTAAGTTTTGCTTTTCCAGAAGGAATAAACAACGAATACATAATTGAAATTTTAAAAGGAATAAAAGAAATGACAGATAAGTACAAAATAACGCTTATTGGTGGTGATGTTAACAAGGCTAATGATTTAATAGTGGATTGTATAATAATGGGCAAATATAGAAGAAAGGTTCTAAGAAGTGGTGCGCGTGTTGGTGATCAAGTATATGTTGTTGGAAATTTTGGATTAACAGCTATAGGCTTAGATTACCTTATTAATAAAAAAAAGATTACTAATGAAAAATTAAAGATCTTCGCTTTAAAAGCCGTTTATGAACCCGATCCGCAAGTTAACTTTAACATAGACGTTATAAATTCAGGTTGTGCGACGGCATCTATGGATTCTAGCGATGGTTTAGCATACACTCTTAACGAAATTGCAGAGCAAAGTAAAGTTAAGATCGTAGTTAACAATTATCCAATGAGTAAAGAAATAAAAAAATTAATTACATTAGAGGGTAGAGATCCTCTAAAGGATGCGCTTTATGGTGGAGAAGAATATCAAATGGTGTTTACTATCGATCCTAGAAAAGAATACGTTTTAAGAAAGCTTGCAAAAAAACACAAAGTTAAAATTTTTAACATCGGATCTGTTGTAGAAGGTAAAGGTGTTTATTTAAGTAATGGTGATAAAGTAGAAAAGAAAGGATGGGTTTTCACTTTTTAACCCGTCTTATCTTTAATAATTATTTTTTCAACTTCTTTTCTAAAATATACCCATTCTCTTCCAGCCTTTTTTCTTGAAAGTTCTCCTTTATCATACATTCTCCTGAGATATGTAGAAATTATTGGTAATTTAACGCTGGTGTTGAACCGGTCTTCAAGCATGCTAAGTACATCTTTTGAAGTAAACCCAGTAAGAGGAAGTGTGTTTATTAACTGTTTTATTTTACTATAAAGGTCTTTTTCATATTCTTCATCTACATCTTTCTTATCATTATTTTCAGAAGATACAGAAAGAAGGTCATAAAGCTCTAGAAGTCTTAAAACTTTATTTTTTTCGATGTTTCCCTCTACCTTAAAAGAATATCTAGCACCATTCTCATCCTCAAACTCTAGCTTTATGGCCTTTTTTGGCAAATTTCTGTTTTTTGTTAACAGACTTTAAAAATAAGTATGTTTGATAATTTTTGTTAACAAGTTATCAAAGTTACTATTATATGAGTATTACCTTAACTTTATATTAACTACATCAATTAAGTTTGAATTAATTATACCGTTTGCAATTGCTCCAGTGGAAATATAGGGGTTGTTTTACAGTTAATGATTGATAATAAACCTGCAATTGCTCCAGTGGAAATATAGGGGCATCAATTTATGGAATAAAATGGGTTAATTAACAATAATTTAACTTGAATAAACAGGAGTTACACCCCTTATCTTCTTTTGTTTCTTCTCTATTTTTTTATTATAATAATTTTTAATTTTTGTTTAAAAAAATTTATTGTTGGTAAATTTATCTTTATTTTTATCTTTTTAATTTCTTTTATAAATTATTATATTTGTAAAAAAAGATGCAGAAGAAATCATGGGGTGTAGGGTTTATTGTCTGAATTTCTTGATGATATATTTAACAAAGTAGCATCAGGTAAATCAATTTTTAAAAAGCGTGAAGTTCTTAATATAGATTATATACCAGAAAGGATACTCTTTAGAGAAGAACAAATAAAAAAGATCGGAGAGACGTTATCTCCTGTTATAAAAGGTGCTAAACCTTCGAACCTTTTACTTTATGGAAAAACAGGAACAGGAAAAACCATGGTAGCCAGATATGTTATGAATAAACTTAATGATTATATAAAAGAAAACAATACAGTTTTCGCTTATCTTAACTGTAGAATAAACGGCACTCCTTATAGAGTTTTAAGTGAAATTGGAGAGCATATTGGAGTGAAAATTCCCTTTACTGGATTGTCTTTGAGTGAAGTACAAAAAAGAATATTTGACCATTTAATTGATAATGGAATTAAATTGGTTCTTATTCTAGACGAAATAGATTTTTTGGTTAATAATGCTTCTAAAAGAGATATCGGAAATGACATACTTTATCAATTCACTAGATATGATAGTATATATAACACAAAGGGCACCAAAAGCTTTGTTACAATAGTAGGAATCTCAAACGATTTAAAATTCATGGAATATCTCGAAGGAAGAGTTCAAAGCAGCTTAAGATCAGAAGAAATACTTTTCCCGCCATATACAGTAGAAGAAATAAAAGAAATACTAAAAGATAGAGTAAAAGAAGCATTTGTTGAAAATTCAGTAAGCAATGAAATAATAAATCTTATTGCTGCCTATTCAGGCAGTGAACACGGTGACGCCAGAAGAGCAGTTGATCTTCTAAGGGTATCTGGAGAGCTTGCTGAAAGAGAGGGATCTATAAAGATCGAAGATAAGCATGTTCATGAGGCCCTTAAAAACATAGAAAAAGATAAAGTACAAGAAGCCATATCTTCTTTACCTGTACACGAAAAAGCAGTTATTTACTCAATTGCAAGCTTTCCAAACGGAGAAACAACAGGGCATGTCTATCTTAAATACCAAGAGGTATGCAATCAATTAGGATTGCAACCATTGACGCAAAGAAGAATAAGCTCTATAATAAACGAGCTAGATATGTTAGGTTTGGTCTCAGCTCCAATAATAAACAGGGGTAGGCACGGTAGATCTAAAAAAGTTGAACTAACCATAGATAAAAACCAAATAATTGAAGCATTAAAAAATGATGAAATTTTTAAATTATTACTTAACGCTGTTTAAAATCTCATTTATTTTCATCAATGTTTCTGTAGGTACTATTTTTTTCCATCCAAGAAGATAAGTTCTTATCTCTTCTGGAGTTTTAGGCATAATGTTAACCAGCTGTATAGCATAATCTTCTTCGAGACCAACCTCTTTTTCTAGGGACTCAACTAGTTTTTTTGCTTGTTCACTATTTAACTTTGAAAAAACATTAACATATTCAAAAGTTCTTCTTTGTAATTCATCCATATCGCTTGTGGACTGCGTTAAGATATCTTTTGCTTCATGTATGGTTATTTTTTTGCTCTTTATCATTTTCATTTAAGCTTTCACCTTTGAACGGAATCACATGATCAAGTCTCGTGTAAAGTATTTTCTTTTTATCACCCACTTGAACCTCTACAACCAGGGATCTTTTTCGAACTTCAATTACTTTACCTACTAGCCCTTGAAATCTTCTATGCGGCATACCTTTTGGTTGTGAAGGATCGATTTTGACAACTACTTTATCTCCATTTTTAAACTCATTTAAAAGATAAGAAAGTCCTCTTTTGCTTTCTAACGTTAATAACTTACGGGTTTTTCTTCTATAACCTTTATAATGTGGCATATGTCGAAAGATAATAAGAATGTCTATATAAAAATTTACCTGAACATATTATTTGTCTTTCAATGATAATGTCGATTTATTGGTACTTTAAACTAGTTTACGTCAAGCAGACCAAGTCCATGTACCTGATGATATCCCTTTAGCTTAGTTACGTTTCTTTTCATAGAGAGTTGAAAACCTAATTTAGTAAACCATGGCCTTTTTGACACCCTAAATTTTAAATTTCAAATGGCTTAAAATTCAAATATATTTGATTTACATAAAAGCTAATTCATATTGTTAAAAAATTAAGGTTAAAAGATCATAAGCAAAATTCCTATTAACTTTATTATAATAAACGGAAGAACAACGCCTCCAAGCCCGTAGATAAGAACATTTTCTAAGTATATCATTCTTGGAGATTTTGGTTTAAATGATATGCCTTTAATAGCTATGGGTATAAGCATAGGAATTATTATGGCGTTGTAAATCAGCGCAGAAATAACCGCAACATGCAAAGGTAAATGTAAAATATTGAGAATTTTTGCCACGCTTAAGAAACTCAGCAAAGCAGGTAGCACCACAAAGTACTTTGATACATCATTGGCAATAGAAAAGGTTGCTAATGATCCCCTTGTTATAAGTAGCTGTTTTCCTAACTTAATCACATCAATTATTTTTGAGGGATCTGATTCTAAATCTATCATGTTGGCAGCCTCCTTAGCAACTTCAGTACCAGTATACATTGCAAGACCAACGTTTGCCCTTGCAAGAGCAGGGGCGTCGTTAGTACCATCACCAACCATTGCTATAGTTTTCCCTTTACTCTGTTCTTCAAGCACTTTTTTGTATTTATCTTCAGGTTTAGCCTGAGAAATTACTTTGTTAATACCTACTTCAGAAGCGATTATCTGTGCTGTTATGGGATGATCCCCAGTTACCATATAAGGTTCTATTCCCATAGATTTGAGGGCTTCAATCTGTTCTTTGACCCCCTCTTTTAAAACATCTTTGAGTTCAAGAAGTCCTATTATTTCATCTCCTACTGCTACAGCTAAAGGCGTCCCCCCTTCTCTAGCAATTTCTTCAAGCTTCTCATCAAAATCGGGAGGAGCATGGAAGATTGTCCTCATGACATCGGGAGCTCCTTTAAATATAGGCATCTTTTCATTTAAATAAGCTCCATAAAAATCAGATTTTCTAATAAGCCTCATTTCTTTATAAATTTCTTTTCCGGGCAACCTTAATCCCTTATAATAAATGCCGCTTTTCCTAGTTTTTGCAGAAAACTCCTCATATGATGACATTATGGCTTGATCTATTTCGCTCGGTACATAGTTTTTGCTTTGCAGATATCTAAGAATGGCTTTTCCTTCTTGAGTATCATCTTGAATTGAAGAGAGGAAGAGAGCTTTAGCCACATCTTCTTCTGTGTAAGAGTTAAGAGGTATTATTTTTACAGGTTCCCTTCTACCCAAAGTTATGGTTCCGGTTTTATCAAGCAAGACTACATCAATATCACCAGCAGCCTCAATTGCCTTTCCAGATTTTGATATCACCTTTATTTTCCACAACCTTGTTAATCCTGATATTCCAATAGCTTCTTCCAGAGCACCTATAGTAGTAGGGAGCAGGCAAACATAAAACCCAAACAATATAGGTATGCTTAAAGAATAACCCAAAAGCCTGATCGTAACGCCTAATGAAAAAACCACCAAGCTTAACAAAAAGGTTATTCCATAAATTAAAGCATCAAGCTGCTTTTCACTCTCACCCTTAGGCCTTTTTGTTTTTTCAATCATTCCAGCAATTCTGTATACGTAAGATTCTTTGAGGGTTTTAGTAACCTTAATCTTAATCCAGTCGCTTACAACTTTACTGCCAGAAATTACCTCATCGTTTACATATTTGATTACAGGCAAAGATTCCCCAGTAACTAAAGATTCATCTATGGCAGCCGCTCCTTCTACAATTATTCCATCAAGCGGTATTATCTCGTTCTCTTTAACTAAAATTATATCGCCTGCTGAAACAACATCAGGAGGAACGTATACTTCAGAACTCTCATGTGTTATTTTTCGCACAGATAGATTTGAAGTCACATTTAAAAGTGAAGTAGCTGTAAGTTTTGCTTGATGTTCTGAGTATGAATCAGCGAATGTACCGAACCAGACCGTTGCAAATATCAATAATGCTATAGATAAATTGAACGGCGTAATTTCTTTTATATAAAACATATAGATTGCAGTTATTAAGAAAGAAATTTCTGTAAGAAGCAAAACCGGATTTTTTTTAAGATATACTGGAGAAAGCCTAATTATCGAATTTTTTAATACTTGAAGATAATCTCCAAGCTCCAAATAATATCACCCTATCGAAAGCGGACCTAAAGCTAACAACGGTAGAATTGAAATTATGACAAGCAAAAATATAAAAAATACTAAAGAAAGCGAAAAATAAACAGAGTCTATTCTCAAGTCTGTTTTCGTAAAACTTATTTCTTTACTCGCTAATGAATCGCTTATTTTTATCATAAAGTAGATAGGAACATACCTTCCTAATAGCATAAGGATTCCCGTTAAAATGTTTAACGAATTAATGTTGCCGGTTGCGCCATAAAAATCCGAACCATTGTTCACACTAGCGGAAACGATTTCCCAAAGAAGCTTGGTAAATCCATAGCCTGGTGAGAAATTAAACATCCTTAAAGCAAAGATAGCTATAGGTATGGCTGTTAAAACTAACGCAAAATGAAAAATATAACCCAAAACGGCGTATTCTATTTCTTTGTGTTCTAGTTTATAACCAAAAAGTTTTGGCATTCTACCGCTCATTAAAGCCGTAAAAAATATTGTTATGATAATTATAAATATTAATGAAATAAAGCCAGTACCAACACTACCAGGCAAAGCATCACCCTGCATAAGTATGATAAAAACAGCAAGCTGTATAGGTGACAATAGCTTGAGTATAAAGACGCTCGCTCCCGTATTTGTAGCTATTGATGAATAAAAAAGACTTAAAGAAGCATAATCGCCTAGAGCTGCGGGCATTGATTTGTTAAAAAGAGGGTATAAGTTTTCGAGGAGTATCAAGTTAAAGGCAAAGTAAAAAATCAAAACAACCAAAAAAATGGAAATGCTCAGTTTAATATTTTTAGTAATTTTGCCTATTAGAAAAATAAGAGAAAACGGCAATAAATTTAAAACTACTATGTCCAAAAAAGCCGTTATTGAGTTAGGCATAAGGGCTCCTTCAGCAATACCTTCTGTAATATAAGAACCACCATTGTTGCCTAGCAAGGTTATAGTATTATAGATACTTAAAGGGGCATCTTTAATTCCTTGTAAATTTGAAAAAGGGAAACCAAAAGCAACGCCAAAAAAATCATATAAAATTGTAATCACAAAAACTGCTGCAGCAAGCAATAAAACACTATTTAAAAAATCAACATAAAAGTTACCAAATTTTTTATAAAAAAGTGACCTAAATATAGCTACAGCAACCGAAAGACCAGTGGCAGGAGCTACAAATTGCAAATACATAAGGCCCGTTGTCTGTACCAAATACGGTAATTGCTGATTTATAAAATGTTGCAGGTTTGTATTTGTGATATATGATGTGATTATATTAAACCATAAGAAATTATTATGTGATGTGATGTAACCATACCATAAAATCACAAACGCGATCATAGCTGAAAATAAATTAACTAGCACTAAACTAAAAAAGTACTCATTGGCGAGCATATCCCATTTAAAAGCGCGTAAAAAAAGAGAATGTGGTTTTAAATCGAAGAAAATTCGATACATGGCTAGGGCTAGGAAGTATGAAAATATAATACTAATAGCATAAGTATATATAAACCAAACAATGTAGCTATATACAGCTATGTTCAATAGTTATCACTTAAGTATTGTCGACCCTTATCATCTAATATGTATTTATAAGGTTTACTTTCGTTTAATTTTTTCAAATATCCCTCTTTATTGAGATAGGATAACATTCTGGAAGCATGCTCTCTTGTGATGTTAAATTTTTGCATCACATCACGTGCTGATACAGGCGTAGTGTTAGCAATTTTTAATATTTCAACCTGTGTTTTGTTTAATTCAGTTTGCGCTTTAGGCTTATTTACTTGCGTTTTGATTTGATCATTAGAATTTAGAGAATTAATGTCACTTTGTATTTTCTTTTTAATTATGTATTCTTTTGTGATATCATTAAATACATTATACTCCTCTTTAATTTTACTAACATAATGATAAATCAATAAGATAGCTGATATTGATATCATCAGCGAAAAAAATGATATTAATGTGCTTATTGTCGTGATGTTCATTGTCAAATGGTATAAAATCACGTAATTATATAAACATTAATTTTTAAAGTCACGATAGAGGTAATTTAGCGTAATTAATTTAAGAAAAGTTAAGCAGTGTTCTAAATGTTTAAACTATACATTTTTGTATAGTATTGTATGGGTAATAATCATACAAATGAAACAAAAAACATTTTAGAAAAAATTATAGATAATTCATGTCTTACAGAATTAGAATTTTTGGCATTAATTAATAAAAAAACTATAAATCCATCATATGAATTGTTTAATAAATATAAAAAACTCAATAAATTTTATAAAAAATCATCAGGAGAAAAATCTACAATAAAGAGACGTGCAGGAAGAAATATAAAAGCTTGTCTTTTGACTCTTATCCTTTTTTTAACGCTTGGGATCATCAATGAAAAAAATTTATTACAGTTAAAAGAAATAAGCGATATGCTTAAGGATGTATTAGATATAGAAAATGAGGAAATTTACCTTAAATTGGATGCGCTATTAGATACAATTGTCAAGGAACTTTTTTAACTTCCTTACATATTTTGTTAAATTCGTTTCCACCGTTTTCTTTTTCTAGTAAATTACCTATAACGATACCATCGGCTCCAGCACGTGCGATTTTTACAGCTCTTTCTGCATCGGTTATTCCTCCGCCTACTAGAAGTAAACCATTGAACAGTTTTTTGCTTAAGCTTATAGTCTCGTTAGATATCGGTGTAGATGTACCTGAACCACCTTCTAAATACACAACCTTAAATCCAAAATGTTTTGCCGCTAACACATAAAGAGAAATAAGCTCAGGAATAGAAGGTATAGGTCTTACATGACCTATATGTGATACTGCGCTGTCTGAATTTGTAACTATATATCCTGTTGGTATAGTTTCTAATTTGTATCTTTCAATTAATGGAGAAGCCAAAACTTGAGCGTCTATGATATAATATGTTACATCAGAATTCATCAGCATCATGTATAATATTGCGTCGGCCTTCTTTGAAACAGCATTAATATTATTTGGAAATATTATAACCGGCAGTTCAGTCTTCTTTTTTATGCAATCAATAGTCCTGTCAAGATCTTCCTGTGCTATCAATGTAGAACCCCCAACAAGAAAAGCATCTATCAAGCTTTTATCGACTTGAGAAAGCCTTTTTTCTGTTTTAGCAATATCAAAAAAGTTAACTGGATCTAATAATGGAAGGCAAAGTCTATTATTTTTTCTACTGTTAAGAAGCATCTGGTAAACAGACAATTTTTCCATCTGTACCTAAATAAGACATTTATAGGTATAAAAACACTATCTGTTAAAGCTCTCTCAGCGCCGGCAGACCAAGAACATTCATAAGATCAGAAATAATTAACTTATATGTGTAAACAAGCCCTAGCCGTAAATTTCTCAATTTTGTGTCTTTTTCATCGAGTACTCTTTTCTTTTCATAAAAAACATTAAAACTAAAAGCCAGTTCATGCGCGTAGTTAGCAAGAATAGAAACTGACATTGATGAATAAGCCTTTAATAAGTAATAGTCATATTTGCTCATATGGAGCAGTAAGTTCTTTTCCTCTTGGCTAAGGTTGACCCCATTTGATTGACTCAGTTCTTGATTAGCTTTTTCAAGTATTTTTGAAGCCCTTGCATAAGTATATTGAATATATGGTCCAGTATCACCTTCTAGCTTAAGGGCATCGTCTATATCAAAAACTATCTGTTTCCCAAGATCAGGCCTTAGTAGCGAATATCGTATTGCAGCAATTGCAACTTTAGAAGCTATATCTTCTTTATCAGAAAGGAGTGGATTTCTGTTGTTTATTAGATTAATTGCAGCAATTTTTATTGCATCCATTAAATCATCTAAATTATAATAAATCCCGCTTCTACCTGACATGTGAACAAACTCTTTTTCAACTTTACCTTTAACGATTTTTTCTGCCGTGTTCTTTGAGAGCGCAACTAATCCATAAGCTATAACTTTATACTCTTTAGATGCGGATAAAGCCTTTAAAGTTTCTTTTATAAGATTTTGCAAAGGCAACTGCCTTTGATCTATAAGTATATACGCTTCATCCGCAGGGGTGTAAAGTCCTTTGATTTCACCTGATAGCGAAGTCGTATAGACATCTGTATTATCTGGTTGTTTAGAAAAAACGCGGTAATAAAACTCATCAGGTATTAAACCGAGTTTCCAAGCTGCATAAGTAAGGTCTTTAGCAGTATAAACTGCTGTCCCGTCGCTCCTTACAAGTATTTTCTTACCTAAAAGAACCCAGCAATTTTTATGCTTACCTTCTTTTATAAACTTTACAAGTCCTTTTTCTTTTAAGAGTTCAAACATTTTTTTCCAATAACCGCCGTGTACAAAATGGCTTTCCCAGTTAAGTATGTCATATCTTGCCCCAATATTCCATGTACTTTTTAGCTGTTCTCTCACAATTTTTTCTATAATAGGCCTTGCAAAATTGTATATGTCGCCACCATCTTCAAGGTCTTTCAATATTTCACTTCTTTTTTTCTTTAATTCTTCGTTTTCTTCAATTGCTTTATTAGCATTAACATAAACAACATCTCCACAGTAATGGTCATATTTGTCATCACTCTCAAGAGAGTACCCTAGATATTTGAATCCTACAATAAGATCAGCAACCTGTACACCTGTATCGTCTATGTAGTTTAAAACTTTTACATCATGCCCCAGCCTTTTAAAAAGTCTATAAAAAGTATCTCCGAGTACTACGTTCCTGGCATGTCCTACGTGTAAAGCTTTATTTGGGTTAACGCTAGTGTGTTCAATAATTATTTTTTTCTTTTCTTTGACCTGAATATCTCCAAAACCACGGTTCTTAATTATTTCATTTAAGAAACTCAAGTAAAAGCGTTCTGTAAGTCTAAAATTAATAAAGCCACTGGGGTGAATTTCCGCACTCAAGTTTTCTTTATCGTAGTCAATCTTGTTTAAGAGGTCTTTAGCGATTTCATAGGGAGGTTTTTTAAATATTTTTGCCAATATAAAGGCCGCGTTAGTTGTAAACTCGCCAAAGGCAGGTTCTGTAGGTTCTCCAACGTAAATGCCAGGAGTAGTTATGCTAAGCTTGCTTAGAGTCTCGTTTATTGTTCCTGTAAGTTTATTCAGTTCAGTAAAATAAGAGATCATTGTTCATCAACCATTCAACTGCCTCTATTAATCCCATAGGGCCTTGTCTTTCGGTTATTATTAATTTTGTATTTTCCTCGATTGTTCTATTTTTTATAATATAATTTTTATTTACAAGGAACGAATAACCCGATGCAGCAAACATTAGTTCATCAACCTCGCTGTCTCCAACGCTTGCTACTTCTTCTTTTTTTAAACTCATTTTTTCTATAATGTATTTTAAAGCGACTCCTTTATTTACGTTAATACTTGATAAATGGTAAGCTACACCACTGTCAAGGATTTTTGAACGATAGCCATTATCCTTAAGTAACTTATTGGCAAAATCTATATCAAAATTTCTTTCAAGCAAAATTTCCGTTAACCTTGGCATTCGTTGATTTATCCTTATGTTATCTATGTTTTTAGATAAAAAATCATATGCATCTAAGGAATCAGAATAGTTTCCAAAAACTTTAACTCTTGTGGGTTCTTTATAATATATAACTCCGCCATTTTCGCTAATGCCAAAATTTGCAAAACCTAAAAATCTTGATAGCGTATAAGTCTCAAACACGCTCCGCCCAGTTGCTAAAACTATCTGTAAACCGTGATCTTGTAGCTTTCTTAGCAAGACAGCAGCATCAAAGTTAATTCTCCCATCATTATCTGTCAAAGTTCCGTCAATGTCTATAGCCATAAGCTTGATCATGCGCATTATTGTTTTTTCATTTATATTTATCAGTAACTAAAAAACATAAACAGATTACAAATGGTCAGAAAGGTTTATAAAAAAAGAAAGCTTAACACACAAAGCCGGCCACAGGGGTAGGGTTCTACCCGGTCTCATCAGAACCCGGAAGTAAAACCTACCACCGCCGCTGTGTTAGTGAGGTGCGCAAGCCCTCGCGAAGCAGCGGTGCCGGTGCTTCATAATTTTACATATTCTTTAATTTTTGAATAAATCGAATCTACGATATCGCCTTTCAACGTTCTTTTATCAAATTCCTGCAGTATCTTAATTGTTATTCCTGAAGGAGTAGTAACTTTTTTTGTAAGCGTTCTGAAATCAACGTCTTTTTTAAGCGCATATGTGGAAGTTGAGTAGGCAACCAGATTAGTTATTCTATCCGCTAAATCTTTTTCAACACCCGCAAGAACCATATATTGAGATAAAGAATCAAGAAAATAGGCCAATATCGCAGGGCCACTTCCTGTTATTGGAACCAGAGCGTCAATAATTTTTTCATCAAAAAGATAAGGTTCTCCTATCCTTTCTAATAGCTTTTTAAGGCTTTCATAAAGTTCTTTTTGACAATAAACAAGAACAGGTGCCTTTCCGGTTTCTGCGGCTATGCTGGTCATGATTTTGCATATCTTTGCTTTTGGCATTTTTTCTACCATTCTGCTATAGGGATAGAGAGCTACAACTGAAACAACTGTTTTTCCTTCTACGTTTAAAGAAACTTCATCAAAAAGTTTTTCTGCGTCGATAGGTTTTACGGAAACGAAGATTATATCTGAGCTTTTAACTAGGTCCATTAGGCTGTCTGCACGTCTAACATTTTTTATTTTTGGAGCCTTATATTTACCCCTGTCATATACTAATATGGTATCTTCTTTATTTTTTGAGAGTGCCACGCTAAGGGCATAACCCATATTACCTATTCCTATTATACCTATATTCATCCGATCGTTTTTACCTGAAAAAAGCAACTTTTAAATCATACTGTTATATGATTAAATCATGGCCTTTAAATTCACGAAATCCGAATATGCATTTATAATTCTAGCAGCTGGAGAATCTACAAGATTTGGAGAGAACAAGCTTCTTTATAAAATCGATGGAAAATCTATAATAAAAAGAGTTATAGATGAATGCTCTTTGGAAAAGTTTGTAACAGTTGTAGTTGTTGGGCATGAAAGAGAAATGATAGAAGATGAGCTTAGAGATGAAAACGTTATTTTCGCTATAAATCCTGATTATAAAACAGGAGGTATGAGCTCTTCAATAAAGATAGGCGTGTCAAGTATAAATCCTAGCAGGGCTTATCTGATAACACCTGGGGACATGCCTTATCTGCAAAGATGGATCTGCGAAAAGATTATAGACGTTTATCAAAGATCAAAAGCAAAAATTATCATACCCAGTTTTGAGGGAAAGGGTGGGCATCCTATACTATTTGATTCGTCTTTAAGAGAAGAGCTTTTAGCGGTAAATGAAGAGACTAAAGGGCTTAAAGGCATTTTAAACAAACACGCAAATGAGATTTTAAAGTTTGAGATAGGAACCTCTAGAATACTTATAGATATAGACTTTAAAGACGATCTTAAAACTAGGAAGCCGGTTGACAAAGTGCTCGATAGTAAAACATCTTAATGTGTTAGGTTATATAAAAATTAAAAAAATTAAGTTGATATTTCTCAGTTAAAAAGAAACAATGTTATAGAAAAATTTTATATGTTCACTTTATAAAGTTACCGTAATGGAAGTAAATGTCTCGTTTAATTTAAACGGCAAAAAAGTTAGCGTTACAGCCCCTCCTGCAAAAAGCCTTCTAAGGGTGTTAAGGGAAGACCTCGGCATAACAAGCGTTAAACCGGGATGTGAAGCGGGTGAATGCGGAGCCTGTAGCGTTCTTTTAGACGGCCAAGTTGTGACATCTTGCCTTGTTATGATTTCACAGGTTGATGGAAAGAACGTTATAACGGTAGAAGGATTACAAAAAGATGGCGAATTGGATCCTCTGCAGAAATCATTTATAGATGAGGGCGCAACCCAGTGCGGGTACTGTACTCCTGGGTTTATAATTTCTGCGAAAGGACTTTTAAACGAAAACCCAAACCCTACAGATGAAGAGATTCTTGAAGGTGTAAGCGGAAACATTTGCAGATGCGGTGCTTATCCCAGAATATTTAACGCAATTAAGAAAGTGGTGAAAAAGAATGTCATATGAAAAAGTAGAAGTTTATTCTCCGAGAAGCTTAGCAGAAGCGCTTGAAATACTTTCACAGAAGAAAGAACATATAAAACCAGTTGCTGGTGGTACAGACGTGATGGTAATGTTAAAAGATGGAGTAGTTAAAGAAAAAGAACTTCTAAATCTTTCTTATATCTCCGAATTAAGCTATATAAAGGAAAAAGAAAGTCGAATATTAATTGGAGCTGCCACAAAATACAGAGAAATTAGAAGATCGCCCATTATAAACGCTTATGCCCCAATCCTTATAGAAGCCGTAAGGCAGATTGGATCGCCTCAAATACAAAACCTAGGAACAATCGGCGGAAACCTTGGAACCGCAAGTCCGGCAGGAGATAGCATACCGCCTCTTTATGTTCTTAATGCAAGAGTAAAGCTACAGAAGATTGGAACTTCAAGGGAAGTTCAGATAGATAAATTTTTCTTGGGCCCGAGGAAAACAGTAAAAGAGCCGGATGAACTGATAACTGAAATCTCGGTTGATAAAATGGAGCCAGGGTCTTATTACTTTTTTGAAAAATTAGGATTAAGAAGTGCAAACGCTATATCAATAGTAAGCGCTGCAGGCATCATAAACCTTGAAAACAAAACCGTTAAGTATTTAAGACTATCACTCGGCGCTGTCGCACCAACTGTTATAAGGGCAACTGATGCTGAAGAAGAAGCTAAAGGGAAGGAGCTGAGCGAAGACCTAATAGACAGGATAGCTAAGCTCGCATCTGAGGCTACCAAGCCCATAAGCGATATTAGAGGTACTGCCGAATACAGAAAAAAAGCAACATATGGTATAGTTTATGAAGCTTTGTACAGGATATTTAAAGGATACGGCAAAAAGATAGAATACGGTTTTGAAAAAACAAGCTGATCGAAAATGAATGGACGTGTTTTAAACGAATACGTTGTTAACGCCGGCATCTCATTACGTTCAAAAGGCGTCTTAAAAATGGTTTCAAGAGAATTTTCCTTAAAAAGTTTGTTGGAGGGATAAATAAAAATGATAACTGAATCAATATCAAAGTATAGTTATATAAATAAATCCATACCGAGGATTGATTCTACTGATAAAGTAGGGGGTTATTTGTTATATTTAACCGATTTAAAGCTGGAGAACGCTTTATACGCTTATACTTTCAGGAGTAAAGTAGCTCACGGAAAGATAAATGCCATATACACTGAAGATGCTGAAAAAGTTAACGGCGTTAAGGCGGTTCTTACCTATAAAGACATACCGGCGATGAACGGGTATGGAGCGATCGTACCTGAAATACCTGTTTTAGCTTACGATAAAGTCAGGTATTATGGAGAACCGTTAGCTCTTGTTGCAGCTGAGACGCAAGAAGCAGCATTAGAAGCTCTTAGCATGATAAAGGCCGACATAACGCCATTGCCTGTTATACATTCAATAGACGAAGCTCTTGATGAGAATGCGCCAAAAATACACGATAAGGGAAATATTGCAAGACACACAGTTGTCAGAAAAGGAGACGTGGAAAAAGCAAGATCTTCTGCATATATTGTGCTCGAGAGGAGTTACGAAACACCAATGCAAAAGCACATGTTCTTAGAGCCAGAAGGAGGAGTCGCTTTTGTAGATGAAGAAGGAGCCATAAACGTACTCGCTGGTGGGCAAACTCCTTATAGAGATAGGATCCAGATATCTAGAGTTCTAGGGATACCCCCTGAAAAAATAAGAGTAAAAAACACTCCAACAGGAGGTGCCTTTGGGGGTAAAGATGACATTACCGTTCAAATTCATCTAGCTCTGCTTGCGTACAAAACCAAAAGGCCAGTAAAGCTGGTTTGGTCTAGAGAAGAAAGCGGAATAGCGGGTTTCCACAGAACAGCTTCAAAGATAAAGTTAAGAACTTCTGTTGACAGAGATGGATCTTTGCTTTCAAATGAAGCCACAATATACCTTGATTCTGGAGCATATCAGAGCTTTGGGCCCACTATACTAGATGTAAGTATAGAAACCATAAACGGTCCATACAGGATCCCTAATTATGTAATTGATGCAAACTTGGTCTATACTAACAACGGTATAGCTTCAGCTTTTAGAGGATTTGGAGCTCCTGAAAGCAATTTTGCAATTGAAAGCATGATGAACGAGCTGGCGGACGAACTAAAGTTAGACCCGATTGACTTAAGGTTAAAGAACATCCTTAAGACAGGTGAGGTAGGACCATTTAATAACGAAATAAGACACGCTGAAGGTTTAGAAGAAGCCTTGAAAAGAGCTAAAGAACTTTTTTACAGGCCTGATCCTACGGGTCCGTTCCAGAGAACGGGAGTAGGAATAGCCGTGTCGGTAAAAGGGGTAGGTTTCGGAACATTGCCCGAGTTTCCTTCAGCTGCAATAGAAATAGCACCTGAAGGAAGGGTCAGTATTATGTTCAGCAACGTAGATTATGGGCAGGGAATAAATACTGGAAATGCTCAGCTCGTCGCAGAAAAGCTGCAGATACCTTTATCACAGATAAATGTTCTGCATTCAGATACAAAGTTTGCCCCAGATACAGGAGGTTCAAGCGCTTCAAGATCAACTTTTAACGCAGGAAATGCACTCCTTTTAGCATGCGAAAAGGCTCTATCTGAACTCAAGATGGAGGCAGCTTCATACTTTATGACAAAAAGCGATGTTATAACTTATAAAGACGGATACTTTTATTTTAAAGATAAAACGGTTTCAATTTATGAACTGGCCAAAAGGTTAAGGTTTAAAGGTAAGTCAACACGTTTTGAGGCTACATTAGAAGTTCCAAGGTATACTGAAGCCGTTGAAGGAACTCTGGAGGTTCCTCATATGGTTTACATGTATGGCGTCATCATAACTAAAGTAGAAATAGATGAGCTATTGGGAAAAATAAAACCACGTGAAGTTGATTTTATAGCTGACATAGGGAACGTGATTAATCCGGCAATAGCAGCAGGCCAGATAGAAGGGGGAATAATTCAGGGATTAGGTTACTCATTAATAGAGGAACTTAATTATGATAAAGACGGAAAGCCTTTAAACATAAATTATACAACATACGTAGTTCCTGTTATAACAGACTCGCCATTAATAAATGTAGAGTTCATAAAAAGTTATGAAGAACTCGGACCGTTTGGGGCAAAAGGTGTTGGTGAAGTAAGCATAATTCCTGTTGGAGCCTCAGTAGCAGACGCTGTAACAGACGCTATAGGAAAAAGAAATTATAAGCTACCACTTTTACCTTGGAGAATTATCTGAGCTAGACTAATCGCTTAAATTTTTTATTAAAAATCGCCTAGTTTTAAGTTAAAACAACAAAAAATATTGTATTTTTTACAATAAAGGAGCGATAAAAATAAAAATGTTTAATAATAATACTTATAAGTATAGTAATTTTATATATTTTGATGCGGAATTGACAAATTCAACTTCTACTCAAAAAGCAACACCTTGGGAAATGGCTCTTCAACAACTAAAAAAGGCTGCAGATCTGTTAAACCTTGAAGAAGATCTCAGAGAAGTTCTCTCACACCCACAGAGAGAAGTTCAGGTATCCCTTCCAGTTAGAATGGATAACGGAAAGGTCAAAGTTTTTACAGGATATAGAGTTCAGCATAACAATGCAAGAGGGCCTTATAAAGGCGGCATCAGATACCACCCGAACGTTTCTCTTGATGAAGTGAGAGCGCTTGCTATGTGGATGACGTGGAAAACAGCAGTTCTTGATCTTCCTCTAGGCGGTGCCAAAGGAGGTATTATTTGTGATCCTAAAACACTTTCACCGGGTGAGGTTGAAAGGCTTACAAGAAGGTACGCTTATGCAATTTCTGGTATTATAGGTCCTTATGAAGATGTGCCAGCACCAGACGTTTACACAGGTCCTCAACACATGGCATGGATAATGGATACTTACAGCGCTCTTAAAGGGCATCTGGAACCAGGAGTCATAACCGGCAAACCTATAGAGATAGGAGGAAGTTTGGGAAGGAACGATTCTACTTCAAGAGGTGTAGCAATAGTTGTAGCTGAGGCTGCCAAGAAGTTAAACATAAACGTTAAAGGAGCAACAGTTTCCATACAGGGCTTTGGAAACGTTGGTTCAAACGCTGCTATTATAATGGCAAAAGAGTACGGTATGAAAGTAGTCGCTGTCAGTGACTCTAAAGGAGGCATATATAATAAGAACGGGCTTAACGTTGACAAAGTACTTGCCGAAAAAGAAAAATCCGGAACTGTGACAACATATAAAGATGCAGAAAAGATAACCAACGATGAAGTTCTTACTTTGGATGTAGACGTGCTGGTTCCTGCTGCTCTTGAGCAGGTTATAACAAAAGACAACGCCGGAAAGATAAAAGCTAAGATCATAGGCGAAGGTGCAAACGGGCCGACAACTCCTGAGGCGGATGAAATATTATATCAGAAGGGAGCAGTAGTTATACCCGATATTCTTGCTAACAGCGGTGGTGTAACAGTAAGCTACTTTGAATGGGTACAGGACTTAGAAAGGTTGCAGTGGTCACTTGAACAGGTTAACAAGATGCTAGAACAGAAGATGGTCAAAGCTTTCAATGATGTATATGATGCAAGCAAAAAATACAAGACAGATATGAGGACAGCAGCACTTACTGTAGCTGTATCAAGGGTCTCTCAAGCAATAAAGCTTCGTGGAATCTGGCCATAAACGCTTTTAATTTTTACATTTTTTTGTTTAATTGTAAAAAATGTTTTTAAATAACCTGTTTTAATGCAAAATTATGGTATTAGTAGAGCAGAAACAGCAAGAATCCCAAAAAGCTAGTGTTAGGTTTATCAGAAAAACAAGGAGCATATGTCCTGAGTGCAACAGAGTAATCGACGCGGAAATATTTGAAAGAGATGGTGTTGTTTATATCGGAAAAACGTGCCCAAGACACGGTTATTTTGAGGACGTTTATTTTGGATCTTATGAAATGTACGATAGGTTTTCTAAATATGCAAGGGATGGTATAGGAATATCGAACCCTAAAACCGTTTTAAACAACATAACGTGTCCTGCTAGCTGTGGCCTTTGCAGTAATCACCTTAGCCATACCGCTCTTGCTAACCTAGTTGTTACTAACAGGTGTGATCTTAACTGCTGGTACTGTTTCTTTTACGCTGAAAAAGCCGGCTATATATATGAACCTACCATTGATCAGATAAGAAAGATGATAAGAAACCTTCTTAACGAAAAACCAATTCACGGCGTTGCGGTTCAAATAACGGGCGGTGAGCCAACAGTAAGGGATGATATATTAGACGTTATCAAGGCAATAAAAGAAGAAGGTATAACTCATATTCAGCTGAATTCAGATGGAGTAAACCTTTCTAGAAAGCCAGATCTGTGCAAACAGGTAAGAGAAGCGGGCGTAAACACTCTTTATGTAAGCTTTGATGGTGTTACACCTGAAACTAATCCAAAGAACTACTGGGAGATCCCAGATCTTTTAAACAATTGTAGAAAAGCGGGTCTAGGTATGGTTTTGGTTCCAACTGTAATAAGAACGGTTAATGATCACGAAGTAGGGGATATGCTCAGGTTTGCTTTCTATAACATGGACATAGTTAGAGGGATAAATTATCAACCAGTTTCACTTGTCGGAAGGGTGCCAAAACACGAAAGAGATAGGTTCAGAATAACTATACCTGATGTTATTGAAAGAATAGAAGAACAGACCGAGGGTGAAGTAAAGCAGGAAGATTGGTTCCCGGTACCTGCGGCCATGCCTCTTTCGAGGTTTATAGAGGCATGGACCGGAGAGCTCAAATATGAACTCACAACACATTTTGCATGTGGCGCCGCAACATACATCTTTAACGATAATGGAAAAATGGTACCTATTACAAGGTTCGTTGATGTTGACGGGCTTTTAAAATTCTTTGAAGAGAAAGCAGAAAAAATAGAACGCGGAGAAAACAAATATATGGTTGGGCTTTCAGTAATCACAAACCTGCCCCGCTTTATAGATAGAAACAAAATGCCTTCAGGGCTGAATCTGACTAGGCTACTCATAAACATAATCATAAATCACGATTATAGCTCGCTCGGGCAGCTTCAGATGAAGTCATTATTTGTTGGTATGATGCACTTCCAGGACAAGTACAATCATGATGAAGAAAGGGTTAGAAGGTGTGACATACACTACCTTACGCCTGATGACAGGATAATACCTTTCTGTACTTTTAACGTAATACCTGAATGGTACAGGGATAGAATACAGAAAAAATATTCAATGAGCATCGAAGAATGGGAAAAGAGGACAGGAAGAAAACTAAAGAATGATTATTATGTCAGGCCAAGCTCGTTCTATCATTATCCTAAGGATGAGAACCTTTTCAAGAGAATTGGAATAAATTATACGCCAAAAAGCCTGCTTGCAAAACAGTCCTCTTAATAGGGCAGCATAAATTTTTAAGTTAATTTGTAGATAACCTTTTTAATATCCTATTAATAGGATTAAAACGTCATGGGCGATTTACAGTTAGTGTTATCAGATCCAAAGACCAGAACGGCGAAAAAGATTGAAGTAAAGGGCAATCTGAGCTCTGTTCTGATAGGAAGAAAAATAGGGGAAATTATAGATGGAAGCTCTCTGGGTTTAGGCAACGTAAAATTTAAGATAACGGGAGGAACTGATAAGTCAGGCATTCCTCATGTACCAGATATTGAAGGACCTGTCAAAAAATACGTCCTTCTGGCAGGACCTCCAGGTTTCAGGCCAAAAAGAGAAGGGGAAAAGAAAAGGAAGCTAGTAAGGGGCAATACGATAGCTGACGATACTTATCAGGTAAACGCTGTAATTGTTGAAGGTGAATTAAAGGATGCCAAGGTTTAAAACTACAGCGGAAGCGCTAAAAGTAATTTCAAATAAAGAACAGATAAGAAATTTTGGAATAATTGCCCATGTTGACCATGGAAAAACAACTACGTCGGACTCCTTGCTTGCAGCTGCTGGAATGTTAAGTCCTTCAGTAGCAGGCCAGGCTCTTGCGCTGGACTATATGGAGCTAGAACAGAAAAGGCAAATGACCATAAAAGCTGCTAACGTTACGCTTTATTATGAATATGAAGGGAAACCGTATGTATTTAACATGATAGATACGCCAGGGCACATAGACTTTACAGGAAAAGTAACAAGGTCACTGAGGGCCCTTGATGGAGCTGTTGTAGTAGTCGATGCAGTTGAAGGGGTCATGACTCAAACGGAGACCGTGTTAAGGCAGGCATTGGACGAAAGAGTAAGACCCGTTCTTTATATCAATAAAATTGACAGACTTATAAAAGAACTTAGGTTAAATCCGGAAAAAATGCAGGCTTGGCTTTCAAACATAATAAACGATGTTAATAGATTAATTGATATTTATGCAGAACCTGAGTTTAAGGATAAATTTAAGATCAATATAACAAACGACAGTGTGGCTTTTGGAAGTTCAAAGGATCGATGGGGCTTTACTTTAAGCATGGCTAAGGCAAAGAATATGGGATTTAAGGACGTTTATGAAGGATACAGCAGCGGAAATATATCTGCGCTTGTTGAAAACTTCCAACTCCATGAAGCAATACTGTCTATGGTAATAAGACACATACCTCCACCAAATGTGGCTCAGAGGTATAGGATACCCAAAATATGGAAAGGGGACCCTGAGAGCGAAATATATAAAGCGATGATAGAATGCGATGATAATGGCCCAACTGTTATGATGGTTACAAATGTGGTAGTAGACCCTCAGGCGGGGCCCGTTGCAGTAGGAAGGCTGTTCAGCGGGACAGTAAGAGATGGGGACCTTCTTTATCTTGTAAACGCAAAACGGCAAGAAAGGGTACAGAGCGTAAGCATGTTCATGGGTCCTTTTAGGGAAATCGTAGGATATTTACCTGCGGGGAACGTTCCGGCTTTACTAGGTTTGCAACACGCATCTGCTGGAGAAACGCTGTCTAGTGTTAAGGACGTAGTGCCCTTTGAAAGTATAAAGTACGTAAGCGAACCTGTAGTTACAATAGCCGTTGAACCAAAAAACCCAAGAGATCTACCAAAGCTTATAGAGGCTCTGCAGAACATGCATCTTGAAGATCCTAACTTAGTGGTAACTATAAATCAAGAAACTGGAGAAACTTTGCTTTCTGGTATGGGTGTTCTTCACCTTGAAATAGCGACAACATTGATTCAAGAGCAAGGAATAGAAATAGTAACGAGCAAACCGCTCATAAACTACAGAGAAGCTATAACCATGAAAGCAGGACCTGTAATGGCAAAAAGCCCAAACAAACACAACAAAGTTTTCATAAGAGTAGAGCCCCTTGACGATGAGACGATAAACCTGATAATAACAGGGCAGATAAACGAAAACATGGACAGAAAGCAGATAGCAAAGGTCCTCAGGGACCACGGATGGGACGCTGATGAAGCAAAAGGCGTCGTAGCGATAGATGAACGTGGAAACGTTTTTGTAGATGAAACCAAAGGCGTTCAGTTCTTGCAAGAAAGCATGGATAGCCTTAGAGCAGGTTTTGTTGATGCGATGACTAACGGTCCTTTGGCTTATGAATACGTAAGAGGAGCAAAGGTAATACTTCATCACTTTGTCCCACACGAAGACCCTGCACACAGGACTTATGCACAGTTGATGCCAGCTTCTAGAAGAGCAATATTGGGAGCAATGCTGCTTGCAAAGCCTACGCTTCTAGAACCCATTCTTTCGATTGAGGTCAAAGGCGTTGCAGATATTCTGGGACCTGCCATAGGTGTTATAACAAGTAAACGTGGAAAGATTATAAATATGACTCAGAAGGATGTATTTGCTGTAGTTCAGGGCGAAATACCTGCAGCAGAAACTTTTGACTTAGCAGAAGTAATGAGGGGCGCAACAGCCGGGAAAGCTGTTTGGAATACGAGCTTCAAAGGATGGGCACCAGTGCCTGCAAATATGCTTGGACAGTTAATAACATCTATAAGGAAGAGAAAAGGTTTACCTCCAGAAGTTCCAAAACCTGAAGAATTCATAGATGAGGAATAAAGTTGAGCTATTATTATGGTCCAGGCCCTAGCAAAAGAGAAGCCTTAAACCTTATAATAGGATCGTTTATTGTCTGGATAGTTGGAATAACATGGATAGGCGCGATATCGACATCGGGCCTTATAATAAACAGCATACTTTTTATTCTCGCATTTATACTTCACGAGTACGCCCATAAGCTTTCTGCGATAAGGAATGGCTTGTATGCAGAGTTTAGAATACAGTGGATGTGGGCAATTTTAACTCTTGTAACAGCCATCCTACCATTTAAAATAATAGCTCCTGGGGCTACAGTGATTTATGGAATGGCGGATGAAAGAACTATGGGAAAAATATCCGCTTGGGGACCTTTGGTTAATATAATAATGGCGCTTATGATTTTACCATTGGCAATGTCAGGCTTTTATTTTCTTATAACAGCTGTTTACTTTAACTCATTTATAGCTCTCTTTAACCTCCTGCCTATAGCTATATTAGATGGAAGAAAGATATTTTTCTGGAACAAAAAGGTCTGGGGTTTGCTGTTCTTGGTTTCAGTAATGCTTTTCATAATTTCGCTCCTCGGCTTTTATTAAACTTATAATATACAAGCAGTTTAATAAAACGACATTTTAATATTTTTAGATGCTGATAGAGGATCTCAGAATACCATCTTTAATAAAAGAGAGGCTTATTTCAAAAGGGTATTTAAAACTATGGCCTCCTCAAGAGAAGGCCGTACAAAGCGGGCTCATTGAAGGTAAAAACCTACTGATAGTAACCCCAACCGCTAGCGGTAAAACGCTAATAGCACTGCTTGCTACAGCAAAAGCTGTTATTGATAGAGGAAAGAAGGTAATATACATAACTCCTCTTAAAGCTCTTGCAAACGAAAAGTATGAAGAATTTAAAGAATTTTTTGAGGGTGTATATCTGGGAAAAGGGAAACCGCTGAGCGTTGGAATAAGCACCGGGGATGATTTTAACTTAGACCCATCTTACTTAAGCAGATATAACGTAATAATTACAACAAACGAGAGGCTTGATTCCATTATTAGACATAAAGTAAAATGGCTGGAAAACGTGGGACTTTTTGTATTTGACGAAGTTCATCTTTTAGATGACGAAACTAGAGGGGGAACGCTGGAATTTGTTCTTACAGAAATAATATCGTGGTTCAGTAATATGCAGGTGCTTGCCCTTTCAGCAACTGTAAAAAATTATAACGAAATAGCATCGTGGCTAGGCATGCATACGGTTTATGATGAATGGAGACCCGTAACTCTTGTAGAAGGCGTCGCTTATGATGACAAGCTGGTATATAAAGACGGCCAAGTTGATATAATCGAAAGGAAGGGCACACTTCTGCAGGACGTTGTTTATAACGAGCTTAAAGAAGGAGGCCAGTGCTTGGTTTTTGCTGAAACCAGAAAAAAAGCTCTTGAGCTGGCCAAGAACCTCTCCACAGTAACTAGGAGATTCTCCCAGGTTCCCCTCGAGCAGTCCTATCCTGAGGAAGAAGAGGACACGACTCTAACGAAAACTTTGAGAGGCCTTATACCTCTAGGAGTAGCGTTTCATCATGCGGGTCTTCCTGCAAGCTATAGGAAGCTTATAGAGGGGCTTTTCAAAGAAAACAAGCTAAAGGTCATATGCAGCACTCCGACGCTGGCTGCAGGGGTAAACCTCCCCGCTAGAACTGTAGTAATAAATTCTGTCTATAGGTATAACTATGAAGGAAGAGAACCTATAAAAGTTATTGAGTATAAGCAAATGGCAGGCAGAGCCGGAAGACCCAAGTATGATAAAATAGGTAAATGTATCATACTAGCCCAAGATGAGTATCAAGTGGACGTTTATCTAGATAGGTATATTTCGGGAGAGCCTGAGCCAATAACTTCTAAGCTTTTGCTTAAAGGTACATCATCAATGGTTCTAGCGTTAATATCTGTACTGGGTTATGCTACAGCGGAAGAGATAAAAGAGTTTTTTAGAAAAACCCTTTATTACAAGCAAAAAGGCACCCTGGATTTTCAGATTTCTGAATCATTAAGTTTTTTAAGCAAGAACGGTTTTATTATACTCGCAAAGAACGGAAAGTACAGAACTACGCCATTGGGGGACCTTACGGCCAAAGTTTACATATCGCCTCAAACGGCCCTTTCCTTTATTAATGTCGCTGATGAACTAAAAAAGTGGAAAGACCCAACTCTACCTTTACTATGTCTTCTCGCATCCTCAGAAGATATGGAACCAAAACTATCTTCCCGTAAGAAAGACGAAGTTGAACTTGCGCAGCTTCTTAACGCAAACTTTGAGCTAGAACCGTTCTTTGACGAAGACTGTTCTGCAAGAACCTTTCTTGCTTTATACGGATGGGTCAATGAACTTTCTGAACAGGAACTCCTAGACAGGTTCGGCGTAGAACCGGGCGACCTTTACAGAATAATAGAATCATCTAGATGGATCGTTTATTCATACTCGAAACTTGCCAGAATAGTTGGAATGAGCGGAGAAGCGTTTGACCTGCCTTTTATAAGGATATACAAAGGGGTAAGAGAAGACGTTGCGAGCATTGCAAGCCTGAGCGGTATAGGGAGAAAAAGAGCTAGAGCTCTTTTCGAAGCCGGTTACCATAACATTTTAGAACTATCTCAGGCAAAAGAAGCAGAATTAGCTTCTAAAGTAAAGGGAATAAGCTCCGTCACCGCTAAAAAAATAATAAGAGAAGCGAGGGAAAAGCTTGGGCTTGAGCCTTAAAGTCGAAGACATCAAAGGAGGATATTTTTTGTTAAGAGATATGAAAGGGCATTACTTTAAGGAAGACGAACTTTTAAAAAAGATGCAAGACGAAGAATCTCATTTTTATTTAAATGCTAAAAGCGATGATGTTGAAGTTACAGGCTATGACTTTACAGGCATATTCGGAGAAAGTAGATTTGTTTATCCAGAAAACATCTATGCAGAAATTAAAAGCAGGGATAACTACAGAATAAAGTTTTACCCACACCAGATAGATTTATCAAACAAAGTTACTTTAGAAGAATTGGCCAGCACGCTTGTAGAGTATTCAAAGATAATTGATAAGAAAATAGCGGTGTCATACTCTGGAGGACTTGACAGTTCTTTACTTGCTTGGGTTTTTAAAGACAGAAATCCTTTATTAATTACGGTGGGTTTTGAAGATAGTGAAGACATTAACGTTTCAAAAGAAAGGGCAAAAATGTTGGGCTTGGATCACGTAGTTCATAAAATTGAAAATAAAGAGCTTAAAGAGGCTCTTAAATACGTTGCAAATTTTTGTTTTTCAACCATGGAGCTGGCTCTGTCAGCTGGATTTTATATAGCAGGAAAAGCAGCAAAAGAAAACGGAGCTGATGTTTTGGTCGTTGGCCAGCTCGCAGATGAAATTTTTGGAGGTTACAGAAAGTACCAAGGACTTTACGCTAATGAACTTGAGAACGCTCTCAATGTAGATATAAAGAGGGCTATAATAGGCATGAGAAGAGATAGCAAAGCTATATTTTCTGCTGGAATAGAACCAATGTATCCTTACGCTTTTAAGACATTTTACAGAAAAGCCACAGCACTGGATACTAAATACAAGGTTCAGAAGCTAGGGTTGCGAAATATTGGGAAAATTTTAGGTCTTCCTTCTGAAATTATAGGCGCTAAGAAAAAGGCATTTCAGTACGGAAGCAGAATTGAAAAGGAAATAAAAGCGCTTTTACGCTATGGTTTATGAAAAAATAAAAAAGATTATAAGCTTCTGACTATATGTAACCTAAGAAGCGGGGTGGGGGAGCCAGGTCTACCCCGCCGGGCTCATAACCCGGAGACCGGTGGTTCAAATCCACCCCCCGCTAAAGTTTTTTAAGTCATTCAGGAGGAGGCAGCGAAATTTGTAGCAACTTAATGTGCTCTTCGGTTAGCTTTTCTTCTTTAAACTTTATCAATTTCAGGGTTTCTTCAATTATAACTTTATGAAAAAGGAAAAGCTTATTCTGTAAATCAGCAGTGAATACCCTAATTTCTTTCAAAGATTTTATGTAATTCTTGAGTTCTTTTTCAGAAAGTACACTAGAAAGCTGTTTTGTTGCGAGCCAAGCTCTAACATGGATAACAAGAGAACCAGCAAAACCAGATCTTCTTAAAGAGTCGAGTATCTTTTTTGTTAATTCGGAAACCGTGGACATTTTCTGTTCGCCTCCCAGAGATAAGTAAACGGCATCAAAACCGCCTTTAGCAATTTTATCCGATATTTCTTTTAATTTGCTTTCATCATAAGCAAAAACCATTCCTACTTCATTTTTATAGCCGTACGTGCTCATATAACTTGATAGTAATGCAGCGCTCATAGCGGAACATATTCTGTCAGGATAAGTTACTACAGCTATTTTACGAAAACCATCAAGAAGATTTTTTCCCACAAGATAGCCAGTTAAAGAACGCAAATATATTTCTTCTTCCAAAGAAGCTCTACTAGTTGAACTCATAATTATATGTTATTTAATTTCTATATATTAATTGTTTTTCAATTTTTAATGTAAAAACAAACATAACCAACGTAAATCAAAAAAATCACTTTAATGACGACTACATATTGGATTAAAACAATATTATGTATTTAACGTTGATTTTTTGCAAGTAGCTTTTAAGTTTTTTGAAAAAGCAAAGATATTACGTTAAACTTTTAAATTTTTTCTTAAGCTAAAACCAGAAGAATTATCTGATTAGAATGCAGTGGTTAGAAATGTTTGTCTGTATTCAGCGCGAATCAGGTCAGCAAAGCCCAGTTTTAAAAGCTTAAATATAATAAATCTAAATTTTAATCAATGAGTGGTTCTTTTGAGTTTTTAAAAGAGCTCTCAACCAAGATAAACAAAGATGACACAAAAAAGAAAGCGCTGTTACAGTTTTCAGGAAAAGCATTCCAGTTCAAGCTGAATGAAGGAGAAAGTTTTTACGTAAAATTCGAGAGCGACGGCAGCATGAGTGTAGAAAAAGGAGAAATAACTTCTCCGGCAGCTTCAGTATCAGCAAGCGACTCTCTTCTTATAGACCTTATAAATGGGAAAGCTGACCCGGTTAAGTCGTTTTTTATGGGTAAGCTGAAAGTATCAGGAGATCTGATGCTGGCTCAAAAACTTGTAAGCGAAGTTAAAAAACTGCTTTAGTGACAGTTTATGGAAATAAAAAAAGTAACTGTAATAGGAGCAGGCGAAATGGGACACGGCATAGCCGAAATTTTTTTGATTAATGGATATGAAGTTATTATAGTTGATATTAGCGAACAAGCGTTACAAAAAGCTAAGCAGCTTATAGAAGAAAGCCTAAATAAATTTGCAGAAAGAGGAAAGATTAAGGTTGAAGACGTCGCTAAAATAATGGGTAAGCTAAGCACTTCAACAAACTTGGAAGCATCTGTAAAGGATTCAGACATAATAATAGAGGCAGTCCCAGAAAAGATAGAAATAAAGGCCGATGTCCTTGGAAGAGCTAGTAAGGCAGCCAAACCTGATGCTATAATAGGCACAAACACCTCGAACATAAAGATAACAGACCTTTCTCAGTATGTTAATGCTCCATGGAGGTTCCTAGGCACACACTTCTTTAATCCTCCAGTTTTAATGAAGCTGGTTGAACTGGTAAAAGGTGAAAAGACCGACGATAAGGTTCTTGATGATGTTTATAATTTCATGAAGGCTCTAGGGAAAGAACCTATAAAGGTAATGAAGGATACCCCTGGATTTATAGTAAACAGAATAAGCGCACCAGAGCTTTTGTTTTTCTGTCTGGTGGCGGATCAGAAGCTAGCTAAACCCGAGGAAGTAGATGCTTTTGCTAAGGAACAAGGTCTTCCCATGGGCCCATATGAGCTTATGGATTACGTTGGCCTTGATGTAGTTTATGATTCCCTTGTTTATTTTGCAAAAACAATTTCTCCAGATTATGGGAAATGCAAAACAGTAGGGGAACTCGTCAAGCAAGGAAAGCTCGGCAAAAAGAGCGGTTCTGGCTTTTATGAATGGAATGAAGGAAAAGCCAAAATACCAAAGGCCGGCGCAACAGATAAGGTAAACCTTCTTGATGTTCTTGTGCTCGAGGTTAATGAGGCAGTAAAGCTCATAGAGGACGGTGTAGCAACACCAGAAGATATAGAAACAGCTGTAAAGCTAGGACTAAACAGGCCATTCGGTCCTATCACGGTGGCAAAATCACTAACGAACGATGAAGTAAAGTCAAAATTACAGGAGCTTTATCAAAAATTTAACTGCGAGGTTTTTAAGCCTGCTAAAAGCATAGAAGAAGGAAAGCTAAAAGACGTCATTGAAGGAAGGTACAAGCCTGTTGGAGCAGAAGAAAAAGCAGTTGTCGCTCAACCACAGATTACTTCATCATTTAAATATATAAAACTTGAAAACGCCGGTAATCATGTTCTAAGAATTTTGTTAGATAGACCAAAACGTAACTTTTTAAGCCCTGATGTAATAGAAGAGCTTGATAGAGCGATAGAAAGCGTGTGGAATGATAGAGATATTTGGGTCATAATACTTACTGGCACTGGCACTGATTTTTCGGCTGGAGCTGATTTATCTACTTATATTGCCGATGGCATGCAATTCATCGAGTTTTCCAGACGTGGCGAACGGGTATTTAGAAAGCTGGCAGAAATACCAAAAGTTACTATTGCTGAAATGAAAGGATACGTACTGGGAGGCGGGTTTGAGCTTGCGCTTGCATGTGACATACGCGTAACAACACCAGACGCAACAATAGGTTTCCCTGAGACAACTCTAGGCCTGATACCCGGTTGGGGAGGAACACAGAGACTCGCAAAGTTAGCCGGTATGAACACGGCGCTCTGGTTAATACTTACAGGCAAAAGGATATCGGGTGAAGAAGCGCTAAGACTTGGTATAGCTTCACAAGTTTATGAAAAGAGCATAATAGATCAAGAAACGATCAAGCTTGCAAAAGAAATAACTGCGAACAACGCACCTATAGCTGAAGCTCTGGCAAAGAGGCTTATAAACAAGGCTGCAGAAGTGCCCATGGACATAGGTTTAGAATGGGAATCAACCGCATTTGGCATACTCTTTAACACAGAAGACCTTAAAGAAGGAATATCCAGTCTGTTTGAGAAAAGAAAGCCTAACTTCAGGGGAAGATAAGATGGAAGTCTACATAGTAGATTATCTGAGGAGTCCATTTTCAAGATCAAGACCAAAGGAACCTGAAAAGGATGTCTTCAATGCGCTCAGGATGGATGAAGTACTTGCTCTGCTAATAAAGGAAATGATAAAAAGAACAGGTATAGAGCCAAAAGAAATAGGAGATGTAATAACTGGTTGTGCTCTTCAGGTCCACGAAAACTGGCTTTATGGAGGAAGGCACCCTGTTCTTCTGGCTAACCTTCCATGGGAGGTTCCTTCTATGGGTGTTGACAGGGCCTGTGCCTCTTCAATGACAGCTATAGGGATTGGAGCGATGGAAATAGAAACCGGGAATTCGGAACTTGTAGTAGCGGGGGGCATGGAACATATGACGCATGTACCTATGAGCGATAACCCTCACGTAGCTCCAAACTATAAGCTGTTAATCAGGCCTGAATATATGAAATATCAGATGAATGTTGGATATGTAATGGGGCTCACAGCAGAAAAACTTGCAGAAGTAAGTGGTATAGAGAAAAATGAAATGGACGAATGGTCTTACAGAAGCCATATGTTAGCAAGCAAAAGTGTTTCAGAAGGCTGGTTTTCAGGAGAAATACTTCCAGTAAAGACAGAATATCAAGGCAAAGAAATTGTTGTGGACAGGGATCAGAGCATAAGATCTGATACAACCTTAGAACAGATAAGATCTTTGCCTCCAGCTTTTAAGCAGGATGGAATAATTACAGCGGGTAACTCTTCCCCACTTAACGCGGGAGCGTCCGCGGTTCTCTTGGCATCTGGAAAGGCGGTTGAAAAATACAACCTTAAACCATTGGCGAAGATTAAGTCAATGGGATGGGCAGGCGTTGAACCTTATTTGATGGGGAAGGGGCCTGTACCATCTAGCAAAAAGGCGCTTGAAAAGGCAAATCTCAGTGTAGAAGATATAGACTACTGGGAAATAAACGAAGCTTTTGCTGTTGTAACTCTTTATGCTATAAAGGAACTTAACATAAACCCGGATAAAGTAAACGTGCACGGAGGGGCCATAGCGATAGGCCATCCTTTAGGGGCTACTGGTGCGAGAATAACCGGAACGCTTGCAAGAATACTTAAAGAAAAGAATGGGAAATACGGGGTTGCCACTCTTTGTGTTGGAGGAGGTCAAGGTTACGCAGTAGTCTTGGAGAGGGTTGAGTGATTTGAGTTTTGAATTACCGCAAGAAGTAGAAGAAACAAGAAAAAGGGCAAGAGATTTTGCATTAAGAGAATTCACGAATGAGCTTATAGAGCATTTTGATGAAACCGAAGAGTATCCTAACGAAATAAGAAAAAAAGTTTTTGATGCTGGTTTTATAACGATAGAAAATCCTTGGAATATGTTAGTAACTATGGAAGAGTTCTGCAGAGTCGATCCAGGTATAGGGCTGAGCACTCTGGCTTCAGTATTTGGTTCTGAGATACTTCTGCTTTATGGAACTGATGAGCAAAAGGAAAAATATCTTTATCCAACCTTAAAGGGTGAAAAGATAAGCGCAGTTGCTGTTACCGAGCCAGGCGCTGGAAGCGATGTAGCGGGAATATCATCTAGGATAGAAAAAACGGAAAAAGGATGGATGCTTAACGGGCATAAAATGTTCATAACTAACGGAACTGTAGCAGATCATTATTACCTGCTTGCCAGATCTGCTCCTCCGCCTTCTAAAGAGAAACGACATCATGGATTGACGCTTGCTATAGTTGAAAGAAGGTGGAACGGGGTTAATCCTGTAAAACTAAAGGGAAAGCTCGGAATGAGGGCAACGGACACGGCCGAAATCACATTTGAAAATGTAGCAGTACCCAATGAAAATATTGTTGGCGAAGAAGGCAAAGGTTTTTACATTATAATGACTTTCTTTAACATAAGCAGGGTTTATGTAGCGGCGCAGAGCGTAGGGACTGCTCAAGGTATACTTGATCTGCTGCTTGAGTACCTTGCTGAGAAACCCGCAAGTTTCAGGGAGATGGAATATGTACAATTCGCTCTTGCTGAAATCAGCGCGCTTATCGAAGCGGCCAGAAACATAACTTATAAAGCGGCTACAAAAGTGTTTTCGTTCAATCCTGATCCTGCTTTAACAAGCATGGCAAAATATTATGCTGCTGAAATAGCAAACCAAGTAGCAAATACAGCTTTCAAAATAGTCGGTATAGAAGCTTCTGGATCTAAACTCGAAAAGCTCTATAGAGATGCAAAAATAACAGAGATCTGGGAAGGGACTAGCGAGATAGAAAAACTTGTAATTTCGAGGATGATCCTTAAAAAGATTCAGGAGGTGAAATAAAACGTCTTCAGAAGAACAGAAGCTTTTAGTAAATATGATAGAACAGTTTGCAAAAGAAGAGCTCGAAAACGTTGCACAAAAAATTGAAAAAGAAGGTATAAGTAAAGATATCAGAAAAAGGCTTGCAGAGCTTGGTCTTCTTGCAGCAACATTGCCTCAGTCAGAAAATGGTTCTGGTATAGATAGAAGGTCTTTTTCTTTAGTTTTAATGACTATAGCTAAATACTCTGCATCAGTAGCTTATTTTACATATTTACAGAACACACTGGTGAATGAGATACTTTCCAAAGCTCAAAAGCGTAAAGAAGAAATCATAAAAATAGCCTCTGGCGAATCAACCGGTACTCTGGTTCATGACCTGAACTTGAATTTCCCGCAAGAAGTTTATATAAAGGGGTATGAGCTATACGGCTCAAACAGTTTTGTAATATTGCCAGATGCGGACCTTCATCTAGTGCTCGCAAGATCTGAAAGCCCTTCTTATTTAATTATGGCTAATCCAGTTAAAATAGAAAAAAAGAAACCACTAGGATTTAGAGCAATTAGCTTTGGAGTTGCAAGCTATAAACAGACAATTGAAGAAGACAGAATTATTTTAAAAGACGCAGATAGTTTATTAAAATCTCACTTTTTTGATACTTCCGATCAGATAGCAGCAATAGCGCTTGGAATGAGCGAGTCTGCTGTAGAAAAGGCAATAGAGTATTCAAAAGAAAGAAAGGCGTTTGAGAGCTATCTTTATGAGTTTCAGCCAATATCTGCGGTGCTGACTGATATGAAAGGAAGAATAGAAGAAATGAAAAAAGCTCTTATGCTTTCCGAGGTTGTGCAGGACAGGATATTATTAAAACTAAACGCACTGGAGCTCTCAAGATTGGCTTCAAGAGTCGCGCTACAGATTCATGGAGGATATGGTTATCTGGAAGATCTAGGAGTAGAAAGGTATTATAGAGATTCCATGTTCCTTACGATGTTATCTTCAAATTATATCAAAGATATAAAAACAGTATCAAAAGAAATCATATCCCCTGACGCTTTTAAAATCTAAAATTATGTTTTAGATTTTATTAAACCGCTTACACTTTTTTACCTAAATTTTAAATTAAATACGCTTTGGGTTCAATATAATATTAAATTCCCGATATTTTAACCCTTAAACAGAGCAAACAAGTTATAAAAATTTAAATATGATATAGATTAATTAAAACTTATGAAAAAAATTCTGATGATACCAGGACCGATTGAGTATGAGCATGATGTTTTAAGTGCAATGGCAAAGCCAACATACGCGCATACATCAAAAGAATTTGCAGAAATATTTAAGGACGCATTAGAAAAAACGATGATGGTTTTTGACGCAAAAGACGGATTACCTTATGCGATTTCTGGATCTGGGACGCTTGCAATGGAAATATCTACAGCTAATTTTATAAAAAAAGATTCTAAAATTCTCATCGTAAGCACAGGTTATTTTGGTGAAAGGTTTGTGGATCTTTTTTCGCGGTTTTCTAAAAATGTTGAAGTTTATCGCCCACCTCTTGGATATTCTGCAGATCCCAAGGAAATTTATGAAAAAGTAAACACTGGGGAATATGATCTTGTAACTGTAACGCACGTAGATACAAGCTCTGGAGTGAAAAACAACATAAAGGAAATTGCCAAGTTTTTCAGGGATCTTGATACAATACTGGTTGTTGACGGCGTGTGTTCTATAGGGGGAGAAGAATTCAGCATGCAATGGGGAGCGGATGTTGCTTTTACGGCGAGTCAAAAGGCTTTAGGAGTGCCTCCGGGCCTTGCAGTAGGAGTTGTAGGACCAAAAGCGCTTAAATTTATGGAAAAGAACCCCCCTCTGACTTTCTATTCAGACCTCAGAATATGGCAGAATGTTCTTAGAACATATATGCAAGGGAAGGCGGCATATTTTGCAACTCCTGCCGTTAACTTGATACTCGCTCTTGATATAAGCTTGAGCATGATAGTCAATGAGGGCATTGACAACAGAGTAAAAAGACACCAGATAATGGCTGAAAGCATAAGGGCTGCCTTAAAAGAAATAGGCCTTAAATTCATACCAAAGGAGGGATCTTATGCTAACACTATATCGGTCCAGTATTTGCCGGAAAACGTTAAACAGTCAGATTTTCTCGCAGATGCAGAAAGGTTTGGGGCGGTTTTTGCAGGAGGTTTAATACCAGACATAAAGGAAAAATATTTCAGAATAGGCCACATGGGTTCAATAACTTCTTCAGAAGTATTGATAGCGATTGGAGCTGTTGAAAGAGCTCTAAAAAAGAATGGGTACAAAATAGATTTAGGTAGAGGACTTTCAGCTGCACAGGAAGTGCTTTATAATAGCGGGTACTGATCTTTAAGAAAATCGTTTATTTAAATAGTTTTAAAAAAATTGCTGTATTGTATAAATAATATAAAGCACGGCCGCTTTCATTATTTTATGTGCCAAGAAAGCAACCGCAATAATAACAAAAAATGGGGTAATAAGTTTATCGACCGAAGGAACTGGGTAAAGCACAACGAACAGCTTGTTGTGAGGGAAGAGTTCTTACTTTTTAAATGTTAGAGCCAAGGACAAAGAGCCTGAAGCAATTAACAAAGCCTAAAAAAATTCGTTGTTTAAAAGCGACCTGTATAAAAGTATGTTCCTTTTACTATACTGCACAGGTTTTCTTTTCCATCATATACTTCTATTAGTGCATACGCAAGGTTCTTTCCTCTTTTTATTATCTTAGATCTCGCTTTTATAGGTCCTTCAGTTATCGGCCTCAGATATGTTACTTCTAGGTCCACAGTAACTTCATTATAACCTAGGTTGCTCGTAAGGGCGGCACATCCTCCTGCGGCGTCAGCAATCGTCGCTATAGCACCTCCGTTAACAGAGCCCCCGAACCTTGTGATTTCTGGTTTAAATTCCATATAAAGCTCACAGGAGCCTTCTAGTATGCTTTTAACCTTTATACCCAAGTACTTTAAAAAAGGGTCATTTTCAAGAACTTCTTTTAGAATATCTAGGCTCATAACATTTTAATTAAAGTGTTATGAATAAAAAAGTTTCTAATCTACTTTAACGAATAAAGGTAGCCGCTAAAATAAAGGGTCCAAAGAAGTATTGGATATGCTATCATCCTTTCTAAGCCTCCAACGCCTATTCCCAGTGTTATGCCAGAAATGTAAAGGCTTAAAGATATTAGAGATACCAGCCCAATCAGTATAGATATATAAGACATAATATACTTTTGAATTCTAAAAGAGCTTATTACAGCAAGAGAGCCGAAGAAAAAAGTTACAAATGAAACCAAAGTGTGAATGTTATAGGGAGAACCTTCAGGAAATACCCCAACAAGTGCTGCGCCAAGCCCGGCTATGAACATAAGGGCAGGAAAAAGCTTTACATTGATGCTTTTATAAACTAAATACGAAACAATTGCTATAGCTATGCCAAATATAATGATGGAAGCGTTAAAAATCGGTGCTGTAGGACCTACTCCAAGATCACTTATATAGTTGTTTCTTATGCTGTATCCACTGTATTTAGCTTCGGCAACGATCATCGCAATTATAAACTGAAAGGTTCCCGCAAAAGCCAGTGCTCCTGCGTATTTCGTATAAGTTTTTCCGTTCACGTTTTAAAAATAAAAACGCCGATTTATATATTTTAATTTTTTATGCTTAATTATATATAAAAGGAATAATCCCATTATAATCTTAAAGGGGAACCCTGTTGAGGATAGTTCCATTAGGCGAAGAATCATTTGGTATAAGATCCATGTGCGTTAAGGTCGATGTTGAAGGAACAGTTTTTATACTTGACCCAGGAGCAAGCTTGGCTCCAAGAAGGTTCGGTTTGCCGCCTCATCCTTTTGAGATTGATGCTATAAAAAATTTCAGAAAGCGACTGTACGATAATTTTAAAGACGTCGAGTACCTTTTTATATCCCATTATCACAGAGATCATTTTACTCCTGTTTACAAAAGCGTTTATATGGGAACAGAGGGCGAAAACATCTACAAAAAGAAAAAAGTGATGATTAAAGATTATAACAACGCAAACTACAGCCAGAAAGTAAGGGGGTATATGCTTGAAAAAGACGCAAAAAACACGTCAAGCGATTGGATTTTTGCAGACGGTAAAAGCTTTAAAATAGGGGACATATCAATCAAGGTTTCTGACCCCATTCCTCATGGAAAAGAAGGCAGCAAAACAGGATTTATAATAGGAATATCTATAAAGCATAAAGGTTTTAGCTTAACTTATATTCCAGACGTTCAGGGCCCGCTTACAAAAAAAGCTGTAAAGTTCGCTAAAGAAACAAAACCAGATATGCTCATACTTGGAGGATTTCCTTATTACCTACTTGGCTATGTTTTTAACGAAGAAGATCTTCAACTTTCAAAGAAACTTTTAGTCGAAATTGTAGAAGAAACAAAACCTGAAACCACAGTAATAGGACATCACCTATTGAGAAGCAAAGACTGGGTCAACGCTGTTCCTGATAGTATTAGCTTCAGAACTTACGCATCTCTGCTGGGTATGGGGGAGAGGCTTCTTGAGGCCAGAAGAAAGGAGCTTTATGAGAAGGAGAAACCTCCTCCAGAATACTTTGAGCTGTTCAAGAAAAAGGCAAAAGATGAGGAGGACTAGAAATGCTTTTATACGAAGCGTATTTGAAAGAATACAGGGCCGGTGGTGTAGCTTGGTTAGCACGTCGCCCTCACACGGCGGAGGTCGCCGGTTCGAATCCGGCCCGGCCCACTTTTTAGTAAAAGGTTATTTTTTACAATGTGGTATGGTTTTAAATGAATAAATTTGGTGCTTACATAAACCTAACAAAGCCCGCCGTTTCTCTGCTTTTGTTTTTAGGTGGCATTACTGGTGCTTTTATTGATTTTCAGAAAATCGTGAATGAGCCCATAAGGTTTATCATAGCCATGATAGCGCTCTACCTTTCTATATCAGGTGCGAACGCTCTCTCAAACTATATTGATAAAGATATAGACGCAAAAATGAAAAGGACATGTAATAGAGCACTCCCCTCAGGACGGCTTACCCCCAGCGAAGCAATAGTTTTTGCTATAATATTAATTATTATCGGGCTTCTAATATCTTCATTTGTTAACCTGTACGAATCTTTCTGGATCTTAATCGGAATAGCTTTTGACCCAGTTCTGTACAATTTTTTGAGTAAAAGGAGAACGTACTATAACATTCTTATAGGATCGATAGCAGGTGGAACACCTGTAATGGCAGGCTGGAGCGCCATAACAGGAGAATTATTTTCTATAAAACCATTTCTCATACTGCTTGCTATAATAATCTGGACCCCAGTTCATATATGGAGCATAGCAATCAAGTATAAGGATGATTATGAAAAGGCCAACATACCTATGCTTCCTGTAGTTAAAGGCGTTAAAGCATCTTCATATGCAATAGGTGTGTTTGCCATAGGACTCTTTATTATTACCGCTTATTATGGATTGGCTTATATGAGCATATACTTTTCGTCTGCAATGATTTTGTTCGGAATAGTGATACTTGTTCTTTCGATAAAGTTGTTTATTAGCAGCGAGGTTCAAAAAGATGCAATGAGGTTATTTATATTTTCAAACATGTACCTAGCAATAGTTTTCTTTTTAATTATAGCTTACTCAATATTAAACTACCTTTAAGATTTTATCCTAAAAATTTATAAAATTTATCTTATTTGATCTAAATATATTCTAATTTTATAGAAATATTTTTATTTTTCAAAAAAGTTTTAAAATTATGAACAAAACTTTTCTGGCTGCAATAATTGCAGTCATCGTGGTTGTAGCTGGGATAGGGTTTTACTATTATTCTTCATATGGTACAGTTAATGTCTACGTTACCACAGGGAATTCAGACCCCATATACATAACTATATCTTCAGTAATGATACATTCAAAAACAGGTCAGTGGGTAACGGTTTCAAATACTACAAAGACCGTATTGCTTTCATCGAATTTATCTTTTTTAGCATCATCTAAAATTCCTGTTGGCAATTATACAGAGGTCAGACTTGTTATCAAGTCTGCAACCGCCTCCATAGGTGGCATCAACGTGAGTGTTAGCGTTCCGAGTGGGGTTATTAAAATACCGATAATTGCAGGAGGTCTTAGGGTGCAGGGAGGTAGCACCTCTAAGCTTGAGATCATAGTGGGACCCCATCTTATAATGACAGGAAAAGGCAACTACATTCTCTCACCAGTTATAACCGCAATGCAGCTTTCATAAAAAAGCTTTAATCACGATTTTATTTTTTATAACCGCAATGATTTCAGATACGGTTTATATTATAGATAAAATCGTCACCAACGTTTATGTTTTAACAACTCATTCACCGGCTACAGATTTTATGAGGGTCAAAAGATCTTCAGTATAGAAAGCCGATCTTATTGCCCAATAATAGAAGATTAATCCGATAGCTATGGCAACCAAGTTGTCATAAGGAAAAGGTATCAGAGGTTGAGCAAGAGGACCATAAGGCCCAAGGAAGGATACCGTAAGCAGGACCAAAAGTAATGCTAAGATCCAGCTTCCTGATTTTATATGTTTTTTGCCTTTAGAATTAAGCAAGTTATAATTAAGTACTACGTATACAATTAAAGCGGCAGCTATGGTTGAGGAGAAAATGGTAAAATTTAACAAAAATTGATACTGATTTAGAACGCCGTTTTGAGCCGGGAGCGCTATTCCTTTGTAAGCAAAATAATATGTAAAATACGCTATAATGCCTATATAAAGAATAGAGGAAATAATGGCCGTTAACCGTTTCACTTTATATTTTTTAGCGGTATAAACGAAATAAAGCGGGATGCCTGAAAGCGTAACAACTATAGTTCCATAGAGAACAACAAAAGGCGTCCAATAAATTAACAAAACCGAAACCGCAAACGCAACAGGAGTAATAACGCTCGCGAAAGGAACGCTGAACTTTCTTTTTATTTGGGGAACAAACTTTCTTAATGCGGTTAGCGCAGGCATACCCCCAAGATAAGCTATAACTGTAGCTGAGCTGATAAACGTAGATAAGAGCTGCCATGTTGGATATGGTATTATAAAAAGAGCACCTAGTAGCCAAGAAGCTATCAGAGAAATCCATGGTACGCCCCACTTGTTAAGCTTTAAAAAAAACTCAGGTAGATGACCATCTGCCGCTAACCCGTAAAAAGTTCTCGAAGCAACACCAGTGGTTATTATAGAGCAACCAGATGGGGATATTATAGCATCAACTAAAAGTACAGCTGTAAAGGCAACAAGAATTCCTATTCCTGAAAGTTTAAAAATTTCAAAAAATGGGCCTTTTGAAAGAACTGTATAAGATAAGTTCGACCAGCTACCGGCGGGTATACCAAGCACCTTCCAGTCAACACCCAGAATAAAGGCTATCTGAATTAATAGATAAAGAATCATCATGACGACCAATCCTCCGATAGTAGACATAGGTATAGCTTTTTCAGGGTTTTTTGTTTCTCCAGCATAGTCTATGCCTTCTCTGAAACCCAAGTATGAGTAAACAATTCCACCGGCTGACACTGCAAGAAATACCGGAGACGGACCATATGGCTCAAAACCTCCAGGCAGAGATTCAATGTTCGAAGTGTGTGGATAGAAAACTATGAGAAGCAGAACCGCAAGGGTTGGGATTATTAATTTCCAAGCTCCAAACGCATCGTTTACTTTACCAAAAAGCTTCACTCCAAAATAATTTAAGAAAAAGAAAACCGTTAGCAGAACGAACGTTAAAAAACCGCCATTTAGCGTTACTGTTCCATTAACAAATATTCCAGGTATAAACGAGGAAAGATACTGAACAGCTCCAAGAGTTTCTGTTGGTGCTACCGTTATTATTCCCAGAAGGTAAGCCCAGCCCATAACAAATGAGGCAAACGTGCCTCCTGTATACTGAGGTATCCTGACAAGGCCTCCAGATTTTGGAAAAAGAGATCCTACTTCAGCCCAGACCATAGCTACAAATATCAGAAGTATTCCTCCAATTATCCAGGATATAATAGAAGCAGGTCCTACATAAATAGCTGAGTAATATGCCCCGAAGAGCCACGAGCCTCCTAGTACAGAACCTATAACCAGCATTAGAAGATCGAATGTAGTTAAGTCTTTCTTGAGACCCTGATCGTATTTTTGTGCCTTTTCTTCTGACGAAGCGTGCTCTTCAGAATGCATTTTCGCACTTTATAAAAGCTAATTTAAAAATTTTTCTCATCGAATCCTTTGTTGCATAATGTATGATTTTATTCTCTGCTTTGTTGTACAGCGTTCTTTAATGATCTTTTTGAACT
>ERZ1669250.2-NODE-2-length-171679-cov-14.561105_pt1 | contig 171679 bp, 155 predicted proteins | sample MGYA00579295_ERZ1669250 | MGnify/ENA primary metagenome ERZ1669250 (study PRJEB41166, sample SAMN08046056) | hot springs metagenome | biome: hot spring; feature: acid hot spring; material: thermophilic sediment; isolation source: thermophilic sediment from acid...
AGGTTCACCCCGGCCACTTCGTCGCGTGCCATTTCTGGAAAAATATTGAAGAGCAAAATAAATGAAATTTAAAAAGTCCCCGTTAAGGGGACTTTTACTTTGATTTTTTTAGAACTATATCTCCCATCCGTACACCGAGTATTTTAGAAATTACTGGACATTTGGATTCAAGAAAAAAGAACAATCTCTCATCCCTTATTTCATCAAGACCTTCGAAATTCCCCTGACCTTTTGATATTATCAGATCGGATCTTTTCCATAAATCTAAGAATTCATCTGTTGCCGTATCGAGCGTCATTCCCGCCATTTTACTTCCTGACTCGATAACCTCTTCTTTTTTGAATCCAACTTCAATTGCTTCTTCGAGTGTTGCGTCGTTTATTATGGGGGCGCTACGGACAGCCGCTATTATTCTTACATTGAAGCGTTTCTTGATCTCTTCTGTGAATCTTTTATCAAAGACCATCTCGCCGGTATTATCAAGAATGTAGAGTACCAATTTTGATCCTTTAAGCCTTTTTATAAAGAATTTGTAATCGTCTATAGAGAGAGTTTTTGTCTTTAGAAGATTTATGAACTCTTCATCGATCTTTACGTTGTTGACTCCAAAATCGAGATGATTACCGAGTATAGATGATATCGCAAATGATTTAAGAGGATCTTCGCTTTCAAAAGCGAATTTTTCTATTTCTTTTAAAATCATAGCGGCTTTCTGGTTAAGCATTTTCTTTCGTGATCTGTAGAGATCGTCGACGCCGGTTTTTATTTTTACCGCATCGTTTACGAGCTTTGAGAGTTCTATCGGCTTCATCCCGTATTTGGCATTTTCAAGAGACTTTGAAGCATATCTCATGACTTCAAATTTTTGAGAATCGTCTCCATCCCATTCTTCGAGATTTCTTTCGGCCTGTGCTATGACGCAGGCGAAACATTCCTTTGTCGCTTTCAATTGTTCACCTCTTCACATTTCTATATTTACACCGTATCTGAATGTACCGCTTTTAAAATCGTAAGATCCGTAAATCTGGATCGGGACAGTTTGATTGAAAATAGAATCAAAACCGGCGATCGCACTCAATCCCACGATGGGTTCATTGCCGTTAAGATTGTAAGAAGAAAATTGAGAAAGATCGATGTATCTAAGACCGAAAGTACCTGTTACATCGTACAAATTCACGTATATTCTCGATAAATTCAAAGACTGTGAGAATTCTAAATTTCCATTTACCCAATTCATTCCCACTCCCATAACGTTTCCCACAAAAGGGAAGGATGTGTAAAGATAAAGATTGTAATTTGAAAATTGTGCCCCCGAAAATCCTACTCGACCATTCATGTAAAGTGGTAGGATTGGACGGGAATTATTTGGAATGAAGGATGGATTCCACAAAAAGGTAATGCCCATTCCAAAATTATTCGCAGTTGTGGTTGAAGATTCGTAAGTGTAAAAGATCGAAGGATAAAACAAAAAGTCTCTTTCGAATATCAAGCCCGTAACTGGAATTCCCGCATTTGAAGAAAAGGAAAGATAGGATGGTGAGATGGTGATGCCCGCATTGACACTTAACTTCCCATAATGGACAAGGCCTAATGTGAAACAATCGTACGTTGCAGAAGAAGAAATATTTCCAATTGCGTATGCCGTATTGAAACCTAACACATCTCTTAAGATACCAAAAATGCCAACTGAATAAACCAAAGAATTTATAGAAGTCCCTTCAGGTGTAATTGATGGAATAAGACCTCCTGCCAGCGATTTAAGATTATCGGTATATGGTTTCGAATCATTTTGGATCTTCGCAAAAATAGAGGAAACATTTACGGAAAGATCGACCGGAACTTTTACAAGGCTAAATCCATCTGCAGGTGTGAGTTTGTCTTTCCACCCATCTATTACGAACAGATTGTAGCCGTTTTGAGTGTAACCGGCATAGAACAATTTGTCTCCATCGATCTGTGGAGAAAATGATCCGCCAACGACATTGGTTATTTTGTAAAACTGTCCATTTTGAAGATTGACAGCGTACAAATTAAAGATCCCGTTTTTGTCCGGTCTGGAGGCCGAGAAGATCATATAATTTCCATTCTTAGAGAAGGTCATATCTCTTATCAGATAATCGCCGCTTATTATTCTGTAAATATTGCCGTTTCCATCGATTTCGTATATTTCCTCTTTTCCTCTGTAAGATCCGGAAAAATACAAGTCTTCCTTGTAAGCATTTAGAGATGTTATAACCATATACGATGGAGAAAGCAGGGTTTTCACACTTCCGTCTTTGAGGTTGAAGAGTTTTATGGAATAAAGACCGCCATTTTCTTCGGCATACGCAATTTCATCGTTGGAAAGCCATGATGTCATAAGCACATTTTTCAAATGGGTATCGACTAACCCGTTTGCATTAAGAATAAAGAGATGATCGTAATCAAAATTTCCACCACTTTGAGGCACAACTCTCGTGAAAGCCACATGCTTTCCATCCGGAGAAACAGATAAAGATTGAATGTACCCGTTGTCGTATATAAATCCTCCAAGATCGTAAAATGTATGGCTGTTCATATCCGCGGTATTCATAACCTTTATCGATGGAATTGAGGATATGTCTTCGTAATAGTAGTAAAGTTTTCCGTTGCCGTATCCATTCAGAAGTCCGGTCCATCTTCCCGAATGGGTAAGTTGAATTCCATCGAATACCTGCCCGATGTTTTTGACCTGATTGTCTATATCCCGGTTTTGGGCCGAGAGCCATTCAGAGATTATCTGGGAGAAATTTTTATTCAAAGTTTTTGATATAACCGCGGGAATTCCATTAGAAGGAGAGTGCGAAAAATTCGATACAATCTTTTTGATCGCCGTTGCACCGTATGTTTGACCTATGTACCTTATAAAACTTCCTCCAACAAGGTATGGAGCGCCTTCGGGATCCCATCCATTACTTTTGTAATTTATGGACCCTCCAAGACCCTTTAAGTTTCCGGAAAGGACATATTCTCTAAGATACATTTCAAAGATTGGATCGTTGAGCCTTCCTCTGTCATCGTTGAAATAAGTCTCTGTGTACTCCGCAAGTCCTTCTTGAAAATACGAAGGAATCATAAGGCCATTGTAGGCGGTAGACAGTGGAACACCGTAGACTCTTAGTAAATTCAGCCCTCCCTTTTGGGTTATCAATATGTGGGTAAGTTCATGGGTAAAGACAAATCTCATCCAAGAACTTACGCTCGGCGAAAAGATCTGATCTATCGACGAATTTAAAAAGATGAAGATCACGTTGTTCACCGGATCGGTAATTGAATTCACTATATCCGTATCATTTTGGATTACAACGGTTAATTTGGAATAGGGCTCGACATCGTAGAAGTCCGTCAATTGCTGGTATACTTTATCTGCGTATTTCAAAAATTCGTTAACGGCATATTCGCATCCTGGCTGGTAGACAACATTTAGGTAAGGAGTTGAGATGACTTCGTAAGAAGTGTAAGGATTTGCGTATATTGGCAAAAAAGGATTCATCGCCCCGAAAGCAACAAAGGGAATAAAAAATAAACCGATAAGCCATCCCAATCCTTTCATAATTCAACCTCCTTAAAATTTTAACGTTATTTCAAAATCTTTCTCTTCATTTTGATCTAAGTCAAATTTCCACATGGGCGTCAGAGAGGTGCCTTGATATACCTTTTCAAATCCGGCTTCAGAATATGAGATTGTGTATATAGGATACATCCAGTATTTTGCCTTTTGATCCGTCTCGATTTCCACATGGACCTGTTCGTATTCGGAAACAACTTCTACTTTTTTGGATTCAAATTCTCCTGTATATGATGCCCTGTGCTTTTGTCCCCAGTCAAAATATCTATCATCGCTTTCGCCCGACATCAAATTCACAGTCAATTCAGATCCAAACCACAGGCTTATCTTTCTATTCGACACATTTTTAATCGTGTAATGAACCCTTAAAAGATTATCGTCAATTTTAAAGTTTTTCTTGACGTCTACCGGAATCCAATCTGATCCTATCCACACATGACCATGCCTTAAGAGGGTGTATTTATTGATCATCTCATAAGGCTGATTGACGAAATCCCCCTGTTCAGGATAGACTGAGGATGCGTATCCATCAAGGGTTGCATTGTCTCCGAAGAAATGATCCATAAAGGAAAATCTTTCATACCAGTCGGTATGAAGATATCTTTGCAGCCCTTCTTCTTTTGTCAAGATAACATCGTGAATTGTTTTGGCCCTTCCAAGTTTTTCAAGTTGTTCGTTTGTTATGGCCTTTGGCATCAACTCATGGTAGACTTCGTATCTTCTCGTAAGAGAGTTTATAAGGTTGTATCCTTTGTCTCTCAAATCTATTTCGAGTACCCTACCTCCGTAATCTGGATCCACTATGATCTCTATCTTTTCATTTTTTAAAACTATCTCATCAAGTCCGTCTTTATCGTAATCGAATACTTCGGCCTTGCCGCCTTTTGCTCTGTCTATCATCATTTCGGCCTTTATCAAATGATTGTATATGGCAGCCCTTAAATGTGGTAGGTAAAGTCCTCCAAAAACTCCGTGCCAGTAAGGATCGTTACATTGACCCTGCCAGTATTCGTTAAGCGCTTCCGGATTTTTCACGTTCATTTTTTTTATTAGATCATGTATGTATAAAACTTTTTTGTGCATGAGATTTGATTCGGTATATTTGGCGAGAAATGTCCTCCATATTCCTCCTTTGAGAAACATCTCCATCGAATCGTAAGTATTCGATTTTTTCAGATTTTCTATTAAAGATTCGAAATTGGCCCTTGCCCTTGTCGGCAAAGCCCATTCCATCATCTCGCTGTAAGAGGAGATCGGAAGGTATGTTCTTCCTATGGCACTGTGCGTATCTACGTAGTCTGAAAATGATACGCTGTTAAGCCATGAAGAGTTCTTTTCAATAGCGCTGAAGAATTCCTCGAGCCATTTTTTCGTGTAGACCTGTTCGTATGTGCCGGGCCATACACCGAATTTTTCTCCGTCATCAAACATAACAAGCGCATTCTTGCCATCTGAAGTCGCAAAGGTTTTCAAAAATGATATTGTGTCCTCAACATTTTCGAATGGTATAAGATATCTCAATTTTTTCGAGATCGGGAAGACCTTAAGTGTATATCCCTCTTCTTCCGTTACGTAATAGCCGGTAAGTTCGTCTTCGTAATGGCCGGCATTTTTGAAATGCGAGTCATCTACTACGACATATTCAACCCCGGCAATGGCAAGGGCCTTTGCTATTTGCGGCTCCCACACCCTCTCGGCAAGCCACATTCCACGTGGTTTTGTACCAAAGAGTTTTTCTATTCTTTCAGAAAGTTTCTTAATCTGACCTACTCTGTCTTCTTCGGGAATGACAGGAATTATAGGTTCGTAAAATCCACCCGTGAATATTTCAAGTTGACCTTTCTCAACAAGATTTCTTACCTCTTTTATGTAATCTGGATACCTTTTTACAAGTTCGTCTAAAAGCCATCCGGTAAAGTGGATCGCCATTTTAACATTTGGAAATTTCTCAAGGGTTTCTATGAAAGGTTTGTAAGATTTTTCGTAAGCTTCCTCGATCACAAAGCCAAAATTTCCAACTGGCTGGTGGTTATGAATGCCAAACAAAAAGTTTACCCTGTTCAAAATAGCACCTCCTAAATTTTGCCTCTTTTTTTGTATTTTATATCGTACCTGTTATTTGTCTGACCATCAAAGATCAATCTTACTTTGACATTTTTCGATCTTTCAACAGATCTTACGGCATCATCCTGAAAGTACATCTTCATGGATGGGTGAAGATGAACCTCTACCTCTCCTATATCTTTTGAGTCCATAGTCGAGATTTCCTTTAAAACGCTACTGGCAATTCTTCTTGGAGAAACGATCGTTCCCTCACCGAGACATACGGGGCACCTGACCTTGTAAAATTCTCTTAAAGGCGGTGAGACCCTCTTTCTTGTCATTTCAAGCAATCCAAAATGGGTAAAACCTCCTATCGTTGTTTTGATCTTGTCTTTTTTGAGTTCTTCTTCGAGTACGTGAATTACCAGTTGACGCTCAGATTCACTTTTCATGTCTATGAAATCTATGACTATAACACCGCTTTCATTCCTAAGTCTTAACTGCCGGGGTATTTCTTTTGCACTTTCTATATTTGTTTTCAGGATCAAATCTTCCGAATCGACTCCGGATGTGTTGGATCCCGTATTAACATCTATTACAAGCAATGCCTCGGCCGGATCGAAATAAAGTACTCCCCCACTCGGTAATTTCACAGTTCTTGAAAGAGAGTCTAAAATCTGTTTTTCTATATTTAACTCTTTGAAGATGTCTATTTTTGAAAGTCTTATCATTGGCTGGCGCTTTAAATTCAGCAACTTGATCATTCCGAGAAGTTCATTGTAAACTTTTTCATCATCTATTATTATCTCGTCAACCGAATCGTCTATCTTTTCTCTTAGAATATATTCAAGCAAACCGTGATCTTCGTAAATCAATTGAGGCTTTCTTGCCCTTCTGAACTTTTTTTGAATTTCTTCCCATATTCTTTTTAAATGCTGCAATTCTTCATTTATCTTTTGCGCATCCACACCTTCTGCCGCCGTTCTGACGACAAGACCATATCCCTTTGAGATCGATTTTGCTATCTCAAATAACCTCTTCCTTTCGCCTTGATCTGTGATCTTTCGGGAAATGCCTATATTCGCGACGTATGGCATCAAGACAAGGTATCTGCCCGGTATGCTTATGTAAGAGGTCACCTGCGGCCCCTTAAGTCCTATCGCATCTTTTTTTACCTGAACGAGTATCTTCTGCTTCGGCTTTAACATCTCAACTTTCAAAGTCTTTCCATTCCTCGGTTTTGAAAGGCATACATCTTTTTCTCTCAAAAACGCGTTCTTCCCTTCCCCTATATTCACAAATGCCGCCTGAAGATTTGGGACTATATTCTCTACCCTTCCGAGATATATGCTGCTCGCGATAGATTCCTCATCTGCCGATTCAAAGTAAACCTCAACGAGTTGTTCATCTTCAAGCAAGGCTATTTTCAATCCGTCTATTTCGTCTTTACTTACAACTACACGTTTGAGCGATGTTTTACTTGTTACTATAAATACCACCTCTTTAAAAACTATGTAAAATACCCGATACGACCAAATTCCATCCGTCTACAAGCACGAAAAGCAAAAGTTTAAAGGGTAAAGAGATCATGACAGGCGGTATCATTATCATACCTAAAGAGAGCAAAATAGACGCAACTATCATGTCTATCAATATAAAAGGTATGTAAAGCAAAACGCCTATCTTAAAGGCTATTTTAAGTTCACTCAAGACAAAAGCCGGTATAAGTATACTTGTAGGTATCTCACTTAAACTCTTGGGTGCCGGCATATTTCTGTAACTCGTAAAGATCAAGATCGAACTTTGATCTTTGTGTTTTACTATTTCCGAGTACATGAATTCCCTGAATGGCTCCAGGCCATTTTTAATGGCCTGTTGATATCCTATTTTACCATTCATGTAAGGCACAAGTCCATCCTCGTATGCCTTCGTGAAGGTTGGCTGCATTATGAAAAATGTCATGAACAGGGCTAAGCCTACGAGAATCTGATTTGGAGGAGATTGCTGGGTTGCCATAGCGCTTCTGAGGAGTGAAAAAACAACTATTATCCTCGTGAATGAAGTCATTAGAATCAATATGGAAGGTGCCAAAGATATAACCGTGATTATGAGCAATACGATAAGAGTCGTTGAAAGTTGCGAAGACGTTGGAGTTCCTCCTATCGTTATTGTCAGGGAAGGCAAAGACGGCGGTGTTGGGGCCGTTTGAGCAAAAAGAGCGGAAGATAAGAAAAAAAGAAAAAAACTCAAAAATATTATCTTTTTCATCTACATCCGATCCAGACGATCTATCTGACTTTTTAGAAAATTTTTTCCCATCTTGGAAAAGAAGATTTTGGAAAAACTCTGAGATTCAGATATTTCTATCTCTTTTATGTCCTCTTCGTTCTCTATTTGTCCGATTACCTCTGTACTTGAAGGAGTACAGGCTAAAAAAACATATTTGTTATTCAATTTCAAAAGATAAATCGTTGTATTCCTGCCAAGCGGCATTGAATCGATAACCTTTATGTATTTAGATTTGCTTTGACGGTTTCCGATTCTTCTTACGATGTAAAGTAAAAACAGAAGAAAAGCGATTATGAGGATCGTTGAGATCAAAAAGGTTATCATCGAAGAGTTAAAAACGGAAACCGTCGTTTGTGTCGCCTGGCTCATATAATCACTTCGCCACTTTGGATAAGGCTTCTACCACCCTGCTTTGCTGAAAAGGCTTTACTATGAAATCCTTTGCCCCTGCCTGTATGGCTTCGACTACCATCATTTGCTGTCCCATTGCGCTGCACATTATTATCTTCGCGTTTGGATCCATCTTTATTATCTCTTTTGTTGCCTCTATGCCCGTCATTTCAGGCATCGTTATATCCATTGTTACAATATCCGGGTTCAATTCTTTGTACTTTTCAATTGCTTCCTTACCATTCGAGGCTTCTCCCGCCACTTCGTAACCTGCCTTTGTGACTATATCTTTTAAAAGCATTCTCATAAAAGCGGCATCATCGACGATTAAAACTCTTTTGGCCATTCTTTACCTCCTACGAACCGATTTGATCTCTTACGAAATTTTGCAGATCGAGCATCGAAATAAGCCTATTTCCTTTCATTATAACACCTTTCACGTAATTTGAACTGTCAATCTTTATCGTTGAATCAAACTCGGACGGTTGAACCCACATGACCTCCGTTACTCCATCGACGAGAAAGCCAACTTCATTCTCCTCTATCTGGGTAACGACCACATTTAAACCGGTGCTCTCTTTTAAAGGGGAAGAAGTTATACGCTTTGTATCTATGACAGGTACTATTCTACCTCTCAGATTCATTACACCCTTCAAAAAATTCTTTGAATTCGGTACCCTCGCGATTTCAGAGGTTTCGACTATTATACCTATGACCCCTATGTCTATTGCGTATTCTTTGTCTCCAATCTTGACTCCTAAAACTTCAAATGGTTTATCAAACTTGCCCATGGTTTCACCCTCTCATATCGTAAGAGCCGTTTTTGATATTTGTGTTGCTCTCTCAACAAGAGACGGTACGTCTATTATAAGGGCTATCGAGCCATTTCCGAGAATAGCCCCACCGCTGAATTCTTTAGTATCTTTGAAGAATTTGCCAAGGGCCTTTATGACAATGTCCTGCTGCCTTATGAGTTTGTCCACTATCAGACCGTACTTCTTTCCCTTGTATTTTGTCACCACCAATTCGGCTCGGGAATTGGAAAGGATATTGCCTCCGAAATATTCCCTCATGTCTATCAAAGGGACAAGTTCATTCCTGACTATGGCTGTCTTCATTCCTTCAAGATCTCTTAATTCCTCCGCTTTAACTGAAAGGGTACTGTCTATAACAGAGATCGGAATCGCGTATATCTGCTTGCATATTTCTACCAAAAGAACCTGAATTATCGAAAGAGTTAGTGGCAGCCTTATAGTTACCTTCGATCCTTTTTTCTCTACACTTTCAAGGTAGACCGAACCATTCAGGGATTCCACAACATTTTTTACAACATCCATTCCAACGCCCCGGCCGGACACCTCGGTTGAAACATCATTTGTTGAAAAGCCAGGTAAAAATGTGATGTTAAATATTTCCTCACTGGTCATTTTGGCAGCATCGTATTCTTGAATTAAGCCTTTTTCTATGGCCTTCTTTAAGATCTTCTCTTTATCGAAACCTCTTCCGTCGTCTGAAACTTCGATTATGACGCTGTCTCCTTCCTGATGGGCAGAAAGTTTGATAGTCCCAACAGGAGGTTTTCCGAGATTTATCCTTTCTTCTTCACTTTCTATTCCGTGATCTATTGCGTTTCTTATAAGATGCGTTAAAGGTTCGCCTATTTCATCGGCGACGGTTCTGTCGAGTTCTGTTTCCTCTCCTTCAATTACAAGTTCAACTCTTTTATTCATTGATTTGGATAAATCTCTTACCGTCCTCGGAAATCTCTCGAAAACAAAAGAGACCGGTATCATTCTTATTTTCATGACGGTGCTTTGGAGGTCTAAGGTTATTCTCGAAAGTTGAGAAAGACTCTCATCCATTTCTTTTATCCTGTATTGCTTAAGGGTTTCTTCTATTCTACTTCTCGATATTACAAGTTCTGCCATCAAATTCATCAAAGAATCAAGTTTTTCGACATCGACTCTTACGCTTTTTGCCAGTTTCGCCCTTCTTTTTTCATTTTCGCTTTGTATCTTGGCATCGCTTTTTTCCGGCTCGGCAGCCTTAATCGGGGAAGTCTCACGCTTTTCTTCACGTTTCATCTGAAATTTTTCTATAGAAACATTCTCGATCTCAGAAACATTTGATATCGTTTCCCTCATCTCGGAAAGGGACTTTTTAGTTATGACTACGAGTTTAACTCTTCTGTCAAAGTTTTCTTTTTCTATGTCTTCAACAGATGGTTCTGAATATATTATCTGGCTTCCATCTTCCTCTATTCTTTTGAAGACTATGTACATTCTTGCAGACTTCATAGTCGCATCTTTTATTAAGTCTATAATTATCTGCTGTACATCGAATCCATTTTGAATCGCATTTTTTGCGACATCAAAAACCGAATCCGGAATCGATGCCTCCATATTTTTCTGTTTGGCAGGTTCTGGATTGTCGATTACCTTTCCATCCTTTTCTATCGGTGAATCGTCTCCACCCTTTTCTATGTTCTCGATGGCCTCATTTAACCTGTCGAGGCCGCTTAAAAGTTCGTCTATCAAGGATTCATCAACATGTTTCTTTCCAGATCTCACTTCGTCAAGTTTGCTTTCGAGGGTGTGACAAAGTTTTGACATCCTTTGAAATCCCATAGTTGCGGAAGTTCCTTTGAGGGTATGCATAAGCCTGAAGATTTCATCAACTGCGTTTTTTGATTCGGGATTTGATTCTAATTCGAGAATCGAATCGTTAAGAGATTGAATATTCTCTTTTGATTCTTCAACAAATATTCCGAGATATTGACTCATGTCTATGGCCATCTATCTCCCTCTTTTCGAGTAAATTCTGGTGGAGGCGATGGGAATCGAACCCACGTCCGAAATACTTGCCCTGCGAGCATCTCCGAGCGCAGCCTGTGTTTGTGCTCACCGGATGGACCGCGCAGGCACGGATCATCCGGCAAAGTTCTCTAAATCTACCCGTATGGGCGAGAACGAACCCATACAGGGAAGCCCGGATCTTTGACGCCCTTCTGTGTCCCTCCGGACGAAAGACACAGGGGCGGCCGCTTATCTATTAAGCAGCGAGTGCGTATTCAGGATTGACGTTTATTGTCATTCCCGCCTTTTTCACGGGAAGGCAGGCACTCCCGGCTCGCTTCTCGCAAAACAAATATCCCGTCGAAACCATTTCGCCCCCTTATTTATGATTATACCAAATAAATTTCAAAAACTGTACGTTTGTATAAAATAAGCGGGTAGCAAGTGGCACACAGAATAAAATTGAGAATTGAAAAAGAAATATCAAAAATCTTTACTCTCAATCAAAAAAACAAAGGGCGATTTGCCCTTTACATTTTGGAGCAGGTGATGGGACTTGAACCCATGACCTCCGCCTTACCAAGGCGGCGCTCTACCGGTTGAAGCTACACCTGCCACTCTTCTGGAGCGGGAAACGGGGATTGAACCCGCGACCTTCTGCTTGGCAAGCAGGCGCTCTACCACTGAGCTATTCCCGCATAATCGGTTTGTTGGTGCGAGAGGTGGGACTTGAACCCACACGGTTTTACCCACTGGATCCTAAGTCCAGCGCGTCTGCCAGTTCCGCCACCCTCGCCCTTCATACTGACCCGTGCGGGATTCGAACCCGCGGCCCCTTGATTAAAAGTCAAGTGCTCTACCGGCTGAGCTAACAGGTCTTTATCAAAGACACAAAGAAATTTTATCATACAACGATATCAATGTCAAGTATTACCGCTTTCTATCTCATCCATTCCATCTTTGATGTATGCCCATGTCATGTTCGGTGTGTTATGATATATCCCGACATTTCCATTTCTATCAACGACTATTATTCCGGCGTCTGTCCCTATGATGTTATCGAGACAATTTATTGCGGCCTCTGCAGCATGCTGAGCGTCGAGGCCGTCACGTATAAAATCAAGGGCCGTTTTTGTAAGAAGAATTCTCATCATACCTTCTCCAAGTCCCGTTGAGGATGCCGCTCCGTAAGGGGTGGCGTAAGTGCCGGCTCCAGGAATAGGTGTGTCTCCAACTCTACCGAGTAACTTCAAAAATACACCGCCAGTTGATGTGGCGGCCGCCGTTTCTCCGTGAGAATCTATTGCGACCGCGCCAACGGTACCATGCAAAAATTCCGGATGTTCTTTGAAAAGTTCTCTCAATTTTGGCCAGTCCCTGTAATTTCCATTTATGAAATCCTTTCTGTACTTTTCCCATTGAGCCCTTCTTTGCTCAGTTATTGGATCGTGAAATTCAAAACCCATCAACTTTGCGAAATCATTTGCGCCCTTACCTGCCAAGAGCACGTGATCTGTCTTTTCCATGACAAGCCTCGCAAGGCTTATAGGATGACGGATATTCTTTACCCCGGCAACGGCTCCAAAATCGAGGTTGGGGCCATAGGCTATGGCAGCGTCCATCTCAACTTCGCCTTCAAAAGTTAGAACCGCCCCCGTGCCCGCATTGAAGATCGGATTGTCTTCCATCACCTTTACAGCCGCCTCGACTGCATCCATTGCACTTCCACCGCTTTTAAGAATTTCTACGCCAGCATTTACCGCCTCTTTGGCTCCCTTGGCATGTTCGTCAAAGGCGTTTTCTTGAATCTTTCCAGCACCGCCATGAACGAGTAATGTGTACAAATTGCTCCCTCCTTATTTTTTCCTTTGAGCAAATTCGTCTATTGAATTCTGCATTTCTTTTAACTCTTCGAGATCATGTTCGGATTTTTTTATCTTTTTCAAATTTTCGAAAGATTTTTTCTCCATGTAGATTTTGACATACTCTTTTTTCAATTCAGCCAGTTTGTCCTCTTTTTTGGCAACTTCTAAGGTTAAGTTTTTTCTCTTTACGTAAAGAGATTGAATGTAATTCACCCATTGCTTGAGATCGTTTATTGTATTCATACCCTTTTCCATTGAATCTTGAGAGAATTTAATCTCATTATCGAGAGATAATATCTCTTTTTTCAGGTCATTTATCGTATTTGAAGTCCTTAGGATCTCTATCTTCAAAATTTCTATCTGGGAGATCTTCAAATCGAGCAATTTTTGCAATGAAAAATAAAACGCTTTCACGATTTTATAACCTCTAATATCTTTGAAATGAGATTGGAATTGGCAACAACTATTGTCTTCCCGTATATTGAAAATTCCTCTTCTATGCCACGAACAGAGGCGCCCGCTTCTTTTGCTATTAGTGATCCCGCCGCAACGTCCCAAGGCTTGAGACAGTATTCCCAGAAACCGTCTATTCTCCCATTTGCAACATAGCATTGGTCAAGAACAGCGCTTCCAAAGACCCTTATGGCTCTAACCTTGCCAAAAAAAGCATTGTAGTTTCTGAGCACGGTATTCCTGTATTCGGTTGCACTGTACTGGTAACCCGTGTTAAGTATCGCATCTGTGAGTTCGGAAGTTTGATTTACCATTATCTTTTCTCCGTTCATGAAAGCGCCATTTCCTTTTACCGCTTCGTAGAGTTCATCCATGTACGGATCGTACACAACGCCTATCAGAGGATCATTGTTCACAACGTAAGAGATGGAAACGCAAAAATGGGGTATGCCTTTCGAGAAATTTGTCGTACCATCGATTGGGTCTATTATCCATATCTTTCCGTTCTTTCCATTTTTATCCTCGCCTGTTTCTTCCCCAAGGACAGACTCATCTTCAAAAGACTTCTCTATTTCATATTTCACCATTTTTTCAACGGCCACATCGGCATCGGTAACGACATCGTAAAATCCACTCTTTAAATGTGTCCATCCAAGATTTCCTATTTTCTTTTTTGCGATCAGACCTGCCTCTCTTGCAAGTCCCTTTGCAAAATTGAGTTTTAAAAGTGTTTCCTTGTCCATTTATCTTACCTTCCTTAAAGTTATGCCGGTTTTTGATTCGATTAATTCCATTAATTTTGAAAATGCGCTGTCTATTTCCTGATCGGAAAGAGTCTTTTCGACTGAATTGTATGTAACTCTTATTGTTATGCTGTAAGAATTCTGCGGTACGCCTTTGCCTGTGTAAAGATCCACAACTCTTACGTCCTGGACATATTTTGAAGAATCACGGGCCGTTTTAATTATATCTTCGGCCTTTATCTCACCCTTTTTGACGAACATTGAAAGATCTTTGAATGAAGATGGATACTGTGAATAACTTTCATATCTGAAAGGTCTTAAATTTTTGAATATCTCTTCAATTTTCAGTTCTGCCACATAAATTGGCGTATCAACATCGAAAAACTCATTTACTTTTCTGTTTATCTGTCCGATTATGCCTACCTTTTTACCATTCAGAGATATTCTTCCGCATCTTCCATTTTCAAATCCGGCCATGTTTTCATTTGAAAATTCGAAATCGATGTGAATATTCTTGAATATAGACTCTATTTCTCCTTTGAAAATGAGAAGATCCTGCGATCTTTTATCCGTGTAATCAAAAGGACTTACGGCGCCCGTTGTTGCAAAGGCTATCCTTTCCTCTTCTTTTTCTTCGAATGTTTTTCCTATTTCAAAGAACTTCACATCATTTTCCTGATGCTTGATGTTGTAAGAAAGAGAGTCTATAAGGTTGAAGATCAAAGAAGATCTCATCAAAGACATCTCGGGCGAGACTGGATTCAAAATTTTGATCCCACTTTTGAATGTATCCCCGAAAAGTCCTTCGACCTTCGGATTTGAAAATGAATAATTGACATTTTCAAAATACCCACATGAAGTGGAAAGAATTCTCAATTTGTTTTTGAATTCCCACCACGGGTTAGATTCACCTTTCACAAATGGCATTGACATTACCGAAGGAATCGTATCAAGGCCATGAATTCTTGCAAATTCTTCGACGAGATCGACATCCTGATTTATATCCTGCCTAAATGTCGGGATAATGCATTCCCATCCATTGTCTTTTTTGGAGGTTTTAATCCCGAGGTAATCGAAGATCTCTTCAACCTCAATTTCATCAGGAGTAAAGGACATGTAGGATGATAATTTTTCGCTTGAAATAAAGATTTTTTTGGGTTTTATGACGGTCGGATACACATCTACAAATCCATCTATCTTTCCACCGCTTATGGAAATCACCATTTCCGCAATTCTTTTTGCAACGTCTAAAGTGTCGTTCGGATCAACACCTCTTTCGAATCTGTAGGAAGCATCTGTCGAAAGATTTATCTTTCTCGATGTTTTTCTCGTGTTAACCGGATCAAAGGTTGCTATCTCTATGAGAATATCTTTTGTCTCTTGAGAAATTCCAGAGTATTTTCCTCCAATAATTCCACCGAGAGCGAGTACATTTTCACCATCGGTTATGAGAGTCTCTCCTCCATTCAGAGTGTACTCTTTTGAATTAAGGGCCACAAACTTTTCTCCGCCTTTCGCGTCTTTTACCACTATGCGCGAATTGATCTTTTCAAGATCGAATGCGTGGACTGGATGTCCAAATTCCATCATAACGTAATTCGTTATATCTGTTACATTGTTTATCGCTCTCAGCCCGACCGACGAAAGCCTTCTTTTAAGCCATAAGGGAGAATCTTTCACGGTAACTCCACTTATCTTTAAAGCCATGTACCTCAAGCATTTATCAGTTTCTATGAAGACGGGGAAATCGACTTCGTGAAAATCTATTGATGGCTTTGGAATTTTAAAACTGGATCTTCTCACGGCAGAAAGTTCTCTTGCAATCCCTATATGAGAAAGGCAGTCGGGTCTGTTTGGGGTTATCTCAAGTTCGAATACGATCTGCTCGAGTTCGAGGAGTTTTTTGACGTCAATTCCTATTTCAACGGGTTTTTCAAATTTGAAGATGCCTTCCGAATGAGCCTCAAGTCCAAGTTCCTGTAAAGAAAAGGCCATTCCATCTGTTTTAATGCCTCTTATTTCCAATGATTCCACAATGTGGCCATTTACATCGGATGCATTTAGACAACTTCCAAAGGCTATCAAATCGCCCTCAGAGACGGTTTTATCTGAAGTTATGATCGTGTGCAGCCCTTTTCCATCATCTACCTTGCAGATGATCAAATTGTCAGCATTCGGATGGATCTTCCTTTCGACAACTTTGGCTGAAAATACTCCCTTGATCTTTTCGAAAGGTCTTTCTATTTCCTCTACCTCGCTACCGGAGAGAGTTAAATCTTCGGCAAGACGTTCGAGATCGCCGGTATCAATGAAATCGTTGAGCCATTCTATCGATATTTTCAAGATATATCACCTTTTCAAAATAGCCTTAAAAATTTAAGTGAATTTCGTGGAAATTCCCTTATATCGTTTATTCCGTACTTGAGCATGGCAATTCTTTCTATCCCCATTCCGAAGGCAAAGCCCTGCCATTTGTCCGGATCTATCCCAACATTTCTCAAAACATTTGGATGGACCATGCCGGCGCCGAGTATTTCAAGCCATTCCTTTTTTCCTCCGAAAGAGACATCTACCTCAACGCTCGGCTCTGTAAATGGGAAATAATGTGGTCTGAATCTTATAATTTTATCCTCTCCGAGAAGAGATTTTATTGCATTATCAAGAGTTCCCTTTAGATCCGCAATTGAGATCTTTTTGTCTATGGCAAGACCTTCTATCTGAAAGAATGATGGAAGATGAGTGGCATCGTAATCATTTCTGTAAACTCTTCCGGCCGAAACGATTCTAAGGGGAGGTTTTCTTCTTTCCATCGTTCTAACCTGAACTGGCGAGGTATGGGTCCTAAGAAGAATTGAATCGGTTATGTAAAATGTATCGTGAAGATCTCTTGCAGGATGCCATTCGGGGGTATTTAGGGCCTCAAAGTTGTAATAAATATTTTCTATCTCGGGCCCTTCCACAACGTCAAAGCCCATCTTTGAAAACACGCTTACACATTCGTTTATAACCTGATTTATAACGTGTATCTTTCCAATTTCTCTTAAAGGACCGGGAATTGTCAGGTCCACGTACTTTTCAAATGCCTTTGATTTCTCTTCTAATTCCTTTAAAACGGCCATTCTTTCGGAGAGAAGCGCGCTTGCTTTTGCCTTAAAATCGTTGACATCCCTTCCAAATTTCGAGCGTTCTTCTGCGGGCAATTCGGGTATTTTTTTCATTAAAGAAGTTATAACGCCGTTCTTTCCCATGAATTCTATCCTTATCTTTTCAATTTCATCGATACTTTTAGCATTTTCAATCTTGTTTTTGATTTGATCAAAAAGAATTTTGAATTCTTCCATTTTCTACCTCCCAAACATATTCAATTTTATCACAATCGTTTTTTGTTTGTATACGGTATCCTCAACCAACTTTAGATTCCGAATCGTGGCTCCAGCAGGCGCTCTTTTGGAATCTGTACTTTTTGTTTTCAGATACCCTATGGGGTATAATTTGAAAAACGAGAGGAGGAGGTCTTTTGACTCCGATAGTTGTCAGCACACAGATATCTTACTGGTCTGCCTTTGTTGGTGGCATACTCAGTTTCTTTTCTCCGTGCATCTTTCCGATCCTGCCGGGATTTCTTGCTTTTCTTGTCTCGTCACAGAAAAGAGGAGGAGCCATTTCAAAAGCAGTCGCATTTTCAATAGGACTTTCGATGATCTTCATAATTCTCGGACTCGCGACGGGCACTTTTGGAATTTTTCTAACAACTTACAAAAGATATGTCGAGATTATAGGCGGAATAATCGTTATAATCTTTGGTATAAGTTATACAGGCCTTTTTACCCTTCCTTTTTTTGAAAAAGGAATTTACATACCATTCAAAAGAGATGTTGACAGTTTTTGGAATGCTTTACTCTTTGGAATAGTCACGGCCTTCGCATGGACACCGTGCATCGGTCCGACTCTCGGAACGATTTTGACGATAGCGGCCACGGGTAATACCCTCTCTGGTGGGATTTTGCTTGCGATATTTTCTGCCGGCCTTGTTATACCTTTGATCCTCTCCTCTATTTTGATAGAAATTGTGAACAAAATAGTCGGCTTTATCGTCAAATATCAAAGAGCAATAAACATAATTGGAGGAATGGTACTTATTTTATTTGGAATTTTGATGATCTGGGGAAAGCTAACTATCTTTAGTTAAAGGAGGAAGTTATGAAAAAAGTTTTTGTTTTACCTCTTTTTTTACTTTTGGCATTGAGCGCCTTTTCCTATTCTTTGAACAACATTCTTTTAAATAATTTCGATACGGTTATGACTCTTGCCCGTTACGAACAAAAAGACGCGATAATAGTGTTTTCAGATCCTTCGTGTTTTTACTGCAACAAATTGAAAAATGATACTCTTTCAAACCTACAGGTCCAGCAGCTTCTCTCCAACAATTTCTTAATAGGCGAGATATACGCAACGAATGAAAAGGCCAACTTTGAAGGTAATGTCTATACCTATTCAGATCTTTTTCAAGGCTTCAGAGTTACGGGTACGCCGACTCTGGTCTTCTTTACCTCTGAAGGCACGCCTTTAACATATTTACCGGGATATCTTGACCCTTCTGATTTCATAAAGGTCTTGCAATATGTCGCTCTTGGCGCATATGCGAAGAAAATCGACTTTGGAACCTTTTCTAAAACCCCCAACAATTTTGTGGGAACGCCCACTGTTATCTCCATAACACAGGATGAAGCAAATTACATTTTACAAAATGATCCAATGGCAAAGAAGATTGATTCCTACCCCGGAAATGATGCAGACCATTTTCTCAAATATGTCATATTCGGAAAAGACGCAACGTCGATAGCAAATAAAATGTTAAATGACGGGTTTTACAACATCTACGTTGTAGGATGATAGGATATCTAAAACCTGATTTAGATGAGTTAAAAGTAAAGGAGTTAAGACTTTACAATTCCTATTATTGTGGAATTTGCACATCCATATCAAAAAGATATGGTCCTTTTTCCCGTCTGCTTTTAAGTTATGATGCCGTTTTCTTTTCCATTCTTTCGGACGTTGTAAAAAAAGAAAAGATTGAATTCGGCAGTTCAAGATGCCCGCTTCCTCCATTTCAGAAAAAAAAGATCGTCAAAAGCGAGGGAGTGTCATTTGGAACTGAAATATCCAAATTCTTCTCCGAATTGAAAGTAGAGGATTTCAAGAGAGACTCAAGGGGAATAAAGCATTTTTTATCATTTTTTATCTTAAATTTAAAGTCAAATATCTTCAAAGATATTGCAAATTCATACATAAAAGAATTATATTTTTACGAACTTACGAGAGAGCCAGATCCCGAAAAGATGGCAGAGATTTTTGGAAATTTTTCGCGTGCCCTGTCGGGATCGATAGAGAGTTTAAAAAGCGCTTCTACGATGATATATCTTATCGGGAAATGGATATACCTTGCAGACGCGCTCGATGATCTTGAAAAAGACTTTAAAGATGGCAATTACAATCCATTCCTTGAAAAGTACGGAGATCTTTTTGAAATAAAGGAATTTTTTGATAGAATAAAGGAGAAAGAAAGGGCTTCCCTTGTTTTTCTTGTCTCGAGAATTCAGGAAGAGTACCTGAGTTTGAAATTGGAAAATTTTGCGGGTAAATCTTTGATAGAAAATGTTATCTTCTACGGACTTCCAAAGGTAAACAAAAAGATCATGGAAAAGAAGGATGAAAAATTTGAAAGATCCATATGAAGTTCTTGGAGTTAGAAGAGATGCGACAAAGGAAGAGATACGAGAGGCTTACAGAGACCTCATAAAGAGGTACCATCCCGATCAATTCCACAACAATCCAGAGATGAGAGCTCTTGCCGAGGAAAAGATAAAAGAAGTTAACGAAGCGTATAAATACATTCTTGATCATTTTGATGATTCAAAAGATCTTTCCAATCCTTCCGGTGACGAGGAGATCTTTAAAATGGCCCGCCAGAAGATAGATTCCGGCGATTATTACGGCGCGCAGGATCTGCTTGTAAAGGTTGTGGACAAGTCGAAACCAGAATGGTATTTTTTAAGCGGTCTCATATATTTCAAACAGGGATGGTATGACAAGGCCGAAAGTTATTTGAAATTCGCTCATGAAGCCGATCCATCCAACAAGGAATACGAAGAGGTTTACAAGCAATGCCTTAGGGCCGGAAGGGTGAATTACGATCCAATGTCTGGACCTGTAAATCAGGGCGGTATGAGTGAAGAAGCCTCAACATGTTTGAGTTGCTGTGCGACCCTTGCGTGTATGGATATATGCTGCCATTGTATGGGAGGCATATGAGATCAAAGGAGATGGCCTTCGGTTCCATCTATTCGGCCATATCGTTGATTTTGATCGTCATTTCTTTTTTCTTCTCAAATGATCTCTTCTTTTTAATGGCCGCTTCCCTTCCTTTGATAATGCTTGTCGATCAATTTGGAAAGAAGACCGCCGTTTTTTCTTACGCTGTAATCTCGACAGTTGCTTTTTTGATCTTCCCTCTCCAGATTTCTTCAATGGCTTTCATAATCATTTTCGGCCCGTTTGCGATTTTAAGATCCTTTTTTACCGGAAGAAAAGCTTTCATTATCAATTTTATCATGCTCGTAGGGCTAAGTCTCATCTTCTATTTTTTGATGATGAATCTTATAAAAATAAACCTCAAATACACACTTCCTTACATGTTATTCTCCATTTTGATGCTTTTAATTTACGAGTTGTTTTGTGAATATTTTTCAAGATGGTATAGAAATTTGAAAAAGAGGTTTTGAATGCCATACGATTCCTTTTTGGTCGCAAAAATTGTCAGAGAAATTGAAACTCCAGTTTATTTAACCGGTATATACGACGTTAGCGGCCATTCCATCCTGCTTTCTTTGCAAAAGAGAGATCTTCTTATTGATGTCGGAAACTGGCCACATTTCAGATTCACAAGAATGGTTGTAGAAAAGGACAGAAATCCTTCTGCTTTTGTGTCTTTTACAAGATCCAAACTAAAAGGAGGCATCCTTTCACGGGTCATTCAGATCGATTTTGACAGATTCGTAAAGTTTGAATTCGAAGTTAAAAACCTCATTGGAGAAATTGAAAGGTTTGAAATGTATCACGAAGCGATGGGAAGTTTCGGAAATATTGTGCTCGTGAAGGATGGAAAGATTCTCATCTCATTTAGAAATGTTTCGTCTGTCAAAAGGATCGTAACTGCAGGAAGGGATTATCTTATTCCCTCTGATTCTCGAATGGAGCCTTTGAATGTGAATGAGGAATTGTTCATTAATTCAAAGGGAAGGCTCGATCAGGTTTTGGTATCAAACGTTAAAGGGTTTTCCAAAAAGACAGCCCTTGAACTTTGCAGGATCGCTAATTTGAGTTTTGATACTCCTGTTGAATCCTTGAAGGTAGATGAGATAAAAAGAATCATCCTCGGCATAAAAGAAATGGTAAATGCACTCGACGATAATCATGTCTATCTTTCAATTGAATCCGGCCTTCCAAAAGACGTATGCGCTTACAAACCTTACGGTGAATTTGAGAAATTTCAAAGTCCTTCAGAAGCGATAGAAAGATTATTTTCCTTTCAAAGAGAAGAGAGCCCTTTACTCAAAAAAGACAGACTTTTAAAGACTGTAAGGTCTCTTCTGGACAAAAACGATGAGATACTTAAAAAGATAAATGAAGAATTGAAAATGATCGAGAGCGCCTACGAATTCAAAAAATACGGTGAACTGATAATATACAACATGTATTCTCTTCCCAAAAAAGCCGATTGTGTCAAGGTTTTTGACTGGGAAACTGGAAAGGAAATTTTGATAAATTTGGATCCTAAAAAAGATCTTTCCGAGAATGCGCAACATTTCTTTTCCATTTACAACCGTCTGAAGGGGAAGGTAAATGGAATTGAGGAAAGGAAAAGATTAATAGAAAAGAGAATAGAGAATCTCGAGCAGATAAAGTATGAAATAGAAAATGCCAATGACAAAGTAGAACTTGACGAGATAGAAAGGGAACTATCTCTTTTCAACTACATAAAAACACGTAAAAATAAGGTTTTGCAGGAGTCAAAACCTCTTGAATATGAAAGGGAAGGTTTTAAAATAATTGTCGGTAAGAATAACATCCAAAATGACAGAATCACGCGCCAGGCATCCCCTGATGATATGTGGTTTCATGTCAGAGAAGCGCCAGGCGCCCATGTAATTCTGTCAACTGGAAAAAGAACCCCTTCCGAAGATGTGGTGAATTTCGCGGCATCGCTTGCGGCTGGGCATTCCAAATACAGAAATGAAGCGTGGGTAGATGTCGATTACACTTATGTTAGATACGTGAAAAAACCTAAAGGCGCAAAGCCTGGATTCGTTATTTACAAAAATTTCAAGACAGTCCGTGTAAAGCCTGCCGTCTAATCGATTTCTATCAAAAGCGCCTCAAATGATCTCAGGTATGGCAGTTCTGGTTTTGCGTAATTGTCGAGTATGACCTTTCCGCCATTCCAGTTTATCATTACGCTTTCGGAAGAGAAATTCATTATTACAACTACAGGTTTTTCTCCATTTCTTTTGTACGCGAGTACTCTGTCGTCTAAATCGATTATCTCAAAAGTTCCATTTCTCAAAGAATCGTGATTTTTTCTTTCGGAGATCAACCTTTTGTAAAAGTTAAGCACCGAATCTTCATCTTTAATTTCATCTTTGACATTTACGAAGGATTTATTGTCATTTACGGGTAACCACGGTTCAACTTCGGAGAATCCCGCGTATTTCGATGAATCCCACTGCATCGGCGTTCTCGCAGGATCACGGCCGGGCTTTGGCCATAATGCCTTTCCCCACGGGTCCATGACGCGATCTTTTGGAATGTAGGTATCTTCCATTCCGATTTCCTCTCCGTAATATATGAACGGAGTCCCACGAAGGGTTAAAAGCAGTGTTGCGAAGAGTTTTGATATTCTTTTTTTGTCTTCGTAATTCACGTGAAGGCCTTCGATCATTCTTGTCAGAATTCTTCTATTATCATGGTTTCCAGTTACATAACTGGGCCATGCACGGTTTCCGAAAAAGGCATCGAGCGTTTCGACAAGAGATCTTATATTTTTAGCGTTCATCGAAAGTTTTTCAAGGAAATCTATGTTGAAGGCTATGTTGAACCTTCCCTGAATTGTAAAAAGCAGGTAAAGGCATAGTCCCATGTCTGAAGAAATTTCACCAACGCTTGCACGGTTATCGTATTTGTTCATGAATTTGATTATATTTTCAACTTCAATAAGGGTTTCTGGCCTTGCTGTGAAAGGATCCCAGTAATATTCATCGCGCGAACTTTGAAATAAACTTTTCTTTATCTGTGGTCCCTTTTTCGCATTTATATCCAACGCTTTATAAAAATGTGAGGCCGCATCGAATCTAAAACCGTCAACGCCCATATCGAGCCAGAATTTCATAGAATCGTAAATGGCCTTCCTTACCTCTTCATTTCTCCAGTTCAAATCTGGCTGCTCTTTTGCAAAAAGATGGAGATAGTACTGTTTCCTATTTTCATCCCATGTCCATACGCTTTCTTCTCCCTGACCGGAGAAAAGCGAAACCCAGTTATTCGGCAATTCTCCATTAGGCCCGGGATCTCTCCATATGTACCAGTCTGATTTGGGGTTATTCCTCGATTTCCTCGATTCCACAAACCATGGATGTTTGTCAGATGTATGGTTGTAGACCTGATCTATTATTATCTTTATATTCCTCCGATGAGCCTGATCTATCAAAGACTTGAAATCTTCTATATTTCCAAAGATGGGATCGACAGAGGTGTAATCGCTTATGTCGTATCCAAAATCGACCATTGGCGATTTGAAAAATGGACATATCCATATTGCGTCTATTCCAAGATATTCAAAATAATCCAATTTTTCGCTTATTCCGTTTAAATCTCCTATTCCGTCTCCATTTGAATCTTTAAAACTTCTCGGATATATCTGGTAAAACACTCCTTCTTTCCACCATTCCATCAAAATCTCCTCCACAAAATCAAAATGATCTCACATATCAACAAACCTGACGATATCCATAATATCATATCTCCAAATCTGTCGTAAAATGTTTTTGTATCATTCGGATAAATTTCGAAAACAGAAGCGCATTTTTGGTGAACCGGAAGCACATCGATTATTTGGCCATAAGGATTGATAAGACCTGTGATTCCCGTATCAGCAACCTGAACTACCCATTTTCTGTTTTCGACCGCTCTCATGACACTCTGGGCAAAATGCTGGACGAGGGCCGTTCTTTGATCGAACCAACTGTCATCTGTTATTGTAACGATGAATTGCGCGCCATCATTCGTGAATTTTCGCGATAGCCATCCGAAATAACTTTCGAAACATATATCCGTTGCAAATCTCACACCATCGACTTTGAAAATTGTGAAATCCTTGCCGGGTGTAAAGAAATTCGCCAGTTTCAGAAATCCAAAGGCGCCAAAGATCTGGGGATAAGGAAGTGTTTCCGTGAAGGGAACGAGGATATGTTTTGAATAAATAGCCTTCAGCCCATTTTTGTCAAACAGACCCGCCGAGTTGTAAACCTTTCCATCTTTTGATGACGGATAACCTATAATAGCGTTGACATTTTTCTGAACCATCAAGTTTTTCAGATCCGAATATATTCCGTTTCCAATCTCGCTTTCAAAGGTTCCTTCGGGGAAAAAGACAAGATTTGTCCTTGTGGCGAGAGCGTCGATGCCCCAATGTACAACTTTGAAGATCTCGTAGGGGTTCATCCGATATCTCTGAGAGACGGTTATATCTGGCTGAACGACCCCTAACGCTACGCGTTTTCCAGTAGGCGACGTTGAAGTGTAAGAATATAAGAAGGATGCTAAATATGTAGAGCCAACAAGAATGGATATTAAAAGAACCATTTTGAAATCTTTTTTTCTCAAAAGGGTGTAAAAAAGGTAATTTATGGCAAAAATTATAAATGTTAGACCAAAAGTCCCGGTTATCGATATCAACTGCAATGTTCCGATCTGATCGTAGAGAGCGTCCGAGAGCCTTGAGCCTGTAAAGCCTAACTGGCCGTATCCTCTTAAAAATTCAATTAAGACGAAAATTGACGCCATTGAAAGCATGCGCAAAAGAACGGAAATATTTTTCGATCTGTTTTCAAAGAATGTGTAAAAAAACCCAAAGATACCGAAGAAAAAGCCTTCTATGATTGTGAAAAGTATGAAGGCTATAAAGCCGTACGCGGGGGGAAAATTGTTGAAGAGGGCTATATTTTTAACGAGAGTTGGCAAAAGCCAGTATGTGGAAATTCCCATGTAAAATACGCCAAAGATCCATCCAAAGAAAAAAGATCTAACGGATCTGTTTCCTTCAAGGGCAAAAAGAAGAGGAACTAATCCAAACCACACAAAAACAGAAGATACCATCCCTGGCATCGAGATGGCTGTCATAAAGGCAGAGAAAATCGCAAGAATCAGTCTTTTTCTAAATCCGATTCCTCGTACTCTTTCTTGCAAGTCGGACAAAATAAGACCTCTGATCCCTTTTTCTTTTTGTAATAGAGCGTCTCACCGTCATCGGGACATTTGTAATTTGAAGGCTCATACCAACTTATAAAGTCACATTTTTTCGGATTGTTTTCACATATGAAAAATGTTTTGCCTTTCTTGCTTTTTCTCTCTAATACTTTTCCTCCGCACTTCGGACATTTTCCACGCGCGTATTTTGGAATCGTTCTCGTGTAATCGCATTCGGGATATCTGCTACAGGATATGAATTCTCCATACCTACCAACTCTTTTTACAAGCGGGGCACCGCATTTCGGACATTTTTCGTCGAGAAGTTCGGGCGTTGCCATTTCTATGTGTACCTTTTCTCCGTTGTATTCTATTTTCGAGCCCGACGGTATATTCATTCTATGTGCTCCGTCCTTTGATTCTAAGTAAGGGCCATATCTGCCATACTTTAGGTACATGTAATTTCCATCCGGCCCTTTGATATCGGTCTCCATTGAGATGAAGGATTCCTTTAAATTCGATTTGACGGATTTCAAATTCTTTTCGAAATCTTCATTGAATTCTTTCAATATCTTTTGCCAGTCTGCCTTACCGCTTTCTATGAGATCCAATTCCTCTTCCATTGAGGCCGTGAATTTGAGATCTACTATTTTTGGAAATTCCTTCGATAGAAATTCACTTACAATTATGCCTAAAAAAGTTGGAACGAGATTTCTTTTCTCCCTCTCGACGTATTTTCTGTCTATTAAAGTCTGGATTATGGTCGCATAGGTACTTGGCCTTCCTATCCCGGCCGTTTCGAGTTTTTTAACGAGTGTGGCTTCGGTGTACCTTGGAGGTGGCGATGTCATTTCCTCCGAAATGGATAGGGAATTTACCTCTACCGTTTGATCTATTTTGACATCCGGAAAGTATTTTGTCTGTGTCTTTGTGTCTTCAACTTTTTCAAAGCCATCAAAGATTCTCTTTTTGAATTCTACAAAAAAGACTCCTCGGCCCTTTTCGTCTGACACGATAATTGTTCTTTTTTTGTAGATCGAATCTGTCATCTGGGAGGCCATAAACCTTTTCCAGATCAGAGAATAAAGTGTGAAGAGATCCTTTGATAGTTTTCCCTTTAAACTTTCCGGAGAGATTTCCACATACGTTGGCCTTATCGCCTCGTGGGCATCCTGGGCATTGTGGACATTCTTGACGGATTTGCTTTCTCCGCAAAATTCCTTTCCGAAATTTTTTTGAATGTAATCCTTTGCGCTTTTCTTTGCAACATCGGATATTCTGTACGAATCCGTTCTCATGTAGGTTATAAGTGCCACCGTTTCTCCGTCTATCTCCACTCCTTCGTAAAGTTGTTGTGCAAGTTTCATCGTCTTCGAAACCGGGAAGTTAAGAATAGAAGAAGCACTTTGCTGGAGAGTGCTTGTCTTGAAAGGAAGAGGTGATTTTATCTTTATTTCTTCTTCTTTGACGTTCAAAACTTTGAATTTCGATCTTTTTAAATATTCAAAGGCTTCCTTCGCATCTTTTTCATCCCTGAAAGGCTTTTTTCCGAGATCCTGACCATCGAAGGATTCGAGTTTTGTCTTTTCGTTGAAGATCTCGGCCCTTATTTCGTAATATTTTTGAGGCTTGAAGGCGATTATCTTCTTTTCCTGATCCACGAGTATTCTTAAAGCAGCGGATTGCACCCGGCCGGCACTTAATTTTCCTTTGAATATTCTCCAGAGTACAGGACTTATTTCGTATCCGACAATTCTATCAAGAATTCTTCTTGTAAGTTGGGAATTGACCATCTTTATATCTACGCTACGTGGCTTTTTGACGGCTTCCTTTATGACATTTTCGGTGATTTCGTTAAATACGATTCTGTTTTTTTCCTCTAAAGAAAGATCAAGAATAGAGGCAAGATGCCACGCTATGGCTTCTCCTTCTCTATCATTATCCGTTGCGAGTAAAACCTCTTTACCTTTTGAAAGAGATTTGAGCTCTTTGACAATCTTTTCTTTTCCCTCTATTATTTCAAATTCCGGCTCTATTTTTCCATTTATCTTTACTCCAAACTTTGATTCTGGTAGATCTCTGACATGGCCTTGGGAAGAAGACACTTCATAATCCTTGCCTAAATACTTTTGAATTGTTTTAGCCTTCGCCGGAGATTCAACTATAACGAGTTTTTTTGCCATTTATTCTTAGTTTTTCCTCCTTATTCTTCGTCCCAGTTCAATTTTATTTTTCTACCTAAAAATCTATCAAAATCGCTCCAATCTCCTTCCGTTCCCTTCTCCTTTAGGGCATTTATCTGTCCCATTTTTGAGTCGAGATCGTCGGCGCTATGAAGTATTATGGCCTCTGATGTCTTTGGAACGGTTGGAGATCCAAGTTCAAGTTCGCCGTGATGGGAAAGAATGAGATGTTCGATGTGAAGAAGCGTGCTCGAAGATAAAGCGGGCACGTTCTTCGCCCAGTCGTGGACCATCTGCACACCGAGCACAATGTGTCCTATAAGTTCTCCATCTCCGGTCCTTTCAATCCCGTAAGACCTTATTTCGTATTCCTTTATCTTTCCAAGATCGTGAAAAACTGCGCCAGAGATCAAGATGTCTTGATTGACATTCGGGTAAAGTTTCGATATTTCAACACAGAGTTTCATGACTCCCAGAGTATGTTCGAGGAGGCCTCCCTTGTAGGCATGGTGGACAACAATTGCAGCCGGCGCGACGATAAAGGATTCGACGAATTTTTCATTTTGAAACGGTAAAGAGGTAAGCGTTCTTACCTCTTTATCTGAAATAGATGAGATTATGCGTTGGAATTCTTCGTACATTTTGGTAACGTCTTTTTTCGTCGTCGAGATGAAGAGATTCGGATCATACTCTCCTTCTTTTAAAACCGTCAGCGCGTCTTTGTCTTTGTCTAAGGCTATTTGGAGTTTATCCGAGTACATATTCGCCCTTCCGCGTATTCTCACGATTGAATTGATCTTGATCTTTGAGTCATTTTCGCTGGCATTGTACCAGTCAATGGCCCTCAGTTCTCCCGTTTTGTCCGAAAGGGTAAGAAGAAGGAATTTTTTCCCATCCTTCGATTCCTGAAGCCTTTTGCTTACCACCTTCAGATCGATCACGACATTGTCATTTTCCATTATCTCAGAGACCATCTTACCGCCACTTACACTTTTGTTCGAAAAGCCTAATTTTTCAAGATACTCATCGCTAAAAAGATCCCCTAATTTCACATGCACACCACTTTTCAAATATATATTCGTGGAACTCTCTTTGATATTCCACACACGATTTCATAATTTATTGTACCATCTAACCTTGCTATTTCTTCAACGGTGATCTCCTCATCACCACTCTTTCCTATTATAACCACATCATCTCCGATATTCACATTTTCTACCTGTGAAACATCGACCACTATTTGATCCATGCTAACTCTTCCGAGTATTTTTGATCTTTTTCCATTTACAAGTACCTCTCCCCTGTTCGAAAGAGATCTGGGTAGGCCATCAGCGTATCCAAAAGGAATCGTCGCCACTGTCATCGGCCCATCGGCCACAAAGGTATGACCGTATCCTATAGTCCTACCTTTTGATATGCGCTTTACAAAGGCAACAGTTGAATGAACGCTCATTACGGGCCTTAAATAATCTATCTTTTGTTTTCCAGAAGGTTGAAGTCCGTAAGCGGCGATACCCACCCTTGAAAAGTTCCCTGTTGATGGATTTATCAAAGTCGCGGCCGCGCTGTTCGAGATATGAATGTATTTTGGCTTTTTTATGCTTTCGGTAAACCTTTGAAATGCATTTATCTGCTCTAAATTCATAGGATCTTCCGGATCGTCTGCGGATGAAAAATGCGTGTACAAACCTTCGAGTATGTATTTCGTATTTTTAGAAATATCCTCGTAAAGTTCAAAAGCCTCTTCGATAGAAGGACCAAGACGACCCATGCCGGTATCAACATTTAGATGAACTTTTAATCTGCCCTGACCGATGAATTCATTTATAGCCATCATCTGATCCTTCGAAAAGATCGTAACGCTTATATCTCTGAGAATGGCCTCCTTTACGTATTTGGGGTCAAAATAATTAAGCACGAGCACAGGAATTATTATGCCGCTATCTCTCAATTCGATTGCTTCTTCGAGAAAGGCCACGATTAAAAAGCCTATGCCGTTATCCTGACAAATTCGGGCCATCTTTACGGCGCCATGACCGTAAGCGTCTGCCTTAAGTACCGGCGCAACGTGTTTGTGCGATCTTTTCGATATTTCAAAAATATTGCGGAGGAAATTTTGAGTATTCACCTCCGCATAGGTATTTCTTGTATTCATGCCTTAGATCAAACACGCTGCACTTTTCCGGCCTTTAGACAGCGCGTGCATACCATCAAACGCTTAACCTTCCCGTCTTTATCCTTTACATTTACAGGTTGAAGATTTGGCTTAAAGGTTCTCAAGGTCTTCCTGTGAGAATGGCTTATTCTATGACCCGTTTCGACATCTTTGCCGCAAATGTCACACTTTCTCGACATCTTTATTCCCCTTTCGTCTTTCAAATCATTAGGAATTATATCATCATCTTTGAAAAAATCAAAATATCTAAATCTTCTTTGGAATCAATGGCAGCATTACCGAAGATGCAACTCCGAAAAGAAGGATTATCCAAAAATCGATTTGAATTCCAATGCCTGTTCCAATCAGCATTGTCATTACCTCAACACCGGCCGCTCCACCTATCATGTTCGATATTCCCCATATGTAAGCGCTTGCGGTTGCGGTGTATCTTGGCGGAAAGATCTGCGTTACGTATCCGAGAAGAACCGGAAAGCCACTTAAGGCGAAAAATGTCTCCAAAAAGTACATCGAAACTGAAAAGATGAAGTTGTTCCACAACAAAAAGACAAAAAAGATCGCCGTTGAGACTATTGTTGTCAGAAAGACGGTGTATCTCCCGCCTTTCTTTGTCGTCAGCCATCCAAAAAATGGCTGCCCGAAGACGGCGCCGATAAAAGAGAGTGTCAGGAATAAACCTACGAGAGTTTTTGAATCGTAGATTTTGTAAATGTACTCTCCTAAAAAGGTTGTCGTTCCCGAAATGAACATCGATCTTATGAAGATTATTGTTCCAAGCATGAAGAGGAATTTCACGTATTTTGGATCTAATTTTTCTTTAACTTTTACCGTGCCTGATTCCCCTCCTTCATAAGTTAATCTCCTGAATTGTGAGAGTCCAAGATACACTATCAAGGATCCAATTAACATTATGAGCGCTTCGAAAAACATTCCCGTGCTTTCTCCGAAGGCGATTATGAGTAACGTTATTATAGAAGGCATAACAGATCTTCCAATGCTTCCGAGAGAGCCATTTATTCCAAGCGCTGTCGGAGAATTTTTGCCGAAAGTGTAAGAAAGAATAGCGCTACCGAGAGGATGGTAAAATGCCTGCGCAAAACCAAGCAAGATCGCGCCTATGAGTATAAATATGTAAATTTCAGATGTAAAAGCAAAGGCAAGGCCGAAAAAGGCTACCGAAATGCCTTCGAGTGCGAGTCCAAATGCTATGAGAGGTACGTCTATATCTCTCCTATCGGCAAAGTGAGAAATCAACGGCGATACCAGTCCAGAAAGGAGTCCATAAGACGCCGCCACCGTTCCAAGGAAGGCTATGTTAACATGGTAAAATTCAGAGTAATAGACTATAAGCAAAGAAAACAAAAGCAGAGTACCATCATTTAAAAAGTGTGCAAGGGATGTAAAGACAAGGAATTTAGTTTTACCTTTTTCCACAACGCAACCTCCTTATAGAAAATCATTTTCTATTTTACACTGCTTTTGTTTCCATAACCTGTCATCTTTGAGAAGAAATCTTTTTCCTTGAAAGTATTTCAAATATTATCGCAGAAAGTATGAGATTTAGAGCACTTGCAAGCGTAAGCGATGGAATGAGGGCAAAATATAGTCCGTATCCTCCAACCGGCAAAACGATAAGCGGTGAGACGATTCCGTTTAGAATTGTGGCGATCGCTATGCCGGCGATCTTATTTATTCTGAAGAAAAATCTGTAAGCAATGGCTACAAAAAACATCTCGAGTGCGACGGGCAGCGTTAATATTCCGAGAGGGAAACCTGCGCTCATTGTTATTACAAGATATCCAAGAGATGTGACTATCGCACCCGGGATGTAACCAAGATAAAGGGCGGCGGTAAATCCTGCCGTTGAATCGAATCCCACATCTCCGATTGGACTCGGAATTTTGATCAAAGATCCGACGAATGAAAGTGCTATAAAGATGGCGATCAAAGTTATCTTTTTTGTTTTACTCATTTTCGAGTACTCCTATTCTTATCGCTTTATCGAAAGATCCATTGGCCCAAAAAACGACAGATGTAGATGGACCTCCGCTTTTGTAAAGCCATTCCTCATCGATTTCAAGTTTTAACTTCAGTCCGCTGTTTGATGCCAACAGTTTTGCCTCTTCAAATACACCGGATGAGCCGACGGGAATGATCTCGCCTACCTGAGGGCAAGATCGAATTTTTAGAAATTCGTCAAAAGTCAATACCTTCTCTTCATTTTTCAAAAGTTCCTCTCCCACAAGCGGAAAACCCGCGACGAAGACGAAGACGCCTGCCGAGGCCTTACCGATGATCGGACTTCGTGTAAATCCCACAACGGATACTCCAATACCGCTTTGAGAGGTTCTGAAATTCTTTTCTGTTGATAATATGAATGGCAATGAAAACTTTTTGAGAATATCTATTACACCGTTCAAGGCCCTTTGGGCGTATTCGGGGTTGTTTGCAAACTCAAAACTTACACTCAAAGGTTCTCCTCCCAACGATATTACCTCCATGAGTGCCGTTCTCAAAGTGTACTTTGCCGTGATCTCAACGGGCACATTTAAAAGATCATTTTCAAGGCTTCCTATGCCACCCGCGGAATCGCAGGCGTGGATCAAAAAACCATCTTTGAACCTTATCAAATTTGCATCCCTTTTCATGATTCACCCCAGAAAAAATCTTCCAATCATAACACTTATTACGCCTATTTCTTCTGTCGCGCCGAGAGTATCACCGGTAAATCCCCCGATCAGTCGATTGGAAAGAAATTCCAGCCCTGTAACGCATGCGAGGCCTACAAGAAGAGAAAGTACTATCTTTGGAAAGAAGAGGAATGGAATCAAATACACGCTTGATCTTATCAAACTTGAAAGTTTGACAGGAAAAATCGAAGCGCCAAGCCCTTCACGTCTTGCCGGCTTTGAGATGTAGGCCACAAATACCATGGCATACCGTCCGAATACCGACGCGGCGAGTATAGTAATAAATGAAGATTTTTCTAAAACAAAAGCGAAGATCATCATGTAAAGTACGCCGGTTAGAATGGCCATAGGGCCAGAATTACCCATCTTCATTATTTCGAGCTTTTTTTGGCGATCTTTCTGGGAAAGAAATGCGTCGGCCGTATCGAGGAGACCGTCGAAGTGGAAGGCATTGAAGATAAGGTAATTGATGAAAATCGCGCCAACAATTATGGGCCACGATCTTCCCATAAGGTAGAATATAAAAATGTAAAGGCCTCCCGAAAGATATCCTACGGCTGGAAAATCTCCAACAACCTTTGAAGGGTCGATATTCACCTTTACAGGAATTCGGGATAGAAATCCTATCGCTCCTAAAATTTTCATTTTACCTTTAGAGGTATTCCCGCGATCATGAGATATACCTCATCTGCCACCCTCGCGATATTTTGATTGAGCCTTCCGAGTGTTTCAACGTAATGGCGCGTCATCTTTTCTGCCGGTATTATTCCCATTCCCACCTCATTTGAGATTACGATCTCATTTCCATTCAGGGCGCTCAGAAATTTACCTATTCTCTCTTCCACATTTGCGTTATGAAAAATGAGGTTTCCAAGCCATGTTGTCATGCAGTCGATAACGCAGACATCATAATTTTTTGTTAGAGCGAGTGTTTTGTCTATTTCGATTGCCTCCTCAAAGGTATCAAAAAGATCGCCTCTCTCCCTTTTGTGCCTTTCTATTCTTGATCTCATCTCATCGTCGAAACCCTCTCCCGTTGCCAAGAATGCTCTTTTTGCTTTTTTCATCGCGATTTTAATGGCAAAATCGCTTTTACCAGATCTTTCTCCGCCAGTTATAAAGATCATTTGATCACCTTCTTTATAGCCTCGAACAACCTATCATTTTCCTCTTTTTTTCTAACTGCCACGCGTATCCACTCGGTCAATCCGAAACTTCCGCAATTTCTCACGTGTATTCCGACCCTGTCCAATGATTCCTGCACCGCAGACGCATTTCCCACTTTTAATATTCCAAAATTTGCATCTGTCTGGATTCCTATCTTCCTGAATCTAATTGCTTCCTGTCTTATCATCGGTATACTCTCATTCAAAAATTTTCCGTTGTCTATTAGAAGGAATTCGATAAATGCATATCCACAACTTCCTATGGCCCAGGGCAAACGGTTCGATTCGAAAAAATCCATCAGACTTTTATTTTTGACGTACCCAACTCTTATTCCCGGCATACCGTAAGATTTGGTAAATGTACGTATAACGATAACATTTGGATGATCGATCTGCCATCTCTTTTCTTTGTCGACGAAATCGATAAACGCTTCATCGAGGACGAATAAGACACCTTTATTGGCGAGAAATTCAATTTCTTTTTCAATGCGAAAATACTCTCCCGTCGGGTTATTTGGATTTCCCAAAAAGATCGCCGTATTGTGTTCTTTAGAAAGATTCATTGCCACCTCTAATGCGATATCAATATCGACCTTTGAATTTCGCGGAGGGATTTTCACGACATCTGACTTTAACGCCACCCTTTCGTATTCTCCGTAAGATGGGGAAGGAATTATAACTTTTCTTCCTTCAATGATTCGACCGATAATCGAAAATGCCTCGGTCGCGCCAGCAGTTATGACTGTGTCCTCTCCGAATATTTTGCGAAATCTTTCTTCTATCCATTCAACGTATGTGTATCTGCTCGAAATCTCTTCACATCTTTTGAAAAGCGCACCTTTCCATTCAGGGGTGTAAGGATTTACGGAAATCGAAAAGTCTATAGAATTTTCATCGAGTGTACCGCCATGCTTTTCCACTCATCTCACCACCATTATGGCTAAGAAGAAAGATATTATTATTAACACTGTCAATGCGTAAAAATTAAGCCCTCTTTTTATGTCTTCGAGAACGGGAATTCTTCCGTCGAATCTGTAAACGCCTATCTTTTCAAAAGTTACGCCGAGCAATCCCGCAAAGGCGCTCATTGGATAGGTTCCATTTATTTTGATGGGGCCGTATTCGAAAATATATCTGAAAGATCTTCCCGGTCTTAAAATTGCAAAAAAGGTTGCAGTCAGTCTTGACGGAATGAAATTCATCGCATCGTCAAGCCTTGCAGCGGGCTTTCCAAACCATTCAAATCTTGGCGTATGGTATCCGACCATTGCGTCCATCGTGTTTACAACCCTGTAGAGTAGGGCACCGGGCAATCCTAATAAGGTGTAATAAAAGATCGGGCCGGTTATAGAATCAGAAGTATTTTCTGAAAGACTCTCAAGTGCGGCCGATACAAGATGCCACCTGTCGAGTTTTGAAGTGTCCCTGCTTACTATCATCGACACAGATCTTCTCATCTCTTCCTCGTCGTCGGTATCGCATTTTTTAACGTGTTCGTAAAGGCCACGAATCGAAAAGGTCGCTTTGAGAATAAGAGCCTGAACCAAAATTCCGGCGATTCCTGGCACCATCATTGCAAGTGCACCGGCCGTAAACCATATCGCGCAATTCGTTGCAAGCATCGACAAACCGTAGATGAATTGCGCTTTAGGAGTGCTTCCCTTTTCAAAGTATTTGACGATCTTTCCCATCCATACGACCGGATGGATTGAATTGGGATATTCGCCGATTAAAAGATCTATTCCTATCGCGATCAAAAAAGCGTAAGGGTTGGGCATGAAAAAATTCATATCAATTCCTCTATACGTTTAACATCTATATTGGATTCAAAGATCTCTGTGAATTTATCTATTTCATCGATAAGAGAAAAGGCTTTTAATGGTTTGGGCTCAAGCTTTTTTGAATTCCGTACGATATTCAAAAATTCTTCTGTAAAATCGAAATTCCTAAAGAGACCGTGAAAATAAGTGCCAAAAATCCTTTCTCCGATATATCCATCTTCGTAATCTGTTTGATTACCGTTGACGTATTTAACATGTGCGAAAGGACTTGCGTGATTGGATATCGATAAACCGTGGTGAATTTCGTAGCCATCTATCTTTATGAATTTTCCAGTTAAATTTTCGATGCCAGAAAGATTGGATGTTATCTTTTCAGGCCGAAATTCCGTGTCAATTGGCAAAAGGCCGAGCCCTTTAACATTCCCGATCTTCGGATCGTAAAGATTTTCTCCGAGTATCTGATACCCTCCACATATACCGACAATGTATGAGCCTCTTTTCGCTGCATTTTTAATTTCGGCGTCTAATTTCGAATCTTTTATCCATTCAAGATCCTCAACGGTCATCTTTGTTCCCGGTATAATTATTATGTCTCCGTTCAACGGACCCGTCTGAACGAATCTTAAATTCGTATTCCATATTAACGGATCAAAATCATCGAAATTTGAAATGTGCGGAAGACGTATAACGTCAACATTTAAGTCGTAACCATCCGAAGATTTCCATTCTATCATCGAATCTTCTTCGGGGAGTTTGTGATTTACGTAAGGCATTACTCCGAAAAAATCTATACCGTACCTTTTTGCTATCATATTTGGATAATCTCCAAGCAGGGATTTGTCTCCCATGAACCTGTTGAAGAGGTATCCTTTCACAAGGGACCTCTCATCTTTTTCTAACAATTCCATCGTTCCTACTATCTGGGCAAAGGCTCCTCCTCTCTCTATGTCTGTTACAAGAATTACCGGAATGCTGAAAGCCTTCGCGATACTCATATTGACTATGTCCCGTGATTTTAAGTTTATCTCGACAGGGCTTCCCGCACCTTCGACGATGACGACATCGTGAGTTTTGATCAAGGCGTCTAAAGATTCGAGTGCGCGGGATAAAAATTCTTCCTTTTTTGAATACATGTAATCACGGGCACTTATATGACCGTATGGTTTACCGAAAAATATGATCTGAGAACCGTCTATTTCCGGTTTCAAGAGAATGGGATTCATCTTAACGGAAGGAGGCTCTTCGCATGCGATAGATTGAAGATACTGTGATCGCGACATCTCTCCCCCTTCAACGCTAACTGCGGAATTCAAAGACATATTCTGGGATTTAAAAGGTGCAACGCTCAGTCCATTTCTCTTGAAATGCCTGCATAAAGCCATGGTTATAAGCGATTTTCCAGCACCGGACGATGTTCCCTGAACCATCAGAGTTTTCATCTCTACACCTCTATACCAACTCTTTGCTGGACTCCCTTTGTGTAATAGTGTTTTATCTCTTTCATTTCGGTCACAAGGTCTGCCATCTCTATGATTCTATCCGTTGCGTATCTGCCCGTCAAAACGATTTCAGTTCTTTCGGATCGCGAATTTACAAGATCGATGACATCATTCTCTGTCAAAAGTTTAAGGTATACGGCGATGTTTATTTCATCGAGAATTACAAGATCATATTTGCCGCATGAAACCCTTTCTCTTGCGTAATTGAGAGTATTTAAAGCCGCATCGATGTCTTCCTTTGCCGGCCTACCTATTATAAATTCAGGTCTTCCTCCCTGAAAAAATTCTATTCCGAGTTTTTCAAAACTTTTCATCTCGCTTGTGTATCTTCCCTTAACGAACTGGATGAATGAAACGTGTAATCCGGCCCCAAAGGCTCTCATCGCAAGTCCTATCGCGGCAGTTGTTTTGCCCTTTCCATTTCCTGTGTAGACGTGAACGTACATTTCTATCACCTTCTATCAAAAATTAAAGGCCGACAAAATGTCGGCCGATCTCCCTTTTCATCATGCCATAGTCCTACACGAATTTTTTAACAGGCAGGTCTTCTGGCTCCCGGCTCAGATCTGCGCCTTCCCGTGTCCAGTGGCATTTGCAGATCCTATCTCCGGTTACAGCGGTGGGCCCGCGTCGGTTTTTCACCGAACTTCCCTTTTAAACGATGTACCTGTGTAATTGATTATATAACAAAAAGATTGAATTACACAAACATCGCCCAAGACGGAATCCTGTTTTTTCATAATCCAATGGCTTACAAAACACAACGCTTCATTTTTTAGAAAAATTAGTATATAATCGAAAAAATCGTGATCTGGGAGGACTGCGTATAGAAAATTCTCAATCTAAATTTTTGCCTTTGCTTTTGCTTTCATTGCTTGTTGTGGTATGGGGAACCACCTTTCCGATAGAGAAGATAATGCTCGAGACAATTTCTCCATTTTCTCTGAATCTTTTCAGATTTTTGATAGCCGATGCTGTTATGCTCATTATCTTTTTTCCGTCGATAAGGCGTGATTTCCTTTCCGTTTGGAAGGCAGGAATGTTGCTCGGCATCTCAATGGGTGCTGGCTTCGTATTTCAGACGTGGGGCCTTGTCTATACGACTCCGGCAAAGAGCGGATTTATAACCTCAATGTACGTTGTCTTTGCTTCTATTCTTTCATTTATATTCGAAAAGACGAGGGTGAATACTCACACTATAATCGCTCTTATAATCGCGACATTTGGCATATACATGACTGAACTGTCCGGAAGGATCTTTGAAATGAATTTTGGAGATTTTCTAACCTTCCTGTGTGCCATAGCCTTTGCCTTTCAGGTACTTTTGATGACGATCTTTACGAAAAAATATGAGGGAAAGGAGATAACGCTAACATTTTACCAGTTTCTCGTGATAACCGTAGTTAACCTTCCTTTTTACGCTTTTTCTAACCATAACGATATGTGGAATCTTTCTGATCTTATCTTTATCCTTTACATGGCAATAATCGCGAGTGTGATGGGAATAATAATTCAGGCAAAGTATCAAAAGCGCATTGGCACTGTTCCCTCTTCTTTTATTTACGCGGGAGAGCCCGTTATGGCAACTGTATTTTCTGTTCTGATATTGAAGTCGACTTTTTCACAGACAGAGATCATTGGCTTTGTGATGATAACCTTTGCCGCAATATGGGTCCAGATATTCAATCTTTCCAATTCAAGAAAGAAACTGTGAAATTATGCTAAAATCGGATATTCAAATTTAAGTGGAAGGCAGGATGACTCGATAAATGAGCGGTAATGGATAGATAATGAACAGTCCAAATAATCGCAAATTGAAAATTGCAAATTTTCCATTTTCAATTGTTAATTCTCAATTTTATTCTACGTGCCGTAAACTATGCGCTACGCACCGTTATGGACATCTGCCATATCGATATTTGAAATTTAGAGTCAGCTCAGTATATTTTTAGTCCGGCTATATGCCGGACTAAAAATAAATTCAATCCTGGATCAATTTCTGGAATGTAAAGGTCGCCGCCAGAGAGGTTACCACCGCGAATCCTGCGAGTACAGCGACATCGAACCATATGAAGTTCCATCCCACATTTAAAGTTATGACATTTCTTAGCGCGTCTGCAGCATAGGTCAAAGGAAAGATGTACGCTATGTATTGCATGACTTTGGGCATCTGCTGGATCGGAAAGAAGACTCCAGAGAAGAACATCATCGGGAAGGTTATGGTAGTCATCGTTATCATGGCCGTTTCCTGTTCCTTCATGGCAGCAGTTACCATAACGCCGACGCCAATGAAACTGAATGTTCCCAAAAGGAGCAAAAATACCGTCCAGAGCAGAGAAACAGGGGAAAAACTCACTCCAAAAAATAGCCATGAAATAACGAGAATTATCATTGCCGTGACGAATCCTCTTATAGTTTGAGCAAGAATCTTACCGATAACGATACTGCCACGACTTATAGGCGTGACCATGACGCCATCCATCGTTCCAAGTTCTCTCTCTCGCGTTATGGCAGAGGCAAGACCTGTCATAACACTCATTATCGCTATCATAGCCATAAGGCCGGGAACTGTGAAATCGTAATAGTTAAAGTTCGTTCCGTCGGCGTTTATAAGATTTGACTTAACGATATTTTGTTTGATGTTTTGTGAGCCTGCCTGTCCAAACATATCTGAAAGCATTTGGGCCATCATTATTCCGGCCTGAGGATTCGCGGGACTTGGTATTACGTCCATTGTAACAGGCCTGTTCAGGGCTATAGAAAGAGAGAAATCCTTTGGAATTATCGCGCCAACCATTATCTTACCGCTTGCGAGAGCATCTATGAGATCTTGCTTTGAGTTGTAAAAAATCATCTTGTTTGTCTGAGATGCAGGAAGAGATTTTTCAACTTTAGCGTTGAAAATGAGATCCTGAGAATATATTCCTATATTTCCTGAATAGGATCCGCCTGTTTTTGGAAAGATAAAGCCCAACATTAGCATCATTATAATTGGCATTAAAATCGAAAATACAACTCTTGTGCGTCCCCTTAAAAAGACTTTTAGATCTTTCCATGCTATATCCCATATCCGCATATTATCACTCCTTTACCGTTTCAATTTCTGCGTCTAATTTTCCTTCGGATATTTCGACGTAAATATCTTCGAGAGAAGGCTCTAAAGATTTAAAACTTCTAACTTTTATATTGGCTTTCGTAAGATAACTCATAAATTGATTGAGATCCTCAACCTCTACCTTTGCATAGCCGTCTTCCTGCTCTAAAATCTTTATCTTTGGATCATTGAAAGATAACGTTCTGTCCGTTTCTATCTCAACGATCTCGGCTTTTTTGAAATGCTTCCTTATCTCATTCAAAGTACCCATAGCGACGATCTTTCCCTTTCTCATAATTGCGACCTTATCAACATTCATAAGTTCAACATCGTGAAGAACATGGGTTGTGTAAACTATAGTTCTTCCCTCTTCTCTTAATTGGACTATGAAATCCCTTATATGTTTTGTTGAGACGGGATCAAGACCGAGCGTTGGCTCATCGAGAAAGATTATCTTTGGATCCGGTACGAGCGCCCTTGCGAGATTTATCTTTTGTTTCATACCTGTGCTCATCTTTGATATGAGCATATCCTTAAAATCCCATATATCAAAGAGTTTCAAAAATTTTTCCGCCCTGTCATATATTTCTGTATCCTTCATTCCGTAAAGCCTTCCAAAAAATTTTATATTTTCCATAGCCGTCAGATCGTTGTAGAGAATAACCTTTTCCGCGACGAGTCCTATATTTTTTCTTACTTCTGTCGGATTTTTTAACACATTGTATCCCGCAACTTCTACATATCCACTTGTTGGCACGGCTAAATTCGTCAAAATCCTTATAGTCGTGCTCTTCCCAGCTCCATTTTGCCCGAGAAGGGCAAATAACTGACCGTAACCGACCTCAAAGGAAATATCATCAACGGCTTTGACATCTTTGAAATATTTCTTGAGATTTTTTACAACGATTGCTTTATCTTCCATCTTCGAACCTCCTTAAAATCTCTTCCGATTCAATAAGCAATTTCAGACTTTCTTTGAGAGAGAAATTTAAATTGAAATTTTTACTTGAAAGATCGTAAAGTACGTAAAGCAAATTCTTTACGACTCTCCTCATTTCTTCTGGCATTGCAGGGTTTTTTTCACCGACAACGATACCTATTTTTTTCATCATCATCTTGAGTGTTTCAGTATTTTCTCGCAGTTGGTTGACGAAATTAACACCTTCTTCTGTAAGACTGTATATCTTCTTCCTTCCTTCTATTTTTTGCTCTATGAATCCCTTGTCTAACAAATCACTTAATTGCGGATAAACAGTCCCCGCAGATGCCGGAACGCCTTTTTCTTTGGCGTATTTTAAGAAATCATATCCGGTTATCTCCTTTTTTTCCGACAGAAAATTCAAAAGCATCATCTTCAACATAGGATAAGAAGTCTTCAAAGTTTTACCTCCATTTATATCTAAATAGATATATCTAAATAGATTATATTCTCTTCAATTTAAAATTTCAAGAATTGTTTTTTAAATTTTTAATCAAGCATTCTCGAACCTCTATAAATGGATGTCGGTATGCCTTGATTGGGTCAAATGGAATAGATTTCAATTGAGAACTGTCAATTCACGACAATTTCTATGTGCCACAATCGATGTGACACTCTGTTATTTATTCACATCTTTACGCATGGAAGAATGGATGTGTGATATAATTTTAAAGAGATGGTTAAATTGAGGTTGTTTGTCTTTATTGTATTTTTTGTAGGGAGTGCTGTAATGGTCTTTTCTTCTTCATGGGCACTTGTTCTAACAGGCGGAGGAGCACGCGGTGCCTACGAGGCTGGAGCCCTTAAGGCTATTGCCCAGTTAAATCTCGATGTAAAGGGTGTCTATGGCACATCTGTTGGTGCTTTGAACGGAGTCTTTTTCTGTCAGGGAGAGACAGAAAAATTGTACAAAATGTGGCAAACCATTTCTTATTCTGATGTTATGTCTGTCAAATCAACTTCAACTTCTCCCATATACCTAAAGGTTGCCCGTGAACTTTTGACCTTTCATCTTATCGATATAAAGCCTTTACGAGAAATGGTCGAGGAAAATATCGATGAGGAGAAGGTGAGAAAAAGCGGTATTGATTTTGGACTTGTAACTTACGATCTTTCAAAATTTTCACCGGTGGAACTTTACATCTCCCAAATTCCCGAAGGCCAACTTGCCGATTATGTACTTGCAAGCGCGAATTATCCAGTCTTTCAAAGGCAAAAGATAAATGGCCAGATCTATATAGATGGCGGTGTGTACAACAATGCGCCCGTTGATATGGCTCTCAAAAAGGGATTCAAAAAAATACTTCTTATCAATGTTTCGGATATTCCAATAACGATTCCGCCCATACCGCCGGACGTCGAGTTAAAGATCATAAATCCTTCGGGTACGCTCGGAACGGCCCTTGATTTTAATCCCGTAGACGAGCATAGATGGGAGATAATGGGATATTTAGATACGCTCAAGGCCTTCGGCAAGTTCGTCGGCGACAGATATTACATATATCCTCCCAAATCTCCTATAATTTTGGATGCGCTTCTTTCGATGAACATGAAGGAACTTTCAAAGGTGGCGGACATACTCGGCGTTGACATAAATGGATATTCTCGAGATTTTGCAGTCTATACAGTCATCCTTTCGAAAATATACCAAACGGTTAAGGCCACTTCTTTCGATACTTTGAATATAAAATTGTTGGAAATGGCCGCAAATACTCTTGAAATAGAAAGGCTTGTTCCTTACACCCAGCACGAATTAGTGAAAGCAATCGCGGATAACGATCAAAAAATCAAGACGGGCTTTCTTTTCTTTCAAAACAATGAAAACACGATAGTGGAGTTTGTGAGAGAAGTTTGCAAGTACATCGTTTCAACGAACATGAAATGTTAAAGGAGAGTGATGCGGATGAAAATATACATGGGTTCCATCCTCTCGTCTACTGAATTCACAAAGTTCGATCTCGGTATAACCTTTGGCACAGAGATATCTGCATTTGGAAAATGGATTCGATCGACAGACAGCGGGATTCTCTTCGAAGATTCGGGATTTGGAATTTACCAGAGAAAATGGAGAATACCTATAACCCTCGATGAAATCGTATTCCAGACAGATCTAAGAATCGCAACCCTTTACAACGAAGAATTGAGAATGCGTGATTTGCTTTTGAAAATTCCGAATCTTAAGATAGATCTTGTGGTGGGATATTTGAGAACGCAAAATTACAATCCTTATGAATTGATAGCGAGCGGATGGGGGTGTGCCCAGACTACCGGGATTCCAACTATTCTCGTGAATGTGACCGGAGAAAATGTGAATTACTCTTTCTTTACGAAGATGAGCGAATTCAACGATGGAATGATCGTGCTTTCCGACAGATACACGATGATAAACTTCCAATTTGAAAAGAAAGAGTATACCCAAAACAATAAAGAGGCTCAGGAGAAATGAAGTTTTTCAATTTCTTCAATTTCTTCATCAAAAGAAAGGTGAACTCATTCGTGGACAATCAATCATTTCAGGATACCGGTTTCTCCAGTTATTTTGGGGTAATTCAGTTTCAACACCAAAATTTTAGGAACTGGAAGGAATTTCATGCAAAGGTACTTTCAAATGTCAAAAGTGCAAAAGGGCAGGGTGCGAAATTCATTCTATTTCCAGCCGGCATGAATATCGAACTTTACGCAAATGACGAAGTGTCACTCTCCGATGGCCAGATATCGAAGGCGGCCGAAGAGGTTTTAAAGATCTTTTGTGCCGTTGCCTCTGCCGAGAATGTTTATATAGCTTACGCGGATTTTGTAAAGGGACAAAAAATCTTTCACATGATAGGAAATACCGGCAAGGAAATTAAAGGGAAGACATTTGAAATTTACGGTTCGGTAGTATCTTTCATGGATGAGGATATCACAGAGGATGTAAAGGTTGTTCTTAATCCATCGCTTCTCAAAAAATGGACGGGAGATTACGAATCGTTTGGCCACGCATGGCTTTTTTCACAGCAAAGGTACGTTTATTCTCTCGAAAGTTATATTGTCGGCGATCATTTTACGGGACAGAGTGGAATTTATTCTCCCATTGAAGCAACGGAGTCGATGAGCGGTATAATAAAACAGGCTCAAAGCAAGATTTTAGAAGAGATTCTTGTCGCTCACCTCGATTTTAACCTTATCGATGAGGTAAGAAAGAAGAAAGATTTGAAATCCTATGCTCGATTGCTGAACAAATAAACGGAGGTGTTTTTGAATGAAAAAAAGATTTTCTTACGAAAAATTGCCCGAAGAGGAAATAAAAAGGCTCAAAGAGCTCGGAAGGCGTTGCAGAGGAGACATTATAAAAATGACGACCGTCGCCGATTCCGGCCATCCGGGAGGTTCGATGAGTTCAATAGACATATATCTTACCGTCTTTTCAAATGCCAATATCGATCCAAAGGATCCGTGGAACCCCTCAAGGGACAGGATAATCGTGAGTCACGGCCACACGTCTCCAGGCGTTTATTCTGTCCTTGGCGAACTCGGATTTTTCAAGATCGAAGATGCGATAGCGGGCTTTAGATATTACGATTCTCCATTTGAAGGTCACATAACGCGTGGCATCCCCGGCGTTGAATGGACGACTGGAAATCTCGGTCAGGGGTTGAGCGCCGCATGTGGAATGGCTCTTGCTGCTAAGATTAAAAATCTCGATTACCATGTCTTTGCTTTAATGAGCGATGCAGAACAGGCGAAGGGGCAGGTTGCAGAGGCAAGAAGATTCGCAAAAAAATTTGGCCTTTCGAATATAACGGTTGTTATAGATTACAACGATGCCCAAATAAGCGGCCACGCGAGGAATGTCATGTTCGTTGATATAAAGGCAGGATATGAGTCCGACGGATGGAGAACGATAGAGGTAGATGGCCACGATTACGTCCAGATTTACGATGCGATAAAGTACGCGATTGAGAATCAGGATAAACCTACAGTCGTCATAGCGAGAACGATCATGGGAAAGGGTGTCTCATTCATGGAGGATGACGTCGCCTATCACGGTAAGGCTCTATCTTTGGAAGAGGCCGATAAGGCTTTAAAAGAACTCGGCGTTGAAAATGACATACAAAAGTATTTAGAAAAACGCAAGAGTTTCTCGATGCCTCATTTTGAGATCAAACCTTATGAAGTGAAAGTAGAAACGGGAAAGGTCCGTCTTTACAAGTCAGATCAGTCAATTGCTAATCGTGATGCCTTTGGTCATGCGCTTGCGGACATAGCAGTCGAAAATGCGAAGTCAAATGGAACGCCCATTGCCGTGATAGATTGTGATCTCAAACCCTCCACAAAGACCGATATATTTGAGCGCGTAAGTCCTGATCTTTTCTTTCAGGCGGGGGTCCAGGAGCACAATGCCGCCACAGTTGCAGGAGCGCTTTCGAGTCAAGGAGTCGTTACATTTTTTGCAGATTTCGGAGTCTTTGGAATAGATGAAACGTACAACCAGCAGAGGCTAAATGATATAAACCATACCAATTTAAAGCTCGTCGTTACCCACGTCGGAACAGATGTAGGCGAGGATGGGAAGACACATCATTGTGTCGATTATATAGGTGCACTAAGAAATATATACAACTTCAAACTCATAGTTCCGCAGGACGGGAATCAAACGGACAGGGCCGTAAGATTTATGGCAAAAGCGTGGGGGAATTACGCGTTGGCGGTTGGAAGATCCAAAATTCCCGTCATAACAAAAGAGAATGGTCAGATATTCTTCGATGAGAATTACAAGTTTGTCTATGGTGAATGCGATCTTTTCAGAAAAGGAGAAAACATCACAATCTTCTCGACGGGCCAAACTTCCCACATAGCAGTGAAGGCCGCAGACGAACTTTCGAAGGAAGGTATAAGGGTTACCGTCATAGGAGTTCCAACTCCATTTGAACTGCCGGAATGGATAGGAGAATATATCTCTTCAAAATACGTCATAACATTTGAAGATCACAACGCAAATACCGGATTGGGAAGCATTATACCTCAGTTTGCGATTGAAAAAGGGTTCTATCCAAAGAAATTCGTAAAACTTGGACTCTTTGATTACACGAGATCTGGCGCCGTTAAAGATCTTTATAAAATAGAAGGACTTGATTCAGAATCTCTTAAGAAAAAGGTGAGGGAGATAATAAAGTGAAAATTTTGCTTCACATCTGCTGCGCTCCGGATGCAACGACGGCTTACAAAAGACTTTCCGTATCAAATGAGGTTGTGGGATACTTTTTCAACCCCAACATTCAGCCTGAAGAGGAATACCTAAGGCGGCGCGCCGCCCTTGAAAAACTTGCAAATATATGGGAATTCGATGTGATATATCCCGAATACGATCCTCAAAGGTGGTTCAAAAGCGTCAAAGGTCTTGAAGATCTTCCGGAAGGCTCTAAAAGGTGCCAGGCATGCATTGCGATGAGGTTAAGGCAGAGCGCTATCTTTGCAAAAGAGAATGGCTTTGATGCTTTTGCGACATCTCTTACCACAAGTCCCCATAAGGATGTGAAATTCATAAATGATATCGGGATGAAATTTTCACAAAAGATAGGAATCGGGTATATTCCCAGCGCTTTCAGAAAGCAGAACGGCTTTTTAGAAAGCGTGAATCACTGCAAAGAATTGGGAATTTACAGGCAAAATTACTGTGGATGCATCTTTAGCCTTCCGAAGGTTTTGATATAAGATGGGAATCTGGAACGACATAGGAGAGAAGTTGATCGATCTCTTCAATGGGGACGTTGTATGCACGGACAGAGAAGGCTTACCAAAATTTTCGACCATCGAAATTTCGAAAGATCTTTCGGAGGCCATTTCGATCGCGCTGAAGACCGGTATAAGAACGAGTCTTTTTTATAACCAGCGTCGCACCCTTGTTATACCGGTAAATTTCATAAATTTGAAGGGGGCCATAGCGCTTATAGGCTATGAGTTCTCCGAGGAAAGTCTTGAGGTATTTGTCCAGCGCATCCTCGAAGAGATTTCAAAGAATTCCGATGAAGACTTTGGAGAGAATCTTCCCCAGGAAATAGTTAATGGTTTCAAAGATGTCATAAGACCTGTTTTGTGCGCCGTAAGTTCAAATCTGCCATCGATTCAGTTAAGGGCCGAGATGGCAAGAAGGGGAGGAAAGTTTTTAAAGCGCCTCGAATCTGGAGAGGAATTCTTCATCTTCGATGACAAAAAGATAAATGATCTTCCTCCAGGATGCAGAGCCGGGATATCATTTGATCCATCTCCAGATGTCGCGTACAAACAAGCCCTGATGGCGCTTTACTATGGATCGGATTCTTCCGGAATCTCAGTTTATTCTGATATATCAGCCTCCTTTTTGATCTCCGAAATGCTCAAGAAGAGAAAGAATATACTTGAAAAATTGGCAAAGTATCCCGAACTTACAGAAACGTTGAAGATCTTTTTTGAAAATGACGCAAGTCCCGTAAAAACGGCAAAGGTTATGAAGATACACAGAAACACGATCCTTAACAGGCTTAACAGGGTAAGAGATATAACCTACCTCGATCCCAAAAATTTCAAAGATGGTGTTATACTTTATTTGATTCTTGCCGATTCGGAGGGAAAATACCTTGAACAATGACAAAATCTCTTTGACATTGCCTTCGAAGTTATGGTCTGCCTCCATTGTCAGACATGTAGCGCGGGATTTTTTGATCTTTAGCGGGAAGGCAGATTATATCATGATAGATGATATGGAGGTTGCAATAGGAGAGGCAATTACCAACGTTGTAAATCATACTTATCAAAGGGACGAAACTCAGATAATATCCGTCTATATGAAGATAGAAGATGGTTTTTTCGAAGTGGGCATAAGGGACTTTGGTCCGAAAAATATGATCGATTTTGAAAATTATTCGCCACCTCCTCCAACGAGCGAAAGTGGAAGAGGTGTTGTTTTGATAAATTCTCTCGTGGACGAGGTTAAGTACAAAGAGACCTGCAGGGGAAATCTTCTTGTTCTCAGGAGGAAGATCGCGTGATTCACATCGTCGGAGGTGGCCTTGCAGGAAGTGAGGCGGCATATCAAATAGCGCAATCCGGCCATGAGGTTACAATACATGAGATGAGACCCGTTGTTATGACCGGTGTCCACCGCACGGACAGAATGGCCGAACTTGTCTGTTCCAATTCCTTAAAATCAGTCGATCTTAAAAATGCCTCAGGCCTTTTGAAAAAAGAACTCAGAGATCTCGGATCATTCGTCTTAGACGTTGCCTACCGCCATGCTATCCCCGGAGGAAAGGCTCTCGTTGTTGACAGGGAATCCTTTTCAGATGAGATAACATCAACTTTGGAGTCCCATCCAAAAATAAAGATTGTAAGAGAAGAGATAACTGAAATACCCGATAAGGACATATGGATAATCGCGACCGGACCCGCGACCTCTGATAAACTTTACAATTGGATCCTCTCGACCTTCGGAGGCGGTGCTTACTTTTTTGATGCCGTTGCGCCGGTAATAGACGCAAATACAATAGATATGTCAAAGGTTTTTTTTGGAAACAGATATGAAGACGGGAAGGATTACATAAACTGTCCGATGAACAAAGAAGAGTATCTTAGATTTCACGATGCGCTCGCGAAGGCCGAGGTCTTGCCGGTCGAAGGCTTTGACAAAAAGTTGCTTTTTTCAAGATGCCAGCCCATCGAAGAGATAGCAAAATCCGGCGTCGATGCGATGAGATATGGTCCTTTAAGGCCGGTGGGACTTGGAAATTTTTACGCTGTTGTCCAGTTAAGGCGCGACAATTACGCCGGCACACTTTTTAACATCGTGGGCTTTCAGACAAGGCTGAAATGGCCCGAGCAGGATAGAGTCTTCAGGATGATCCCTGGCCTTGAAAATGCTAAGATCGTAAGGTATGGCGTTATGCACGCAAATGTTTATATTGAACCGTACCGTCTGACAGACGAATTCTTCAGGGCAAGAGGAAGAAATATCTTTTTTGCCGGACAGATAACGGGCGTTGAAGGGTATGTCGAATCCATAGCGACGGGCCTTTACGTTGGTAGAAATGTTGCAAGGATGATCGAAGGGCGTGAATTGCAGAAATTCCCTGTTAATACCATGATAGGCGCTTTGATAGATTACGTTACGAAGACGCCAAAATTGCAGCCGATGTATGCAAATTTCGGAATATTAAGGAGGAATTCGTGAGAATCAGAAATTTCATCTTGATAGGTACTCTGATCATAATAGCAATTACCGTTGTTGTCATTGCCATAAGCGGATTTTATTTTGTAAATGGAGAACTAAAATATCAAATACTCGCAAAGGCGAATGATCAACTCAACACTTTCAACGTTTCCATGGCAAACACAACGAAAGTAAATGCCGGGTATGTCTTCGACGGCGTACTTTCTATCTACCATGGAGCGGATATAGAAAAGACCCTCTATCAGATGAAAAATTCGTCCGGCGCACAGTGGGCTTTCATAACGATAGGAAGCACGAATTACGTTTATCCTTACGAGAAAGGAGTCCTCTCTCTCGATGCTAAGTCGAGGCCTTGGTACATTCTTGCGAATGCACATCCAAAAAATGTCGTCATCAACGAATTTTACTCTCCCACTCTGAAAGCCTCAGTCGTCACTTTTACAGTCGCAATCGGTGGTAAGGTTGAGTATGTCGGCGGGCTCATATTCACCGAAAAACAATTTTTTAACATGCTCTCTTCGAGAATTGGAAATCCTTTTTTGATAATGAATCATGGGAAAATAATTTACCCTTCAAACACGAGCGTAAATAACGGAATCGTGAATATTAACGGCATAGATTACAGGATGCAAACCTTTGACTACAACGCCGTTATGTCTATTTACGACATGTTTTCCTCCATGCCTTACACTTTGGGAATACTTATCCCAACTTCAAGCATAATTTCGAATATTTTCTTGACTATCTTTTATCTTGTGATAATAACCGTTATGATCGGGATCGGAGAGATCGTTTTTATGTCTTTTTTATCAAGAAGAATAGCCCTATCTGTTGAGATGCTCTCCGATGTATCCTCACGATTTGATCCTCATAAGGGCGAGATAGAGGTTGATGAAAAGACGAGGGAAAGGATATACAGATTCAAGGAAACCAAGGAAGTCTTTGGAAAGATGTACCAATTGTTCCAGGAAATAATTGCCCAGATAGAGGAATTGAGGGCGACAAATGAAGAACTTGAAAGTTCTTACGAAGAAATCGAGCAACTTTCGAATAATCTCTCGAAGGAAAGCCAGGAACTCAAAGAACTCTTTGAAGTGTCAAATTTGGTTTCCCTCTCGACAGACAACAAATCTTCAAAGAGAATCCTCCTCGACAGGCTTATAAAGATTTATGGGTGCGCTGGCATAATTCTTGTTGATCTCAACAAAAGGGAGGGTAACCTCACCGATGCCATAGGAGAAAAGTTCAATCCAGTCGATCTTTCAAAAATAGGAAAGGAATTGTTAAACGGCCGAATTGTTGAGGTAAGCGATCCTCCTTACCAGATCATGGTCGTTCCGATCATGTTCGAATCAAAGTTGTTAGCCGTTCTCGAGATGGCCTTTCTCGATCATGTGCCCGAGGTAGAGAAGGAATCTTTGACGAGATTCATGGTAGGATTTGCGGGATCGCTGAATTCTCAAAGGCTTATTTCTGAAATTCAAAATGCCTATATATATCTCGCGACAAAATTCGCGGAGATTTCCGAAGTTTACGATTACGAGACCGGATCGCACATACACAGAGTTGGGGAATATTCGGCGTTCATAGCCTCAAAATTGATGATGGGAGAGGAATTCATCTCTAACATACGCATCTATTCGATGATACACGACATAGGAAAATTAAAAGTGCCGAGAGAAATTCTTATGAAAAATGGGTCTCTTACAAAGGAAGAGTTCGAAGAGATGAAGAAGCATACCATCTACGGAGAACAACTGTTGGGTGAGGCTCCATTTTTGGAAATGGCAAGGCACATAGCGAGATACCATCACGAAAAATACGACGGAACTGGATACCCTGACGGTTTGAAGGGTGATGAAATACCCTTAGAGGGTAGAATAATGGCAATCGCAGACGTTTACGATGCCCTAAGATCACCGAGACGGTACAAGCGTGCCTTCAGCCATGAGGAGGCTGTAAAGATAATCCTTGAGGGTGACGGGAGAACAAAGCCGGATCATTTTGATCCTAAAATTCTTGAGATATTCAGGAAGTACAATCTTGAATTTAAAAGAATATACGAATCTCTCTTAGACGAGGAGGAAAAAAATGGATGAGATCCCCGATGAAGTGAGATTGAAAGTCGAGAAATTGCGCAAGGAAATAGAGTATCACAATTACAGGTATTACACTCTCAACGATCCCGTCATAACGGATTACGAGTACGATATGCTCGTCAAGGAATTGCAAAATTTGGAGGAGAAATACCCTTCGCTCAAAAGCCAAAATTCTCCCACACAAAGGATTGGATCGAAAATACTGTCCGGCTTTTTGCCAGTAAGGCATCCGTCTTTGATGTACAGCCTTGATAACATATATTCCCTTGAAGAATTGAAGGAATTCGATGAAAGGGTAAAAAAACTTTCAGATCGCGATGAGATAGAATACGTTTGTGAAATGAAGATAGACGGACTTTCAATAAGATTAAAATACGAGAAGGGAGAACTTGTCCTTGCCGCAACGCGCGGGGATGGAGAGGTTGGAGAAGACGTTACCGACAACGCAAGAACTGTAAGGACAATCCCTCTCATCCTTTCCGAACCGTTGGATGTCGAGGTAAGGGGAGAAATATACATGTCCTACACCGAATTCAAAAAATTGAACCTCATAAGGCAGCACCAATCCCTTCCTTTATTTGCAAATCCTCGAAATGCGGCGGCCGGAACCCTAAGGCAATTAGACACGGCCGAGGTTGCCAGAAGGCACCTCGATTCATTCATATACACGCTTGAAAATCCTCGTAAATACGGGGTAAAGACTCAGTGGGAAGCATTAGAGTTCATGAGAAAGATCGGATTCAAAGTTAACGGTGAATCTAAAATCGCTAAGAATGTCGATGAGATAAAAGAATATCTGGATTGGTGCGAGAAGAGGAGGGAAGAGATAGATTATCCAATAGACGGGGCTGTAATAAAGGTTAATTCATTCGAAATTCAGGAAAATCTTGGCTTTACCGCCAAGGCACCTCGATGGGCAATAGCGTACAAATTTCAGGCCGAACAGGTAAGAACGAAGATACTCAATGTAACAATCCAGGTCGGCAGAACTGGCACCCTCACGCCTGTCGCTGAACTCCAGCCCGTCCGCCTTGCAGGCACAACTGTCAAAAGAGCCTCCCTTCACAACTTCGATTACGTAAAGGAAAGAGACATAAGAATCGGAGATACGGTAATAATAGAGAAGGCCGGAGAGATAATTCCTCAGGTTGTAAAACCCATTATAGAAGAAAGAACCGGAAATGAAAGACCGGTTGAGGTACCAAAAGTTTGTCCCATCTGCGGTGGACCTGTTGGAAAATTAGATCCTCAGGACGTTGCTATAAGATGTTTGAATCCTTACTGCCCTGCCAAACTCGAGGCATGGATAGAGAACTTTGCTTCCCGTAAGGCCATGGATATACATGGCCTCGGTGAAAAAATGATAAAAAAATTGATAGAAACAGGACGGGTGAAGGACCCATCGGATATATACACACTTGATAAGGATTTCTTATCCAAACTTGAAAAGATGGGAGAAAAATCGGCCCAAAATCTTATAAATCAGATAGAAAAATCAAAATCGCTCCCATTTTACAGGCTTATAATAGCGCTTGGAATCCCGATGGTCGGAGAAACTACCGCAAGGCTTATAGCCAAAAGGTATCATGACCTCGATGCGCTTCAAAATGCAAAAAAAGAAGATCTCATGAAGATAAGTGGAATTGGAGAAAAAGTCGCAACATCGATAGAGCAATTCTTCTCCTTAGAAAAGACAAAAGAAATGGTTGAAAAACTTAAATCTTACGGCTTTAAAGGATCTCAATCAGAATCTCAATCTTCAGATCAAAAGATACTGTCAAACAAACGTTTTGTAATAACCGGGACACTTTCAAAACCACGCGAGGAAATAAAAAACTGGCTCCTTTCGCTTGGAGCCGAACTTTCCGAAAATGTATCTTCGAAAATAGATTATTTGGTGGTAGGGGAGAATCCGGGATCAAAACTCGACAAGGCGAGAAAACTCGGTATTAAAATCATAAACGAAAAGGAACTTTACGAGATGATCGATCAACTTTCAAAGACGAGTTCGTAAGTTATATTCGCGGCTTTTCTTAACATCGCAGAAACGCTGCAATATTTCGTCTGTGAAAGGTTAACTGCCTTTTCGGCATTTTCTTTTGGCACATTCCCGTAAAAGATGTATTTAAGATGTATGTCCGTGTAGACTTTAGGATGTTCTTTTGCCTTTGTGTAACTTATTTCTATTTTAAAATCCCTCGGCGTTGTCTTCATTTTTTCAAGTATTGAAATGACATCCATAGCAGTGCATCCGGCAAGGGCCGCCAGGAGGACTTCCATAGGCCTCGCGGCCGAATCTTCTCCTCCTACGTCCGTGTAGGCGTCCATGACAACCTCATGGTTTGATTCGGTATGGGCTGTGAATTTCATCTTTCCGTTCCAGTTCAGCGTAAGCATATTTCCTCCTTTATGCGTTTCCGTTAAAAATTATTCCGCTCGGGATATGGGAAGTTTTATCGTAGGTCTTATCCTGAGATTTGAAGAGATTCATTATAAGATCGAATTCTTCGAGCCTGTAAGTTATCATTCTTTGAATTCCCAAATTTATAAGGCTTACCTCATTTATGACATTCGTCATCTTCGCAACGACAATCGCAAGATCGTGTCTTAAAGGCTCGTTAATCACACTTATTATGGCCGAAATTGTCGGCTCTATCTTGAGATCTTTCGTTATCTTGAGAGACAAATTCAATCTTTCGTGTTCGAGATCATCTAAGATATGAAGTTTGTCCCTTTCTTTTTCCAAAATCTTTTTCAACCTTTCCACATCGTTTTTTTCTATAGAGTCTCTTTTCTCTTTGAGTATATCGACAAGTTCTAAGAAATGATTGTATTCTTCCTCAAGTATCTTTATAAGTTCTTCGATCATCAGAACTCACCTATCTCACTCATCATCTTTTTGACTATGTTCTCGACATTCACGCTGTACTGTCCAGACTGGACAAGGGCCTTTATTTGATCGACCTTCTGTGATCTTGCTTTTTCTATATCGCTGACACTTGACGCCATCGAAATGAAGGTTTTGAAATCTATCTTTGAGTTTCCAACAAAAAGGTCTTCATTCGATCTTTCTACTTTCTTGGCCCTTTCTCCTTTTGGATCCTTTCCATTTTCCGGCTGGGGTATTCCGGATATCCCATCTATTCTCATCTTACCACCTCCATACATATTATCGGCAGGATATGGCTAAAAGTCAAGCGCGATATCCTGTCGTGGTGGTCATTTAACGTAAGAGTTAAGATCTAAAAGTCCATGACCGCTGAAGTTGAAAACTATGACCCTTTCTTCACCGCTTTTGGCGAATTCCTTTGCGTACCTTGCGACGCCCGCAATGGCATGGCTTGTCTCGGGTGCCGGGATTATACCTTCTGTTATCGCAAATAATTTCGCGTATTCGAAGGCTTCATCTTGTGGAATGGCAATGGCTTTCATGTAATTTTCTTTGACAAGACGGCTTATTATCGGAGACGCGCCATGGTACCTCAATCCGCCAGCGTAGATTGGAGGTGGAACGAATTCGGAACCGAGCGTGTACATTTTCAGCATGGGTGTAAGATGGGCTGTGTCTCCATAATCGTACTTGTACTCTCCTTTCGTGAAAGACGGACATTCAGTTGGCTCGCACGCCACTATTTCGAGAGATTTTTTCTTCATCTTTAAAGGAATAAACGGCAGCGTAAATCCTCCAAAATTGGATCCTCCACCGAAGCATCCTATCAAAACATCAGGCTCTTCTCCGACAAGTTCGAGTTGTTTTTGAGTTTCTTGACCTATGACAGTTTGATGCAAAAGCACATGATCAAGGACACTCCCTAAAGAATAATGTGTCTTTTCTTTTGAGAGCGCGAATTCTATAGCCTCGCTTATGGCCATCCCGAGAGAGCCCGTTGAATCTGGCTTGATCTCGAGTATTTTCTTCCCGTAATTCGTAAAATCGCTCGGACTTGGATGGATCTTTCCGTTAAAAAGATTTACCATGTATTTCCTCGCAGGCTTTTGTTCAAAACTTATCTTTACCATAAAGACATTAACGTCTAAATTGAAGTATGCTCCGGCAAAGGCAAGGGCGCTTCCCCATTGACCCGCTCCGGTCTCAGTCGATATCTTCGTTGTTCCTTCGACAAGGTTGTAATAAGCCTGGGCAAGGGCCGTGTTGAGTTTATGGCTACCAGTAGGACTTACCGATTCGTTTTTATAATATATGTGAGCCGGGGTTTTTAAAGCCTTTTCAAATCCTACGGCTCTCACGAGTGGGGTAGGCCTGTAAAGAGCGTAAGCCTCTCTTACTCTCTGCGGAATTTCGATGTACCTTTCCTTTGTTGCCTCCTGCATTACGAGAGTTTTGGGAAATAAGACTTCGAGTTTTTGTGGATCGACCGGCTTCATGGTATGCGGATCGAGCGGAGGGTCGAGATTAAAGGGCAAGTCAGCCTTGACATTGTACCAGTATTTTGGCATATCCTCTTCTTTTAAATACACAAATCTTTTCATTTCAATTCCTCCCTTCTAAAATGAAAATCGGGGATCTTTTTTTCAAGATCCCCGATGCTGAAAATTTATGGCGAAAGATACCGATCCCTTCAGCATCAGGGACAGTACCACCACCAGTTTTCGATTTTGAAATTCAAGCCAATCATAAGATCACCTTGAATAAAATATATCATAGAATTTTCAAAAAGTCAATTCGTTGCCTTCTGGCTAAAAATAATTTTGTGATATACTCTTTTTGAATTTTCAAAAAGGAGGAAGCCTTTATGGAAAGGATAATAAGAGCACCCAGAGGAAACAAGATAACGTGCAAATCCTGGCAGACAGAGGCTCCGATGCGCATGATAATGAACAATCTCGATCCGGAGGTTGCCAGAGATCCCGCACATCTTATAGTCTACGGTGGAACGGGAAAGGCCGCGAGAAACTGGGAGTCTTTTGATGCCATAGTGAATACGTTAAAGAGACTCGACGATGATGAAACTTTAATAGTACAATCCGGCAAGCCCGTCGCGGTTTTTAGAACTAATGTATGGGCTCCGAGAGTATTGATCTCGAATGCCATGTTGGTACCAAAATGGGCAGATTGGGATTATTTCAGAGAACTCGAATCGAGAGGGTTGACGATGTTTGGCCAGATGACGGCCGGCAGTTGGATATACATAGGGACCCAGGGAATTCTCCAGGGTACCTATGAGGTTTTTTACGCTGTCGCAGAAAAATACTTCGGAGGAACCCTTTCAGGTAAAATCGCAGTTACTGCAGGTCTCGGAGAGATGGGAGGAGCCCAGCCTTTGGCCGTAACATTTAACGGTGGCGTGATGATAGCCGTTGAAGTCGATAAACGCATGATAGAAAGAAGGCTTGAAAAACATTATCTCGATACATGGACGGATTCTTACGAGAAGGCAGTAAAGATGGCCGAAGAAGCGGCAAAGGAAGGGCGACCGCTTTCAATAGGTCTTCTTGGGAATATCGCAGACATCCTTCCAAGGATGGTAAAAGAGGGTTTCACACCCGACATAGTAACGGATCAAACTTCGGCTCACGATCCACTTAACGGATACATTCCTTCGGGCATGGACGTTGAAAGCGCGGCCGAAATGAAAGAAAGAGACAGAAATGGTTATTTGAACAGGGTCTTCGATTCTATGGTAAAGCATGTTGAGGCCATCGTTGAAATGAAAAAGCGCGGCGCAAGGGTCTTCGAGTATGGAAACAATCTGAGGCGGATGGCATACGATCACGGTGCCAAGGATGCGTTCGAGATCATTGGATATGTGCCCGAATACATAAGGCCTCTTTTTGCCCAGGGCAAGGGGCCGTTCAGATGGGTAGCCCTCTCCGGTGATCCTCAGGACATATACAAAACAGACGAGGTCGTTTTAAAACTCTTTCCATACGATGATCATCTGAAAAGATGGATAAAGATGGCCCACGAAAAGGTCAACTGGCAGGGATTGCCCGCGAGGATATGCTGGCTCGGTCAGGGAGAAAGGGAAGCCTTCGGGCTTGAGATAAACAAAATGGTAAGGGATGGCAAACTTTCTCCGATCGTGATAGGACGCGATCATCACGATACCGGATCCGTTGCCTCTCCATACAGAGAAACTGAAGCCATGAAAGATGGATCGGATGCTATAGCGGACTGGCCAGTTCTTAACGCCCTTTTGAACACGGCCTCCGGAGCGACATGGGTTTCGGTCCACCACGGCGGAGGCGTTGGAATAGGTTATTCGATACACGCAGGTTTTGTCTGCGTTGCCGACGGGACAAAATTAGAAGACGAAAAGATATCGAGGGTCTTAAACAACGATCCAGGAATCGGAGTCGTCCGTCATGCGGACGCGGGATACGAAATAGCAATTGAAACTGCCAAGAAACATAATATAGATATGCCGATGGGAGGTTTTTAATGCACCTTAGCCTTAGAGAATACAACTTCGAGGCAAGTACGAAGTATACCCTGCTTTCTTTGATCTTTTTTGGTCTTCTCGTGCTTTTTGCGCTTTCATTTCCGCCAAAGATTTTGCCACTTTACGAGTTAATGCTTTTTGCATGGACGGTCTTTCTCGTGATTCTAACCTTCGATCCGCTCGCATGGATGCCTTTTGCCGTCACGCACACCCAATTTGCAAATGGAATGGCGATGGCCCTTTCAGTAACGGTTGCAAGGTCCATAATCGAGGAGGGTTTTTTCGTTCCGAATGAAATACTTCTTATCCTTTTAGGATTGTGGTGGGCAAGCGTTCTATTTCATTTTATAACGAGCGAATCGTTTATCTTTTCCTATCTTGGCGGAATAGAAAGGCAAATGGGAATGACCTTCAGATTGACAATACCTGTCATCCTCTTTGCCGGATGGCAGGTTTTTGAGACAGTAGGATCACATGCCTTCTTTGCGATCATAATATCGGCCGGGATTGTTGAGATGGTAATCCTTACTCTTCAATTTTTGGATGAAGAGCACAGGATAAAGTACGATTTTTCTTACCTTAAATCCATTGGATTCAGAAGGTACACGGGGACCATCTCAAATCCAATTCCGGTTGCGAACTTTTTACTTACCATCCTTCCCTTAACCTTTGCCTTTTATCTCGATTCCCCTCTCTTCTTATTCTTTGTTATATCATATTTAGCGATAACATGGGGGCTTTTCCTCTCCCACGGCCGGGGATCTTACATAGCCTCCATTATGGTATCGATTCTCGAGGTTATATACGTTGTCTTAACGTCAAAGCCAATTTACATGGTCATAATCGCTTTAGCCGTCATCATCCTTCCTCCTATTTTTTACCTTTTTACTCCTCAGGGAAAGGAAAACTGGAACAGGGTAAAGATAGTCATTGATTTTGTAAAAAGAAAGATAAGGAGGGCAACTTCACAATCGGCCGGACAGGAACAACCCGAATCCTCGGCAGTTAACAGGGCCTTTATATGGAATGAATCAAGGCGCGCTTTCAGAAGAAGACCTTGGCTTGGTTATGGCATCGAAAACATAGCGAGGGCCATGAGGAGCAAATTTTCAAGGAAGTCATCTGCGTATTTCATGACACAGGTTGTAGACAGATCGCACAACCATTATCTTGATCTCCTGCTGGAAGGCGGCATAACCCATCTTTTGATATACCTCGCGCTTGTTGCCTTTTCAATATATTCCTCGATTGTAACCGGGATGCCATGGATAGGAATAGCGATAGTTGGATACTCTTTAGATCTGATCTTTTCCTTTCCGCTCCAGCCTAACTACCTTATCCTGATGCTTATACTTTCTGTATCGGCCGGCCTTCAATTTTCCGCTTTCCATTATTTATCCTATATATTTTTAGGACTCTTTTTGGTCTATCTTATCAATTTGTACTTTGCCCATGTCAACAACGTCGGAATGAGATATGTTCAGCTTGCCTTTTCTGCCGAGAATTTAGGAGACGCGAAGGTTGCTCTCGACGCAACACTTTCGGCTCTTAAGGTCTCTCCTTACGAACAAAGGTTTTTTACCGTCGCGTCCAACGTACTTGAAGGAATATCCTCGATTGGAAAATTGCAATTCGAGGATTTGCACACCTTTCGTGTATGGTTTGAGGCTTCAAAGAAATTTATCTTAAAACATTCGGAAGCTCCGGATGTGCCATTCGGGACAATGTCGATGGTTTATGCCGTGGTCTTTAGCACGACGAAGGATGCGAATTACGCGAATGAATCGTGGAATCTTGCAAAGATGGCCCTAAAGGTCAATCCTTTTTCTCTGAGCGCGAAAAGGGCCATTGTGACACTTCTTAACACTTTGGGGACGCTTTACAATGAGCGGAAGATGTACGATGTAGCGAAGAAAGATTTTAAGCAGTCGACAGCCATTTTGAGAAGGATAATAGATGACTTTCTAAACTCTCCTTACGCGAATTACGAACTCGAGAACAATTACTGGCAGGCTTATTTTGATATGGCAAAGAAGTCTGAAGATCAGGAAGGATTGAAAAAGTATTTCGAAATATACAAAGAAAGGTTCAGCGGAATATTATTCACGTACGACATCTTTACAAAAATTTCAAAGGTATTTTCAACCCCGGTCGGATGGACCATTATAAACAGAGATGGCACGAAAATCCTCTATCCTGTTAACACCGTAATGGGGCCTCTCGTCAAACGCGTGTGGAAGTTCTCTCACAAAATGACGGACGGAAGGATTGAAGAGTTGTATCTGACCGTTGGGAAGGACGCAAAGGTAACGGAGATGTCTTTAAAACCATTCATCGACGAATTCATGAAGTATTTAGACAAATACGGTAGATTCGCAGATTACTGGAAAGATGAAGGCTTTATCGAGAATTGAGGTAGAATATGTGCGGCATATTTGGAATCGTTGGGAAAACAGATGCGAATGAACTTTTGGAGATATCGAAAATTTTAAAGCACAGAGGACCAGATGATGAAGGATTCTGCTCCATTCCGGATGTAAAACATTTTTCCGGTCCCGATACCGTCGGTAGCCTTGATTTTCCTCTCATTTCGGGAAATTTCAACGGGGCTTTTGGCTACAGAAGATTGAGTATATTAGATCTTTCTCCGAAAGGCCACCAGCCGATGGAAAGAGATGGATACGTAATCGTCTTTAACGGGGAGATATACAATTTTCTCTCGATAAGAAAAGAACTCGAGGAATTAGGGTACACCTTTAAGTCATCAGGAGACACTGAGGTACTTTTGACCTCATACATCCATTGGGGAGAAAGATGCGTAGAACATTTCAACGGCATGTGGGCCTTTGCGATATGGGACCCAAAAAGAAAGATCATCTTCGCTTCGAGAGACAGATTTGGAATAAAGCCCTTTATTTACTTTCACGACGGAAAGTATTTCGCCTTTGCCTCCGAAGAAAAAGCACTTTTGAAGTTTTCTAAAGTTCCCAAAAAGGTCAACATGAATGACGCAAGAAGATACCTCGTCTGGGGAATGCAGAATTTCTTCGAAGAATGCATGTTCGAAGGAATGAAAAGGTTACTTCCCTCCCACAACCTCGTCTTTGATGTTGAAAGTGGCCGAATAAAAATTTACAAGTACTGGGACGTAAATCCAAATATTCAAAAAGCGGTGTACGACGAGAAACAGGCGCGAGTTTATTTTGAAAGATTTCGCGAGATCTTCACCGATGCCGTAAAATTAAGGCTTATAAGCGATGTTAAGGTTGGCACTGCCTTAAGTGGTGGGATAGACTCGTCTTCCGTCGTATACACGATAAATGAATTGATGAAAGATCAGAAAATCCCTTCCATAGGAGATGTCCAGTACACGTTTTCGGCAGTGTACGGGAATTACAAGGCGGACGAATCAAAATGGATAGATATCGTTGCGTCAGAGACTCACGTCAGATCTTTTAAAGTGATGCCTGATCAGGAGGATCTTTCTAAATCGCTTGAAGGAATCGCGTACGTTCACGATGAGCCATTCGATTCAACCTCCACATATGCCCAGTACCGTGTCATGAAATTGGTTAAAGAAAGCGGTGTTACGGTAACTCTTGACGGTCAGGGAGGAGATGAGATAGCGGGAGGATATCCTCTTTACATGCCCATAATGGTAGCCGAAAATTTTCCAAATAGGACCTTCTTTTCAGAGATAAAGAACTTGAAAAAGGCAAACGCTTCCTTTTCACTCTTTTTGAGGACGATTGGCACAAAATACATGAATTCTCTTGCCCAAAAAAGATACTTTGAAGAAATTTCATCTCAGATATTCAAGCACAAAATAAAGTTTATCCCATATGGAGGAAGAGCAAAGTCTGAATTTTCTCACATGAATCTTCGCGCATGGGCCGATATGAGAGAAGAACTCGTAGATCTTCTTAAGACGGCCGACAGAAATTCAATGGCTTTTTCAATAGAATCGCGATTTCCATATCTCGATTACAGGCTTGTTGAATTTGCCATGTCCGTACCTTCCGCTTACAAAATCCACGATGGGTGGACCAAGTACCTCTCAAGAAGAAGCTTTGAAGGGCTCATAAATGAAAAGATTCTTTGGAGAACGGATAAACTCGGCTTTCCAACACCTCAAAAAGAATGGTTTGAAATGGGATTTGAAAAATTCGCAAAAAATTACATAATTCAATCCAGGCTTATAAAAGAAATGAACGTAAAGGTTGAGAAAGTACCGCATAAAATCCTATGGCGCATCGTCAATCTTGCGGCGTGGGAAAAGGCCTTTCAATTTTAAAAAAGCCCCCGAAGGGGCTTTTTCAATAAATCGATATCGCGTATATCTCGTGCATATCTTTGTACTGGTAAGATATGCCTACAACAGTTACATTGCTACCGTTTTGCGGAAGAGTCCCTTTTGAGAAATAGACCGTCGCAGGCCCGGATCCGTCATTTATCTGGAAGATATTCCCTTTTGCATTTGAAACTGTTCCACTTACCTGAACGAGAACTTCTGAATATTTTGAGTAATCTCCGGTCTTTATAACCACAGGAGCGGGAGGAGTTGTGCTACCGATGATTTTAAGGGAGGTTATATCTACCTCCAAAGAATTATCGTAGGATGTAAAGTTACCGGTGAACTGGACTATGTCCCCCGGTTTTATGTTCCCATGCTGACCGTATATTCTTATTCCGTATCCATTCGAGAAAACATAAGCGTTAGATGCGCTTACAACTGCAGAGACTATGCCCGTTGAAGTTATTGTCTGGTTGAAGTAAGATTGAACATTTGAAAGCAGATCCTTCAAAGAAGGTGAATAATTCAAATTCACGCTCTCAAGGATCGGTGTGTAATTTGAAGCCGAATAAAAGCCCGTTGCGGCGAGAACGTAATTGGCGTTATCCTTTACGATTATTCCCTGCGCATAGACTTCCGTTCCATCGTTTACCGGTGGTTTCATTCCCAAAGTAGAAAATCTTATCATCTTACCTTCTTTGTCCACAATGTAGATGCCATCTCCTGATACTTTCACAGTTCCCTTTATCATTACTGTAAGGCCGTCGTAATTCGCTATCTTGTCAAAAGAAGGTTCGAATGGAAGAGGAAGAAGATTTTTGGAAATAACCTCTGGAACACTTACTGCCGAGATTTCGAGTTGCCCTCTGTATGTGTCTACGGCGCCAACGACGCGGACGGTGTCTCCGGGTTTGAGGACAAGTTCTGGATTTGCGACACTCCCAAGCCAGAGTTCTAGACCGGCTATCTTTCCATTGTACGTTGAAGAGATAAAGACTGTCGGCCCAAAAACGGCTTCCACAGTTCCAACGGTCTTTACGAGTTTGTTCATGTAGATGTAAGAATTGCCAACGATCTGGCTAAGCAGTGCAATCTCCGATGATGGCAGACGGGCAGCCATTACAGATACACCCTTCCATAGTTCGTTGAACTGATTTGTGGCCTGAGAGATAAGGGATTTATTTGAAAGTATTATTCCAACTTCTCTGTTTTGCATCATCGATGTGTAAGAAACATTTTCAGATCCTATAAAAAGATAACTGTCATCCGATATAATCATCTTTGCGTGCACATAAGGAGATTTAAGAATTCCAACTTTGACACCGGCAACGGCAAGTTGCGCAAGTCTGTAATTGCTCGACATAGATTTTGCACTTGATTCAGGTTCTATGAGTTTTACGTCCACACCTCTTTGCGCGGCATTTTCAAGTGCAGTGAAGACTTTGCCTTCAGGTACTTCTTCTTCTGCTATCAGAAGCGAACTTTTTGCGCTATTTATAAGCCAGACAAGATCGCTTTCGCTGTTGGGACTTAAGACAAGGTATTCTCTCGGTGCCGATCCTGCTGGGACGTTATTCCAGTCAGCATTGAAAACCATAAGAAGAGCCTTTACTATCTGTGGATCGTGAGTTTCAACGTTTGCCTCAAAATTCTGGGCTATTCCGCTGTATGTGAGATTTGAAGTACCGAAGATAGCGTAAGAGTCATCGATTATCATAACTTTCGCGTGATCGAAGGTGAATCTTGAAGGAGCCCATCGTACATGTGCCCCCATCTTCGTAAGGGTGTTGTACGCGTAATCAGCCTGAGCCTGCATGTTGTAGGGATGCTGATCGAGAATGATCTGAACGTTGACGCCTCGGTTTACGGCGCTTTCCAAAGCGTTAAAAATGTCATTTGCCGTTATAACGTACATTTCTATCTTTATAGATGTCTTGGCGCTTTTTATGGCATTTAAGAATGGTGTCTCTCCGGTCACCGGCTCGAAAAAGATGCCTGTTGTGGTTGAAGTCGTGCTTATCACAGGTTGTGCAAGGGCGGTAAAGGTCATAAACAACGAGATAATGATTAAAAAGACGTAAAACCTCTTCATACTTCCACCTCCGTTTTAGTTGACGATGGTTGTTATTCCATCGGTATTTTTAAGGTATATTATTTTCTCTGTCATCTGTCTAAAAGCATCGTCATGCGTTACGACTATAAATTGATCCATTTCTCCGATGAGATCCGGCAAGGTTTCGGAGAGTGCATTTTTTCTTCCTGAATCGAGATTTACCGTTGGCTCATCGAAGATGGCAAAGCCGGATCTCGAAAAGAAGGCACTCATGGCCATTCTCATCGCCAAAGCGAGGGCAACCTGTTCTCCGCCCGAAAGCATTCCAAAGGTTCTGTCAGAGGTAAATCTCCCATTTTTGGATATAAGATGCAGATCGTAATTTTCGTCCCAGAGGATCGTGTCAGACCTTTTTGTAAGAAGATTGTAATTTATCATCGCTCTAATAGATATATTTTCTCTGTAAATAGTCGATACCTGAGATCCCATCTGATCAAGAAGGGATCTTAGATTGTTTGCCATTTCCATCTTTATCTTTATTTTTTTGATAGATGCCCTTGTGTCTTCCAATTTCAAGCGTTTTTTCTCAACCTCGAGAGATTCATCTAATTTGTGTTTTAGATCTGATGTGAACCCCCCAAGTTCCATATTTGCCGAATTCGTCTTTGATGAGATAATTTCAATTTCCTTTTGGGCCCTGCTCAATTCTTCGCCATTGTAAATGCTTTCAATCTCCAGCAAATTGGAATTGATTTGATCGATATTCTTTTCGATAGATTCGATCTTCGATTTTCTATCCTCTATTTTTGAAATGATCTCGCTGATGAGTTCGGCCTGTTTTTGGTTTTCGACATACAGGTCATGTCCCTTTTTAACATTTTTCAACATTTCTCTATGAGAATCGTACTCTTTTGTAAGATTTTCTATCTCGGATTTTATCTTTTCTTCGTCCGGAAGGGTTTTTAAAAGTCTATCTAATTCCGATCTTAATTCTGAGAGATTTCGATTTCCTTGTTCGATAATTTTTTTCAGGTTTTTGGATAAATTTTCAAGATCGGAAAGCGATTTTTTAATCTTTTCTTGATTTTTCTCTTCCGACTCTACAAGAGATCTTTTTGATGCGATTTCTTCATAGATTTTCCTGAGTTTTGCCTCTATGCCTTCGAGGTAGGCCTTTATGGAATTCATGATCTCCTCGCGGTGCTTTTCGATCTGGCCTATTTGTTCTTCTATACCAGCTTTTTCCGTCTGTAGCTTTAAAAGTTCGGATTCTGACTTTTCAATCTGCGGATCGAAAAATCTGTCAGGATCTCCATTTATGTTGAGACATCTCTCTTTAAGATAGGGACATATTCCATTCTTGAGAGTCTCTTTTGCGCTTTGCAAATCCTTTATCTTTGAATTCGTTATGGCTATTCTCTCTTTTAATTCACCCAAGCGATCTTCTAATTCTTTAACGTTTACCGATGGCAGGATGAATCCGGAAAGTTCAGCGTAATTTCGTGTGTTCATTGCCTCTTTGAATTTTTGCCTTTCCATTTCAAGATCTCTTAGCGTTTTTTCTTTCTCTTCTAATTGAACTTTTAATTCATTTACTTTATCTTCAGATAACTTCAACTGATCGAGATAGATCTGGCGATTTCGATCATTTTCTGCCAATCTTTCTTTGTCCAAGGCGATCGAGGCGGAAAATTTTTCGATCTCTAACCTTTTGTCGGAGATTTTTTTATTCATCTTCTGAATATCATCGAGGGTATTTCTCATGCGTGAAATTCTTTCATTTTCTTCCTGTACCTTCAGGTATATCTCCTCGTAAAGTAGGTAATCCTTTCTGTAGGTGTCGAGAATCTGACCGGCGTTTTCAGACTCTGATTTTGACTTACTCAAATTCACAAGTTCATTCTTCAATCCCTCGAGATGACTTTCCAGGATCTTTTTATCTGATATCATAGAGTTTATTTTCTCTCTAAGATTGATCTGGTCCGATATAAAAATTTGAAGTTTCTCACTTTTGTCTATCAATACAGATATTTCTTCTTCCTTAGATTTTATTTTTTCTTCAAGTGCTCTTATCTCTTCAGGCAAAGATGCCTTTTGATTTATCTCGAATTCTAAATTGTTGGCTGTATTATTGAGATTATTCAAATTAAGACTAAGTGTATCGAAGTACTTTTTTACATGGGTTGAAGAGATCTTTTTGTATATCTCGGTGTCAAAGAGCGCGTTAAAGAAGTTTTTTCTCTCACTTTCTCTGCCGGAGAATATATCTGTGATCTGATTTTGGTAAGACGTTATGACATTTTTGTATATTTTCTCAGGATCCGTCTCTATCCTGAAGAGTTGTTTCATCTTCTCGATAACCTTTGTGTTTCCATCAATCGTTAATCCGGTATCATCTGAAAGTCTAACCCTTGACTGGGATGAAGAGATCTCCTTTTTAATGATAAAATGCATTCCATCCGATACGAAATCAACCTCAATGAATGCGGTACTTTTAGGATCTTCATTTGTTATGAACTGGGAAAGTTTTTTCTCATTGGTTATTCCAAAAAAAGCAAGACCTATGGCTTCTAAAATACTTGATTTCCCTGATCCATTCGGACCTATTATCAGATTGAGACCTTCGGAAAAAGAGATGAACGAATCGATATGACTTTTGAAATTTTGAAGTTTTACCGATCTTATTATCATGTCATTCCACCAAATTTTCAAAAAGTTTATCTAATATTTCAAGTGCATCCAGTTCATTTGCGCTTTTGAGCATATCTATTGTTTGTGACACATCCTTAGAGTGAGAGCCAAAGTTTTTGTCCTTCGAGATTATGGAATTTTCTATTTCTTCAATACTCATCGGACTTTCATTGTCTATTTCGCGCTCTTTATCTATCTGTTTTAAATTTACAGTGCAATTGAGGGCACCTCTTTTCTCCATCCAAGATTCGTACTCTGAAAGATTAAGATTCAGCGGAGTTCCAAATGGTATCTCGACATTTATAAGGTACATGGCGCCTTTTTCTATGGAGGATTCGGAAAGGAGATGCAAAAATTGTTCTTCAAAATTTGAATCTTCATTTACCTTCAAATGCTTTTCTATTTTTTTCCTCCTGCGAGATTCGAAAAATTTCACGTCTTCTTTTTCGGTATCGTAAAGAAAAAAGCCTTTTTGTTCCGATTCTCTTATGTCCCAGTATTCAGGAGCGCCGGGAATAAAGACAAAAGATTTTCCTATTTTTTGTATAGATTTTGAATGAAGATGGCCTCCGGCTATGTATGAAAACTTACCATCGATACATTTGAAATCATTCGCGCTTACAAAGCCCGGCATCTTCAGATCACCTATGCCTGTATGGATCAACATGATATTTCTATAATTACCGTCTATGCCGGAAAGCGCTTTTATGTATTCTGGAAAGTTTATCCCTTGGTATCCTACACCGTAAAATCTCGTGTCCTTGATCTCGAGATAGCCCCCCTTTTTTCCGTTCCATGGATCAAAAAAGACCTCTCCATTTTTAACGGAAGGCCTCAAAAGGACGATATAAGATTTATTTTTTAAATATTCGAGCCACGAGACATTTTCGAAATCGAAAATCCTGTCGTGATTTCCCTCTATTGCGATGACCTTTATGCCAGCGTCTTTAAGACTTTTAAAGATCTCTTCAGCCCTTTCGAGCGTGTCCGGAGAAAGATCTTTTTTATCGAAAATGTCTCCAGAGATCATAAAGACGTCTATATTCTGCGATATCGCGAAATCTGCTATGTATTTAAAGGCTCTAAAGAAGTCTTCGTACCTTTCCCTGAAATAGTCAGAGTAAATTGATCCAGAAACCTTTCTGCCGAGGTGAAGATCGGAACAGTGCAAAATTCTCAAAATCTCGCCCCCTATTAGCCGAATATTATACAACAAAATTTTTAAAAATGCACAGAAATAAAAAAAGCCCGATTTAATCGGGCTTTTCGATTTTTGGCGTCAGTCAAAATTAAGCAAGTCTAACGTTCGATGCCTGTTTCCCCTTGGATCCTTCTGTGATGTCAAAGACAACACTCTGGTTTTCCTTGAGGTTCTTGTAACCGTCCATCTGAATTGCCGAGTAATGAACGAAAATATCATTCCCGTCTTCCATCGTTATGAAACCGTAGCCTTTCTTGGCATCGAACCACTTAACAGTACCTTTCATTTTGTTACCTCCTTAAAAATTATGGTTCATTCGAACCACACAAATTTTATTTTACCACTTAATTAAATTAAAATCAATACCAATTTTAGAACAAATTCATTCAATTGTATGTCTAATTGATGTAATTTACCTCCATCCCCTTTCTTTGTTTTACTAATTTTCTCCCTTACAAAGGATCCTCTTAAGGATCCTTTGTTGATTTAGACTAAATATGATTTGATATAATTATTTTAATTTTGCGTGGTGAGAAGATGAATTATAAAAATTCGAAATTGTTGATCGTACTTTTGTTTGGAATTGCCATGGGATTTCTTGAATCTGTAGTTGTGGTCTATTTAAGGCAGATCTATTATTCCCGTGGTTTTAGAACACATCTTGTCATTCCCTCGAATGTGATTCATATAGAGATGTTCAGAGAGATCATGACGATAATAATGATCTGGGCAGTCTCCTCACTTGCTGGAGAGAATAGATCCAGAAAGATTTATTATTTTATCTATCTTTTTGGAATATGGGATATATTTTATTACATTGGCCTTAAATTAATTCTGAACTGGCCTCCTTCTATTTTAACGTGGGACATACTTTTTTTAGTGCCGACAGAATGGCTTGGCCCGGTACTGGCACCCGTTATAGTCTCCTTAACCTTTATTGCTTACGGCCTTATAATGATCTTTAAAAAAGAGAATCTCGATCCTGTCCAGTTATTAACAGGTCTGGGCGGCGGAATCCTGATCTTTACGTCTTTTGTAACTGCCGATGCGAACAAATTGAATTATAACTGGTATATTTTTTCTGTCGGCGAGGGATTGATTTTGATCTCGATGATAGCAAAATTCGTTAAAAAAATTAGCAATTCTAAGAAAAAAGATAAGAATTGCGACTAATTAGCAACAATAACCAAAAAACGCAAATAAATGGCCAAAATATTTTTTATTCGGCTTTTTTTATTTTTTGTAATTGTGGTATATTAAAAATGTAAATGTTTTCATTATCGTATTTTAAGGGGAAATTATGGTAAGTATTAAGGATGTTGCAAAGACAGCAGGGGTTTCGATAGCAACCGTTTCAAGAGTTTTTAACTCTCCTCAGCTTGTCAGTCCCCGGACAAGGGCAAAGGTTTATTTAGTTGCCCAAAAATTGAATTACATTCCAAATTATTCTGCAAAAACTTTAAGGAAGTCAATAGTCGGATCCATAATAGTCCTTATTCCAGATGTCTCAAACCTCTTTTTCATAGACGTGGTGCACGGAGTCCAGGATTACGCTGAATCGAGAAATTACAACGTCCTTATGGGTAGATTTAACATTTCCATCTTCAACGTCGAAAAGTATTTCCATCTTGTCAAATCTAAAGCGGCAGATGGAATAGTACTCGCAACAGGTCACGACAGAGTTTATCCGAGGATATCGGACGCACAGGATGTAAATATCGTAACAATAGAAGAGCCATATATGAATAATCCGTATGTTTACATAGATAACTTTAAGGCGGTAAAACAGGTTATAGATTATCTTCTGTCAAAGGGGTACAAAAGATTTGGATTTATAGGATTCAAAAGTGAAAGATCGCGATTCAATGCCTTTAAAAGGATCATAGAAGAAAACGGGATAGAGTACGATGAAAGCCTTGTAAGACTTGGAGAAGAAACTGCCGAAGACATGCCAGAGAGCGCGAGAATATACGTAAAAAATATTGTTGAGATGAAAAAGATTCCTGATGCGGTAGTCTGTGCATCAGATGTTTTGGCTGCAGGAGCGATAAAATGGCTTATAAAATCTGGACTGAGGGTGCCGAAAGATGTCGCGGTAACAGGATTCGACGGAGTTGATATAGCCAATCTTGTAACCCCGAGCATAACGACGGTAGACCAGCCGCGCCACAGAATGGGGATGGAGGCCGCCAGAATTTTGATAAACAAAATAGAGGGAAAGGATTTCGAGGAAAGGGTAATTTTGCCTACAAGACTGATAATCGGGGAATCAGCGTAAGTTCAAAAATAGATAAAAATAGAAAAACAGATAAAAATAAATATACGCCATATGGCGAATTTAGAGGATAAAGGAGGGATTTTTGTGAAACGTAGTATTTTTTTAGCAATCACGCTGATGATTGCCCTTGTGATTTCTTCCTTTGCAACCGTTACCATAGTCATGACGGCAGGAGCGGTAGGGGCGGAACTTCAGGTCCTTCAGACACAGATCAAAGAGTTCATGCAACAAAATCCTGATATCAAGGTCGTCTTGATGCCGATGCCAAACTCAACAACGGATAGGTACAACTTAGACGTAACTTATCTGAGTGCTCAGATGCCGGTACCTGATGTTCTCTTCCTTGATACGATAGATCCACCTGCTTTTGCTGATTTCCTTGTAAATCTTAAACCTTATTTCACCGATCAGGAACTTTCACAATTCTTCCAGGGAGCCATAGACAACGATACCTACAACGGAAGGCTTGTCGCGATACCATGGTTTGTCGATGCCGGCATACTCTACTACAGAGCCGACCTGCTTCAGAAATACGGATTCCAGCCGCCAAAAACATGGGATCAACTCATTGAGGAGGCCCAGTACATATCTCAAAGAGAACATATCCAGGGCTTTGTCTGGCAGGGTGCCGCCTATGAAGGTTTAACATGCGATTTCATGGAGTTCGTCCACTCTTACGGTGGCAATATTCTTGATGAAAATGGTAAGGTTGTATCCGACAGTCCGCAGGTGAAAACTGCGCTTCAGACGATGTACGATATGATCTACAAGTACAAGATATCTCCAGTTGGAGTTACAACCTATCAGGAAGAGGATGCGCGCCATATCTTCCAGAATGGCGATGCCGTCTTCATGAGAAACTGGCCGTATTGCTGGCCATTGCTCCAGGCCACCGATTCTGCAGTAAGAGGTAAGGTCGGAGTTGAAGTCCTTCCAGAAGGTACGGGATTCCCAGGAGTTCACCATTCTGCCACTCTCGGTGGATGGGAACTCGCCATAAACAAATATAGCGAGCATATTCCCGAGGCCGTGAAATTGATAAAGTTCCTTACATCTCCTCAGCAGGAAGCCTATAAGGCTATAAATGCAGGTCAGGCTCCTTCTGTACTCTCCGTTTACAACGATCCTGCAGTTATAAAAGCAGTGCCATTGTTCAAATCTCTGTACAATGTCTTTATGAATGCAGAGCCGAGGCCGAAATCTCCAATATACGCTCAAATTTCCCAGATCATCTACGATAACGTTAACGCGGCACTGACAAAACAGGAGACAGTCGATCAGGCCATATCCCGTATGACATCCCAATTGAAACAATTACTCGGTCAATAAAAGTTTACCGTGCGGGTTTTCCCGCACGGTTTTTACGAAAGGAGAGTTCAATGCTGAAAACAAAGAATGATCCTCTTCACAAAAGCGATCCGGCTTACGCTTTAATTTTTATAATACCTTCCATTGTCGTCATAGCCTTTGTGGCCTTCTGGCCACTGGCGCAGACCTTTTACAACAGTTTATACAAGTCTGCCTTGATGTTTCCTCAGAACAAAGTTTTCGTAGGACTTTCCAATTACGGCGCATTGTGGCAGGATCCAAGGTTTGTAAATGATTTATGGAACACGATAAGATTCACCGCGTGGTCTGTCGGGATAGAAACGGTTCTTGGTATACTTGTAGCATTGATGCTCAACAAAAAATTCAAATTAAGAGGCCTTGTCAGGGCAGCCGTACTTGTTCCATGGGCAATTCCAACAGTTGTGTCTTCGGAGATGTGGAGATGGATGTATAACGATAATTATGGGGTTATAAATTCCATACTTATGTCTCTACACATAGTCAAACAACCTGTAGTCTTTTTAGCCTTTCCATCAACGGCTATGCCGGCTATAATAAGCGTTGACGTATGGAAGACCACTCCATTTATGGTTTTACTCATTCTTGCGGGTTTGCAGTTAATACCAGAAGAACTTTACGAAGCGGCTAGAATAGACGGAGCAAATGCATGGCAAAGGTTCTGGTCTGTCACATTTCCAATGATAAGGCCAACTATAGGGATTGCTTTGATCTTTAGAAGTCTCGACGCGATGCGTGTTTTCGATATTGTTTTCATAATGACAAAGGGCGCGGCAAATACAGAAACATTGTCCGTTTACAACCAGTGGACGCTCTTTACAAGAGGTTTTATCCAGCCTTACTTCGGTTATGGAAGTGCCATGTCGGTCATGATATTTTTGATCATAGGCGTCCTTGCGATCTTCTACGTTAAAATGATGAAAATACGTCTCGATTGAAGGTGTCGATCATGAAGCATAAGAATTTTAGAAAGGTGATTTTTTACATAGGTGTTATAATCGTGCTCGTGTATTTTCTCTTTCCTTTTTACTGGGCCATTGTTTCTTCGATAAGGCCACCAGAAGAACTTTTTTCCTCTCATCCATCTTTGATACCCTTTCATTTCGATTTCGAAAGTTATGTTCAGGTCTTTACCGAAAGGCCATTTGCTTTGAATATATTGAACAGCACAATTGTTGCAGGTTCTGCAACTTTGCTCTGTCTTGTGGTAGGATCGATAGCGGCGTACGCAATAGCAAGGTTGAAATTTGCCGGAAAAGTTGGAGTCATGATCTTGATACTCATGGTAAGTATGTTCCCGCAGGTATCTATTCTTGGAGCACTCTTTCAGATTTTGAGATCATTTAAACTCATAAATACCTATCCGGGTCTTATAATACCTTACATAGCCCTTACCTTGCCTTTGACGGTTTGGACATTACAGAATTTCTTTAGAGATATGCCACACGAACTTGAAGAGGCCGCATATATGGATGGTAGCGGGAAATTTGGCACCTTCTGGAGAGTTATCCTTCCACTCGCCGTACCTGGGCTTGTAGCGACTGGACTTTTGACCTTCATATTTTCATGGAATGAATTTCTCTTTGCTCTGACTTTTGAACAGATTCCCAGTATGTACACTGTTCCCGTTGCGATATCGATGTTCACGGGTTATTATGTCGTTCCGTGGGGACAGATAATGGCGGCATCGGTAATAGTTACAGCGCCTCTTGTTATTCTTGTTCTGATCTTCCAAAATAGAATAATAGCGGGGATGACGGCCGGGGCAGTAAAGGGTTAACAGATCGCTGTAAGGCGATCTGATTTTTATGAACTTTTCTCTAACTTTATTCTGTAAACATAGTAAAATGCCGCTAATCTTGCCAAAAATGTTATAAAAAAGATTATCCTGTAATCGTTGAATGTCAACCCCAAGAATTTGAAATTCATCTCTGCAAAGATTATTACGAAAAGACCGGAGATTATATTTCCCACAAAAGAGGAGAGATTTACCAAACTTGAATAAACCGAGAGTGCCTCTGTTTTTCCGAATGTGGGTGCAACGTTTAACAATGTGTTAAATGACATCAAACCGAGGCCAGCATTTGCAATTATTCCTATGATGATCTGAAACGGCAACATGTAAAGCAATGAAGGAATTGCTAAAGACCATCCTAACATCAAAAAGGCCCTTAAAAAGGCGACTATTTTTAACATTTTGAAAGATCCGTATTTGTCTCCAAGACGACCCCACACAGGTTGGGCAAAAGCCGCGGCGAGACTTGATACTATCGTGATTAATCCAAGTATTGCGTAACTGTAGTGAAAATCGTCTATCATCATGACGGTCGGATATGGCCCGGCAATCGTTCCTGTAAATGTCAAAAGAATGTAGGCTACAAGGAATTTCCTGTAATCTCCTTTCATTTTAAGCACTTCAATCAAGACATGAGGATTAAGCATATTGCCGGACGGAGAAGGATCCTCATCCTGGATTTTTAGAGCGTACACATCGAATGCTCCAAAGATGGAACCTATGGCAAACATTGTGAAAAATGCCCAAAATCCTCCTCCAAGGGCGTCAAGAATGTAACCTGCTATTAAAGTGGCAGGCACAGAGATGAGGCCTGTTATGAGGTTTCTAAGTCCAAAGTACCTTCCGCGAACTCGCTGGTCTACGAGTTCGGTCATCCACGACTGCCATGCCGGGCCTGCCGAAGATGTGACTATCTGAAAGAAGAAAAATATGAATAGGGCAATCCATACCCTTACACCGCTATTTATAAGAGCGGCAAGAATGAGTGTAAGGAATACAGGCCTTGCAAGTAAGGCCATGAGTAATATGAATTTCTTTTTGCTTTTGAAAGTTCTTGCTATTATTAAGGAGAAAGGTTGTAAAACACTTGCAAGAGGAATAAGGGCTCCGTATATTGACATTATAAAAGGCGTTGCACCGAGCCAGAGAAAAAATCCCACAAGGTAAGAATTTCCACCAAAACCTCCGGTAAATGATCCCCAGACTGTGGCTAAACTGCCTTCAATTATTGAAATCTTTCTCGCATGTGCCTTTTGATCTTCAGTAAGCATCTAAAAAGAAGTCCTCCTTGTTTTTTTATTATATCCCAAATCGTTCTGATTCTAAAATCGCATCAGTTAGAACTATCTACTATTTCTTCATATAAAATCAATTTTGTATTTCTTAATGTTAACTTTGTAATATTAAGTATAAATACTTGACATGAATTTCGATTTGATTTATAATTTATAACGCTTCTTCACATATCATTTAAAAAAAATCGGAAGGGGGTTTTAAGGTGAGGAAGATTTTGTTGGTAATTTTGATGGGGATAGTGGTAGCGGGGCTAATTTTTGCCGGTGGAACGGCTAATTACGCCATGCTGTCGGATGTAACAAGTCTCAATATCTGGTCAATGTTAGGACCAAACGCAACTGCTTGGAACTTTTATCCAACAATGGGTAAATACGGAGGTTTATACGGCATGTCGGATCTAACCTATCAAGTCGTGCCAGGATTGGCCGATGGCTTCTGGTCACCGCTTGAGAAAGTAACCGAGGATGGTACAACTATGTACGTTACAACCGTGAAACTTCTAAAAGGTGTAACATGGTCGGATGGAACACCTTTCACCGCGGATGATGTGGTTTTCTCCTATGAGGTGCCATTTAAATTGCAAATGCCCGGAAACTGGATGTCAAACATTCCTCCTGATCTTTTCGTCAAAGTCGTTAAGGTCGATGACTACACGGTTAAGTTCTACATAACGCACCCGAGCGGTAATTTCATCTATTCCGTTCTCATGAGCGCAATCGTTCAGAAGAAATTCTGGGATCCGGTTTATCAGGAAGCGCTCAAACAGAAAGATCCCGCCCAATACATGATGTCTTACGATAAGAACCTTTTAAATGAACCCTCAATAGGTGCGTTCACGGTCTCCCAATGGCAAAAGGGTGCATATCTTCTTGATAAAGCCATTCCAAATTACACCTTCAAAGGCCAGCAGGAGATAGAATACGCTAATGGCGCTGTCAGGTATGTAATTCCGTCTTTGAATTTAGACAACACATACTATGGAACCGCGGAAGGTACAGTCAATAATACCTTTGTCACAGGACCATACGTCGATTCCATAATTTACAGGATATACCAAAATCAGACGGCGGCCGTCTCTGCTTTGATGAAAGGAGAGGTCGATTACATACTCAATCCTAATGGACTTCAAAAAGGATTTGTCCAGCAACTCCAGAGCAATCCAAATATAAAAATCGTCAGCAACCCATCTTTAGGTTTCCAGTACATAGCCTTCAACATGAGAAGATATCCTATGAGCAATAAAGCATTTAGAGTCGCCATCGCATACTTAATAGATAGAGATCTACTTGCAAACAAAATTCTTGGTGGAAATACGAATCCACTTTCCTCTCTTGTTCCTCCAGGCAACAAATTCTGGTACGATCCGAATATAAAGGCATATGGAGAGGGAATGACAACAATAGAAAGATATCAGGCCGCGATAAAAACACTCAAGGACGCCGGATTCTCCTGGCTTATTGAGCCGAAGATAGAGAATGGTCAACTTGTCCAGCGTGGTCAGGGATTAATTGGACCGGATGGAAAATTAATAAAGCAGATAACAATGATGGCTCCATCGGCCGGATATGATCCGATAAGATCTACCGCGGCTTTGTGGGTAGAAAAATGGGCCAACGATATAGGCATACCGATCTATGCGGATCTGACAAGTTTTAACAACATCGTCAACGCTGTATGGAATGAGAATTTCAATTTCGATATGTACATTCTTGGATGGGGCATAACCATATATCCCGATTACATCTACGAATTCTTCTCTTCGTCCCAGAATGTACCGGGTGGGTTTAACTCGCCAGGATACAGCAATCCAGAGTTTGAAAAAGTTGCAAAGGAATTTCTTGATTCTACAGATATGAATGTTGCCCGTGAATACGCATTTAAAGCCGAAGAGTATCTCAATGCGGATGTCCCATACATCGTTCTCTTTGCCCCAAATGTCATAGAAGGGTACAGGGCCGATAAAATTTCTTTTGCATACACTCAATGCCTCGATGGAATTCAATCCGGCTATTCTGGCTACGGCGAACCTACCTACGTTAAGGTTATCCAATAACGACTGATATAAGGCCGGGTCTATCGGCCCGGCCTTCATTTTTTACGGGAAGGTGAGATGATGCTGAAGTACATAGGAAACAGGATCTTGCAGATAGCCATTTTGCTTGTGATTTACGTGGCTATTGTTTTTTTCTTGCTTCACGCAATGCCTGGCGGGATAAAGACTTTGCTTATTTCGAATCCAAAGCTCACGCCTCAGGCACAAGAGGCCATTATAAGGGCTTTCGGTCTTAACCAACCTCTCTGGCTTCAGTTTGTCGATTACATGAAAAACGTATTCACTTTAAACCTGGGGATCTCTTTTTCTTATTATCCGACCCCAGTGTGGAATATTATCGCAGAGAGGTTACCAAGGACCGTTTTGCTCTTTACGGTGGCTACATTGATAGCCTTTTTCGTGGGTTTTGCCTCGGGAAAATCTCTTGCGTGGAACCGTGGAAAGACGACGGAATACATTTCAACCATTGTCGGTATAATAACTTACACGATCTTCACCCCTCTTTTGATATTCGTCATGATCTGGTTTTTTGGATCTTTCCTCGGTATCTTTCCTCTCAATCAGTTTCTCAATCCCGATCTCTGGATCCACACGCGTCTGAATGCGCAAGTAATTTTCCTTTACATACTTTTGACGATGCTTATAATAGGCATGGTGATGCTTGTTTCGTATCTTGTGGCTTTAAGATTTTCCCACAAAGTTAGAACGCGCAGGCTGATCTTTTATCTCTCGACTATCATAGCCGTTGTATTTTCTGTATTTTTCTGGTGGGTAAGTCCTGTTGGAATATATGCGGCTGACATTCTCTGGCATATGGTTCTTCCCGTCATGACCGTAACGATAATCTCTTACGCTGGAAATATGCTTGTCATGAGAGACTCAATGCTTGAAACTATAAAGGAAGATTTTATAACAACTGCGCGTGCGAAGGGATTACCGGATAAGGTTGTGCGAGACAAGCATGCGGCAAGAACCGCAATGCTTCCCGTTGTGACAAACTTTGTTCTATCGCTTGGATTTGTGGTAAGCGGTGGTGTAATAACTGAAAGTCTATTTTCATGGCCGGGCATGGGTATGACCCTACTCGATTCAACACTCGCAAAGGATTACCCTCTGGCGGCAGGAGCGCTCATCTTTACAGGAATATTCGTGCTCTTTGCGCATTTGGCGATAGACATAATATACGCATTTCTTGATCCACGAATAAGGTATTGAGGTGATAAAGATGACAAATAACCCAAATACAACGGTTGAAATGGCTGAAGCAAAATTGGAATCTCCAACTTTGATAAGAATGAAACTGATGTGGAGGTCTTTCAAGGAAAACTGGAAGATCTTTTCACAGTCCAAAATAGGGATGATAGGGCTTTACATAGTTATAATCTTTGCCGTGGCTGGATTTATAGTCTATCCGATACTCGCGGCTACGGTATGGAAAACGACAAGCCTTAACGCGATGGTCTCTTACAATCCGGTGACAGGTTACGATTTTCTGCAGAATAACCCCGCTCCTCCGTCATGGGCGCATCTGCTCGGTACAGATCCGCTCGGAAGGGATATACTTGCCCAGTTACTTTATTCGACGCCAAGAGAGTTTATGCTTGGCATAGTTGCCGCTTTGATAACGGTTATAATAGGTACTTTAATAGGAACTGTCGCGGCATACTTTGGTGGCGCTCTCGATACATTCTTTATGAGAGTTGCGGACATTGTCCTTTTGTTTCCTTTCATACCATTTTTGATAGTCATAAGCGGGATGATGCAGGTGGATTTGCTTACGCTTGCACTGATAATAGGATTGCTTTCAGGATTTGGTGGCATAACAATAGTCTTAAGATCTCAGGCACTAATCGTAAAATCAAGACCATTCATAGAGTCTGCCAAGATATCTGGTGCAAGCGATTCTTACATAATAGTCAATCACATAATTCCAAATGTCATGCCTCTTTCTTTCCTTTACATGATGTTTAACGTCACCGGTGCAATCTTTTCCGAGGCCGTTCTTTCTTTCTTCGGTCTTTTGAACATAAAGATGTCGTGGGGGCTTATGATATACACGGCAGACACGGCCGGTTATATAATAGGCAGTAATATATGGAATTACTGGTGGCTATGGCTTCCGGCAGGAGCTTCTATAACCTTGCTGTGCGGTGCATTTTATTTCATAGGCCGCGGACTTGACGAAGTTGTCAATCCAAGGCTCAGAAAGAGGTGAGATAATGAAGGCCGTACTCGAGATTAAAAATTTGAAGATGTATTACGATACACAGGCCGGACAGGTCAAAGCCGCCGATGATATATCATTTTCTCTGTACGAAGGTGAATCGATGGGCCTTGTGGGCGAGTCTGGATGCGGAAAGACTTCCGTTTCCATGTCGATAATGCGCCTGCTTCCTGAAAATGCAAGGATAATTTCTGGCAATATCTTTTTTGGAGGAAAGGACATAGTCAAGCTTTCAAATGAAGAGATGAATAAAATAAGGTGGGCGGGAATTTCTATGATCTTTCAGGCCGCGATGAATTCGCTTAATCCGGTATACAGAGTTGGAGATCAGATAATAGAGGCGATAACAACTCATGAACCTGACATCACATTCGAAGAGGCCCGTCAAAGGGTTGCCAGCCTTTACAAACTTGTAGGCCTTGATCCCGAAAGAATGGATAATTACCCCCATGAATACTCCGGCGGAATGAAACAAAGGGCTGTGATAGCGATGAGTTTGGCCTGCAATCCAAAATTGATAATTGCCGATGAACCAACAACGGCTCTTGATGTCATAGTGCAGGACACGATCTTAAGAGAACTTGAAAAAATTCAGAAAAAATTGAATATGTCCATGATATACATCTCTCACGATATCGCCGTGATCGCAGAGGTCGCTTCAAAGATAGCGATAATGTACGCCGGTAAGATAGTTGAGATGTCGGATTCTGTGACGATCTTCAAAAGGCCGGCCCATCCTTACACCGTAGGATTAATGTCCTCTTTCCCTTCAATAAGGGGAGCAAAGAAAGAACTCGTCACTATTCCTGGAGAGCCGCCTAATTTGCTCAACGCTCCAGATCATTGCAGATTTGCCCCAAGGTGTCCTTTTGCGACCGATGAGTGCTGGAAGAAGGAACCATCATACGAAGAGATAGAGGATAACCACTTTGTCGCATGCTTCCATCCACAGAATCTTAAAAAGCAGGTGAGAGCCAATGTCGGATGAGATCGTCTTGAAGGTTGAAAATCTTAGCAAATTTTTTCCCATGAAAAAGAGCGTGTTTTCGCGTGCAAAGCATTTTCTTCACGCGGTTGACGATTTGAACTTTCAGATAAAAAAAGGCAAGGTGCTTTCTCTCGTCGGCGAATCGGGATGCGGAAAGACGACGACAGGTAAAACCATATTAAAACTTTATGAGCCTACGGGAGGAAAGATAACCTTTTTAGGAAAAGACGTTACGCATCTTCATGAAACCGAGGACAAAAAGTGGTTTCACAGCAAAACCCAGATGATCTTTCAGGATCCATTTGAGTCTTTAAATCCGCGAAAGACAATATTCGACATAGTTGCCGAACCAATGAATATTCAGAATTTCGGGACGCTCAGAAAGCGTGAATTGATGGTTATGGACATACTAAAAAGGGTTGGGATCTCTCCGCCTGACGCGTTTCTGTGGAGGTATCCTCACGAATTAAGCGGTGGTCAGAGACAGAGAGTTGCAATAGCAAGGGCACTTGTTATGAAGCCCGAATTCGTCGTTGCCGATGAGCCTACATCGATGCTTGACGTATCGATAAGAACGCAGGTCATGAAGTTGATGATGGAACTCATCAAGGAGATGAACATGAGTTTTCTGTATATAACACACGATCTCGCCGTTGCAAGATATATGGCCGATGAGATAAGCGTCATGTATCTCGGCAGAATGGTCGAATATGCAAATTCTGAAGAGTTGATAAATAATCCGCTTCATCCTTACACAAAAGCCTTGATATCTGCCGTTCCAGTGCCAGACCCAGAATTCAAAAGGAAATCTGTCGAGATAAAGGGAGGAATAGGAAAGCCCATAGATCCTCTTCCAAGGTGCAGATTTTACGATAGATGTCCATTTGCGATGGAGATATGCAACCAAAAAGAGCCAGAACTACTCGATGTCGGCCAAAATCATAAAGTCGCCTGCTTTCTTTATAAAAAAGATGGTGGTACCATTGCTTGACTGGAAAAGATTTTTACCATTTTTCCTTTTGTTAGCCGTGCTATTTTTAAACCTCGCGATCTCCATCGCGAGGTTTAACTCTTACACAACATTCATGGGAGATTTCAAAGCCAATCTTTATTCTATAGCGATGACAAAGTCCGCCTCGGAAACAAAGATAACCTTTGAAATACTCGGACAATCTGGACCTGTGGCAAAAAATGCTTATTTTTCTGAAGCATCGTGCGTTTTAACCTCTAAAGGTAAACCGCTCGGTGTCTTTCAATTCCCCTCCGATGGAATATTAGGAACATTTAACGGTAAAACTCTTGTTGCAACGGCAACTTTCAATTTTCCGATCGGTCTGTCCCCGGATGGAACTATAAATTACACTTTGTACCTTGTAACACATTTTTTGACCGGGAATCACAACACAAGAGGAACACTTGTTTTTGAAGGTGTCGTCAGGGAGATGAAAAAATGAAGATGAGATTTGTCATCTGGAGTTTGATGGATGCTTTGGCATTTTTGATGGCCCAGATGTCTTTGCTTTTTTTGCCTTTTTCTGAGTTTCCTGGCTGGTTAATTTATGTCCTTATGCTCATTTTAGGAATTCTCATAGTTTTAACGGTTAGAGACATAAAGATCGGGATATTCGTAACGCTTTCAGGCACTTTGATAGCGATGATACTTTATTTCTGGATCAGTTTCTTTATCTTGCAGATCTTTGGATCTTTCAACGAGGTTATAGCCTCAAATCTAAGTTTGAGCACGGGAGTCATCAATACTATCTTTCTTTACATGTTCTGCCTTTTTGGAAATATCCTTGCGATGATCTTTCTGGGCTTTATGTCTTAAAGATTAAGGGCGACATTGTCGCCCTTAATCTTTCCTCATTGAATCTATTAGACTTGATAGCTTTTTAAGATCGACATTTCTTTTGTAAAGGGGAGTTTTATCCTCTGCGTAGGCCATGTTATTCTCTTCGAAGGTTTTTCTTTCTTCGACGTAAAAGATGCCGAGCGGCAGTTTATCCTCTTCAAGAGCACGCTTGAACGCCTCAACTTTATCGTGCGGATCGTAGGAATCCTCAAGATAATAGGTATTATCTTTAAACCATTGGTAGGTATTTAATTTGTTGAAGGTAACACATGGCTGAAAGAGATCAACGAGGGAGAAACCCTTGTGCTGGATCGCAGCCTTCAAGATCTTTACAGTACCGGGTATATCTGTTATAGAGGCCCTTGCCACAAATGACGCGCCGTTTGCTATTCCGACTGCGATGGGATTAAAAGGTTTAAGTATTACGCCATCGACCTGAACGGGAGTTTTAAAACCTTCACGGCTCGTCGGAGAGGCCTGACCCTTTGTAAGACCGTACACCATGTTATCGTGGACTATGACCGTTATGTCCGGATTTCTTCTCATTGCGTGAAGAAAATGGTTTCCTCCTTCTCCGTATATATCACCATCGCCACTTTCAGCGATGACGACGAGATCGGGATTCGTTATTTTAATGGCCGTTGCAGGTGGAATCGCCCTTCCATGAAGGCCGTTGAAGAAGTTAGATCTCATGTAGTGTGGGAGTTTCGCGGCCTGGCCTATTCCAGAGACTATGACTAATTTTTCAGGAGGGATTTCAAGTTCCGCCATCGTTTGTTTGACGGCATTCAATATCCCATAATCTCCGCATCCCGGGCACCACGCAATGTCAATAGGCCCCATATCGAATACTTTTTTATCCATAAAGATCACCTGCCTTCTTTTAATCTCAAGACGAGTTCTTCGACGGAAAACGGCATCCCGTTGTATTTGAGGATTTTGACATCAAAATTCATTCCAGTTTCCAGTTTTAAAATTTGTCCGAACTGCGATGTGGCGTTATTTTCAACGATTATCTTTTTCTTTGCAGATTGAAGATATTTCTTCGCGTCTGGATGGACGGGATAGACCTGTTTAAAATGGAGGAAAGCCATCTTCTTGTCCCCGATATTTTCTATCGCTTCTCTTATCATCGGATAGGTAGAGCCCCATCCGACAACAAGGGTTTCGTAATTTTTCGGACCGATAAGTTCTGGAGGAATTACCTCTGCCCTTATCGCATCGAATTTTTTGAGTCTTTTTTCAACCATCTTCACCCTTATGTCGAGATCTTCCGTTATATGTCCACTCTCATCGTGCTCATCGCTGTCCACATCAACAAGTCCCGCTCCTCCGGGAATCCCGCGCGGGGATATGCCACTTTCGACGAGTTGATACCTTTTGTAATCCTTTGATGTCTCAACTATGAACTTTTGAGGCTGCGCTTTTGGAATTTCGAGATTGGAGATGTTATAGTATGAATCGACAAGGTACTGATCGCTTAAAATTATGACCGGCACCTGAAATTTATCGGCAAAGTAGAATGCCTTCTGTGTCAGATAAAAAGCGTCCTCAAGTGTTCCGGGCGCAAGAAGAATTTTGGGAAATTCTCCGTGTCCGGAATAAAGCGCGAAAAGCAGATCTCCTTGTTCCGTTCTCGTCGGAAGGCCTGTTGCCGGAGCAGGCCTCTGTCCCAAATTGACGACGAGAGGACTTTCTATCATTCCGGCAAGGCTCATTCCCTCGACCATGAGTGCGAATCCTCCACCGGCCGTCGTTACCATGGCTCTGGATCCGGCATACCATGCACCAATGGCCATGTTAACGGCGCTTATCTCATCTTCTGCTTGTTCGGCGACGATTCCAAATTCCTTCGCACGTTCGGCAAGAAAGGTTAAAATCCCGGTTGATGGCGTCATCGGATAAGAAGATATGAAGTTACATCCGCCTGCTATCGCCCCAAGGCCTATTGCGCTTGCACCATCGAGCAATAGATCATCCTTGATATCTGGATCTTTCTTTATTTCTACCTTTATCTTGCCTTGCTTTACAAGTCCTTCTCCTATCTCAAAACCTCTCTTTGCCGCTTCCACATTTTTATTCACTATATCCTTGCCCTTTCTTTCAAAAAACTCTTCAAGATATTTCTCAAGAGTTTTGAAATCGACGCCAATTACGGCAGAAAGAGTGCCAACACTTACAGTATTTGAGAATATCTTATCTCCTATTTCCGTTGCGATCTTTGTGAATGGCACTTCTATGAATTTGTAACCATCATCTACATTAGATGCCTCACCGAGTATTATCGTGTGATCATCGACCCTGTTTTTTAGATGCTGAATTGCACCTTTTTTGAGAGTTACGAGTATATCTATTCTATTAACAAAGGCCTTTACATTTTTTGAAGAGACCCTTATCTCTGTCGAATTGAATCCACCCCTGACTCTTGACATGTACTCCTTTGTGGCATAAACGTTGAATCCATCGAATTTTAAAACTCTTGTCAAAAATCTCTCGACAGTCTGTATTCCCTGGCCCGCTTCTCCGCATAATACAATAGACAGATCGTCTTTGAACATTCAATTACCTCCTTTCGTAATCTAACTTCCCAAGAAATTTCTCACGACTCTTTCGTCTCTCAGAACATCTTCTGGTAGACCATGAGAAAGTATTTTACCTTTATGTATAACGTAGAGTTCATCAACGATTTCAACTATTCTTTCTACCGAGTGATCGGTTATTATTATTCCAAGCCCATTTTCTTTCAATTCACGTATGATCTTTTGTATCTCCTTGACTGTCATAGGATCGATACCGCCGAAAGGCTCATCGAGAAGTAAGAAGGCGGGAGATAAAGTCATCATTCTTGCTATCTCAAGCCTTCTCTTTTCTCCTCCAGAAAGAGAATCTGCTCTTTGCCTTGACATAGAAATAAGTCCAAAACGTGTCAGGAGATATTTTATCCTTACATCTATTTCCTTTTTCGAATGATTGAAATTTTCAAGGACAAGTCTTAAGTTATCTTCGACAGAAAGACCAGCAAAGATCGATGGCTCCTGGGCAAGATAGGTTATGCCATTTCTTGCCCTCAAATAAACTGGCATATTCGTTATTTCGACCGCATCTTTGAATATGTGGCCCGAATCAGGTATTGTAAGACCGAGTATCATGTTGAAAACCGTCGTCTTTCCCGCTCCGTTGGGTCCGAGAATCCCCACAACCTGGCCGCTGTCTATCGAAAGAGAGACATCGTCAACGGCTAATTTCTTACCGAATTTCTTTCTTAATTTATAGCACAAAAGTTTACTCACCTTTTCACCTCTTAAAACGAAGGACCTAAAGTCAGGATGATATTTTTTATCTTGCTTACCGGTGTGTTGGGTGGCGGAGACTGACTTACAATTATACCATTTCCGCTGAATGATATTTTTGATGCCGGAATGGAAAGTTCGCGAAGCAAGTAAAGGCTTTCGTTAAGTGTAAGACCTTTCAAATTAGGCATTGAAAAAGAAGAAAAAAGATGGTTCTGATCGTTTTCAAGATATCCCATCTTTATTATGTATTCACCTATTTCGTGAAAGACAGGAGCCGCAACGTCTTCTCCATAGTAGAGACCCTTTGAAGGTTGATCAACCATGACAAGAATAGAATACTGCGGATCGTCTGCCGGAAAGAAGCCATAAAAAATGGAAAAATACGGTCCCTTCGTTGAGACCTTCCCATTGACGGATTTTTCGGCAGTTCCTGTCTTACCGCCGACAAGTACGCCGGGAAGTTGGGCGGGAATACCGGTTCCCTTCTGTACAACGTCTACCATGAAACTCCTGACTATTTGGGTAACCTCTGAATTGAAAATTTGAGTCGCCTGAGGCGTGTATATCTCGACAATGCTACCGGAAGGTGTAACTATCTCTCTCATTACGTGAGGCTTTATGAGATATCCGCCATTCGCAACAGCGTTAAGGGCCATCACAAGTTGAACGCCTGTAACTGCTATACTTTGGCCTATCGCCATTTCTTGACCGCCGATTCCATACCATTGAGATGGAGGGGTTAAAAATCCATCTACCTCTCCGGGGAGATCTATTCCTGTTTTGTGTCCAAAGCCAAATCTTAGGAACCAGTTATAGTAATTGGTATCACCAACGGTTTTTATGAAATCCGTTGCTATCTTCATCTCGGCAACGTCTGAAGAGTATACCAATGCTTCCCTAAGATCGATTGGCCATGGATGAACCTCAGCATCTTTTATAACAAGCGGAATATTTGGATTCGGGATGTAATAAGGCCCTGTAAAGGTTGAATTGACATTAACGATGCCTTCTTGAAGGGCTGCACAGAAGATAAGAGGCTTTATAGAAGAACCCGGCTCAAATACATTCATGACAGGAGCATCCCATCCCCATGTCGTTGCCATGGCAATTATGGCTCCCGTTTTTGGATTGGAAACAATGACCTCTCCACCGCTTGCGGCGTTCGTTTTAACGGCATATTCTATCGCCTGCTTTGCGAAGGCCTGTATGGAAGGATCTATTGTCGTTACCACCGTATCGCCGCCGATGGGCTGGACAAGTGTTTTTATTCCAGAGGTCAGAGCATATGGTCCAAACGCATTGTAGACAAGTTCACCATTTTTGACAGGTTTGACGTACTTATCGTACTCACCCTGAATAGCTTTTGCTATTATCTCAAGAGATGTGGCGACTTTTGTTTGAACGTAGACACGCTGAATGTTCAAAAAACTTTTAAGATCTGATGGAAGATTGTTTACCATTTTCTCATCTACAAGTCCTATTTCAATTCCGCCCCGTCCGGACTTTAGGATAGAAGAAATCGTTTTTGAATTTGGATCCTTTCCAAAATAATCAAGCACCTGTATGACCCTATCAGGGTATTTCCATCCTTCTATGGAAGAAAGCGTCTTTGCATAGCCAACATCTATGTAAACATCGTAAGAAAGATTGTTTTGCAAAATAGGCTGATCATTTACCCCGATAATATTACCGTAAGGCGCGGGAAGCGCGAGAGAGGTGGGAGGGATGTAAACTCTTTGAAAATCAACAACAACAATTATGCCCCTTACAATATAAAAAAGAAAGGCAGAAAATAGGATTATGAGAACGAAACGTATTTTCCAGTCATTCATCTTTTATTGACCAGCAAGTCGCGCAGCCTGTTTTGCATCTCCTTTTATGGCTGGATTCACGCTCCTGACGAAGAAGATCTGGTCTCCTTCTTTAAAAGTTACAGCGCTCGGAAATTTTTCCTGAAGGTAGACATTGATTTCGCTTTGCTGGTTTAGGATTTGGGATTTCATGACATTTATTTCATACGTCATGTTAGTTATCTGTGAATTGTATTTCAAGGTTTGAATGTTCAAAAGCAATGGAACGGAAAGGACGGCAAAAATACCTACTCCTATCGCCAGAGAACGTATTACTCCTATTCCTTCAACCTTTGTTTCAACTTGCGTGTTTTCAATCGCAACATGACGTACCCTTACATCTTCCACAAATCTCACGCCCTTTCACCAATTCTTAACTTTGCACTCCTCGATCTTGGGTTCATTTTAACCTCATTATCATCCGGAACGATTGGCTTTTTGGTGATAATCACAAAACCTTCTTTCAGACCGTACTTAACAATTCGATCTTCAAGAGAATGAAAAGAGATAATACCGATTCTTCCACCTTTTTCAAGTCTCTTTTTCGATATTTCTATGAGTTTGGACAGGTTCTCAAGCTCCTCATTTACCTCTATCCTTATGGCCTGAAAAACGCGCGTTACTATCTTTTTCCAATCTTTTTTGGCATAAGACGGAAGAGAAGAAAATATTGCCTCAACCAGTCCATCGGTACTTTTTATCGGTCTCTTCTCAATTATACTACTTACAATTCTTCTTGCAAAACGTTCTTCGGAATAATCACGGATCACTCTTTCTAATGTTTCGGCATCATAACCGTTCACAACATCGTAAGCGCTTTTTGCATTCAGCCCCATTTGCATGTCTAAAGGGCCGCTCTTTTTGAAAGAAAATCCTCTCTCTTCCGCGTCAATCTGAAATGAAGAAAGGCCAAGATCCGCAAAGATACCGTTCACTTTTTCTATACAAAGATCATCTAACAATCTGTCGAGATCGGAAAAATTACTCTGAAACAACCTTACTCTCTGACCAAACTCAGAAAGTCTCTCCTTTGCGATCTCTAAGGCCACGGGATCTCTGTCTATTCCTATTAAGGAGATTTTTTCGTATTTTTCAAGTAAACCCTTGCTATGGCCGCCACCGCCGACAGTACAATCGACAAAGATCCCGCCATTTTTTAGATTTTCAAATCCATCTACGACCTCTTTTAAAAGTACACTTGTGTGTTGTCCCAAATTATATCACTTTTAAAACATTTCTCCAACACCAAAGGAAATTCCAGAATATTCAAATTTTCCATTTACAACTTTGTACGGAAAATCAAACCTTAAAACTCCCAAGTACGGTATTTCGAAATTTATTCCAACCCCTATAGAATTCATGAATTGGTTGTTTATCATACCGTATGTCAGGAGTTGATCTCCTGCGCCTCCAAAGTCATAGAAGGCAGTGAACATCATCGGAATATCCTGCGAATTCAAAACGTATCTTAATTCCAAATTAGATACAAATTCCTGCAGTCCACCTTCCTGGCTCCATCCGCGCACCGTTGTCGGTCCTCCAACGTAAAAGTCCTGTCCGTATCCGTCTCCGACAAGAACACGACCTGCTATTGCTAAATTTTTTAAAATTGGAAGGTAACCCGAAAAGCTTAAATATCCCTGAAGGTAATTTTCCTGTCCGCCAAAGCCAGCATATGAAATATTCGCTCCCAACTTTATTCCCTGTGTTGTCAAAAGGACATCATTTACATTTGTGTAATTGTAAGAAAAAGAAATCGATCTGCAGGTACCGCTTGCGGGTCCCATCAAAGAAGAAGAGAGCGGCGTTGATCCCTGACTTTTATTGAAAAAGTAGAATTTTCCTCCTACGTTGTAAGAAGTGTAGACATCTGGCTGATAACCTACACTTGCAGAGATACCATACTCGGTCTCTTTGTAATACAGTGTTTGACCATTTTCTATGACAAATGGTTGAAGCGTGTTGTAATATATGCTTGACGTAAAATTCATGGGCAAATTGAATGGAAATATGATTCCATAAGTTACATTCGCCGTAGGATTAACCCCTAAAGTGACTTGCCCTGAGAGTGTGTCTCCTATTCCATTGAGATTTACAATGCTTATATTCCCGCTACCGGTTATACCGCTGTACCACGGCTGGCCCTGACCAGGCTGCCCTATCGACAAAGAAGCACCGATCTGTCTTGGCTTGTCATTTTCAGTTACTTTGACAACTATGTTGACAACCGTAGAGTCAGTCGACGGAAGTGTCGGCACTATGGAAACATTCGAGAAGAACTGAGTATTTCTAAGGTTATTGTAACTTTGAATCAAACTTTGCGTTGTAAGGGGATCTCCGGTTTTGAAAGCAAGTTCGCGCTGTATTAGATAAGTTTTGGTCTTTGTGTTGCCCGTTATCTCTATTTTTCCTATATGTCTTTCGATTACTTTGTATTCCAGAAATCCGCCACCGATCGTTTGAAATTTATGGTATATGACATCGGCAGAAGTTAAAAGATATCCGCGCTTTTCGTAGTATTCTCTTATTTTTGAGAGTTGCTTAAGTTGAACAAAATTGTTTGTCGTTGAAGGCGCAGTTATTCCGGCGTATTTTGCAAGATTAGATGGATTTACCTCTGTAACGCCGGTAAAGTAATAACCATCAACGGGCAATCCAGACTGGATAACGTGCGCAAGTTTTGCATTTACGACAAGATCGACGGCAGGGTATTTGAAAGAAGTTGCAACATCAGTTGGAGTTGAAAAACTAAGGGTAGTGTCCATCGAAAAATATCCCATTTGAAAGAGTTTTGCCTGAAAATCTTGAATAGTCGATACTTTAAGATATGCGTCATTTGGATTCGCTAACAATTGTTGGATGGGATTCATATTCTCGTACGCCTTCATCGTAAAAAGTCCGGTGGTTTTTATGATGTCCTCTGGAGTGAGGGTGCCGTAATCGCCGGTTAATTTCAAATTCCATATGGCGTACTCGTTTACCGTTATAATTAATTTTCCATCCGGCACTATTATCGAGTTTCCGTTTTGAATTATATTGGTCTCTATGCCTATTATGTTGGCAAGGTACCCCGCATTTGTGTAAAGATTCATTATATTCTGAAATGAATTTTTAAGGCTAACGAGATTTAGGACTTCGCTCGCCTTAACAGTTATGGCATTTTTTATCTTGTCGATGCCAACAAGATTCGGACCATTCACAATTACATTTACAGATTTTATGACAGGGTTTTCAATGACAACTATCACAAGCCCCGGTCCTATCGGAGAATATTCTATCTTCGGCTCTATGTAAGAAAAGTATCCCGTTTCGTAGAGCGATTGAAGCGCCTGATAGAGTGCATTCGTATTAAGAGGTTGTCCGATCTTTACGGCGCCGGATAATTTTGAAGTTATGATAGAGGTCGCAAGGCTTGTGTTTCCTTCGATCTTTAAAAATGAGATCGTTTGATTTTGAGAAAATGAAACCGTCGTTATGGAAATAATGAGTACCAGCAAAACAAGATACTTCTTCATCTTTTGAACCTCCTACATTTCATCTGGTGCGCTAACGCCAATGAGAGAAAGCGTGACTTCGAGTACATTCTTGACCGCAAAGGAAAGTTTGAGACGATCGCGCGAGACTTCCAAATTTTCCGGATCGACTATTCTATGATCCGTGTAATATGCGTGGAATTTCTCGGAAAGAGAATAGGCATAATTGCACAATTTTTGCGGCTTTTTCTGTTCGACCGCGTTCAATATAACATCTGGGAATTCGTCTAACTCTCTTACAATATCCCTTTCTGCTTGCGATATACTCTTTAACGTCGCGCCTTCAAAGGCGATCTTTTTTTCCATTGCATTTTTCAAAAGGCTTGATATTCTCGCGTGGGCATACTGAACGTAATAGACAGGATTGTCCATCCTTTTTGATTTCGCGAGTTCAACATCGAATACAAGCGTTGCATCTGGATCAATCATGGCAAAGAAATACCTTGTCGCATCGACTCCAACGGCATCTATTAGATCTTCTAAAGTCACGAATTCGCCATGTCTTTTTGACATCCGGACTATTTCCTCGCCACTTTTTAGCGTTACGAACTGGTGGAGGATCACGTTGAAAAATCCATCGGGTATGCCGAGAGCCTTCGATGCGGCCTCCATTCTTGGGATGTATCCGTGATGATCGGCACCCCAGATGTAATAAACTCTGTCAAATCCGCGCCTGTATTTGTTGAGCATGTATGCGATGTCCGAAAAGAAATACGTCGGATCTCCATTTTTTCTTATTATCACCCTGTCTTCCTCCGAGGGCAGAACTTTAGAGACGGCAAACCATACCGATCCATCTTTCTCGTAGATGTATCCCTTGTTCTTTAGAATCTCGAGTGCTTCATTTGTAAGGCCGGAGGCGTAAAGTGTCTGTTCGCTGAAATAACTGTCAAATGGCACATTTAACTTTGAAAGCGTGCTTTTTATCCATTGGAAGATCTTGGACGTCGAGTATGAAGAAAAGAAAGCTTGCACCTCATCATTCCACACGTCCACATATCTGTCGCCGTATCTGTCAGATATTTCTTTTGCAATCTCTATCAGATACGTGGCGACGTAATCGTCTTCTCCGAATTCAAAATGTTTCCCGTAAAGTTCGTTGTACCTTATCCATGTAGAATGACCAAGCATTTTGACCTGACGTCCAGCGTCATTGAAGTAATACTCTCTTGTCACTTTATTTCCAATGGCTTCGTTGAGTCTTGAAAGGATGTCACCAATTATCGCCTGACGGCCATGGCCAACCGTTAAAGGACCCGTTGGATTCGCGCTGACGAACTCGAATTGGATTTTTTGGGGACTGACCTTTGGGATTTCTACATTCTTGAAATAACTTTGAATTACATCTGCGTACAGGACAGGTGAGAGTTCAAAATTTATAAATCCTGGCCCTGCGACCTCAACCTTTTTGAAATTTGGATCGTTTTTGAAAGATTCGGTTATTTTTTTTGCTATGGACATAGGAGAGGTTTTTAAGGTCCTTGCGCTTACCATGGCTACATTTGTCGAATAATCTCCGAAATTCTGCGGCGGTATTTCAACCGCGAAATCGGGTGAATTTGTGTTGAAAATCTCCGCAAATTTCTTTTCGATCTTTTCTTTTATAAGATTTTTGAGGTACAATTAGCATCCCACCATTTCTTCGTTTAAGATTTGTCTTAAATACATTCCCGTGTAGGATTTGGAAGATTTTGTTACCTCTTCCGGCGTTCCCTGAGCCACTATCTGTCCTCCGTTTTCTCCACCATCCGGTCCAAGGTCTATTATATAGTCGGCGTTTTTGATAACGTCGAGATTATGCTCTACAACTACGACTGTGTTACCTTTATCGACGAGTTTCTGGAGGACATTTACGAGTTTTTTCACGTCATGGAAATGAAGCCCTGTTGTCGGTTCGTCTAAAATGTAGAGCGTTTTTCCCGTTGAGATCTTTCTCAACTCTGAAGAAAGTTTGATCCTTTGGGCCTCTCCTCCCGAAAGCGTGGTTGCAGACTGACCGAGCCTTATATAACCGAGTCCGACATCTTGGAGGGCCTTTAAAGGCGCCGTTATCTTTGGAATGTCTGAGAAAAATCTCAGCGCTTCATCAACAGACATTTCAAGAATCTCGCTTATGTCTTTTCCTTTGTACTTAACCTCAAGAGTTTCTTTGTTGTATCTTTTTCCATTACATACATCACATTCGACGTAAACATCTGGCATGAAGTTCATCTCAACCTTTATGACTCCCTGGCCCGCGCAGGCCTCACACCTGCCACCTTTTACGTTGAAACTGAATCTGCCTGGAGTGTACCCTCTTATCCTTGCCTCTTCTGTCAAAGCAAAGATTTCCCTTATGCCATCAAAGGCCTTCGTGTAAGTTGCCGGATTCGATCTTGGAGTTCTACCTATCGGACTTTGATCCACAAGAATGACCTTGTCTATCTTTTCGCTCCCCTCAATCGATTCGTAAGTTCCGTGTGGAAGATGTGTCTTGTATATTCTGTTCATTAAAACGGGATACAAAGTTTCCATTACAAGCGAAGATTTGCCAGATCCTGAAACACCCGTTACGCATGTAAAGGTACCAAGTGGAATCGAGACATCAACGGATTTCAAATTGTTATGTGTTATACCCTTTATTCTCAAAAACTCATTTGAGTTTCTTCTTTTTGCCGGGATAGGTACGGTAAGCCTTTTACTGAGATATTTACCGGTCAGCGTGTCGGACGAAATAAGACCCTTGACGTCTCCGGCGTAGAGTATATTTCCTCCGTTTTCTCCTGCTCCGGGTCCTATGTCCACGGCAAAATCTGCCGATTTTATGACCTGCTCATCGTGCTCTACAACTATAACTGTATTGCCGAGTTCTTTAAGATCCTCTAACATCTTTATAAGTCTGTCTGTATCTTTTTGATGAAGACCTATCGTTGGTTCATCTAAAATGTACAAAACCCCGACAAGGCGCGATCCTAACTGGGTTGCGAGTTTTATCCTTTGAGATTCTCCTCCCGAAAGAGTCGATGCAGCCCTTGAGAGTGTAAGATAATCGAGTCCTACATCTATTAAAAACTTAAGCCTTCTTTTTATCTCCATTAAAATCTCTTTTAGAATGGATTCTTCCTTCTGCGAAAGTTCAAGATTGTTGAAGAAATCGTAAGATTCTTTTATAGTCATATCCGATATCTCGGCTATATTTTTTTCCCTGAAGGTGACGGTAAGCGCTTCATCCCTTAATCTTTTTCCGTGGCAGAGAGAGCACGTCTTTTGGACAAGAAAGTTTTTCTCTATCCATTCTTTTATCTCTTCGGAATCCGAATATCTATATCTGTCCATTAGATGATCTTTTAAGCCCTTAAATCCGGGACCTCCGTCGAGGATAGCCTTCCTTACCTTCGGACTCATCTCTTTTATCTTTTTGTCCGTATTCTCTCCCATCTGTTTTATCATCTTTTCGATAATATCAATCACAAAGGCTTTACCGCCCTTGTAAGGCACAATTCCTCCGTCTCTTATCGTTTTGTCAGGATCTATGACAAGATTTTCATCCACCTCGAGAGTGTATCCTATTCCACCGCACGCGGGACATGCACCGTAAGGAGAATTGAATGAAAATAATTTCGGGCTTAATTCCGGAAAGCTTATTCCACACACCGGACATGCGAGCTTTTCGCTGAAATACTGGATACTTTTGTCTTCGTAGTCCATTATTTCAACCTTTCCATCTGCCTCTTTGAGAGCTATTTCTATCGATTCAACGAGCCTTTGATGATTTTCTTTGCTGACTTTTAACCTGTCGACTATGAGTTTTATGGTGTGCCTGACCTGCTTTTCAACCTTTATTTCCTCTTCGAGAGAGTAATCATTTCCATCGATGTTGACCCTTAAAAAACCACGCCTTTTAAGGTATTCAAAGAGATTTTTGTATTCTCCCTTCTTTTCGATGATAAGAGGAGCGAGGATGATGATTCTACCGGAATAGTCTTTTTCTATTCTTTCAACGATCTCATCTATACTTTGTTTCTCAAGCGTCCGTCCACATTTAACGCAATGAGGAGTTCCGACTCTCGAAAATAGCAATCTCAGGTAATCGTTTATTTCCGTCACAGTTCCGACTGTCGATCTCGGATTGTGCGAGACGGTCTTCTGATCTATCGCTATGACTGGCGATAGTCCATCTATTTCATCAACATCCGGATGTTTTAACTCGCCGAGAAATTGTCTTGCATAATTTGAAAGGGATTCAAGATACCTTCTCTGCCCTTCGGCGTGGAGCGTATCAAAGGCAAGAGAAGATTTCCCCGATCCCGAAGGCCCTGTAAAAACAACAAGGGCATTTCTCGGTATCTCTACATTTACATTTTTAAGGTTATGGACACGTGCGCCCTTAATTCTTATGAATTGCTCCAGAATCTTTCACCTCTTCTATTATTTCCTTCGCTTCTTTCATAATTTCCTCGACTCTCTTTTCATCTCTTCCTTCAACCATGATCCTTATCAAAGGTTCCGTTCCCGAAGGCCTTAAGACGACTCTTACATTTTTCTCTTTTTTTATCCTATCCATGAAAGTTTTTACCTTTCCATCTTCCATTACGCCTAATTTGTCCTTTACCTCGATATTTTCAAGTATTTGATGGTACCTTCCTATTTTGGAGACGAATTCTGAAGGATCCACCTTCAACTTTCTCGCGGCTCTGAAAGTTTCAAGGGCCGTAACAAGACCATCTCCGGTGCTCTCAAGATCTAAAAAGATCACATGGCCTGATTGTTCTCCTCCAAGATGCGAATCGGTCTCTATCATCTTTTCAAGAACATATCTGTCTCCGACGGGAGTCCTTAAAAACTTTATCCCATTATTCGATAGAAACTCCTCTATAGAAAGATTTGTCATGATCGTGCCTATAACGGTATTCCCATTCAGACGTCCTTCATCTTTCATGCTTAAGGCGTTGAGAACCATTATGTCATCTCCATCGATAATGCGCCCGTCTCTGCTTACAATCATACATCTGTCCGCATCTCCATCGTTGACTACGCCATATCTGGCCGAGGTTGTCAGAATGGCCTTTTTCATGAAATCAAGATAGAGAGCGCCGCATTTTTCATTTATATTCATACCGTCAGGTTTATCATTGAAAATAAATGATTTTATACCAATTTCTCGCGCAACAACTGGCACCGTTGAGATTGCGGCACCATTTGCGAGATCGAAGGCAATCGTTTCTCCTTTAAGATCGACATATCGTTTTACTATCCATTCTATGTATTCCGATAGCATGTCGTGATTGACGATCCTTCCGACTGAATGACCGTATGAAACTTTATCGAGCGCCTCTTCAATTTCTTCTTCAATACTGTCAGGCAGTTTGTAACCATTTGAGAAGATCTTTATACCATTGTGCTGCCATGGATTGTGGCTTGCGCTTACCATAAAACCAACAGTCTCCTCTTTCCTTGTAAGCCACGCAAGAGTTGGAGTGGGCATGATACCGCACAATGTAACGTTTAGACCCATAGATAGAAGGCCTGAAGTTAAAGCGCTCTCGATCATCTCGCCCGATATGCGCGTGTCTCTCGCTATCAATATCTCTTTGAACTTATGATTATGAGAAAGCAATACGTAAGAGGCGGCCCTGCCTATTTTAAAGGCCAGTTCGGCCGTTAACTCTTCATTTGCTATGCCCCTTACACCGTCTGTACCGAAGTACTTCTTCATTCCTCTATCTCCATTCCACTTTTATCGAAGTTTTCAGGCTTTATAAGAGGAAATGCTATAACATCTTTTATCGTGGCGGCATTTGTTGCAAACATGACAAGTCTGTCTATGCCTATTCCAAGACCGCCAGTTGGGGGCATACCATATTCTATAGCCCTTAAGAAATCAAAATCCATCATTTGCGCTTCCTTGTCTCCAGAATTTCTCAAGGCGGCCTGCGCTTCAAACCTTTCTCTCTGGTCGACAGGATCGTTAAGTTCGCTGAATGCGTTAGCGAGTTCATTTCCAAGCACTATGACCTCGAATCTTTCAGTAACGCGCGGATCTTCTCTGTGCCTTTTTGCAAGTGGTGAGATTTCAACGGGATGTTCGAGAAGAAATGTTGGATTCGTTATCGTGTCTTCGACGAGATCCCACAACTTTTCTATGTAATGGCCTCTTTCCATTATTTCGGGAAGAGCATCGTGATCTTTGAGAATTTTCACCATCTTTTCGTCCGGATCTTCGAGTATATCTACACCGAGATGATCCTTTATGTAATCTCTCATTTTCACTCTTTTCCACGGTCTTGAAAAATCGACTGCCTTTCCCTGATATTCTATCTTTGTCGTTCCATTAACCTTTTCAATGATGTAAGAAACGAGACGTTCTGTCAGATCCATCATGTAATTGTAATCCACATAGGCGCGATAGCACTCTATCATGGTGAATTCCGGATTGTGTTTGTAGTCTATTCCTTCATTTCTAAAACACTTTCCTATCTCGTAGACTGCGTCAAATCCACCGACTATGTATCTTTTTAAGTACAACTCGTGCGCTATCTTCAAATACATGTCTATGTCTAAGGCATTTAAATGCGTTATGAATGGCCTCGCCGTGGCTCCTCCCGTTACAAATTGCAGGATTGGAGTTTCGACCTCTATAAATCCCTCGCCATTCATGAATTCTCTTATCATTTTTATGATCTCGTATCTCGCTTTAAACCTGTTAAAAGATTCCCTGTTTACAGTCATGTCTACATATCTTTGCCTGTAGATCTTTTCTTTATCTGTAAGACCATGCCATTTTTCTGGAAGGGTTCTTATCGCTTTTGAAAGTAACTGATAATCTGCGGCAAAGACGGTTAATTCGCCTGTATGAGATCTGAATGGAAAGCCCTTTACCCCAACAAAATCCCCGACCTTGACATGATCTTTAAAGAATACAAATTTGTCTGACCCTATCGAGACATTTAGATATCCCTGAATCTGACCGGTTGAATCCTGAATGACGAAGAAGATCGATTTTCCCTGATATCTTATTGCCATCACACGGCCAGCAAGAGAAAGAGAGACACTTTCATCTTTTTGGCCATTTGTAAGGTTATTGAATCTTTCCCTTATCTGTGAGATTTTATCCTTTACGTCAAAGGCGTAAGGATAGGGATTTACGCCGAGTTTTCTTATTTCCTCGATTTCTTTTATTTTATTGGCTCTTATCTCATCCATTCAGATCTCTCCTTATGAATTATTTCTGTTCTACGTCTAAAATAAGGTATCTTTTTATACCACTTGGAGCCTTAACGCGGATGGTATCTCCAACCTTTTTCTTGTTTACGGCTTCTCCAAGCGGTGAATCGACAGAAATCTTGTTTTTGAAGATGTCTGCTTCCTGTGCGGTTACGAGCATCATCGTCATTTCCTTGTTTGTGCTCAGGTCTTTTAATTTAACGTAATTTCCTATATTCACCTCGTGGGTATTTTTGCTATTCTCGATTATAACGGCATTGGCGAGAATCTCTTCGATCTCGCTAATTCTACTGTTGATCTTTCCCTGTTCATTTTTTGCCTCATCGTATTCGCTGTTTTCACTCAGATCTCCGAATTCCCTTGCTTCCTTTATCTTTTTGGCAACTTCATTCATCAATTTTTCTTTCAATTCTGCCAGTTCTTCTTTCAAAGACTGGTATCCTTCTTTTGTCAACTGAATTTTCGCCATAGAAGACCTCCTTTATTCAACCGATATAAGGTAATAGTAATAAGGCTGGCCACCGTAATAAAGTTCTATGTCAACAGACGGATATCGTATCTGACACTCTTTGAAGAATACATTCGCTTCATCCTCGCTTATATCCTTACCGTAAAAAATAGTTATCACCTCAGCCTCTTCCACATTAGCCTTTTCAAGGGCAGCAAAGATGGCATCGTCCATGAGATCGGCAGATGCCACTATCTTTCCGTCGATCAAACTTATGTACTGATCTTTTTTCACTTCCAAGCCTTTATACTGGGTATCCCTGACAGCCTTTGTAATCTCTATCGATTTGACAGAGGCTATGGCTTCCTTAAAGTTTTTTTCATTCTCAAGAACTCCCTGCTGCGAATTGAAGGCAAAGAGGGCTGCAAGGCCCTGCTGGATCGTTTTAGTATCAACAATTATTACCTTTTTACCATTTGTCATTTCTTTTACAGAATTTGCCGACATGGTTATATTTGGATTGTTTGGGAAAATAAAGACAAATTTTGCGTTTATGCTGTCGACGGCTTCCTTTATCTGCGCAGTGGTTGGATTTGAAGATTGCCCGCCATTTAAAACTATATCCACGCCTAAACTCTTGAAGATGGATTCAAGACCCGGTCCGTCGGCTATGACAATGATTCCATATTCCTTGGGTTCATTTGAAACTTTATTTTCTTCGACGTTTATTATCTGATGATGCTGGGTTTTCATGTTATCTATCTTCGATTTGTAAAGTTCACCGTATTCAAGCGCCTTGTCGATAGCAACGCCGGGAGTATTCGTATGAACATGCAATTTGAGGATACCGGAAGAGTTGACAAGAATGAGCGAATCTCCTATTGTGTTATAGAATTTCCTCAATTCATCGATATCAACATCTTTCGTTGTCTTAACCATCACTTCGGTACAGTAAAGGTATTTAAGATCTTCCTGGGCTATTTTTACTATTTCTCCCGTTGTGATACTTTCAACGTTTAGATCTATCTTCGTGTCCCCATTCAAAACCCTGTAAAATCCTTCCATTATGTAAGAAAAACCCTTTGCGCCGGCATCTACAACGCCTGCATCGCGAAGTTTTTTCAAATATTTAGGAGTTTCATTTACAACCTCGATAGATCTCTTCCAGAGTTTTTCCATGAACTCGGTCATATCTTCGGTAATGTACTTGTCTGCCTCTGTTGATAAAATTCTTATGACCGTAAGCATCGTGCCTTCGACCGGTTTCATAACCGCACTGTAAGAAATCGCTCTCGCACTTTTGAGTGCCTGCGCAAAATCCTCTGCTTTTAATATTTTCTTCCCCTTTGTTCCCTGCCTGAAACCTCTGAAGATCTGGGAAAGTATTACACCAGAATTCCCTCTCGCCCCGAGCAATGTACCACTTTCTATTGCCTCGAGCACACTTTGGAGATCCATCTTTCCATCAAGGGCATCCAAATTCTTGCTTGCCTCAAGCATCGCTGAAGCCATATTCGATCCCGTATCTCCGTCCGGAACCGGAAAGACATTCAGAGCATTCAGTTCTTCTATGTGTGAAAGAAGAACTTCAGTGCCCTTTTTAAAGCATGTAGCCATCAATTTTCCGTCTATTGTTTTCATGATAGATTACTCTACGTACATCCTTTCATTAGAAGTTTATGTCTACAATGTGAATATTGACTTCCGTTGGATTCATTCCAACGTAGAATTTCAAATTGTAAATTATCGCATCTTGCAGATTCTTACCAACCTGCATGACATTTATACCGTATTCGGCTATAACGTAGACGTCCACTTTAACATTTTTACCGTCATCGATCAATTTTATCCCCTTATCCGTTTCGCTGAATAAAGAGGCAAATTGGGACATCAAAGACGCGTTGGAAAGATCCACGATGCCATAACTGTTGATTATCGCCTCGCGTATCAGTTGTTTTATAGCCTGTGAAGATACCTCTATTTCCCCGTATTTTGTAGAAAACTTCATTTCATCCCTCCTGAACTTTGATTTGGAATTCTGCGAGTATCCTGCCTGCCAATTTTTCGGCTGACAGCCCGCACAGATCGATAAGTTCCGTTCTCGTACCATGTCCGACGAAATTATCATCTATTCCAATTACCTCGATTTTAGATCTCAAAAAGGGTGCTTTTAGCATCACAGAAGCACCAAACCCCCCCATAACAGATCCCTCTTCTAAGGTCCATACCCTTGGAATCGATCTTATGGTTTCAAGAGCCTCCATATCAAGTGGCTTTACACTTCTGCAATTGTAAAGTCCAAGATTTATACCGTGCGAAGAAGCCATTTCAACGATTTCGCGTCCGGTTTTGACCATCGATCCAACGGCGAGTATTACCCCGTCCCTTCCATCTTTTATCCTTTCCCACTTAAATGGATCTTCGAATGGCTTCGCGTAGATTATATCATCTATAGAAGCAATTTCAGTTGCGCGCGGATACCTTATGGCAACCGGTCCATGAACCCTGCCAACTACGGATTTAAGAATCGATGAAAGTTCTTCAAGAGAGGAAGGAGCCAGGATTTTCATATTTGGAATTAAATTCATATAAGATATGTCAAAGACGCCATGGTGTGTTGGCCCGTCCTGGCCTACCAAACCCGCTCTGTCTATTGCAAAGACCACATCGAGATCCTGTAGAGCAACATCGTGAATTATCTGATCAAAGGCCCTTTGAAGAAAGGTTGAATATATTGCCACTACGGGCTTCAGGCCTCTTAAAGAGGTGCCGGCGGCAAAGGTTGTGCAAAGTTCTTCGGTTATTCCTAAATCAAAAAATCTATCCTGATGATTTGATCTAAAGAAGGTAAGCCCCGTTCCGTCTTCCATAGCGGCAGTTATTCCTATTATTCTGTTATCCTCGTCTGCCATCTTGGAAAGGACCCTTCCGAAGACCTCGCTGTAGGAATACCATCCCTTCTTTATATCGATCGAAAGCCCATTTGAAGGATTTATCATCGAAACACTGTGGAATTTCCTTGGATTGTCTTCGGCGTATTTTATTCCCTTTCCTTTTTGAGTTAAAATGTGAACAACGGCAGGACCTTCGACGGCCTTCAGACTTTCAAAGGTCTTTTTCATCATCTTTATATCGTGGCCATTTATCGGTCCCATGTACTTCAGACCGAAATCTTCAAAAAAGTTATCCGGCAAAAGCAGTTTTTTTAATGCGCCTTTTACCTTATCGTTGAAGGATTTCAAGATAGTTTCCTTGAACAATTCATACACTTTTGCGTCGAACTTTCTGTAAGCCTTTGTCGTGCGCATCTTGTTCAATATTATCTGTGATATCTGGCCAACACTCGGAGAAATGCTCATTCCATTGTCATTCAGTACGATCTTTATCTTCGAAGACACGGTCTTTATCTGATTTAGAGCCTCAAGCGCTATGCCTGATGTCATGGCTCCGTCCCCGATTATCGCTATTATCTGGCTGTCTTTATTTCCATTCATTCTTTCGGCAACTTCGATTCCAAGGCCCGCGGCAATTGAGGTAGCGGCATGCCCAACTCCGAAATAATCGTATTTTGATTCTTTTATTGTCGGATATCCACTTATTCCTCCCAGTTTTCTTATCGATGGCAGAACTTTTGCCCTTCCTGTAAGTATTTTGTGCGTGTAGGCCTGATGGCCGGTATCCCATACTATTATGTGCCTGTCAGGAGGAAATACGCTGTAAAGCGCTAATGTCAGTTCCACGGTGCCAAGATTGGGGGCAAGATGGCCGTCTCCTGAAGACACGACTTCAACTATGTAATTTCTAATATCTTCGGCGAGATCGTACATTTCATCTATACTCATTTGGTTGAGTTTTTCAAAAAGCATTTCATCGTCCCATTCAATTTTCATCGATCTTCATCTCCCTTTCGAGTTCTCCAAGCACTTCTTTGACGGAAAGCGAGGCCGAGTCTATCAAAAATTTGCATCTTTTGTAAAGCGCGACACCTTCTTTGAACAATTTTATCGATTCTTCAAGAGTTATTTGAGGATCTTCCATCTTTTTTAAAACCTCTTCAAGTCTGTTATAGGCTTCTTCAAAGGATAACTCTTCTATCTTCTCATTTTCCATTTTTATCTATCTCCAGTACTTCAGATAATATTTTACCATCGAAAAGTTCCAATTTTATTTTATCCTTTTTTTTCAATTCTTCTACAGATTTTACATGATGATCGTCTTTTGAAACAATCGCATATCCTCTCTTAAGAGGCTCATAAGGATCGTGGATGCTCAAAGATAAAAATGCTTTTTCCACCATAGAACTTTTAAATGACATGCTGTTCGTGATTATACGCTTTAAAGTGTCCATTTTGGCGTAAAGCCTTTCTGGCATTATCTCTGTCATTCTTACCGCCCTTGAATGAATCAAAGCATCACCAACTCTCAAGAACATCGCGCTTTTCTCTTTTAGGATGTTCTCAAAGTTCTTCTTAACCTTTATAAAGGCCTCATCTACTTTCTCCCCTTTTAAAACTGTTTGATTAACGGGAGAAAGGAAATCAAGCCTTTTTTTTAGATTCACAAGATGGTAGGTTTTTTGATCAAGATCATGATCGAATTTTTTTACGATGTTAGAAAAGGCCACTTTCATGTGCTTTTTTAGTTCTTCGATGTCCGGAGTTGCATATTCGGCCGCTCCTGTAGGTGTCGGTGCCCTTTTGTCCGCAACGTAATCGACGAGTGTTGTGTCTATTTCATGCCCCACTCCCGTTATAACAGGTTTTTTCATCCCGTATACCTTTTTGACAACACTTTCTTCGTTAAAGTTCCAGAGATCTTCGATACTTCCTCCACCCCTTACAAGCAAAACGACGTCTGCGTCCGATCTATCGGCAGCATCGAGTGCTTTGACTATTTCCAAAAAAGCGTCCTTTCCCTGAACGGAGGTATGAAAGAGTAATATAGTCGCGAGAGGATACCTTTTATTTACGGTCTTGACGACATCATGGAAGGCGGCAGAGGTTTTTGATGAGACTACCGCTATACGTTTTGGAAAAGACGGGATGGATTTCTTAGGCTTGTCGAATATACCTTCCTTTTTCAATTTCGACTTCAACTCTTCTAATTTTCTGTAAAGTTCTCCGTAATCCATACCTTCCTGGATGCTTTCGGCATAGAACTGGTATGTCCCTCTCTTTGCGTATATTCTGACCGATCCTGTTGCCTTTACGATAGTCCCTTCCTTTATTTCATGAGGATGTCTGTAGATCGCGTTGAACATAACGCAATTCAAAAGGTAATCCTCTTCTTTGAGTGAAAAATAAGCGTGGGGGCCAGAAAGTTTGAAATTCGAAATTTCCCCACGCACAGTTATATTCTGTAAGGTTTCGTCCTTTTCTATGATCGAGATAATCCTTCGGGTTATCTCGATAACGCCCATTTCTACGTCTTGCATATCAACTCCGTCGCGTTGATCACATTTCTCATCAGTATGGCCGATGTCACATTCCCAACGCCACCGGGCACTTTTGAAATAGAGACTTTATGTGAAACCGAGTCAAAATCAACATCTCCAACTACTTTTCCGTTCACAACGTTTATTCCAACGTCTATAATTGTCGATCCTTCACCGAACCATTTTTCATCGAACATCTTTGGCTTTCCAACGGCCGTAACCACTATGTCTGCCTCTTTGACCTTTTTGATCAGATCGACTGTTTTTGAATGACAGACGGTAACGGTCGCATCTTCGGAAATCAAAAGCAAGGAGAGTGGCTTGCCAACCGTTGTGCTTCTTCCAACGATTGTAACATTCTTTCCGGCAAGAGGCACGCGATAATATTTGAGCATTTCAACAACGGCCTCTGCCGTACATGGAGTGAAATAAGCCTTCCCCATGATCAACATGCCGAGATTTTGTGGCGTCCTTCCCTCAACATCCTTTAGAGGATCTATTAACGAAAGGACCTTGAACTCCTCTATTTGGGACGGCACCGGATGCATGAGCATTATTCCATGAACTTTCTTATCGGAATTGAGTTCTTTTATCTTTTCAAAGATGTTCTTTTCGTTTACCGCGACTTCGGAATAGTCTATGCCAAATGACTGGCAATTTTTCTTTATCGAATTGAGATAGATTCTCGTCGATTTATCATCGGAAGAAACAACGCACCTTAACGCAGGGAATATGCCCGACGATTTTAAATTTTCTATCCTTTGCGCAACTGACTTTTTTATGTTTTCGGCAATCTCTATACCATCGAAGATCATTTCCGCACCTTAAAATAATCCCGTGATATTTCCATCTTCATCAACATCGATATTCATTGCGGCAGGCTCCTTCGGAAGGCCCGGCATTGTCATTATCTCTCCAGATATTGGCACTATAAAGCCCGCCCCTGCCGAAAGTTTTACCTCGCGTACCGTAAAGGTGTATCCCGAAGGCGCACCTATGACTTTGGGATCGTCGGAAAGAGAGGACTGGGTCTTTGCCATTATGATGGGAAGGTGGCCATACCCCGTCTTTTCGATCTTTTTTATGTCACTGAGGGCATCTGCGGAATATTCCACCCTGCCGGCACGGTATATCTCGCGTGCGAGGATTTCTATCTTTTCCTTGACGGGCAGATTCCAGTCGTATATTCTGTGAAAATCGTTTTTATCCTTTTCTATGGACTCGATAACTGTTTTTGCGAGTAATTCTGTTCCCTCGCCACCCTTTTCAAATCCTTCGCTGAGCGCAAACCTTACTCCCAACTTTTTAACCTCTTCTTCGACTGTCTTTATCTCTGCGGACGAATCCGTGGGGAATTTATTTATGGCAACGACTACGGGAAGACCGAATTTTTTGATGTTCTCGACGTGTACCTTTAAATTTTCCATGCCCTTTTTCAGCGCTTCTAAATTCTCATTCTTGAGGTTCTTCTTGTCCTCTCCGCCATGCATTTTCAAAGCCCTGACGCTTGCGACTAAAACGACTGTATCCGGCCTCAGACCTGCATATTTTGAGACGACATCAAAGAATTTTTCTGCTCCAAGATCGGCTGCAAAACCCGTCTCGGTTATTACATAATCGGCAAGTTTGAGGGCAAGTTTTGTGGCTATTATGGAATTTGTTCCATGTGCGATATTGGCGAAAGGCCCACCATGCACTATTACAGGCGTGTTTTCAGTTGTTTGCACTAAATTTGGATTTAGGGCATCCTTCAAAAGTGCGGTCATCGCACCTTGAGCGTGAAGATCTCCGGCTGTAACATATTTTCCATCCACAGTCTCTCCAATTATTATCTTGGAAAGTCTTTCTTTGAGATCGATCAAATTTTCAGCGAGGCAAAGAATTGCCATAATCTCTGACGCTGCGGTTATAACGTATCCGGTCTCGCGCGGAAAACCATTTGAAGATCCTCCAAGTGCTATAACCACATTTCTCAATGCCCTGTCATTCATATCTATCGTTCTTGGCCATCTCACTTTTCTCACGTCTATGTTAAGTTCATTTCCATTGTGTATATGGGCATCGATCATGGCTGCAAGCAGGTTATGGGCTGCGCTTACGGCGTGAATATCGCCGGTGAAGTGGAGATTTATCTCTTCCATGGGAAGAACCTGAGCCTTTCCTCCGCCTGTTGCGCCGCCCTTTACACCGAAGACCGGACCAAGAGAAGGCTCTCTTAAAGTCACAATGGCCTTTTTCCCGATCCTGTTAAGGCCTAAAGAAAGGCCTATACTCGTCGTAGTCTTTCCTTCTCCGGCAGGCGTTGGCGTTATGGCCGTAACTATTATGAACTTTCCATTTTTTTTGTTCTCGAAATCTTTGATCAATTGATGAGGTATCTTTGCCATGTACTTTCCGTAGGGTATCAATTGATCTGGCTCTATGCCTATCATCTTTCCTATCTCTGTTATTGGCTTCATTTTATTGGTCTTTACATTCATTTTTTCTTCCTCCTCTTTTTTTAAATTTTTCTTCATAAGGGAAATCTTTTCTTTATTTGCAAGTTCTTTGGCTATTCTGTCCAAAACGCCATTTATGAATTTTCTGTCTCCATCCGTCCCAAATTTTTTTGCGATCTCAACCGCCTCATCTATGGAAACTTCTATCGGTATATTGTCTTCAAAGAGCAATTCATAGACACCGAGCCTTAGTATATCTTTGGAAACAAGAGGCAATCTTTCAAGTGTCCATCCGACGATGTAGTTTTTTATCGTTTTGTCTATTTCATTTTTTTTGGCAATAATATTAAAAGCCAGCCGTTCCACTTCTTTTTCGCAAACACCATCCACTTCTTCCATCTCGCAAACGTTCCTCACGGCTTCGGATGGAAGGAGATCTTGAAACTCTATCTGATATATCGATTTAAAGGCCAGTTCTCTTAAGAGCCTTCTGCGATGTTTTTCGCTCACTTTTACTGTTTGTTTTCCTCTTTTCCCTCTGCTTCTTCATTTGTGTCCTTACCCTTTAGGCCTATAACATCCTCTACTAAAACGTTCACACTTACGACCTTAAGTCCAGTTATGCTCTCGACTTCTTTTTTTATCGCTTGTTGGACCTGAGAGGTTACCTCTGGTATCTTTTCTCCGTATTTTATCCTTACCTTTACCGATATCGCGACGCTGTTATCATCTGGTCTTTCTATAGTTACCTGCTTTCTGTAATACTTGTAATCTCTCGACTTTTGAGTGATCTCTTTTCCTTCCTGCTTTGCAAGGGTAAGAATCACAACGTTACTTATAACTTGATCTGAGATCTCTATCTTTCCTCTGTTTGGTTGATTCTGGTTAACCTGTTCACGCTCGTTCAATGTACTCACCCGTCCTTGTATCGATTTTTACCTTTTCTCCTTTGTTAACGAAAAAAGGTATGTTGATTCTTAATCCCGTCTCGAGAACGGCAGGTTTGCCACTTCCCGCAACGGTATCTCCTTTAAAACCGGGATCTGTTTCCACAACTTCAAGTACCACCGTTGTTGGCAACAGCACGCCTATGACTTTGTCATCGTGAAAGAGCAAATTCAGTTCCATATTCTCTTTCATGAATTTTATCTCGTCTTCTAAATCTCCAAGCGGAAGAGAATACTGATCGTAATTGTCATTTGTCATAAAATAGGCAAAATTATCGTCTTTGTACAGATATTGAGCGGCTCTCAGAGTTAAGGTTGCTTCCTCGACCTGATCTCCGCTTTTGAAGGTTTTATCTTGCACAAGACCTGTAAGCACATCCTTTATCCTCGTTCTGACGACTGCGCTATGGCCACGTCCCATCTTATGCATTTCAAATTCCACAACGGTGTAAATCTTTCCGTCAATTATTATATGCATTCCTTTTCTAAGATCTGTTACATCGATCAAAGGTAAAACCTCCCTTATATAACTGTAAATGTCTTTTTAAAATTCGAGAGCACCTCGTGCCCCTTTTCCGTTAGCAAGACATCATCTTCTATTCTTATACCGAATTTTCCAGGAATATATACACCCGGCTCAAAGGTTATAACAACCCTATCATTTATTGGCTTGTCGTACCTCGTATTTAGAAATGGAGGTTCGTGTACATCCATTCCAAGTCCATGGCCGAGACCGTGTCCAAAGTAGGAATCTAAATTCTTTTCTTTGAGGAAATTTCGTGCGTAGGAATCTATTTCTTTGCCAGTTATGCCCGCCTTCGATCTCTCTATTGCGGTAAGTTGCGCATTCAACACTGCGTCATACGCATCTTTTTCTTCCTGAGACACTTTCCCTACGGCGAATGTCCTTGTCAAATCGCTACAGTATCCATCAACAAGTGATCCAAAATCAACGACTAACATTTCTCCGCTCTCGATCTTTTTGTCGGAGGCAAGGCCGTGCGGAAGAGATCCTCTGTATCCAGAGGCCACTATCGTGTCAAAAGAAGGCTTTGATGCGCCATTTGTTTTCATTTCGTATTCTAAAATGGCCGCGAACTCTTTCTCCGTCATGCCGGGTCTAAATTTTTCAAGTGTTTTTGCAAGAGCATTTTCTGCAACTTTTATGGCTTTTTTTATCTTTTCCACTTCTTCTTCATCTTTCACGGCACGCAGGGCACTTACTTCTTCTTCAACATCTTCTATCTTTACGTGATCTGCAAGTTCTCTGTACCATGAATAAAAAAATTTAGATCCTTCCAATCCGATGGTCTTACCTTTTAAGATCTCGATTGACTTTTTCACGAGAGATGTATTTTCGACCTTTACCATTTCAAAGTTTGATTCTTCGGAGGCTTGCGTGTAAAATCGAGAATCAACGAGCAAAAATCTCTCTTTTTCTCCTATTATCACGCATCCGGTATCTCCTGTAAATCCACTCAAATACCTTACGGTGGTGTTGGAGCCTTCCGAAGTTATTGACAAAAAATAGTCAACCTTTGGCTTTACTCTTTGGTACAGTTCAGATGCTCTGTCTCTTTTCAATTTGATCCCTCCGATCCTAAAAATTATAGCATATCTTCAAGAGGGTACTTTAACATCTCCGACCTGTCTTATGTTTATGGCAAAATCGGGGCACAAATTCGCACATTGCATACACCCTATACATTTTTCGTTGCTTTCAATTCTTGGTGCTTCAAGCTCTCCCTTCACTATCGCATGAGTTGGACAGACCCAGTAACATATCCCGCAAGATTTACAAAGTTTAAAATCAATCTCTATTGTAAATTTTTTGGCCATAACTTCCTCCTCTGAAAATAAAGGGCACCTTGGAGTGCCCCTCTTTTTCATTTCTTATTCTTCTTTGCCCTTTTTTCCTTCAATTCTATAGTCGACTGGGCCGCCGCAAGTCTCGCAATTGGTACCCTGTAAGGAGAACAGCTTACATAATCGATCCCTATTTCATCAACTATCTTTATCGAATCTGGATCTCCACCATGTTCTCCGCATATACCGACTTCGAGATGTGGATTGACTTTCTTTCCTTTCTTGGTTCCAATTCTTACAAGTTCGCCGACCCCGTCCTTGTCGAGAGTTTTAAATGGATCGACAGGTATTATGCCTTTCTCGAGATAATCGTTGAGGAACTTGCCACTGTCGTCACGGCTGTATCCGAATGTAGTCTGGGTGAGATCATTTGTACCGAAGGAGAAGAACTGGGCCTCTTTTCCGATTTGATCTGCGGTAACGGCCGCCCTCGGTATTTCAACCATCGTTCCCACGAGATATGTGAGTTTTACCCCACTTTTCTTTATCAGTTCATCGGCAGTTTTTGTTATGATCTCTTTTAAGAATTTCAATTCGTTGACATGTCCAACAAGTGGTACCATTATCTCTGGTATGACGTTAACCTTTTCTTCTTTTATCAGTTCAATGGCAGCCTGTATTATGGCCTTGACCTGCATCGTTGGTATTTCAGGATATGTTATTTCGAGTCTGCATCCTCTATGGCCAAGCATTGGGTTAAACTCTTTCAAGGAAGCCGCTCTATCGAGTATCTCTTCGTAACTTAAGCCCATGTCCTTTGCAAGTTGTTTTAAAGTTTCTTCATCCTGTGGCAAGAATTCATGCAACGGAGGATCTATAAGCCTTATCGTAACAGGCTTTCCGTTCATCTCCCTGAAGATGGCTTTGAAATCTTCCTTCTGCATCGGCATGATCTTATCGAGCGCTTTTTCTCTTTGTTCTCTTGTGTTGGAGAAGATCATCTGTCTGACGGCAGGTATTCTATCGTTTGCAAAGAACATTCGCTCAGTTCTGCAAAGTCCTATTCCTTCTGCTCCGAATTCTCTTGCAACTCTCGCATCTGTTGGAGTATTGGCATTAGTTCTGACACCGAGCCTTCTTATCTGGTCAGCCCATTTAAGGAGTGTTGCAAGATCGCCTTCGAGGCCTTCCGGCTTTATCGTCTTTATCTGTCCGAGGAATACCTCTCCAGTCGTTCCATCTATGGAAAGCCAATCTCCTTCTTTGACCGTTATGCCGTTAACGGTGAAGAGTTTGTGCTCATCGTCGACGTTTATGGATTCCGCACCGACGACGGCGCACTTTCCCATACCTCTTGCAACAACAGCGGCATGGGATGTTCTTCCACCTCTTGCCGTCAGAATTCCTTCTGCTCCCGCCATTCCGGCAACGTCTTCTGCGGAGGTTTCAGGCCTTACAAGAATCACGGGTTCTTTCTTTCCAAGTGTGGCGGCCTTGTCTGCATCAAATACGACCTTGCCTGTCGCTGCACCTGGAGAAGCGGCAAGGCCTGTTGTTATCATACGCTTCTCGGCTATGGCCTTTTTCTTTTCATTCAAATCAAACATTGGATGGAGGAGTTGATCAACCTGATCTGGCGTAACCCGCATGATGGCCGTCTTTTTGTCTATCAACTTTTCTTTAACCATGTCAACGGCAACCTTTACGGCCGCTCGGGCAGTTCTCTTTGCACTTCTTGTCTGGAGCATGTAAAGTTTCCCGTGCTCAACTGTAAACTCCACGTCCTGCATATCTTTATAATGTTTTTCAAGGATGTCGAATATCCTGTAAAGTTCGTCGTAGGCCTCTTTCGAAACCTTCTTAAGTCCTTCAAGATCTTCGGGAGTCCTTATTCCGGCAACAACATCTTCTCCCTGAGCGTTTCTGAGAAATTCTCCGTACCTTCTCTTTTCTCCGGTGGACGGATCTCTTGTGAAGGCGACGCCCGTTCCGCTGTCATCGCCCATATTTCCAAAGACCATCGAAACAACGCTAACAGCCGTTCCAAGCATCGAGCCTTCGGGTATTTTGTTGATCCTTCTGTATTCGATAGCCCTCTTGTTCATCCACGATCCAAAAACGGCATCTATAGCAATCCATAATTGCTTGTTGGGATCCTGAGGAAATTCCTTTCCTTCTCTCTTGTACAAACTTTTGTATCTTTCTACGAGTTCTTTAAGTTCGTTGACATTCATTTCTGTATCGAGCTTTATTCCTCTTTTTGCCTTTACGGCTTCTATTTCTTTTTCAAACTTGTTATGATCTATGCCTAAGGCCACGTCGCCGAACATCTGGATAAATCTCCTGTAGGAGTCGTAGGCGAAGCGTTCATTGGATGTTAGCCTTGCAAGACCGAGGACCGTTTCATCGTTGAGGCCTAAGTTGAGAATTGTGTCCATCATACCCGGCATTGAAACTGCCGCTCCGGACCTGACCGAAACAAGCAACGGATTTTTTGGATCGCCGAATTTCTTTCCCGTGGCTTTTTCGAGTCTTTTCATATTCTCCTCAACTTCTGCCTTTAATTCGGGAGGATATGTCTTTGAATGTTTGTAATAATAATCGCATATTTCGGCACTTATTGTAAAGCCGGGAGGAACTGATATGCCTATCTTAACCATTTCGGCGAGGTTGGCACCTTTTCCACCGAGAATGTCCTTCATTTCGGCGCCACCTTCGGCCACACCATTTCCAAAGAAATAAACGTATTTTTTAGCCATCATACACCTCCATTGATATCATTGAACATTTACAAGATGTTTTTTTGCTATTTCAACGTACGAATTAAAAGCGTCGATATCCTCCACGGCAAGTTGGGCAAGCATTTTTCTGTTTATATTTATCCCCGCAAGATCAAGTCCGTGCATCATATCGCTATATTTAAGCCCCGCATTTCTTGCCGCTATGTTTATTCTTGTTATCCAGAGAGATCTCATCGCTCTTTTTTTCTGTTTCCTTCCTATATATGCATTGATACCCGCTTTTGTTACGGCCTCTTTCGCATACCTGTAATGTCTGCGGCGGGCTCCAAGATGGCCCTTTACGGCGTTGAGAACCTTGTTATGTCTCTGCCTCTTTGTAATACCTCTTTTAATACGCATCTTTCACATCTCCTTCAAATTCCCAGTGTTCTTCTTGCTCTTTTTGTATCAGATTTGGAAAGGACCTTTTTGAGATCAAGCCTTCTTTTTTGAGAGGCAGACTTGTGGTAATTTTTGTGATTCCTTTTTGCCGATTCCCTTAGAATCTTGCCAGAACCAGTTACATGGAATCTTTTTGCGGCACTCTTTCGAGTTTTCATTTTTGATTTCATAATATCCGAGCGCAAATAATGCGCTCTTCCTCCTTTCAACGTAACTATTCATTTTTAACATCAATTTGCAGGTGTTTCACCCACAGTTGTTTCTTTGGCCGCAGAGATCTTCTTTGGTCTTAGTCCCATTCGCATATCGCGCCCTTCAAGCATTGGAGGCGAATCAATCTCTGCCACGTCAGAAAGATCTTTTGCAATTCTATCGAGTATTTCCTTTCCTTTATCGGTAAAGGCCATTTCTCTTCCGCGAAACATTATCGTTATTCTGACCTTATTGCCATTCTCTATGAAATTTCTAACGTGAGAAAGTTTTGTCTGGTAATCATGCTCATCTATCTTGGGCCTGAATTTCATCTGTTTTAAGACGTCGGAGACATTCCTCGACTTTTTTTGCTTCTTATTCTGTTCGTAGATGTACTTACCAAAATCCATTATTTTGCACACAGGCGGATTGGACGAAGATGAAACAAGTACCAAATCCATTCCGTATTCTTCCGCTTTTTGAAGCGCCTCGCTGCGCTTTACAATTCCAAGTTGGGCACCATCAGGCCCTATTAACCTTACAGTAGGGTAATGTATCTCCTCATTTTTCAAAAATTCACTCTTTGCTATTATCATCACCTCTTAATATGAAAATTCGGGTGACACAAGCCACCCGTCATTAAAGACAGAATCCCAAAACCTCTTCCCTTTTAAAGGTGGAGGTGAGAAGCGGCGGCTTCTACTTAAACTATTGGTGGGCCATACAGGATTCGAACCTGCGGCCTACTGATTAAGAGTCAGTTGCTCTACCAGCTGAGCTAATGGCCCGTTTTTTACCAAAATGTATTATATCACATAATATATTTTTGTCAACCGTATTTGAAGTAAAGGAATCTTAACGGTGCATTTTAATTGATAATTGAAAATTGATAATTGAAAATCAATAATTGTCAATTCCTGCATTTTAACCAGGCTCATTATGAAAATCTATAAAATCTATACTCCCGGCATCCTTACCATCTTTTCTATTCTCGCCATTCCCCATGTGAGGATCATTACGATGAGAAGATATATAAGGGCAACACCGAGAAAGACGTCCATGAATTCAAAGTTTCTGCTCGCAACAAACTCCCCTTCCGCCATTAATTCTGGAACCCCGACAAGGTATGCTACGGATGTGTACTTTATAAGATATGCGAATTCATTTGTCCATGATGGAATGACCTTTATAAGGCTTTGAGGAAGTATAACGTTTAAGATGCCTTCCCATTTCGTCATACCTATAGAAAGAGCCGCCATCATCTGTCCTTTATCAATGGATTGAATGGCTCCTCTTATATATTCGGCCTGATATGCTCCGCTGTTTATCGAAAAACTTATTATTGCAGCCATAAGCGGTGAAAGACTTATTCCTATCTGTGGAAGGGCAAAATAAAATATGAATAACTGAACGAGTAGAGGAGTTCCCCTTATGGATTCGACAAAAACTGTTGAGATGGAATAGGAAAGCTTATTTCCGTAAGTTCTCGATATAGCAACGAATACGCCTATCACAAATCCTATTGATATCGAAGAGAGTGCAAGTTCAGCCGTGAAGATGAGACCATTCATGAAAAATGGGAAGGCCTCTATAAAGACATTTATGAACTTTATCATCTTCCCTCCTTGAATTTGGCCAAGAATTGTTTTGTTCTCTCTTTTGATGGGTTAACAAGTATTTCAGAACTTCCCTGTTCGATTATTTCGCCATTTTCCATGAAGATTATTCTGTCTGCGACATCCCTCGCAAATCCGAGTTCATGGGTCACAATAAGCATCGTCATGCCTTCCCTTGCGAGTTTTTTTATGACCTCTAAAACCTCTCCAACGAGTTCGGGATCAAGTGCCGAAGTTGGTTCATCGAAAAGCATCAACTGTGGCTCCATCGCAAGGGCGCGCGCGATGCCAACTCTTTGTTTTTGCCCTCCAGATAATTGTGCGGGATAGGCATTTATCCGTGATTCAAGTCCAACCTTTTTTAGATTTTCGATTGCCACTTTTGTCGCAATTTCCCTTGGCAATTTTTTCACCTTAATAGGACCTATTCTTACATTGTCAAGAACGGTTAAATGATTGAAAAGGTTGAACTCTTGAAATACCATTCCGATCTTTTGCCTAAAGATCTCGGGATGTTTCGAGCCTGTTATCTCTTCGCCATTTAGAAAGATCTTACCCTCATCAGGTTCTATAAGGCGGTTTATGCACATAAGCATCGTCGATTTTCCGGTTCCGGAAGGGCCTATAACAACGATCGTTTCTCCTTTTTCCATCTCAAAGGAAATACCCTTTATTATCTCGTTATCTCCATACCTTTTTTTGAGATTTTTGACTTCAAGAGCCTTCACGCCCTCTCACCTCTGAATTCAAAGCCATGAATTGCAAATCTTTTTTCAACTTTTCTGACGATCGAATTCGTTGAGAAAGTTATAACAAAGTATATCGCCGCACATAACAGATATATCAAAAGCGGCTCATAAGTTGTCGATATTATATAGGTACCTTCCCTGAGAAGTTCTGTTACCCCAAGCGCATAGGCAAAAGATGTGTCTTTGAGAACTATTGTGAACTCATTTGTGAGAGGGGCAATCGAAAATCTTAGCGCCTGCGGTAAGGTTATATGGATAAAGATCTGTGTGCCTGTCATCCCAAGCGATTGGCCTGCCATGATCTGGCCCTTTGGAACTGAAAGGAGTGCCCCGCGAAAGATCTGGGACTGATAGGCTGAACTGCAGATACCGAGAGACAATACAGAGGCTGTAAATGGATCGAACCTTATTCCAAGAGAAGGAAAGCCGAAGAATATTATGAACATGACCACAAGCAGAGGCACGCCCCTTATTACCCTCTCATAAACCGTCGTTATAATTTTTAACGTTGCATTGCCATAAACCTGGCCAAGCGAGAATGGAATTGCCACAACAAAGGCCATTGCAAAAGAGATTACCGCCAGTTCAGCGGTAATCAGTGTTCCTTTAAGTAAAACCTGCAAAATTGAAAGAAGATCCATCTTTATTTTCCGAAGTACTTATCAACGAGAGCTGTCAGTTGACCAGAACTGCGCATTTTTGACAACCCATCGTTTATCTTAGAAAGCAATTCGCTATTTCCTTTGTTAACCGCTATGCCATAATTTTCATTGGTTATTATTATTCCGACGATTGAAACAGGCTGAGTCTGGGCAAATCTTTCGGCAACCGGGCTATCAAGAACGACTGCGTCAATTTCACCGTTCAAAAGTGCCTGAAGCGCATATATAAAACTTTCGTATCTCACTATACTTTTCAATATATTTGTTTTTATCAGGTTATCACTTACCCACAGATCGCCTGTCGTTCCCGTTTGAACACCTACTTTGTGATTTCCAAAGAGAACGGTAAGATTATAATTTGAATTCTTCTTTACTATCACGTCTTGATCGGCGGACCAGTAAGGAGTTGAAAAATCAACGACCTTTAACCTCTCCGGTGTTATTGTCATGCCGGCTATTGCTATATCTATTATACCGGATTTAAGTGCCGGTATCAGGGAATCGAAGGACATATCTCTTATTTCAACCTGAAATCCTTCAAGATTGGCAATCGATCTTATTAGATCCATATCAAATCCAACGTACTTTCCATTGTCGACATATTCGAATGGCGGGAAATCGGCAGAGGTTCCAATTATGTAAGTTTTCGAGAGAGCAAATGATCCAAAGATCAAAAGTATAACCAAAATCACGAAAATCCTTTTCATTTTCATACCTCCCTTTCTGTTTTAAAAATTATACCATAAAAGTTAAATGATAAATGATTTAATTTTAATTTACGTTTAAGGATTTAAAATATAAAAGTGTATTCTTTATGTAATATTTGAAACATTTCGTGCCTTTTTTCAAAACTGATATATAATATGCAAAATCAGAACAGTCGGAGGGAAAAGATGGAAAAACTTCTTGAAAGGTATTCAAAATTTTTACCGGTAAATGATAGGACTCCCATTATAACGCTCGGAGAGGGTTTTACTCCGCTTTTAAAGGCCCGCCATATGAGTAATATGATGGGTATAGAAATTTACCTGAAGTACGAAGGAATGAATCCGACCGGATCATTCAAAGATAGAGGAATGGTAATGGCCATGGCAAAGGCCATCGAAGAGGGCTCGAAGACCGTAATATGCGCGTCTACTGGAAATACTTCAGCGTCCGCCGCTGCTTATGCAACGGCCTTTGATTTGAAATCGATAGTCGTGATCCCGGCCGGTAAAATCGCGATAGGAAAACTTGCCCAATCTTTAGTATACGGCGCAAAGGTTATCCAGATAGACGGAAATTTTGACGACTGTCTTAGATTGGTAAGACTCGCAAGCGAAAAATTCCCCGTGACCGTTGTTAATTCTATAAACCCTTACAGGCTTGAAGGCCAGAAAACGGCCGCTTTCGAGGTAATAGATGTCCTTGGCGACGCTCCGGATTATCATTTTTTGCCTGTTGGAAATGCCGGAAATATAACGGCTTACTGGATGGGCTATAAAGAGTACAAAAATGCGGGAATGTCTTCAAAATTGCCACATATGATGGGTTTTCAGGCCGAAGGAGCGGCCCCTATCGTGAGAGGATTTCCCGTAGAACCAGAGACTATAGCAACAGCGATAAGAATAGGGAATCCCGCAAATTGGCAGAAAGCGATAAAGGCAAGGGACGAGTCTGGAGGCATAATAGATATTGTGTCTGACAGGGAAATACTTTATGCACAGAGTCTCATAGGATTGGAGGGTATCTTCTGCGAGCCGGCTTCAGCGGCTTCAGTTGCCGGCATACTGAAGATGAAGGAAAAAGGTCTTTTCAAAGGAGGAGAAAAGGTAGTTGCAACTCTGACCGGAAATGGATTGAAGGATCCTCATGTTATCGAGAGAGAGTATGAAAGCAGGATCAAAGTTATTCCCGCAAAATTTGAAGACTTCGCAAGGGAGATAGAATCATGAAATTGATCCTTTCGGCTCCTGCAACGATCGCGAATGTAGGTGGCGGTTTTGACACATTCGCGCTGGCCATAAACCTAAGAAATGAAATAATCATCGAAGAATCTTCGAATTTCTCGATCATTGAGAAGGGAATAAAGATAGAAGGAGAGGATCTTTTCTTGAAATCTTTCAAAATGATGATGAGAAAGTACGGCCTCGATCTGAATTACAAAATAGAGAAAAAGACCATGATTCCTCCCAAAAAAGGCCTTGGATCGAGCGCTGCTTCCGTAGTTTTGGGAATAGCGGCCGCAATGGCAATAAATGGCTCTTTATCGCGAAAGAGAATCTTTGAGATCGCATCTGAAACGGAAGGTCATCCTGACAACGCAGCCGCGTGTGTCTACGGCGGCTTTACCGTAAGCGGCCGCTTTGAAAATAATTACGTTGCGAGATCTCTTTCTCCGATCTTTCCTTATCTGACGATCGTAATACCTCCATTTTCTACCTCTACCCATGAAGCCAGAAAAGTACTTCCTAAAATCGTCTCTTTAGAAGACGCGGTTTTTAACGTCCAGCATGTGGCTATGGTAGTTGCAAATCTTGGAAAAAAGATGAAAAGGGAATTCTTCGAAGACAAACTTCATCAGGAAAGAAGGCTTTCCCTTTATCCAGAATTGAAGGAATTTTTTGAAAGAATAAAATCAAAAACGAACGATCCCGTTTTCATATGCGGGTCCGGAAGCGCTTTAGCCGTTGCGGGAATTCATTTTTTAGATGTCCCATCCGGATGGGAGGTGCTTCACAAAAGCGCCTCCAAAAGAGGGCTTACCGTCCGGCGTTTGTAAAGTATTCGAGAATTTTCACGGCATTTGTGGCAGCACCAACTCTCACGTTGTCTGCGACATTCCAGAACATCAATGCATTTGTGGGAGAGATTCTCACTCTTCCAACGTGCGAGAGATCGCTACCTTTTATCTCAACAGGTGTGGGATAATCGTCCCATACTTTAACGTAAGGAGTGTTCTTCCACGCTTTCAGGACTCCATTGAGATCAAAGGGATTTTCGAATTCTGCCCAGACCGATTCCGAATGGCCGTAGAAGACGGGCACTCTTACAGTTGTGGCCTCAACCACACAATCACATTCCATTATCTTTCTTGTCTCATTGTACATCTTCATCTCTTCTTCGGAAAAGCCATTTTCAAGGAAAGGGCCTATTTGTGGGATGCAATTGTAGGCGATCTGTTTGGGATAAACCTTTGGAATGATATCCCCTTTCATCTCCATTTCGAGTTCTTCTATGCCCTTATGGCCACTTCCGGATACGGCCTGCATTGTTGTGACGACTACATGCTTTAGACGGTAAAGATCATGAAGTGGCTTTAGAGCCATTACGAGTTGGATCGTAGAACAGTTCGGATTTGCTATTATCCCGCGATAATTTTTCAGAACATGAGAATTGACATCGGGTACAACAAGCGGAATCTTTGGATCCATTCTGAATGCCGAAGAATTGTCTATGACAGTTGTACCGCAATCTGACGCTATGGGAGCGAAATGCTTTGAGATCTCTTTTCCGGCCGAAAAAAGCAGAAAATCGAATCCATCCTTCATTGCCTCCTCTGTCAGAATCTCAACGGGAATATTTTCACCGTGAAAGGGAATTTTTACTCCCTTCGATCTTTCCGAGGCAAAGAGTCTAAATTCATCAAAGACATGGCCTCTTTCTTCGAGCACCTTTACCATTGTTCTTCCGACTTCTCCAGTTGCTCCAACGACTCCTGCTTTCATCTTATTCCTCCAGTCCAAATCTTTTTGCCACGGCCTTGGCGGCCTCTTTTACTTTTTCTCTCTTTACAATGCAGGAAATTCTGCTATTTGACGTGCTTATCATGTCTATATTTGCGCCGGCAGATGCTATGGCATCGAACATGTTGTAAACTATTTCCGAGGATCCCACGATATTTACGCCTATTATCGAAATCTTTGCCATTGTATCATCAAAATAAATCCCGTCAAGTTCCATCTCGTGCTTTAACATTTCCATGGCCTTCAAAGCATCTCTGGATTCTTCTTTTGAGACTGTGAAGGCTATATCATTTTTTCCATCTTTGTGCATGCTCTGCACTATCATGTCTAAAGAAACGTGGTATTGTGCGAGTTTTTTAAAAGTTGACGCGGCAATACCCGGGACGTCCGGTACTCCCGAAAGGACTATTTTCACAATCCCTTCGTCAACGCTCAGAGATCTGACAAGAGGTTCTTCCAATTTACCAGCCTCCTCAATAATTGTTCCATCCGATTCTTTGTGTGCGTGTTTTACAACTACTTTCACATGGTACCTTCGGGCAAGTTCAACCGATCTTGGATGCAGGACCTTCGCTCCATTTACTGCCATTTCGATCATTTCATCGTACGATACTTTATCGAGTTTTTTTGGCCTTTCCACATATCTTGGATCTGCCGTGTAGACCCCATCAACATCCGTGTATATTTCGCACAGATCTGCCCCTATTCCATACGCTATGGCCACGGCCGTCGTATCAGATCCACCGCGTCCGAGGGTTGTTATTTCTCCGTCTGGGCTTATTCCCTGAAAGCCAGCGACTACAGGTATGAATCCCTCGTCTAAAAGTGAGAGTATTCTGCCCCTGTAAATCCTTTTCAAAGTTGCCCTTGAGTGCGTTGAATCTGTATCGATACCAGCCTGAAAACCCGTTAAAGAGATGGCTTTCTTTCCCAATTTTGAAAGTGCCGAGGCCATAAGCGCTATTGATACTTGCTCGCCGGTAGATGCTATCATATCGTATTCTCTCGGATTTGCGTTAGAATTTACCTGATTTAGAAGATCTATCAAATAATTCGTCGTCTTTCCCATAGCAGATACAACGACGACTATCTTGTTTCCTCGATCGTAGTCTTTGGACACCTTATTGGCTATCTTCAATATCTTTTCCGTGCTCTCAACCGAAGTACCTCCGTACTTTTGAACTACAATCATCTCTTCCTCCGGTAAATACTTTGGTTTCATATTAGCACCATATCTTTATTTATTATTTGCTAATATATTAAATCTTAATTTAAAACACATATCAAAACAAAAAAAGCGAAGGGATTCTCCCTTCGCCATAAATTCAAATTAGATTTATCGCGCGAAACCTATGTCCGCAACGTATATGGTACCATCCTTGACATTATCAACGTTATTTTCAAAAACGAAGGTCATTTGAATCAACTTTGAAAAATCTACGGGTTTTGTCCATGAGTAAGCAGACATTTTATCAAAGGGTATGACAACCTTTGTCCACTCTGTGCCGATGGTAGTGTAATAATATTCAACGCCGTTATTTGGACTTTTTAACTCTATTTTGAAATTCATATTTTGAGAACTTCCTTTGGCATAAAAGACGAGAGATGAATAACCAGAAGCATCAAAGGTCTGATTGAGATTCGTATTTGCAAGATCTATCCATGTACCGTTGTAAGATCCGCTTTTTTGGACGTTGTAATTTATTTTCCATGTATGTCCAAATGTGTCATCAGAGACAATATCCGCATTCACATCTGAGGGAGAAGATGTTCCACCCGTCCACACGCCAAGGCCGTACCTTCCATAAGGACTTGAGAAATTTTCAATGATGGTATAAGGTGTCGTCTTGCTTTGTGGCTTTTGGACGGCAGTCGTTGACGATGAAGGCTTTGTTATCTTGGGCCCTATCAACTCGATCGCTTTTTGAACAAAAGGTACCTGCATGAAATATTTCCATACCATGCCCGTATAATAATTTTCTGTCATCAAAACTTCTATTCCTACATCTATACCTATGTAATCAAAATCTCTCCAGTTCTGATCGAGATTGAAAGCGTCAACGAATCCATACCGACCGTAGAGTTCATTTTTAAGTGTCCACATCTTCAAAACAGCCACTTTAGATCTGTTGGGCGTTAATGGAAGCGCACCTATCATCGCATAAGGCGCGACGGTCCCGTCTACTCCTCCATTTATTGCCCCATACGCCTGATAACCATTAGGTCCATCGCACGCAGACAATCCCCAGAAGCCCTCTTTGAATGTCTTGTACTGGGAATTTTCATTTGCAAATTGCATATCATACTCTATGGCTTTCTTAGAGTTGTCCCATAAATTTCCAACGTATTTGAAGTTCAAGTCTTTGAAATCTATATATGCCTGAGAATAAAGGTATGTAAACATACTTTCATCAGGTGTTGCCCAGTGCTTTAAATCGCCAGAGCCATTTTGCGACCATGTTACTATCCAATACCCCCAATCCTCTGAAGGGATCGGATGGGTGGGAGATCCTATGGCAAGGATGTACATCAAAGCGGCCTCGCTGTATCCAATCCAGTAAGACTTAGAGAATCCACTTTCAGGGTACCATGCCATATCCAAGTAGGCTGTGTTATTTGTCATCCATTTCCAATCTATACGTTCGTAAAGTTCGTCTGCGAGTTTTTGAACTTCCGTTCCGGGAAAGTATTGGCCCGCAAAAAGTGCTCCCGCTATGAAAAGCGTCGTGTCTATTGGAGAGACCTCTGATCCGTTTGCTCTCTGACCTGTCCAGAGATTCAGAAAGTGGTAGTAGAAACCATGCTCATTTGGCAAATTTTTGAAATATTCAAGTGTTGTTAGAATTCTATCGTAGACATCCTGTTTTGGAATCCATCCGTGATCGGCGGCTATACATAAAGATGTAAGGCCAAATCCGACAGCCGCTATCGATGAAGGAGAATCCCATGTGGTTCTGTCTCTTACAAGTCCGTTTGATGGATTTACCTCATTCCAGAAATAAAATACGGCATCTCTTTCGTTTTTTGCAAGAATTTCGTCGGCATTTTCTTGTGCCATTGCGATGCCTCCTATTAGTAGAAAGGCAAGAAACAACAAAAAGAATTTTTTCATCTAATCACCTCAAAACAAGGCACCGTCAAGGTGCCTTGTTTATTTCATGAAACCTATGTCGGCAACGTAAAGATGGGCTGTGTTTAAAACGTCTAAGTTATGCTCGAATACAAAGGTACCCTGTGTCAATTGGGAGAAATTCGTTTCTTTTGACCATGGATACTTCGTGAAATCCTTGAATGGAATCTGGACAAAGGTCCAGTACTTGCCTATGCCGTGAACATAGTAATATTCCACGCCATTATTTGGGCTTTTGAGTTCTACCTTGAAAGTTATAGGAGTAGATGAATCAGATTTTGCAAAGAAGACGTAGGAAGAATAGGCAGAAGCGTCAAATGACTGATTGAGATTTTGATTTGCAAAGAGGACGTATGTGCCGTTGTATGATCCGTCTTTTTCAACGTTGTAATATATGTCCCATTTGTTTCCGAAAAGTGTACTCGATACTATTTGTGCGCTTGCATCTGTTGCCGATGATGTCCCTCCCGTCCACGCACCAAGGCCAAAATGACCAAACGGACTCGAGAATGGCTCTATGATGTAGTAATTGAAAGTTACCTGCGCAAAGGCCATTCCGATCGCTAAAGCCAGAACTGCTGAAAAAACCAGTGCTACTTTTTTCATTTTTTTCCCTCCTTATTGTAAAAATGTAAATATATTAGTTATACTTTACCTTCACATTATGAATACCCTTTAAATAAGGTATAAGAGTCCCATCTATTTTCTTTCCATCGACAAAGATCGTGCTTTTTGAGTCAAGGCTTTTCATCGCTGGATTTTCGATTTCGAGCGTGTATTCTCCACCTCTTACGGTGAATGTGAATTTCGCGCTTTTCCATGTCTTTTTTGTCGATGGCATGAAGAGAATCCCATCTTTGACGGGTTTTATTCCCATGTAGTACTCTATTATCGATCTGTAAAACCATCCGCCCGATCCCGAATACCATGTCCAGCCTGCCCTTCCGCTCTTTGGAGAAAGAGGCCCATCGCTATTTCCTGGCGTTACGTAAGGTTCGGCCATGTAGATCTCAGGCGCTTTTACGAATCTTTTTATTGGAGATAGAGATTCGTAAACTTTATCTGAAAGGTTTGTATCCCTTATCTTCCATGCGGACCACAATGTCCAGACCGCTGCGTGAGTGTAGACACCTCCATTTTCTCTGGATCCGGGCGAGTATCTGCTGAGGTATCCGATCTTTGGATCTGGCTTTGTGAGCGGAGGCGTAAAGAGCAAAGGCCCGTAATCGGTTATAAGTCTTTTTTTTGCGTTTTCCATGGCTTTTTCTAATTTTTCGTTGTCGCTTATTTCAGATATAACGGCCCAGTTTTGGGCATTAAGGAAGATCCTGTCATCGTTTTTGCCTCCAAGGACAATTCCGTCATCTGAAGTGGCCCTGTCAAACCAGTCTCCATTCCACGCATACAAATTGAATGAATCTTTTATATCCTTTGCCGATTTTGTAATGAATTCCTTCTCCTCTTTATCGAGTGTAAAGGTTTCCTGGACTTTGGAAAGAATGTAGTAAAGGAATTCGCTTACCCAAAAGCTTTCTCCCTTTCCATTTTTGCCAAGACCGTTGAGCCCGTCATTCCAGTCTCCGTTGAATATAAAAGGTATTCCCCTCCCGGATCGGGAAGACATTACACTCTTTATGCTTCTTAGGGCGTGATCCTTTAGCGTTCCGATGCCGCCGTCCAAAAATGGAACTTCTTCTTCAAGTATCGTAACGTCACCGGTATGGTATATATATTCGGTAAGCGCAAATGGAAGCCACAAAAGATCATCTGACCATCTTTCCGAAGGGTGCCAGTTCGTAAGAGGTAGCCACCAGTGTTGGACTGTTCCGTCATTTCTCTGGTGGGCGGCGTGGAGTTTTATTTGATTTTTCGTGATCTCCGAATCAAGCCAGAGGGCCGCGAGACTATCCTGAAGTTGATCGCGGAAACCGTAAGCCCCTCCCATCTGGTAATATGCGGTTCTCGCCATTAATCTTCCACCGATTGCCTGGTATGGAAGCCATTTGTTAACCAAAAATTCTATATCTTTGTCCGGAACGCTTATTTTTAATTTACCGAGAAACTCTTTCCAGTAAGACACGACTTTATTTTCAACATCGTCAAAATTGATTTTATTGTATTTTTGAGCAAGAGAAAGTGCCTCTTCTTCGCTTTTTCCAACACCTATAAAGAAGTTGAGCGTCCTGTTATCTTCAGGATTCACATCGATCTTCACATGAAGCGCATTTATGCCATCCACGTGTCTATCCTGATTCATGTCGCAACTTCCCTTTTTTACAGATTGAGGTTTGCGAATGTCCCCATACATGCCGATAAATGATCTTTTATCCGTGTCGAATGAGGCAACCTGTCCGGACGTGGAATGGACAAGAACGTAGGGGTAGGAATCATTCCAGTTAAGCCATAGATACTTCTTGCTTAATATGGCCGAATGATCTTTCACGAATTTAGTCGCGAAGAACAATTTATGAAATTCCCTATGGAAATCGGCATTCGTGCTCATGTTAAGTTCAAAATATGAAAAGATCGAGAGATGAAGTGTATCTTTACTCTTATTTTTGAAACTCAAATTTATAATCTCACCGTCATCGTCCATTGGAACAACAACCTTCATCTCGACATCAAACTTAGAAAATTTTGCGCTGAATTTTACAATTCCCGGTGAGAAAATAACGGCGTACTTTCCCTTATGCTGTACCGGTTGGAATGTCGGAGAATAAATCTCGCCCGTCTCATCGTTTCGAATGTATATGTACCTTCCGTAATCATCCTTCACGAGATCCTGAACCCATCTTGTCAGCAAACTCTGGGATGCATCGATGTAAAATGAATATCCACTCCCGCTCTGTGAGTATACGGTTCCATACCTTCCATTGGTTAAGATGTTTATCCATGGCATCGGAGTTTTGGGATCGGTTATGACGTAATCTCCTTGTTCATCAAAATAACCGTATTTTGTTTTAAAATATCTCATTGGTTTGCCTCCTTGTGTAATGTATCGTAATATTTCGTTATCTCGTCTGATTTTCCGCCGAGTAAAGAGAAAATATTCTCGTACATGCCTACCTTTGATTGGTCTCCAGATGATCTGTGTATTAGTTCGGCCAGAACGTAAAGTATATATGGATTCCTATTTCTTACCGTGTTTTGAAAATAAGTCTCAAGATCATTTGTCGGCATCGTTGCGATCAATTTCATAACCTCTTTTCTGGCCCTTTCGACTACTGGCGGGATTCCAAAGATCGAATTGTCTTCAAACATCGTCGATATCTGGGTAAAGCCCACATAAGTAACGTACTTTTGAAGTTTGGGATCAAATATCTGGTAACCGTTGAGTGCGTCGAGATATTTTCCAGCCTTTAGGGCTTCTTCAGCCTTTTGATAATTTTCAACTGCAAAATCTCTTGTCTGGATCCATGCTGCAACGTATCCCGCAAAGAAGATCACAAAAACTATCAACGCAATGATAGAATAGAGGATGATCTTTTTCTTCAAATCGATCGCCTACTTGAAAGAAACATTCGTAAAGGCTCTGATGAAATACTTTTGGAGGAACAAAAAGACTATCAATATTGGTAGGGTTATGACAACTTCTCCAGCCCAGAGCACCTGTATATTTTGACCCGGAATCGAACTTGAGAACATCTGAAGACCCAGTTGGACAGTCCACATACTCGGACTTCTTAAATAAAGCAGAGGACCGAAAAAGTCATTCCAGGCACCCATGAATGTCAGTATCGCGATCGTCGCAAGGACCGGTATACTCATCGGAATTATTATTCTCGCGTATATAATCGGATCGCTTGCGCCATCTATTCTTGCCGCCTCTATAACCTCATCTGGAATTTGTTCCATGAATTGTTTCATAAGAAATATGCTGTAAAATTGGACAAAACTCGGAATTATAAGGGCTCTGTAATGGTTAACCCATCCCCAGTTGTATAGCATCGTGTAAGTTGGTATGAAGAACAAAACACCGGGAATCATCAGTGTAAAGAGCATGAAACCAAAAAGCGCGTCTTTTCCCGGAAATTTCAACTTTGCGAGCGCAAAGGCCGCCAAAGAATCAAAGAACAGGTTAAGTAGTGTTACTGATCCGGCTATTATTAAAGTATTTTTGAAAAGCAATAAAACATCAAGATCTTTGAAGAGGCCTGTATACCCAGACCACGTCCATGGCATAGGAATTATCATCGACGGATTGTTCAAAAGTTGTGATGGAGTCATAAAAGAACTCATTACCATCAGAACGAATGGATAAAGCGTTATTATGAGTCCTATACTTAAAAGAATGTATGCTCTTGTTCTCTCTCTTCTTTCCTGCCTTAGCATCTGATCACCTAATTTCTTTCCTGAAGCACTTTAAGGGTTATAACCGTTGCTATGATTATCAAAATGCTGAGAATAAAGCCTAACGTTGACGAATATCCCATCTGAAATTTGCTTAATCCCTGATCGTATATGTAAAGCACAGGAGTCATTCCGGCCTGATCGGGCCCTCCCGTGACACCGAAATTCACATAAACCTGCGTGAACATTTGAAGTCCCCCTATTGCGTTCATGACCATTATGAAGACTATCTGCGGCCTTAAAAGCGGAAAGATTATCCTCCAGAAAATCGTACCTTCTCTTGCGCCATCCATTCTTGCCGCTTCTATGAACTCGGTCGGAATTGTACCCATTCCGCCGAGCAGGATTATCGCCTGGACTCCAAAGGACATCCATGAGGTTATAACCGCTATAACGGGCATTATGAGTACAGGCGTCAGATTCCAGACGATGGGTTGACTTAAAATATGCCATCTAACAAGCAAGGTCTGAATGGGTCCGTACGGAGCAGTTATATTTCCGAGCACAAGCATTACTACAACAACAGAGGTTATGGTTGGTACAAAATAGGCGCTTCTGAAAAAAGCATTCCAGAATTTATTCCCGTTAGAAATTTTAAAAAGCAAATAGGCCACAAGCAGGGCGACAAAGAAGGTTAAAACTATGAATATCGCCTGATTGTAAAGGATATTGACAATACTTTTCCAAAATAGCGGATCTATGAAGCCATTTATCCAGTTTTGAAATCCAACGAATTTTATCGATTGTGGTGCCACAAGATTGTAATTCAAAAAGGTCATCTTTATTCCGAGCCATAAAGGATAAACGCTAAAAACGAGAAAACCAACGATCCAAGGGGCTACAAAGATGTAGCCCCATTTGGATCTTTTAAGAGTTCTTAGAAAATCCTTCATGATCTCCTCATAAACCTGAGTTCAAAGCGGCTTGAGCGTTCTTTGCCGCTATCTGAAGTGCCTGTTCGGCAGTCGGAATCGAATGATTGACAACGTACTGGCCCCACGCATTTAAAACGGCCTGAGTGACTCCGGAGTTTTGTTCAAATGGGTTTGTGACGACGACGTGTGCGAGTTGATCTACGTAAGGCTTCACATCTGGCCTCATGAAGAATGGATTACTTGCATTTTCCTTTACAGACGGTAACCATCCTATTTCTTCACATGCCTGAAGTTCATTTTGCGGTTCCATTAAAAATTGAATGAACTTCCACGCCGCTAAATCTTTTTGTGGAGTTGATTTAAAGACTATCAGGGGTCTTTGCGCAAGTGTTGACCAGTGAATTGCGGTTGCAGAATCAGAATTTGTTGGTATAGGAGCAAGTCCGTAATCTTTTCCATAAATCATAGGCCCACCCGTTGAATTTTGAAGATTAAAGGTCCATCCGTAGGCGAACTGGAGCCACATTCCAACATTTCTTCCAAAAATCGAAGCCTGCTGCATACCTGAAGGGCTGTATTGTTGTGCTTCTTTGCAGAATTTCAAGAAATCTACAAAATGAGCGTCCGGATTCGTGAATTCAAGTGAAAGACCGTATTCTCCTATCAAATGAGGATATTTCGCATCGTTGAAGTTGTAATATATCTGCTCTAACATGCCCCAGTACCAGGTGTATTGAAGCATCTCATTCCAGAAGAATTGGCCGTAGTATTTTCCATAAGGGCCGGGAGGAAGTTCGCTTATCTTCTTTGCGTCGTAAAGGTACTGGGCAAATGTTTTTGGTGGGTCGTCAGGGTTGAGTCCTGCAAGTTTGAAGATAGTCTTGTTGTAAAACATCACCTGGGTTGTTACCATCCATGGAATGTTGTAAACTCCTCCGTTGTAAGGGAAAATTCCAGTTATAAGTTCCGATGCTATTTGGTCATATCCCGGCATCTTGGTAAAGTCGAGTAAAAGGCCATTTTGAACGTAATTCATTGAAACCGGCCCTACGAATATATTTGGAGCATTACCGGCCGCGACAAGGGCCGCTATCTGACCGCCACTTGGCTGAGCGACTACCTGAACTGTGATGCCCGGATTTTGCTTTTCAAAGACAGGGATCACGCTTTGAAGATAATTAAAAGACTGAGCATCAGGTGGGGCTATAGTTATCGTGACAGCCATAATTGAACTTACTATCAAAATCATGAACGAAAATATAACAAGATACTTTTTCACAAATTACACCTCCCAATCAAAAGGGCAGGATAAATCCTGCCCTCATTTCAAATGCACATTCAAAGCGATCATTTCGCCCTCGGCCGATCCTATGCCAGCACCCGTTGCATAGGGATGAGATTCTGATGGCCATCCGGTGAAATGGCTCTCGCTGAATACGTCAAATTCCGTTCCATAAACCACGGGAACAAATGGCATATCCTGTAAGAAGATTCTTTCTATGGTATACATGGCCTGTTTCTGAAGACGCAAATCGCTCGTTTGAGAGTAAGTATTTAAGGCTGCGGTTATCAAAGGATTGGTATATCCAGACCAGTTAGATGATGAAGTCTGTCCGACCGGGGATGTAAAAGATGGGTTGAGTTCTTGGTTGAAATAGAAGTAAGGAGTCGGACCACTTCCCGTTGCCCATGCAAAGGCCATATCGTACATTCCCTTAGTTATCGTTGACCACCATGATCCGAAGGATTCCTGAGTTATTATAGCGTTTATACCGAGTTCCTTAAGATTTTGCGCTATTATCTGAGAGATAGTAAGATAATCAGTCCATCCAGCAACGACCGGTAATTTATAGGTTGGAAGAACTTTTCCATCTGGGCCGACGAGATTGCCCTCTGCATTTTTCTTAAATCCTATCGAGGCAAGCAATTCCTGCGCGGCCTTTGGGTCGTATTTCGAATAAGATGTATTCAAACCTTCAAGAGTTGGATCAAGCCATTCGGATTGCTGGGCCGGAAGTATTCCAATCGCACTTGAAGGGCCTCCAGCGTTGAAGTAAGCCTTCTCTTCTGCCGCTGCCCTGTCTATGGCCATAGATATTGCCTGTCTGAAGACAGGATTGTTGAAAGGATACTTTCTTGTGTTCAAGTAAAGGATCAAAGTACTGTTCATTGGCCACCATATTTTATTTATGGACGGATTTTTACTTACCCACGTCTTTTGAACATCTGGAATGTAGACATAACTCCAGTCTGCGGTACCTCTTAACAGTTCAAGCATTACTGTCGTGTTTGATTCAACTGATCTTACGACTATTTTGTCTATGTAAGGCCTGCCAGCCATCCAGTAATTTGGATTTTTAACTAAAGTTATTGTGTTAGTCGTTGGATTGAATGAATCAAGCAAAAACGGGCCTGTCCCAACAGGATTTTGATTGGGATATGTCGCGGGATCTGATAACTTCGACCATATATGTTCCGGTACTATAAGTTGCCCAAGAATTGCGTAAAGTAAAGGTGTATTGGGTTTTGAGAAGGTGAAGATCACGCTGTCATCACTTGCAGCGACACTCTCGAGATAATTGTCCTTTGACCACAACGCGCCAAGATCGAGGGCTGGGTACTTTTTGATCAGGTTAAAAGTGAAAGCAACATCATTGGCGGTAAATGGTGTGCCGTCAGACCATTTGACCCCATTTCTGACGGTAACGGTAAGGATAAGATTGTTATCAGACCATTTGTATGACGTTCCCAACATGGGCGTGAGTTGGCCTGTCAGACTGTTGACGTAAAAAAGGCTTTCGTAGATCAAATTTTGCATTTGTAAGGTCTGGGAAGTGGGCAAAAAGGGATTGACACTATTCGTCAGTTGCCCCCAAGGCATGACTACATTTAATGTTCCCCCGTACTTGACATTTCCCCAGTTAACAATCGCCGGGCCTTGTGTTGTGGATTGTGCAATTCCAAAACTGAAAATGCCGGCCAAAAGGATCGAAAAGATTAAAAGTGTTAAACCTTTCTTCATAAAACTTCCTCCCTTCAATTTGTAAGATCGGTCTTACAGCCACACGAATTCCTAACTATCAATCTCGTGCTAAGGACTATTCTCATTGGAGATTTGACGATATCTCTTGAGTTTATTCTGTCTAAAATCATCTTTGCCGCCATCTTTCCTATGCTATGCATGGGCTGATGAACGGTTGTCAGGGGCGGACGAATATATCTTGACCAGAAGACATCGTCAAAACCTGCAACGGCTATTTCCTTACCGGGATTTATTCTTCTTCTTTCTAATTCTTCTATGACTCCGAGGGCCATTTCATCATTTGCGGCGAAGATGGCTGTTGCCCCACTACTGAGACACTTTTCGACGGCATCTTTGCCTCCTGACTTTGTAAAGTCCCCACGGCACACTAAATCGGTATCGAATTTTATTCCGTATCTTTCGAGAGCGTATTTGTACCCGCGAAGCCGTTCGACGCTATCAAAACTTTGCGCAGGTCCGGTTATGAACGCAATTCTTTCGTGTTTGTGCACTTTTATAAGATGCTCGGTCATTGAATAGGCGCCGTTGAAATTATCAACAAGAATCGTGTCCACATTCATTCCGTGAATATCTTCGCCAAGATATACCACAGGAATTTCAGATTTCATGACCTTTTCGACTGTTTGATCGTCAACCTGAGGATCAAAAATGATTATTCCATCTATTCTTCCGGAACTTATAAGAGATATGTACCTTTCTCTGTTTTTTTCCGGAGCGTTTGATTCGGTCATGAAGAGCGTAAAATACCTGTTTTCGCTCAGTACCTCTTCAACTCCTTGAATTACCTCTCCATAAAAGGGACCCTCGACGGACGGCAAAACGAGACCAATTGTCATAGTTCTTTTTTTGCTTAAATTTACGGCTTTGGAATCTGGAACATAATTGTGCAATTTTACAAGTTCGAGTATTTTTTTCTTTTTTTCTTTAGAAATGTAACCGGTACCATTAAGAGCACGCGACACTGTTGATTTAGATACTCCAGCCATTTTCGCGATGTCATCTATCGTAGTTTTCAAATTATTTTTCACCTTCTTTATGGAACCGATTTCACATAAAAGCATACAATTTATTTCTGGATTTTTCAATGACGATTTTTGGAGTTTAAGGACGAAATTCAGACGAAAATAGACAATTTACTCAATTTATTCGATTTACCTAAGAATATCTCGGATATCCTTTAAATAAAATTGAATTTCAATTTTTAATTGTGGCTATAAGTTCTATCTCTATGTCCGAATTTCTTGGAAGATTTGAAACTTCTACAAAGGATCTTGCCGGCTTTGAATTTCCGAAATATCTTTCGTATACGGCATTTACACGGTTGAAATTTCCCATGTCTTTTACAAAGACGGTAACTTTGGCCACAAATTCAAGGCCCGACCCGGCAGCCTCGAGGATCGATTTGATATTTTCAAAGATTCGGATCGTTTTATCCTCTATCTCGCCTTCCACAAGTTGTCCGTTTACCGGATCTATGGGAAGTTGGCCGGAAACAAATACAAAATTTCCCGCGACGACGGCCTGAGAATAAGGACCTATCGCCTTAGGCGCGCGTTCTGTAGATATGTACTTCATGAATTCATCCTCCATTCTTCTTTCAGAATACCCATGATTATCTCATCGTGGTATTTTCCATCCCTAAAGATTTGAGATCTAAGAGTACCTTCGATCTTGAATCCAGCCTTCTCGTAAGACTTTATGGCCCTCACATTAAAGGCGAAGACGTGAAGTATCACTTTATGAATATTCATCTCCGAAAATATGAAATTCACGAGGACCTTCATTGCATCTGTACCGTATCCTTGAGAAAGAAAAGATCTTCCAAGAAAAATTCCAACTGTGGCAACGCTGTTTTTCCAGTCAAGTGCATTTATTCCGCATCCGCCGATGTATTGGCCATCCGATATTCTTTCTATTGCAAAACTGTAATGCTCGGCATTTTTTGAAGATAACTCTTCATACCATTTTTCCTCCTCTTCAAATTTCCACGGCAAAGGAATATCGGGGGCAATGTACTTTTTTATCTCCCAGTCATTCACATATTGCCATGCAATTGAAAGATCATCTTTGTGATATTCTCTCAATCTGACAAGGTTTCCGTAGAAAATATTTTCCTTCATTTTTTTCACCCCAAATGATTATACTAAATTCAACTTGCATTTAACATCACAGTATTTGGTGTAATCGGTACAGATCTGGTACAATATAGATGTAACGGGGAGCCAGTGAACTGGCTGAGAGGAGGCTTGAAGCCTCGACCCTTTGAACCTGATCCAGGTAATGCTGGCGAAGGGAAATAAGGATAAACTGGCCGTCCCCGTCTGGGACGGCTTTAATTTTTGGAGGTGATTGAGAATGAAGAAAGTTGCGATCTTTGCCATTGTACTTTTAATGGCAATTGCCGGTTTTGCAGAAACTCTGACGATTTACACCTATAGCAGTTTTGTCTCGGGAATAGGAAATGAAATAAAGCCCATCTTTGAAAAGATGTACGATTGCAAGATCAATTTCGTATCTATGAGCAGCGGAAGTCTTGTAGCAAGATTGATCCTCGAAAAATCAAATCCGAAAGCGGACGTTGTCATCGGCCTATCTCAAAGCCAGATTCCGGAAGTGCTCGATCAAAATCTTCTCATTCCTTACAAACCAACTAATATTGCGAGTGTCGTGAACAAATCATTCTTGATAGATCCGCTCTACAGGGTTATTCCTTTTGATTACGGTGCCCTTGCGATAGATTACAGCAAAAGTCTTAAGAATCCTCCCAAAACCTTCGATGATCTTTTGAGTTCACAGTATGCGCACACGCTTGTGATAGAGGATCCAAGAACCTCCACGACAGGCCTTGATTTTTTACTCTGGACAATAGCGATATACGGAGATAAATGGCAGGATTACTGGCAAAAACTTATGCCGACTATCAAGACGGTAACAAGTGGATGGGATACGGCATTTCAAATGCTCGAAAATGGAGAAGCCAAAATGATGGTGAGCTTTGCAACTGATGAGGCTTACAATTACTATTATTACAAGGGATCTGATATAGGAGTTGTCATTCCAAATGATGAAGCATACGTTATGGTAGAATACGCAGGAATAGTCAAAGGTACAAAGCATCTCTCTCTTGCACAAAAATTCATCGATTTTGTGCTTTCCAAAGATTTTCAAAGTGCAGTTCCTCTTAACCAGTGGATGTATCCTGTAACGGATGTATCTCTGCCTCAGGTATTCATAGAACACGCGCCTGTCATAACAAAGACCGTGACTATACCTATGGGAGAGATAAAGACATCGCTTTCAAAATGGATAAATGAATGGACGCAGATAATAATTAAATGAAAAACAGATATATCTTCTCGATTATGCCCGCCGCGATCTTCACGGCGGTCTTTTACCTTTTGCCCGTTATAGTTCTATTTGTCTATACCTACAAAACGGGAACCTTTGTCTTTAATTCTCTTAACCTTCAGATACTCAAGTTCACATCTTACCAGGCCTTTCTTTCGACTTTAATGTCTTTCGCGATGGGGCTTCCCGGGGCTTACCTTATAGGAAGGACCCGTTTTAAATTCAAAGGAATATTTGCAGCCTTATCAACGGTGCCATTTGTCATGCCGTCTATTTCAATGACTCTTGGATTTATTTCCTTTTTCGGCCACAACGGCATATTCAATTCCTACTTTCTCTGGCCAATCTTTCATGTGAGATTTGAACCGCTTTTTACGCTTCTTGGCGTTGTGATGGGAAATGCTTTTTACAACTTTCCGCTCACAATGATGATAGTCGGAAGTGCCATTTCAAATCTTGATCTGGTTTACTCTGAAGCGGCGAAAATAGATGGGGCTTCTAAATTCAAAAGTTTTTTATTCATAGAATTTCCAATCCTGCTTCCATCGGTATTGAGTGCTTTGATTTTAACCTTCATATATTGTTTCACTTCCTTTGCCGTTGTGCTTGTAATAGGGGGCGCCCAATTTTCAACGATTGAAGTCCAGATATACATGTATCTTACAACGCTTATCGATTTTAAAGGAGCAATGGATCTCACAATTTTACAAGTTGCTTTAATAGGATCGATAGTTTTGATCTTTGGTATTTTAAGAAAGAGTGCCGGAATATTTTCTCAAGAAATTTCACGTTCAAATTCCAAATTTCCGTTGTGGGGAATTCTTTATTTAACAGTTATAAGCATCTTCGTCTTCGGCCCAATAATCTCACAGGTATTTGCCGGCTTTTGGAATTTTCGAAATTCAACATTTACACTTGAGTGGGTATATCATCTCTTCTCGGGAAGAATGAATCCTTACATAGGAAATTCAGTTATTGCGGCGATTTTATGGACCGTCATTTTTTCATTATCATCGGCAATTCTGACGGTGATTTTATCGATAACATCGGCCTACGCTGTTAACAAAATAAAGAATGCTTTCTTTGACATAATCTTTACATCCTCTCTTGCGATTTCTCCAGTGATACTCGCGTTTGGATATTTGGTCCTTCAAAACTGGATTCCTCTTAACTTTCCGTCAGAGATAATCCCGATATACACAATACTTTCATTCCCGATAGGATTTCAAATCTTTTTGTCCGGCTGGCAGAGATTTCCAGAGGAGATAGATGAAGCGGCGTCTGTAGATGGTGCAAATTGGTTTCAGAAATTGACATTGATAAGAATCCCGATTTTAAAGCCTCAAATAATCTCTACGTTCTTTTTTGCATTTGCAATTTCAATGGGTGAGATGAGCGCGACTATGGTACTTTACAATCCAGAATTTCCAACTATTTCGATAAGCGCTTATAGGTTATTTTCATCGATGCATGTACCAGAAGCCCAGGCGCTTGGCTCTATCCTCACGATTGCAACATTTATAGTTTTTTACATCCTTGAAAAACCTCTTTTTAGAGAAAACCAATAAATGCGATTTATGACAACTTTTACATATTTAAGGTAATTAAAGCATGATTAAATGTTTTTATCTTCATTTTTTGCAAATTATCTTAAATTTGCTTTGAATTTTTGTTTTTAACATTTTTTGTTGTATGATCATATCTGTGGGAAAGGAGAGAAGATAATGTTAATAGAAGAGTGGATGAAAAAAGATTTTGCCATGGTTGATAAAAATGCCACTGTTGGTGACGTTAAAAAGATCTTAAGAAAGCACGGATCGAATTGCTGTATAGTTGCAACGCAAAAAAGATTTGAAGGTATTGTAAGATCTGAAGAAATTCTTGGAATGAATGATTCGCTGCCTGTATCAAATTACATTCGCAAAATTCCATACACTCTAAGCCCGCAGGACACTCTCGACGAAGCGGCCGTTTTTTTTCTTGAATCGGATCTTGAATTGTTGCCCGTTATCTCGGAAGAGGAGATTGTCGGAGTCATATCGATCTTTGATATCCTCGATGCTTTTACCCAGATGGCCGGATTTGGTGAAGGTGGAATAAGGCTTGAGGTAGAACTCAAAGACACGCCCGGTTCTTTGAAGCATGTACTTGATGTGCTCTATCTTCATTCGATGAACGTTTTATCTGTTCTCATCTATCCCGGAAAGAATATAGGCGAAAGAGTCGCGATAATAAGAGTTGAAGGGAAAAACGCAAAGGAACTTTCCAAGATTTTGGATGTCAACGAGATAACTTACAATTCAATATTAAAAGAAGAAAAAATATGAAAGGAATGATAAAAGATGAAGGTTGCTTTCGTATCTTTTGAGGTTTATCCACTTGCCAAGGTTGGAGGTCTTGCGGATGTGGCAGGTTCTCTCCCGAAAGCCCTGAAATCCAAGGGTGTGGATGTTGAGATATTCATGCCATACCACAAAATTGTTAAGAAGAATATCGAAAAATTCAATTTACGGGTAGAAAAAGTTCTGGATCAATTCGATACAGGTCTTAAAACGGATCAAAAGGCATCCCTTTTTAAGACCAATTTACCGGGCACAGATATACCTGTTTATCTTGTATCAAATGATTATTACTTTTCATCTGAAGAGGTTTATGGATCACCAGATGGTGGCCAGCAGGCCATATTTTTCACAAAGGCCGTTATAGAATCGATAAGAAAGATGAATGTACACTTTGATGTGATACATTCCAATGACTGGCAGACAGGGCTACTTCCCGTTTACCTGAAGAGCCTATACAGAAATGATCCGATCTTTTCAAAGACTTCCACAGTTTATACAATCCATAATCTTGGATATCAGGGCCTCTTCGATAGATCCTATCTTGACTTTGCGGGATTACCTGATTATCTTTACAACATGGATGGGATAGAATTCTACGGAAAGATAAATTTCATGAAAGGTGGAATACTGTTTTCAAATATAGTAAATACCGTCAGCCCGACTTACGCTGAAGAGATAAAAACTCCGGAATACGGCGAGAAACTTGAAGGAGTTTTGCAACTTAGAAAGGATGTGCTCTACGGGGTTCTTAACGGTATAGATTATGTGGAAAATGATCCAAAAACTGACAAACGCATACCTTACAATTATGATTTGAACTCTCTCGATGGAAAGAAAAAGGACAAGTTGCATCTTCAAAAAGAGATTGGATTAAAAGAAAGTGAAAAAACACCCGTAATAGGTCTGGTAAGCAGGCTTTTCGATCAAAAAGGTCTTGATTTAGTTGAAGATATAATGAAATACGTTGTTTCTTCCTGCGACGTGAATTTCATTCTTCTTGGCACTGGAGAGCCTAAATATGAAAGGGCCTTCCTTGATCTTTCAAAAGAATTCCCTCAAAAGGTGGCAGTCAAGATCGGATTTGACGTGAATCTTGCCCAGAGAATATACGCCGGATCTGATTTTTTCCTTATGCCGTCTAAATATGAACCGTGTGGCCTCGGCCAGATGTACAGTCTCAGGTACGGTACAATACCAATAGTTAGATATACAGGAGGCCTTGCAGATACGGTAAAAGAGTTTGACGGAAAATCTGGAAATGGATTTGGATTTAAAAATTACGATTCTGCCCATCTTGTAAAGGCGATTTTGAAGGCCCTGTACTATTACAACGTTGATGATTACATGGGAACGCTTATAAAAAACGCTATGAGTATGGATCTTTCATGGGAAAGATCTGCTTCGGAGTACATTAAACTCTACGAACTTTCAAAAGCAAGGTGATAAAATGCCAGAATTGAGAAAGGATATCATAACAAAAAGCTGGGTCATAATCTCGACGGAAAGATCAAAAAGACCGCACGATTTTGCCAAGCCACCTGTCGAAAAGGTTTCAAAGTTCTGTCCCTTTGATCCGGGAAATGAATCGACAACCCCTCCTGAAATAATGGCATTCAGGCCCGCGAATACCGCTCCAAATACCCCTGGCTGGTGGATAAGAGTTGTGCCAAACAAATTTCCAGCGCTCGATCCAAAGATTCAGCCTGTAAGACTCGGTCATGGCATATACGATTCCATGTCAGGTTTTGGCGCCCACGAGATAGTCATAGAAACGCCCGATCACAATGCAACGCTTGCCACTCTCGATTACAAACAGGTTCAAGAGGTTATATGGGCTTACATTGAAAGATACAATGAGATATTCAAAGATCCGAATATTAAATACGTTCTGATCTTCAAAAATTACGGTGCCGATGCCGGTGCATCTTTGGAACATTCGCATTCCCAGATAATAGCAACGCCAATCCTTCCAAGTCTTGTACTTCAAGAGATGGAAGGTTCAAAGGAGTATTACGGATTTCGCGAAAGATGCGTGTACTGCGATATAATTCAAGAAGAAAAGATGGAAAATACCCGTATAATAGAAGAAAATGACGATTTTCTCGCATTTGCACCTTATGCTTCCCGTGCACCCTTTGAGACATGGATTCTTCCAAAGGTTCATCAGTACAATTTTGGAGAGATAGATGAACTGCACGTCAAAAACTTTGCGGCAATACTTAAAAATGTCCTTTTAAAAATGAAGATAGCCCTTGACGATCCTCCGTACAATTTCATGATTCATACCGGAACTCCTCATGGAGATGGAAAAGAATATTATCATTGGCACCTTGAGATAGTTCCGAGGCTTACAAAACTTGCCGGCTTCGAATGGGGATCAGGATTTTACATAAATCCTACTCTGCCCGAAGAAGCCGCAAAGTATCTAAGAGATGTAAAAATTTGAAAGAAATAAAGATCGTAAAGTTAAGATCAACCGTTTCCGTTAGCGTGACGGGAACGGTTTGTCAACTTAACTGTAAACACTGCGGCCGTCACTACCTCGAAGACATGGTTCCAATAAATAGAATAGATGAAATCCCTCCGTCTATCAAAAGTATCCTTGTAAGTGGAGGATCGAAAAAAAATGGAGAGGTTCCTCTTTCCGAACATAAAGAAGAAATAGAATCTCTAAAGAAAAGATTCAGATTGAATTTTCATACGGGTCTTATTCAGGATGACATTTCCGTATTAAAACTTGCCGACGCTATTTCCTTCGATTTTGTCGGCGACGATGATGTTATAAAAAAAGTTTACAATCTGAATGCAAGGGTAGAAGATTACGTCAGATCTTTAGAAATATTGATGAAGATAACGGACAGAGTTTATCCACACATTACCATAGGTCTTGATTGTGGCAAAATTGGCCATGAATACAAAGCCATCGATATACTTTCACGCTATGAGCTCAAAAAAGTAGTTTTTCTTGTTTTTATTCCAACGCCCCGAACTGTATTCGAAAAGTGCCAGCCTCCGGAAATAGAAGAGATAAAATCCGTCTTTTCTTATGCGAGAGAAAAATTCAAATGCGAGTTGAATCTTGGATGCATGTATCCAAAAGGCAATCTCCGCGATCAGATCGCAGAGGCGGCAGTTGAAAATGGCTTTAATACCCTAACACAAATATCCGAAAAGATGATCGATTCCCTTCAAAAAAGAGAGTTTAACCTTATTTTTCAGGACGAATGCTGCATTTTTTGAAAAAATAATCCTTTGATCTGGTAAAATCATAATGAGGTGATCTCGTGGAGGATGTCTTCAAAAAACTTGAAGAGGCCGTCGATCAACTTTTGAACGAAAGAGAGAATTTGTTCAAAAAGGTTCAAAGTCTAAATTTTGAAGTTGAAAACCTCAAAGCAGAGAATAACGAGTTAAAAGAAATGTTAAATGAACAAAGTATAAGGGTCGAGGTGTTGATAAAGAAACTTCAAGATATTCTCAATTTAAATAAAAGGGAGAGTGCTATCTCTGATGAAGAGGACAATAACCTTTGAACTTGGGAATAAGAGTTACAAATTTGAAACAGGTGATCCACAAAATCAAATCGATGAGATTTTAAACGAGATCAAGATGAGTTTCGCAAGCCATTCACAGGAGGTCCAAAAATACGGAAATGAATACTTCTTTCTTATGATGCTTCTTAACACGCTTGAGGAAAACTTGGCACTCAAAAAGCAAATAGCCGAACTGACAGAGAAGATAGAGAAAGGAAAGAAAGTTGGCATCTGAATTTGTCTTGATCTCTGGAATGTCCGGAGCCGGCAAGACCACAGCGCTTGGTGCTTTAGAGGATGCCGGGTATTTTTGCATGGACAATGTTCCACCAGGACTTATTATGGATATGCTCTCTTTAATGGAGTCGACATTTAACGGCAAAAAAATAGCGGCAATAGTCGATGTTCGTGCTGGAAAGATGCTCGGAGAGATAAAAAATGTGATAGAAAATCTGAGATCGAGAGGTGTAACAATAAAGATAATATTTCTCGATGCGAAGGATGATGTCCTTATAAACCGTTACAATCTTACAAGAAGACGTCACCCTCTGGCCGAAAAAGAAGATCAGCAGATAGAAAGACTGCTAAAGCAGGAAAGGGAACTTCTTCGAGAAATAAGGGAAATAGCCGATTATGTCGTTGATACATCACTTATAAGTACGCATCAGTTGAGAAGCGAGATAATAGCCCTTACAGAGGGAAAGTATGAAAGGGTCTTGAAGATCTTTCTTGAATCTTTTGGCTTTAAGTATGGTCTTCCACTGGGAGCAGATTTCATCTTCGATGCGAGATTTCTACCAAATCCTTACTACGTTGAATCTTTAAGCGCGAAGACCGGTAATGATCCCGAAGTCATTGAATATCTTGAAAAATTCGATGTTGTAAAGGAATACGCGGAAAAGATAACCGAGATAATAAAGATGGCGATAAAAAATTACTCGAAGGAAGGGAAAAGTGTAATATACGTTGGCATCGGGTGTAGTGGCGGAAGGCACAGATCTGTTTATTTAGTCAATCAAATCGCCAAAGTTCTTGAAAAAGAGGTAGACATCCGTATCTCCCACAGAGACATCCAGAGGTGAAGTTAATTGAAGATTGTGGCATTTGGCGGGGGAACAGGACTTTCGACTTTGTTAAGAGGGCTAAAAAAATTTAAGATAGAGATCACGGCCGTTGTGACTGTCATGGATGATGGAGGAAGTTCTGGAATTATGAGAGAAGAGTTCGGAATTCTTCCTCCTGGCGATATAAGAAATAACATAGTCGCGCTCGCTCAGGATGAATCTTTGATGGCCAAAATAATGGCATACAGATTTCAAGAAGGGACTAGGTTCAAAGATCAAAGTCTCGGCAATCTTATAATAGCGGCGCTTACAAAGATAAATGGGAGTTTTCCTGCCGCGATAGAAAATATATCTTCTATTTTAGCAATAAAGGGCAAGGTTCTTCCAGTAACTGAAGAGTCCGTTCAACTCGTAGCGCAGATGTCAGACGGAAGTGTTATTACGGGCGAGAGCAACATAACAAAGAGAAATGGAAAGATAATGGAAATAATCCTCAGCAAACCGGCAAAGCCTTTTCCAAAAGTTATAGAAGAGATCTCTAAATCCGATGTAGTGATAATCGGACCGGGAAGCCTTTTTACAAGCATAATACCGAATCTTCTCGTTGATTCGATACCCGAGGTGCTTAAAGAAAAGCCAAAGATACTCATTGCAAATTTAATGACGCAGCCCGGAGAGACAACAGGAATGGATGCAGAAGAACATTTGAGAATCGTTGAGAAATACCTTAAATCTGAAATTGACAGGGTTATAGTAAACTCGCAGTCGATTCCGTATGATGTACTTGAAAGATATGAAAAAGAAGGATCAAAACAGGTCTTATGCAAAAGTGAAAATCCAAAGTTTGTGAGATTTCCGATGATAAAGATCGTAATAGACAAAATGGATGGCCAAAAGAAAATAAGACACGATCCAGAAAAACTCGCAAAGGCCGTTATAAAAACCATTGAAATGATAACGGGTGATAAGGTTGGAATTTAGCATGCAGGTAAAAGAGGAACTTTACCATGTCCCTACAGATGAAATACTTGCACGCGCCGAATTAGCGGGCTTTTTGAAATTCAAAGGAAATGTGGAAATTGGAAAGAATACTTACCTTCTTATAACGCTCAAGGAACCTTCCTCTGTCAGAAGGATAAAATTCCTTCTAAGAAAAGTGGGAGAAAATAAAAATTCCGTTCTTTACAAAAAAATACGCAAATTGAATACAGGCAATCTTTTCGAAGTAAGGGTATCTGTCGGTGACATAAAGGAGTTTATATCTAAGATGGGTCTTGATTTAACCGGAAGGATGCGCGACGAATTTTTCAAAGACCCGGCAGTACTTGGCGCTTTTTTAAGGGGCGCTTTTATATCGTCCGGATATATAGCCGATCCTTTGAAATACCATCATTTGGAAATTTACAGTAAAGATATAGAAATTCTGAAATGGTTGAAATCGAGACTTGAAAATACCGTTGGAATGGTAGGATTCATCGTTGATGTAAGGTATGGTTACAGGTTTTACATAAAAAATGGCGAAACGATAAATGAATTTCTCAATTTCATAGGCTCTGTAGAATCATCAAGGTTATTTTCTTCCATAATGTCGTCGAAAAAAATAAGTTCCGATATAACGCGAAGCATGAATTTCATCGATGCCAATTCAAAAAGAAGTGGAAATGCAAGTTGGAAGCAGATAAACGCAATAAGGTTCGTCTCGGAAAGGATAGGGCTCGAGAATTTCCCGGAAGATGTTCAAAAAATAGCAAGACTTCGTCTTGAACATCCCGAGTTGTCTTTAAGCGAAATAGGGAAGATGGTCGATCCTCCTCTTTCAAAATCAGTTGTATACAGGAGACTGTTCAAAATAATTCAAATCGCAGAAAAGCAACAGTAATACCATTAAGTGTTAATCTTTTATTTATTGATTTTAATGCCCGACAATGGTAGGATGATCTCAAAAGGAGAAAAGAATCATGAATGTGAGTTTTGAATTGAATATCAATATCAATAGAAAGCATGATAAGTATCTGCCCGGTGGAGGAGCGGATATTTGATCGTGCTTTAATCAAATTGACTGCTAATTCACCGGGCCACATCGAAAAGATGTGGCCCTTTAATTTAGGAGGTGTTTTATGAAAGTAAAGGAAAAAATAAGTGCGGAAGAATCTGACAGGAAATTGAAAAAAGTTCTGACATTCCAGGATTTATTCTTTCTTTCTATGGGTGGAATAATAGGTTCTGGATGGCTTTTGGGAGTCGCGGCTGGTGCCGGGACGGCAGGCCCTGCCTCGGTACTTTCGTGGATAATAGGCGGCGTAATAGTCCTTTTTATCGCCCTAACCCTTGCCGAAGTGGCAGGATCTATACCAAAAAGTGGTGCGATAGTGAGATATCCACACCTAAGTTATGGAAGTTATACGGGCTTTATATTTGGATGGGCTTATTTGATAGGTGCGATAACAACCCCGACAATAGAGGCCGAAGCGGTTTTAAATTACGTTTCAACCTATGTGCCGGGATTGTTCAGAACTGTTGGCAATGTGGCAGTTTTGACTCCATTTGGAATTTTAATCGGGATATTTTTGATAATGGGCTTCTTCCTTTTAAATTGGTTTGGAATAAAATTTCTGGGAAAATTCAACAGTATCGCCACATGGTGGAAATTAATCCTTCCGTCTCTTACGTTTGTTTTTTTACTCTTCATGTTTAACGGATCTAACTTCACTTCCTACGGAGGCTTCGCTCCAATGGGGATCGGAAGTATCTTTTATGCCATACCGGCGGCAGGAATAATATTTTCCTACCTTGGATTCAGACAGTCCGTTGAATTTGGAGGAGAGGCAAAAAATCCACAAAAAGATATACCAAGGGCAACGATTCTATCGATAGTTACGGCCATAGCACTTTATTCTTTGCTTCAACTGGCTTTCATAGGGGCTATAAAATGGCCTGCTGGGATTAACTGGGCAAATCTGACATCGAGCGATCTTGGAACCTCGCCATTTTTCACGGAATTAAAGTACAGTGGAATAGCCTTATTTGCGGCCTTCGCAGAACTTTTGCTCGTGGACGCATGGATCTCTCCGAGCGGAACTGGCTGGATATATCTCGGAACAAGTTCAAGGGTACTTTACGGAATGGCAGCAGATGGGTATCTTCCTTCTTCACTTTTAAAGTTGCAAAAAAAGACAGCGGTCCCTTATCTGGCTCTTATTGTGTCGACCGTGATAAGTGTATTTTTCTTTTTGCCATTTCCTTCGTGGTATCTTTTCGTCGGATTCTCGACGAGTGCAACTGTCCTGACGTACATCATAAGTCCTGTCGCATTGCAGATATTCCGAAAAAATGCTCCCGATATCAAAAAACCTTTCAAACTTAAATACGCTTCCATAATATCCCCGATAGCCTTCGTCGGAGGTGCCCTGATAGTTTACTGGTCGGGAATAACCACTCTTACCATGATAATCTATGCAACCTTTGTTGGAATACCGATCTTTTACATCACCTATGTGCCCAATAAACTTAAAATATCAAAAGTTTTCTCTTACACTGTGGCCTTTATAGAATTCATTACCTCAATTTCATCAATAATTCTGAATTACATGTACGTTTTGTATCCTCCATCGAACGAGCCAATGGGGATAAAAAACCTTGTCTTTATGACAACTTTGCTCTTCTCTTTTGCGGTGTTTTTAATCTCGACTTGGCTCACCTCTAAAAAAATGGAAAGTAATAAAAGGGTTATATTTACGAGTGCTTACTGGTTTTTTGCCCTTCTATTTTCGACCATTTTGGTTTCTTACTTTGGAAGTTTTGGAATAGATACGGTAATTCCATTTCCTTGGGACACATTCCTTATGATCCCTATTTACACGGTTATATATTTCTTTGCCGTTAGAGCCGGGTACAAAACTGAAGACCTTCAGAAAATAATAGAAGAACAGTACGAATTGCCAATTTTGCCGGAGATCAAAAGTGAAAAAGATTAGATCTTCAGACAGACTTTGTGATATAATATTAGTTGCTATCGAATACCATTTTCAAAGGAGGTAGTAAAATGAAACAGATGACTGCTGATTTTCTGAAGGCCGCTTTTGCCGGTGAATCTCAGGCTCATATGAGGTATGCGATCTTTGCCGAAGAAGCGGAAAAGAAAGGGCTCAAGAAACTGGCAAATCTCTTCAAAGCGATCTCCTACGCCGAGTATGTCCATGCGAAAAATCATTATAACGCTCTAAAGATGATTGGCGATCCCGCCTTTAACATCCAGCAATGCATCGACGGTGAAAATTTTGAAGTTGAAGAAATGTATCCGGTTTACAACAACACGGCAAAGTTCCAAGGCGAAAAAGAAGCCGAAAGAACGACACATTTTGCCCTTGAAGCCGAAAAGATTCATAGAGAGATGTACAAAAACGCCAAAAAACTGGCCGAGGCGGGTAAAGATTACACCGCCGACAAGATCTACATATGTCCGGTCTGCGGATACACAGTTGAAGGCGTTCCTCCCGAGAAATGTCCTGTCTGCGGAGCGCCGAAGAGCGCTTTCGTTGAGTTTAAGGCATAAATTTGCGCGCCTCTGGCGCGCTTATTATGAAAGAGATATTTGAATCTGTAAAAAAAGAAATTGAAAACGGATCCCTCTGGAAAGTGATGGGGCGGATCGATAAGGTCGTTGGATTGACAATAGAATCGATAGGCCCCAATGTTTCTATGGGAGAACTTTGCGAGATAGAAGCAAATGGTCAAAAAGTTCTGGCAGAGGTTGTTGGATTCAAGGAAAACAAGATAATATTGATGCCTCTTAGCGATTTAGAAGGTCTTACGGTCGGCAGCACCATTACCGGAAGCGGGGATAAACTCTTTGTTCCGGTCGGTGAAGTTATGTTGGGTAGAATAATAGACGGTCTGGGAAACCCAATAGACGATAGACCTCTCGCTGCCTACAAGCGTTATCCCCTCAATTCTCCTCCTCCAAATCCAATAAAAAGGAAGATGATAAATGAACCTTTTCCCGTCGGTATAAGAGCAATAGATGCGTTTTTGACCATCGGAAAGGGCCAAAGGATAGGCATCTTTTCCGGTAGCGGTGTTGGTAAATCTACTTTAATGGGCATGATAGCGAGAAATTGCATTTCTGACGTTAACGTGATATGTTTGGTTGGAGAACGGGGCAGAGAGGTAAGAGAATTCATAGAAAGAGATCTTGGCGATGCGATTTCGAGATCCGTTGTCGTGGTTGCGACAAGTGATAAACCCGCACTTGTGAGGGTTAAGGCTATCTTCACGGCCACAGCGATAGCAGAATATTTTAGAGACATGGGAAAAGATGTTTTGTTGATGGTAGACTCATTAACAAGATTTGCGCTTGCACAAAGGGAAGTCGGACTTGCGATCGGTGAACCGCCGACCACAAGAGGTTATCCTCCGAGTGTTTTTGCGATCTTTCCGAAAATTCTCGAAAGGGCAGGTAATTCTGACAGGGGATCCATAACCGGAATATACACCGTCCTTGTCGAGGGAGACGATTTAAATGAACCGGTGAGTGACACGGCACGCGGAATTTTAGACGGACATATAGTGCTTTCGAGAGAATTAGCAAATGCAAATCATTATCCCGCAATAGATGTTCTGAAGAGTATAAGCAGGGTTATGCCTTATGTCGCAGACAAAGATCTCATCCGTTACACAGGAATTGCAAGAGATCTGATGTCAACTTATGCTTCTGTCAAAGACATGATAAGCGTTGGGGCATACAAGATCGGTACAGATCCGAAGATAGACAGATCAATAAAGTTTCAGGATAAAATTGAATCATTTCTTAAGCAATCGGTGGAAGAAAAGCCAGACTTTGAAGAGGTCCAAAGGAAGATCAAAGAAATAGTTGATTCTACCTCTTAATCTTCAAAACAAGGTAAAGCGTCCACAAAGAAGAGATTGCCGCTATTAAAAAGACAACCCTGTAAGCGTCAATTACAAATAGATTCGTATTGAATTTAAAAGATGCGAAAGCGAGAAACAAAAGACCAGATATTAGATTGCCCGCAAATGAAGCGAGATTTGTCACGCTTGCGTATATTGAAAAGGCTTCGGTCTTTCCAAAATTTGGAACTATTTCCATCAGAAAATTGAATGAAATAAGGCCTGTCCCGGCCATTGCTATTATGCCTATTACCATTTGGAATGGAATCATGTAATACATGGACGGAATCGCGAATACCCATCCAAATGTCAAAAGAGTTTGAACAGTGAGGGTCAATTTGAGTATTCTGAAATTCCCGTATCTGTCTCCTAGTCTTCCCCATATCGGTTGAAAAATAGTGGCTGCGACTGTAGAAACTACGGTCAGTATTCCAAGGATTGCATAATTGTATTTAAAAACGTCTATCATCAAAACGGTCGCGTAAGGACCAGCAAGATTCATCGTGAAGATCCACAATGACAGGGTTATAAGGTAAGATCGGTAAGGAGATTGAATTTTAAGAACTTCAAAAATGGCAGAAGGATTTATCATGGGTACATTGTGTTCTGGCTCCTCGTCTTGAAGTTTAAGTGAATACCAGTCTAAAACTCCGAAAATAGATCCTACCAAAAAGAGAACGAAAAAGGCTAAAAATCCCCTTCCGAGGGCATCAAGTAAATAACCTGCGATAAGCAAAGATGGTATGGCAACAAGCCCTGTTATAAAGTTTCTTATTCCAAAGTATCTTCCCCTTATTGATGGATCGACTAATTCAGACATCCATGTTTGCCACGGAGATCCGACGACGGAGTTCAAAACTTCGATGAAAAAGAAGATCAAAAGGGCTACCCATATTTTCATGCCTTGGGGTAAAAAATAAGTAAGAGCGATCAAAAAAAAGATCGGCCTTGAGATCAAAACCAAAGAGAGTATGAATCTTTTCTTACTCGTGAATTTGCGCGCAAACATCAACGAAAATGGCTGAATAACGCTTGCAAGAGGTATGAATGAAGAATAAATTGACATAACAAATGGACTTGCGCCAAGCCAGAGAAAGAAACCAACTAAATATGAATTTCCACCGAAACCGCCGGTAAAAGCACCCCATACCGTTGCAAAAGTGCCTTCAACGATAGAGATAAACCTTGCATGTTGCTTTTGAGAGGGGGTTAACATTTATCAGATTTGAATCTCCTTTAGAAGTTGCTGGACTTTTAAAACATTGTCTATGACGTCTCTTACGGTTATGACGATCTTCAACAATTCCTCTATTCTTGCCTTTGTGTCTTCGAGTTCTCCCATTCCTTTGTCCACTGCATTTGCTATCTCACCCGTTCTCGACCTTACGTTCATTATGAATCTTTCATTCTCATTTAGTACCTTCATTATATTGTCGAGAGAGGATTTAAGTGCTTTGAAGATAGTCATCTTTTGGATGCTTTTCATAGAAAGTTCTACCTTCTGAGAAAGATCTGTCACAAGTTTTGATATCTCTTTAGAAGTTCTGTCTGTTTCTGCAGAAAGATTTTGTATTTCTGTGGCAACGACGGCAAATCCTTTCCCTGCCTCCCCGGCTCTTGCAGCTTCGATGCTCGCGTTGAGCGAAAGTATCGAAGTTTCATGCGCTATATCGAGTATGGCATCGGCCATTTTGGATATTTTCGAAAACTCTGAAAGAGACTGCGTTGTGGCATTTATCGTCTCGACTATGTCTTTATCAAGGGCATCGAGGCTTGTACCGGCCTCCTGCAACTGAGTTCTGACATTTTTGTTGCTTTCTATTATCTGATCGAGATTTGATTTTGCCATTTCATCCATTTTTCTTACCATATCAAAAATTTCATCTATTATTTTGATGGTCTTTTGAATCGAATCAGTTGACTCTTCGACCGAATCTTGGACATTTTTGACTCTTCTTCCTATTACCTCGTCAAGATTGGAGGTAAAGGATGAAATTATATTCTCATGATAAAGTCCTACAGCAGTTTTTCTTACAGAACTTTTCAGATTCTCGATCTCTAAATCTTTATTATCTTTAACTTCTTCTTTTTTCTGCTCGATTACCTCTTTCTCTGCTTTTTTAAAGAAAGCCACTTTTCTCACCTGCCATAGAGTTCGTCTATAAAATCGCTTCCACACTTGAGATTATAAAGCCAGTCTAAAAATTTCTTCACATTTTCTCCTCTAAATATCGCCCCGTGCTGGGGAGCTATTATTTGAACGTCGTATTTTCTAACTGTCTCGACCCACTTTTTGCAAAATTGACCGGAGGCCATATACCTTTTATGGAAACCTTCCATGAATTTTTTGTGCTCCTCAAAATCTTCGACGAATGGATATCTTTTTCCTTCCGGAAAGACAGCAGCGCCTATATCTCCGGAAAAGAGTATCTTCGAGACGGGATCGTAAAGATTGAATTGCCCGGGTGAATGGAGAAAATGGGCTGGGATAAGGATGAATGATTTTCCAGAAGGAAGTCTTATCTCTCCTCCTTTGTCAGGAATAGGTTCTATTCTCGAAAGATCGTAAACACCGAAGTGCGGCAAGAATCTTGTCCAGAGGCCGGATATGTGCACCTTCGCATTCTGAGCAGCAGAAAGCCAGAGAGAAACTCCGGATGAAACGTCGGGATCCTGGTGTGAAAAGAATATATGTTTTATCTTGGCTATATCTAAAATTTCGGAAACATTCGCAAGGACGCGGGGAAAAACGTGAACGCCCCCTGGATCGAGAAGTGTCCCTTCATTTTCATCGATAACAAAGTACTGATTTGTCTGGACAACTCCTCCTTCTTCCTTCTCTTCCCATCCGAGAAAGAAAAATTTATGATTTTCACTTTCGTATATCGCGGTTGTCTTTACGGTATCACTCATTAGCACACCCCCAATGATGAACTTAAAAATATTATACCAAAACAGAAACAAAAATAAATGAAAAAAGCCGCACGAATATGCGGCTTTTTAGATCGAATTTATCTTTATGGATATATACCGCGTAATTTCGTTGCATTCGCAACCTTGCTTATTGCGAGTATATAAGCGCCTGTTCTCATATCAGTCTTATATTGCTCCATGGTCTTTATGATATCTGCAAATGAATTTTTCATAACCTTTGTAAGGGCCTTTCTTACGTCCTCGAGATCCCAGAAATAGGAATAAAGGCCCTGAACCCATTCGAAGTAAGAGACGACAACGCCTCCAGAATTGGTAAGAAAATCGGGAATTATCTTTATGCCTTTCTTTCGCAAAATTTCATCTGCCTCCGGAGTCACAGGATTGTTTGCCGCCTCTATGACTAATTTGGCCCTTACTTTGTCCGCGTTTTTCTCGGTTATAGCCCTTTCGAGAGCGGCAGGAACGAGTATTTCAACGTTGAGCGCAAGTAATTCGTCATTCGATATGATCTTTCCACCGTTAAATCCCTTCAAATCTTTGTGAGTGGTAACGTAATCAAAGGCTTCCTGAACATTTATGCCTTCGGGATTGTAATAGGCTCCCGTTATATCGCTTATGGCAACCACTTTTGCTCCATATTCAGTTCCGAGTATTAACGACGTGTAACTTCCCACATTTCCAAAGCCTTGAATCGCGACCGTTCTGCCCTTTACTCCTCCGCCGGTAAGAAAGTATTTGCACGCTTCATCGGTAACTATGGCGACACCACGGCCAGTTGCTTCATTTCTACCGAGAGAGCCTCCGAGTTCGACCGGTTTTCCAGTTACAATACCAAGTTCGGATCTCCCGATATTCATAGAGTAAGTATCCATGTACCATGCCATTATTTTAGCATTTGTATTAACATCCGGAGCAGGTATGTCTGTCTCGGTGCCAATAAAAGGAGCGATTTCGGAGAAGAATCTTCTTGAAAGCCTTTCGAGTTCTCCCTCTGAAAGTTCATTCGGATTCACTTTTACTCCACCCTTTGCTCCTCCGTAAGGAATTCCGGCTATAGCGCATTTCCACGTCATAAGGAAAGAAAGAGTTTTCATTTCATCGGCGTTGACATTTTGGTGGTATCTTATTCCGCCCTTGGCAGGCCCGCGCGCTATATTATGCTGGAAACGATAGCCGGTGAAAACACGTATAGAACCGTCATCCATTTTGACAGGAAAATTAACTGTTATCTCCCTTTTGTGACTTTTTAACACCTGCCTCATTCCGTCATCGAGATTCATCAAATCCGCTGCCCTATCAAACTGTTTGAGGGCATCTGCAAAAAGACTTCCACCACTCCCATTTTCCATCTGAATGACCTCCTCTAATTAGATGCTTTGTAGCATCGTATCAATTTTATATCTTTTGACATGAAAAGATTAGATACCTAACAAAGAACACAGTTTGCGATATTAATTAATTTTTAATTAACAAGACACATAAAGTTATTGGAAGTTAATTAAAAAGACACTATAGAATGATCAATCCTTTTTCAGTTAGATAAGAGATGATCTTTTCCGTAGATTCCTCAACGGATTCAACGGAAGTATCGACGGTTATTTCAGGATTTTCAGGCTCCTCATATGGATCATCGATTCCGGTAAAATTCGAAATCTCACCATTCAAGGCCTTTTTGTATAATCCCTTTGGATCTCTTTCTATCAGAACCTCGATCGGACATTTGACAAATATCTCTATAAAATTAGCGCATTTCTGTCTTACCTCATTCCTTACGTCTTTGTATGGAGAGATGAATGCGCATAGAGTTGGTATTCCGTTATCGCTGAGCAATTTTGCGACAAACCCTACACGTCTTATATTTTCGTCTCTGTCCGCTTTTGAAAAGCCGAGATCTTTTGTCAATTCTTTTCTGACTATATCTCCATCGAGACGCTGAACGTGAGGAATTCCCATCTCTTTAAGTCTTTCTTCAACCGATTTAGAAAGTGTCGTTTTTCCCGATCCGGAAAGTCCGGTAAACCACAAAACAAATCCAGATTTTACCTTAGCCAATTTGACAGATCCCTTCCAATCAGATCCTGTGTTTTGAGAATATCTGCTTTATAAAATTCGATCAGAGATTTTCTTGTACTTTCAAGCATCTTAGGCTTTTCAAATTCTTTAGCCCTTATCTTTTCAAAAAATCCAACGACTTTTATCCCTTTTTTGGGGAAAATGTAATTTACACTGCGTTCAAGGAAACTTCCCAGAGTATTTAAGTGCCTTGATATTTTAGCGTATATTTTCTTTTTTGGAATGCCTGAAACATTGTATTTAACACTTGTATCGGGAGTGAAATTTTCATCAACTTCCAAAAATCGAAATATATCTTTGACAACTTCTAAAGTCTTTTGTTCAAGATCTTCGGTCAAATATATTTTGACATCCGAAAAATTATCGAGATAATCCCTTACCTGTTCGTAATACAGTCCTACATCCTTATAATACCACATGAATTCCCAGTTTTCCGCCATCCGTTTCTCTTCCATTAGAAGCCCTTCTTCAAATGAAAGGTATTCTCTTCCGTCTCTTACAAGATGTGTATAGGCCGAAAATGCCCTTGAGACGGGATTTCTTAATATTATTATTATCTTCGGATTTCCAAGATATTTTTTTATCTGCAATATTGCTCCTTTGTGGTAATAAAGGTTATCTACACTCGCCTCTCCTATAGCCTTTCTTTGAGAGGTTGCCCATTTGAACAACTTTTTATATCTATCGAAGGTTTTAATTATGTGCTTTTCGACGAGGTCGTCTCCTATGCCCTTGAGAGGGAAGTTCAAAAACTGGGCGGTAAAAAACTTTGGCTCTTTGACGGGAGAGATATAGATCTCTGGATGCTGTTTGAGATAATAACTTAAAGACGTCGTTCCCGCTTTGGCGGCGCCGACTATTAAAAAATTCGGAAGTTTTATTTTATCTTCTCTTGTCATAATACTCTACGAGTATCTTTGAAATTTCAGGTCTCGTGAATGTTTCTGGAAGCATTTCTCCACGTGAAAGGTATTCGCGAACCTTTGTACCGCTCAGATAAATGTGAAATTCTTCGGAATGAGGACAGGTTTTGTTTGTTGCCATAGATTGACATTTAGTGCAATAAAAAGCATTTTCAAACTTCAAAGGAATTATTCCGATCTCTTTGTCATCAAAAAGATCAAAGATCTTTTGCGCATCGTAAGTACCGTAATAATTTCCAACGCCGGCATGATCTCGACCAACTATGAAATGGGTGCATCCGTAATTTTTCCTGCATATGGCGTGAAATATGGCCTCTTTAGGCCCGGCGTAATACATGTTAGCCGTAAAGATTCCAAGAATGACTCTCGATTTGGGATAGTAATTTTCGATCATGATCTCGTACGTCTTCATTCTAATCTCTGCGGGTAAATCGTCTGGTTTCGTCTCTCCAACGAGTGGATTTAAGAATAGGCCATCGCATATCTCAAGAGCGGCCTTTTGTATATATTCATGAGATCTATGAATGGGATTTCTTGTCTGAAAAGCCACAACTTTTTTCCATCCTCTCTCATAGAATAACCTTCTCGTCTCGATTGGATCGATCATGTATTTCGAAAGTGTACCGTGATCTAACCTTCTTAGCAATTTTATCCTTCCGCCGATTAAAAAATCGCTTTCTTTTGAAAGCCTTTCAACGCCTGGATGCTTGAGATCTTCCGTCCCGAATACGCCGAGCGCTTCCTTTGATTTATTTCGAAGGAACTTATCCTCCACATTCATCAGAGCGTAAAGATTTTCATCACGATCGCAAATGAAGATCTCTTGTCCGGTCCTTAACTTTTTGAATGTCTCCTCTTCAACTGGCAAAGTTATGGGTATCGTCCAGATCGCGCCAGAGGATAATCTCATATTATCAAGAACGCTAAAATAATCTCTTTCATTCATAAACCCTTCGAGGGGACTAAAGACCCCTGTTGCTATGTTTTCTAAATCTCTTAATTTGTGATCGCTGACCTTTAGCCTAAAAAGAGATCTATTCTTAATACAATCTCTTTCCTTATCATTGGCCACAAGATCAACGAGTTTACCTCCGTGCGGTGATATCATAGATCCTCCAATCAATTTGCTCATGTAATAATGGCATTAACAATTGAGAATTAACCTAGTCTCAGTCAATTTGTCCTCAAAATTATATCACAAAGCTCATGTCTTACAGATATATCTTAAAATAGCGGGATTCGATTTTGTTTGATATATAATTGTCTAAAGTGCGAATTGAGAGGAAAAAATGAAACGTATACTTATATATATATTATTCCTTAGCGTGGTATCGGCAATCACTCTGTACTTTTTGAGCACATTCAGCGGGGGGATAGAATGGGCAAAGGTATTCAACTTCTTCTTTGCAAATGTATGGGGCTGGATAGGTATAGCAAGTTTGATGATCTCCTGGCTTATGGACACGCTTATAACTTACATTATGATCTTAAAAATAACTAATGTGAAGTTCTCATTTTTGAAATCTTTTAACATGTCTGTTATAGGGATCTTTTTCAACAAGCTTTCGCCCGCTTCAACGGGCGGAAGCGTTTTTCAAATAGCCTATTTGAGGAATAACGGTTTAAATCTTGGAACTTCAATTTCTGTCACAGAACTTAGGTACATAATAAAACAAAGCGCTATGGTATTTTTGGCCGCCTTTGGATTCATAGACGCTATTCCAATCATAAGCAGAAATGAAGTTGTCTTTATCCTATCGCTGACAGGCTTTGTAATTTCTGTCGGAGGAATTTTGATACTCGTGCTTGCAAACATGAGCGCTAAATCAAGAAATTACATGATCAAAACTGTTAAATGGTTCATAAATCTTCTCAGGTTCAGCAAAAGACTGAGTCCAAAAATCCCAGATCTGAATTTAAAAGTTGAAATGGAGTTTCGCAATTACACGGAAAGTCTTAGATTGATTTCAAAAAACTGGAAGGTGGTCACTGTGATCTTCATCTTAGCCTTAATATCTGCAATTGCGCATCTTTTTTTGGCTTTTGCGGCCGTTCAGTCATTTGGAATTTTTGAGAATATTCCAAGGGGAATAGTAGATGTACTGTCACTTCAGGCGATAGCGACGATGGTGATCTTTTTCTCTCCAACGCCCGGATCATCGGGCCTTGCCGAAAGCGGTTTTTTCCTTTTTTTCTCGACCTTAATACCGCCGAAATTTCTTGGCACTGTAACACTTGAATGGAGAATTTTAAGTTACTTTCTTCCACTTTTGATAAGCGGAATAATATTTTTGTTTATTTCTTTGTCGAGGATGGTGAAAAGATGAGAATAATTTACTCAATTACTGTACTTTCAGGTATAGCGCTTGGATTCATCTCTTTGATCATACTTCCCAAATCCCCATTCATACCGTTTAACTGGTATGGCCTTGCAATATTCACGGTTGCCAGCATCTTCTTTGTACTTTCATTCAGATTTCGTAAAATAGGACCATACATCCTTTTTTTAGTGGGAATACTCGCGATGCTTAACACGTACCTTTACTTCCATGAATGCTCGCAAATAAAAGGAATGGAGCTTTTTGGAGGATTTTTCATCTCTTTGGCCCCTCTTTTTACGACTCAGAAAAAGAAAACAAAAAAGGCGTAAGCACGCCTTTTTTGTTGATTTCTATCAATAAATAACCTTTATTCCTCTACCCTCTAATTTATTGACGTTTGAAGCAAAATCAGGTGATGAGGTGACATTATTTCCGCTCACATCCAAGATAGATCCAATCTTCAAATACATATCATTTATTATCGCATTCATCGAACTTATCTTGTTGTAGGAAAGATCGACTCTTAACAGGTATTTCATTGTTCTGAGAGGTGATATATCGGAAATCTCGTTCGAAGATAGGTCTAATATCCAAAGACGTGGCGCCGTCGAGACTATAGTGAAGTCCGATATGTTATTTGAATTAAGCATTAGCCAGAGTAGGTGAAGCATATTGTTGAATGAAGGAGTGTATTTGAGATTTATCTTGTTGAAATTCAGATTAAGTATCTCTAAATTTGAAAGATCTAACAGCGGAGAAATATCGGAAATGTTGTTTATCTCGAGATCGAGGAATTTTAAATTGGTAAGATTTTGTAATGGAGAAACGTTGCTTATCAGATTGGCTCCGGCATTTAGCCATTCGAGGCTCTTCAAATTAGCCAGCGGGCTTATATCCTTTATTCTGTTCGAATAAAGGAATAATTCTCTCAAACCCGTTAAACTTGCCAGAGGCGTTATATTCGTGAGTCTGTTGAAACCAAGATCGAGAGATCTTAAAGATGAGAATTTTGAGACAAATGTTATTTGGGAACTGTCAAGGTTAAATCCGCTCATTCCAAGATTATGAAGTTGAGTCCAATTCTCGATGAATTTCAACTGTGAGAATGGAATCGGATTGTAACTTATATCGAGACTTAAGATGGACTGTCCGAGTTTCTCTATCGGCGTTACATCGCTTATATGGTTTGAACTTAAATCGAGAGATTCCAGATTAGTTAAATTTCCTATTGAATCTATATTTTTTATGTCATTCGAAGAAAGATTGAGTATTCTCAAGGACGTAAGAGATGCAAGAGGCGATATATCTGAAATCTCGTTGTGCGAAAGGTTGAGACTTATCAAAGAAGTCATAGTCGAAAGGGAACTTATATCCTTTATGTGATTATAACTGAGATCGAGTGATTTCAATTTTAATCCTTTCAACGACGAGATATCGCTTATGTTGTTTCCAACAAGATCAAGCGTCGCAAGATTTGTAAGGTACTGTATTCCATCGAGATTCGATAGCATATTCGAGGGTGAAGGCCAGTTATTCTTTATCTCCGTTACCTTCGAAAGTTCAGACTCGTACAGAGGACCTTCCGGAATGTTAAGAATAGATCTGACTATAGATTCAAGTTGAGGATTGTTAAACGTTACCTTCTTTCCCATGTCAACGGTGAAGGAGGCAACCTTTGAAGCCGTCGAAAGCCCGCTCGTGGCGCTTTTTGTTACAACTATCCATGAATAAACTCCCTCTGGCAACTTTCCAAGGTCAAAGTGGGTTTGCGTTGAGGAGCCTATCTTTTTTATCCATTCGCCCATTCTCTCAAGGTAAAGTTCGTAAGTTCCACCCGTGGATTCCCAAGTCATCGTTACATGCGTTGAAGTTGAAAGATCGGTGACTTTAGGCGAAACGGGAGTAGCGGGAAATGGGTTATACTCAAATTTTTCTATATCAGGCTTGATTACTGTCAGAGACGATATGAATTTCCAGAAATTATTCTCGTTAAGGTAATTTTCAAGTTTTATCATGCCAAGATTTCTCACAAAGTAAAATTCTCTTTTAAGGTTGTTGAGTATCAAGTCGACCTTTAAGACATCGTTGTACGTTTTTGTGCCGACCGAGAGAGAAAGATAGGATGAATTCCTTTCATACGAAGTTCCTTGCGGTGATTTCAAAATAGCTGTGCCCGTCGCATTTCCAATGTTGGCATTGTCTATCAAGGGTATTCCCTTGTAAAAGACTGTAGATCCCGACTTTGTAACTTCAAAGGAAAGACTTTCCATTTGACGTGGTTCTCCCTTGTAAGCCTGCGGGATAAGAATTTCGTAATTGACGATAGTGGCATTTGTACTCGGAGACGTTAAATGTGAAATGATATCTTCTCTTATAGTGAAGGAAGAGGACCCGGTCTGCTTTCCAAGATTAAACCAGTGAGAATTAAAGAAATCTTCAAAAGCTTTTTGAACCGGATTTATGGAAAGAGTATCAACGAAGGGAACTCCTGCCGAGATCTCAACTTGGCTGACTTGTTCTTTGAGAGGGAAATAAGATCCAAAGGCCCTCGTCATTTGAGAAACTATATTTGAAAAGTCCGAATATCCCCATTTGTTAAAGGCTCTTAATTTAAAAGTATAGAGTGTCGATGACAGAAGATTCGTTGCCATGTAAGTTGTTGAAGAGGCAGGAAGCGTCTTCACGACGGTTGATTGACTGGTGGACTGGTAAATTTCAAGTCCAGTTATATTTTTAGGATTCTTCCACGAAAGATTTATCGAGTTAGTTGAAAAGTCTGTAACATTCAAATTCGACGGGGGAAGTGGAGGAAGACCATTGGTCATTTGAACAACAACGTTGGAAAATTCTGAATTCCCGCCCTTATTCGATGCTATGATCTTGTAAGAATATGTGGTCTCCGGGGTAAGATTTCTGTCTGAATAATTGAAAATGTTTCCCTGCAATGTAGTTAACTGTGCAAATGCACTATTCTTAATTGCCCTGTAGAGGGTAAAACTATCAACCTTTTGATTTTCAGACCAGGAAAGGGTGATGGTATTCGTTGAGAAATTCGTAACGTTAAGTACGGGCGCTTGCGGAGGAAGCATCAAAGTCGTTGCTGAAGCAACGTTAGAAGGATTCGAAAGGCCGTATTGATTCTTTGCCTTTACCTGATAGAAATAAGTTGTTGAAGGACTAAGGCCTTTGTCCGTATAACTAGTAGACTGTACAGTTGCCACCTCAGCAAAATTCCCATTGGATAAACTTCTGTAAACGACAAAAGTCTTTGCCGTGCTATTCCATGTTAATTGAATGGAATTAGAACTCAATGCAGTCGCACTCAGATCTTTTGGTGCAGGTGCAACGAACATAGCACAACCTGCCAGAATTACAGCAACGGCAAGGGCTGAGACCAATATTGCACCCCATAAACTTACCCTTTTCAATTTGATTCCTCCCCGGTCTTAGAATTCAAATTATTCTAACATTTTTGAGTAAAATAGTCAAATGTCAGATCGAAGATCTGAAAAATCCTTTATCCTTATCTTTTCGAGACGAGATCGGCCTATTTCTTCGATAACCGGTATTATCAAAAAATCATTTTCTCGTTTTTTATCAGATTTTATCCAATCTTTCCAATTTGATATGTCTTCGATCTTCAAATCAAGAGCATTTAAAAAGTTTTTTATTCTTTGGCTAAAGGCAGGAGAAAAAAGTTTTGACTCTATTATCATGCCCGAAGCGATGGCCCGACCATGAGATATACCGTTACGCGAGGCGCTTTCTATTCCATGACCAACGGTATGGCCGAAATTAAGAATGTGTCTTAATTCTTTGTCCTGAGGGTCTTTAACTGTTATTTCAAGTTTGTCTTTGACCGACCTTTTTATTATCTCATCGATAACTCTTAGATTTTTCAACTTTATCTTTTCGACTTTCTCTTCCATGTACTCAAAGAGAACTTTATCGTAAATGATGCCCATCTTGGCGCTTTCGACGATCCCTTCCATAAATGTTTCATATTCAAGACTCAGCGCATAGATGGGATCTATCAAGACGTCTGGTTTCCCAAATGAGCCTATCAAATTCTTTACTCCATTGAAATTTATCGCGAATTTGCCTCCAACAGAAGCATCGACCATTCCCAAAAATGTTGTTGGAACAAGTTCAAAATTAATCCCCCTCATGTAAGTTGTACATGCAAATCCCGCCATATCGGTAAGTGTGCCCCCACCTGCGATCCTAACTTTAGAATTTCTGTTCAATTCCTTTGAATAAAAGAGGTTCCAAATTTTTTGAACGTACGACAAATCCTTTGCGCCTTCGCCATCGTCGAATTCGATCCCGCCAAAGTTCCATATATTTTTGAATTTCTTCGAAACTATCGAAAGATCAACCATGTCCGACATTTTGCCGTGAAAGATTTCAACATGTTGATAAAGATCGAACTCGTCTATCTTTTCAGCGTCGACTACTTTAGCCACTATTCTTGCCATGATCTCTTCAACGCTTAAAGTGGCATCGATAATCTCAAAATTCTCGTACAATGACTTACGCATTTCGAATCTTTTGAAAAATTCTTCCCTTCCTTCCTTGACAAGAGGTCTATCGCTTCCTTTTACCCTTTCCCAGAGAATCTCGGGATCGACTTTGAGGTAAAATGTCTTCATGCTTTTTAGAATCTCCAAATTTTTTTTATTTTCTACAATTCCGCCTCCCGTTGAAATAACAATGCCCGATTTTTTAGAAATACGATCTAAGATCTTTGACTCTTGCAATCTGAATTTTTTTTCCCCGTATTTTTTGAAGTAATCTTCGATTCTTCCATTAAACCTCTCGAATTCCGAATCGAGATCGATGTACTCCATTTCCAGAACCTGCGCGATTCTTTTCCCAACGGTGCTCTTGCCAGACCCCATCATTCCAACGAGGGCTATTCTATCTTCGAAATTCATCTATTCTCCTCCTGTAAGAAGAAAAGTTGCCCTTTAAGTCCTCAAACGTAAATCCACCAAACGAATCGATCAATTCATTCATAATGGCCGTCGCTACAACGGCCGTTGCGACGATGACAATCGCTCCAACGACACATGTATCTGATCTTATGTAGGTCGTTTCACTCTCCTTCATGGTATCAAGATCAACACTTTTAACTCCCCTTTTTTGGGTCGAAATAGGCTTGGCCACGAGATTGATGACGATATCCTGACCATTTGTCATTCCTCCTTCTATCCCACCGGCATGATTTGTCTTTCTTTTCAGTCCTTCGAAGATGTCGTCAACCCCTTCATACCCTTTTACCTTCCAGATATTCTCATCTCCGAAGATAACACCCTTTACGGACGGAATATCAAAAATTGCCTTGCCGATTATAGAGGTCAATCTTTTTTGCCTTTGTGCGAAAGTTCCTATCCCCACCGGCATCCCTCTGACAACGACTGTAACTTTGCCACCAAGTGTGTACCCTTCTTTGTAAGCCTCATTTATAATCTCGATCATTTGTTCTTCAACTCTTGTGTCGGGACATAACAGTGGATGTGCGCCTATCTCTGGCTCGGCATTGGCCATTAAATCCGTTTCAATTCCGCCTATACCCTTTGTAAAACCGTAGACCTTTATTCCAAGGCTCTCGAGAACCTGCCTTGCGAATTCACCTATGGCGACATCCATAACGGTTCTCCTCGCGCTTGCCCTCTCGGTTATAACCCTTGTATCATCAAAGTCGAACTTCATCATTCCTCCAAGATCAGCGTGACCGGGGCGTGGTATGGAGGTTCTCTCATTTGGAGGGGTCAAGGATTTGTTGGGTATAAAAAATGTCATCGGAGATCCGGTCGTTTCTCCATTCCACAAACCTGTCTTTATCTCGACTTTATCGTCTTCTATCTTCATTCTCTCTCCACGTCCGAAGACGGATTGCCTTAGCCTTAACCTGTTGTTTATCCTTTCTATGTCTATTCTAAAATGAGACGGGAATCCTTCGATTATGCCGTAAAAGCCGTATCCGTGTGATTCTCCAGATGTTATTATATTCATCTTTTCACCTTCTTCAAATCTTCAAAAAATGACGGATAACTTATCGAAACTACTTTCGGATCGGTTATTTCTACTCCATTTCCGCATACCCCTGCGATCACCGCCATCATCGCTATTCTGTGATCTCCATAAGGATCTATCTTTGCATTCTCTAAATTACATCCCTCAACTGAAAATCCATCTTCAAATTCTTGGACGCGGGCACCCATCTCTGAAAGTACAGAAACAATCGCCTTTATTCTGTCTGACTCCTTTTTTCTGAGTTCGGATGCTCCTCTTACCACTGTCTTGCCCTTTGCAAATGCCCCCAAAAGGGCAATAAGAGGTATTTCGTCTATCACAGACGGGATCTCTTCGGCGGATACTTCGGTTCCTTCCAGATTGGAACTTTCGACGTGCAAATCTCCGTAAGGTTCGAAATCGTTTTTAATGCTCCTTGTTTCAATACTTGCCCCCATTCTTTTCAAGACATCTAAAAATCCAGTTCTTGTTTCATTCAATCCGACGTCCTTTATTTCCAAAATGGCATTTCGGTGGCACACGCCCAACGTTATGAAAAAAGCGGCCGAAGAAAAATCTCCGACAACCCTTGCTTTAAAAGAAGGAATTACCGAAGGCTTTATCTCTATGATTCCATCCTTTTTACTGACTATTCCAAAGACATTCAAAAATCTTTCGGTATGGTCGCGGCTCTTTACTGGCTCTGCATAAGTTGAAATTCCGTCGCCGGCCGTTGCCGCGATTATAAAGGCGCTTTTGACCTGAGCGCTTGCGATCTTTGATCTGTAATTCGCGTGTTTTATTTTTCCGCCTCTTACCGATACCGGAAGGTTAGATGCCTTATTTCTTCCATCAAAAATTGGACCGAGCAATGATAAAGGTTCTATAACTCTGTCCATAGGTCTTGAAGAAAGAGAGGCATCGCCGTAGAGTACGGAAAATAATGGAAGCCTCGACAGAAAGCCAAGGCCCAATCTTGCCGTTGTTCCAGAATTTCCGCAGAATATAGGTGAAGATGGCTCTGAAATTCTTTCCATCCTGATCGAGAGTTTACCTTCATCGTATCCGACATTTGCCCCTACGCTTTTCACGAGATCTAAGGTTCTCAAAGTATCATCGGATATCAAAGGATTTTCGATCTCGCATCTATCTTTTGCCATGGCGGCAAAGAAGATCATCCTGTGCGTTATGGATTTGTCGGGTGGGACTCTGATTTCTCCTCTTATACTTTTTGCAGGCTGTATTCTCATATTTCCTCCATTACCCTGATCAGTTCCATTGATGAGTCGTAAGTTTTGTAGAATTCGTCAAAATTTAGGCTTTGCTGGCCATCTGAAAGCGCGTTTTCGGGATTTTCATGGACCTCGATCATTACACCGTCGGCTCCGGCCGCCACAACTGCTTTCGAAAGAGGTGGAATCAAATCGCGCCTGCCTGTCGCATGGCTTAGATCCACTATAATTGGAAGATGTGAAAGGATTTTCACAAGCGGAACGGCAGCGATGTCAAGCGTGTTTCTTGTGTATTTTTCGAAGGTTCTTATGCCTCTTTCGCACAGTATTATCTGTGAATTGCCATGATAGTAAAGGTATTCGGCAGCCAAAAGCCATTCTTCTATCGTTGACATGAATCCACGCTTTAAAATCACTGGCTTCGTCGAATGGCCCACCTTCTCAAGTAATCTGTAATTTTGCATGTTTCTTGTTCCGATTTGAATAACGTCGACGTATTCTTCAAATAAAGAAAGATCCTCTGGAGACATCATCTCGCTTACGACCTTCATGTTGTATTTGTCTCCAACTTCCCGGAGAATTTTCAGCCCTTCAATGCCAAGACCCTGAAATGAATAAGGAGAGGTTCTTGGTTTGAATGCTCCTCCCCTTAAGAATTTAACTCCAAGATTCGATAAGAACTCTGCTTCTCTTTGCATTTGATCTCTCGATTCAACGGCACATGGACCGGCTATGAACTGAAATTTTTCTCCTATCTTTTCATCGCCGCATTCGATAATCGTCTTTTCCGGATGAAATTCTCTCGAAACGAGTTTAAATGGCTTTAGGACGGGAATAACTTCTTCGACGCAATTTAAGGCTTCAAAGACCTCCCTTCTTTCGTAAACCCTTTCACCTATTATCCCGACAATCGTCTTTTCCGCACCTTTCGAGATATTCGTTTCGAAACCGAAACTTTTTGCGAGATCTACAACTCTTTTCAGATCTTCCTCGGATGTTTTCGCCTTCAACACTATTATCATTCAATAACCTCCTTAAAAAAATTTCGGGGACCTTTTAAGTCCCCGATTTATGATATGCTCAATTACGGCCTGCACACCATAAACCGGGCGCATCCGTAATACCAATAATTTTCTGAAAACCGAACTGCCACGTTATAACCTCCACAATACATATTGGAATAATTTTACCACGAAATGTTTTTATAATGCCAAAAGATATGTTTTGATACCAAAAATTAAATTTAAAGAAAATCAATTGTCAATATTTTTAACAAAATTCTCTATCATTTGCTTTCCAAAATCTGTCATTATCGACTCGGGATGGAATTGTAGACCGTAAATTGGATAATTCCTGTGGCGTATGCCCATTATAGTTCCATCATCTGTTTGTGCGGTTATTACAAGATCTGGCGGAAGAGTCGATCTTTCCACAACAAGAGAATGATATCTCATGCCTGTCAGAGGATTCTTAAGGCCTTTGAAAATGCCTTTCTCATCGTGGATGATCGTTGAGGTCTTACCGTGTTTTATTTCGGGCGCCTGGACTATCTTTCCTCCGTACGCATAACCTATAACCTGATGGCCAAGACATATGCCGAGGATTGGAATATCATGAATATTTTTCACGAGTTCAGGACATATACCGGCATTTTCCGGCCTTCCAGGACCCGGAGAGATTATTATTTTCTCAAGATCCATCTTTTTTATCTCATCAAGACTTAAAAGATCATTTCTTACTATTTTGACGTCTTCGGCGATCTCCCCGACATACTGATAGATGTTGTAAGTAAAAGAATCGTAATTGTCTATTATAAGAATCATTCATATCGCCTCCTGAAGGGCCTTCAGTTTATTCAAAGTTTCATGATACTCGCGGTGGGGATCCGAGTCGTAAACTATTCCGGCTCCGCCTTGAATGTATGCCTTTTGATCTTTGAAAAGTACCGTTCTTATGGCAATACACATGTCCATGTTACCGTTGAAAGAGAAGTATCCAACTGACCCGGCATAGAAAGATCTTTTGACATTTTCAAGTTCTTCTATTATCTCCATTGCCCTTATCTTTGGCGCGCCTGAGACTGTACCGGCAGGCAAACAGGAGATAAGCGCGTCGAATGGGGTAAATGAACTTTTCAACTTTCCGCTGATTGTTGAAACTATGTGCATGACATGCGAATACATCTCTATTTCCATAAACCTTTCAACCTTAACGGAACCAAATTCGCTTATCTTGCCTATGTCATTTCTACCCAAATCTACAAGCATAAGATGTTCGGCCCTTTCTTTTTCGTCTCTTAAAAGTTCCACGGAGAGGTTTTTGTCCTCATTTTCATCTTTCCCGCGCGGTCTTGTTCCCGCTATGGGGTTTGTCATTACCCGGCCGTTGAAAACGCTTACGAGACTTTCTGGAGAAGAACCTGCGATTTGAAAATCTTCGAAGTCTATGAAAAACAGATAAGGGGAAGGATTTATAGATCTCAAGCGTCTGTAAACCTCAAAGGGATCGGAATGATTCTCGGTAGAAAGCCTTTGAGAAAGCACAACCTGAAAAATGTCGCCCGCCTTTATGTAAGATTTCGCTTTCTCGACTATTTCGCAGAATTCTTCTTCCGTGAAGTTGGATTTGAATTCTTTTTTTCGTGTGCCGGGAAGATCGTGTATTTGAACCTTTTTAATCTTCTCTTGGATCTTTTCAAATTCTTCAAGGCTTTCATCGTAGGAATCTTTTTCAAATACATTTTTGACAAGGAAGATCTTGTGCGTTAGATGATCGTAAGTTATAAAATTCTTATAAAACATAAGGTATGAATCGGGAATTTTGAGTTCATCCGGATTTGTCCCGGATATTTTCTCGTACTGTTTTATTACATCGTATCCTACATATCCGACGGCCCCGCCGGTAAAAGGTACTTTTAGATTGAGAGAATCGTAATTCATTCTGAAAATATCTTTAGCGTAATCGAGAATTCTGACATTTATTTTTTTTGAAGCCGGATAAATGTCGATCTCATTGTCATGACAGCTGATCTTAAGGTATGGATCCACGCCTATGAAAGAATATCTTCCATTTCTTCCCTGTTCGGCACTTTCCAGAAGGAATTTGTTCTTTCCATCTAGAGAGTAAAAGATGCCTATTGGAGTGATCTCGTCTCCGTTTATCTCAGCGAATAACGGAAAAACCTTCTTTTGATTTTTTAACTCTTCGAATTCTCTTTCCGTTATATTAATCTTTATTCTATTCATTCAAAAGCACTCCTTTCATCTCGCTTACGAATTCCTTAACCTTCCGGCCGCGATCCGCATTTTTTGAAATGAGATCAACTATGGCACTTCCGACGACCACTCCTTCGCAAAGATCTTTAACATTTTTCACGATCGAAGGATTAGAAATTCCAAAGCCCAAAGCGCGTGGAAGAGTCGTGAATTGTTTGACTGTTTCCATGTAAGCTTTTAAATCGGTCGAGATCTTTTCTCTCATTCCCGTCACTCCGTTAAGCGAGACACAGTAAACGAATGTATCGGCACTTTCGACTATTCGCTTTATTCTTTCTTTCGACGTTGGAGCCACGAGGGGTATTAAAGAGATATTTGTGCCGTTCAATTTACAGACCAGTTCCTCCCTTTCTTCTATTGGAAGATCCGGAATTATAAATCCATCGATGCCAGCCATGAGGGATTCGGAAATGAATCTTTCTATGCCATATTTGAAGAGTGAATTGTAATATGCAAGAAAGACAAGAGGAATATCGCTTTTCGATCTTACATCCTTGATGCAATTCATTATATCCTTTATTTTCGTTCCATTTTTCAGAGATCTTGCAGATGAATTTTGAATAACAGGGCCATCGGCGAGAGGATCGGAATAGGGAATTCCTATTTCGACAATATCTGCGCCTCCGTCTTCCATTGCAAAAATCATATCTTCGGTCGTCTTAATGTCCGGATCGCCAGCAGTTATAAAGGTTATAAGGGCCTTTTCATTTCGTGATTTTAAAAGATCGAATTTTTTCTTTATTCTGTTCATAATTCCACCTTCATGATCTTCGACATTATGTCTATGTCTTTATCTCCACGTCCGGAGAGATTAACAACGATTGTCTTGTCTTTTCCGATTTCGGGCGCGATCTTCATGGCATAAGCAATGGCATGAGCGCTTTCAAGGGCGGGTATTATACCTTCTAATTTAGAAAGCGCCATGAAAGCCTCTACTGCCTCTTCGTCCGTTGCATAGACGTATTTCGCTCTCCCGCTTTCTTTAAGGTACGCATGTTCCGGTCCGACTCCGGGATAATCAAGTCCTGCCGAAATGGAGTAAACCGGCAATATTTGTCCTTCATCATCTTGAAGCACATAAGTCATCATCCCGTGAATCACTCCGATCGATCCACCTTGAAAAGTTGCGGCATGTTTGCCACTTTCTATTCCCTTTCCTCCGGCCTCAACGCCTATCAGGGCGACCTCTTTTTCTTCGATGAATGGGAAGAAAATCCCCATTGAATTACTTCCACCGCCAACGCACGCTATAACGTAATCGGGATATCTTCCTTCCTTTTCGAGTATCTGAGATTTTGTCTCATCTCCTATTACCCTTTGAAAATCTCTGACAATTGTAGGATAAGGATGGGGGCCAACTACAGATCCCATAACGTAAAAGGTCGTATCGACATTAGTTACCCAGTCTCTTATCGCCTCGTTGACGGCATCCTTGAGAGTCTTTGTACCGGATTCAACCGATCTTACGCTGGCTCCGAGCAATTTCATTTTGAAGACATTCAAAGATTGTCTTTGAATGTCTTCATATCCCATGAAAATCTCACACTCAAGGCCAAATTTTGCAGCAACAGTTGCCGTTGCAACTCCATGTTGGCCGGCGCCGGTTTCGGCAATGATCCTTTTTTTGCCCATTCTTTTTGCAAGAAGGACCTGACCTATTACGTTATTTATCTTGTGAGCGCCTGTGTGGTTTAAATCTTCTCTTTTGAGGTATATTTTTGCGCCTCCAAGGGCTTTTGTCAAATTTTCAGCAAAGTAGAGCGGCGTAGGCCTGCCAGAATATTCTTTTAGGTAATAACGGTACTCATCGATAAAAGATTTATCAGACATAGCCTTTTCGAATTCTTCCTCAAGATCCATCAAAGCATTCATAAGTGTCTCCGGTACATATTGCCCTCCAAATTTTCCAAAACGTCCATTCATTCTCTCACCTTCTCCACAAATAACCTCATCTTTTCAAAATCTTTATATCCATCTGTCTCGATTCCGCTTGAAACATCCACACCGTAAGGTTTCAAAATTTCGATCGCTCTCTCAACGTTTAAATAATTTAGACCACCGGCCAAAAAGAAAGGCTTGTTCAAATTCATATTAGAGATTGAATTCCAGTCAAAAGGTATTCCGCTTCCTCCGGGAAGACCCACTACGAAGGTATCTAACAATATTTTGTCCGCTTTTTCCGGAATACGGATATCCTCGTTAATCCTTATTCTGATGGCTTTCCAGACTTCTATATTCAAAAGTGATTTTAAAGAGTCAATGTATTCATCCGTCTCCTCGCCGTGCAACTGGACAACATCTAAATACAAAGATTTCGCCACATCTGTTACAAAATTTATCTCTTCATTCACAAATACACCGACACGTTTGATTTCAGGATCTAAATTTTCGATTAACATCCTTGCCTGGTCTTTATTTACGATCCTTTTACTTTTCGAAAAGACAAAGCCGGCATAATCTATGTCAAGAATGTTAACGTACCGGATATCTTCGATCCTTCTAAGTCCGCAGAATTTTATCTTAACCATCTAAACTTTCCTCGCTTCCTCAACGAATCTCTTTACGCCGTTTTTGTCCATCCTCATCAAAGTTTCACCGACAAGGACCGCATTCACTCCGAGAGATTTTACATATCTAAGATCGTCTAAATTCTTTATCCCGCTTTCTGAAACGATTATCTTTTTACCATCAACGTATTTCATAAGGCGCTCCGTAGTTTTTAAATCGACGGAAAAATCTTTCAAATTTCTATTGTTTATTCCTATAATTTCACAGCCGGAATCGATAGCCATTTGCATTTCTTCGTAGGTGTGAACCTCAACAAGGGGATAGAGTCCTATCGAGGTTGCAAGCGTGTAAAATTCTTCAAGTTTTTTTCCAAGGACGGCCACAATGAGCAAAATCGCATCTGATCCAATCGCAAGAGATTCAAAGATCTGGTAGGTGTCAACTATAAAATCTTTTCTTAGAACGGGTTTAGTGCATGACCCTTTGACAATTTTTATGTATCGATCATCGCCATTGAAGTATTTATCCTCAGTAAGCACAGATATGGCATCAACACCGGAAATTTCGTATATTTGTGCCTGAAGAGCAGGATCAACGGATCTTATGAACCCCTTTGATGGTGATGATTGCTTGATTTCTGCGATCAAGGAAAATGAAGAGGAAATTGAGGATTTGAAGTCTCTCCTTTTATCATTTTTGACCTTCGCAATCTTTTCGAGAGGGACTAAATTCTTTTTCTTTTCTATCTGAGAAATTTTGTAACTCACAATTTCGTCAAGTATCATACCCTGCTCCTTGAAAAATCAATTATTTCGTTAAGTTTTTTCAAAGCAAGGCCAGAATCCACAATTTCTGACGCCATCAAAAAGCCTTCACGCATATTTTTTGCGACTTTACCCGTGTAAAGGGCGGCGGCAGAGTTGATAAGCACTATTTCTCTTTTTGGCCCTCTCTTGCCTTCAAAAATAGATCTTATTATTGTGGCATTTTCGAGCGGATCTCCACCTTTTATATCCTCTATATTTGCGTAGAAGATCCCGAAATCTCGAGGATCGATCGTGTAGTCTTTTATAATCCCTTCTTTCAACTCAGAAACATAAGTTTTTCCAGTTATTGTTATTTCATCAAGTCCATCGGATCCATGAACGACCATCGCTCTTTCTATTCCGAGATTGTTTAGGACTTCAGCGATCAAATGTACGATCTTTCTGTCATAAACACCGATCAACTGACCTTTGACCTTGACAGGATTTGTGAGGGGGCCAAGTAGATTAAAAACAGTTCTAACACCAAGATCGCGCCTGACCGGGGCAATATTTCTCATTGCCAAATGATACTTCTGGGCGAAAAAGAACGCAAAGCCCGTATTTTCGATCGATCTTTTTGCCGTTTCAAAATCTTCCTCGATATCAAGGCCAAGTGTGCTAAGCACATCAGCGCTACCACTTTTGCTTGAAACTGCTCTGTTACCATGTTTGGCGACTTTGACCCCGGCCGCCGCGGCCACCAAAGCGACTGCCGTTGAGATGTTAAAGGTCTTTCCTCCATCTCCTCCAGTTCCGCACGTGTCTATAACGTATCCGTCGATGTTAAACCCCTGATCAATTTCTCTTATTGCGTCCACAAAGCCGGTTATTTCGTCGACACTTTCCCCTTTCATTCTCAAAGCAATTAAAAATCCCCCAGCCTTGATTGGCGAGATTCCATTCATCATCTCGATCATGCTTTCCTTTGCTTCACGACGGTTAAGATCGTAACCCTCTACAACTTTTGAAATCGACTCGTTAATCATTTTTCCACCTCCTTGTATAAAAAAATCGGGGATCTTTTCAAAGATCCCCGATGCTGAATAATTTATGGCAAAATGATACCCTCACCCTTTCAGCATCGGGTGCGATACCACCACCAATTGTTGTTTAAAAATAACTTTAAATCTAAATTACGCATTCTATCACCTTTTGAAAAAATATACCACAAATAAATAATAATGTCAATAGTAAAATTCATTATATACCGGCAACACAAATCTTTGTGCGATCTAACATGTTACGGCAATTGAGGATGCTTTTAAATACAGCCAATCTTTTTGCTGCGTATCTTTACTTTTCCAAAAGTTCATTTAAATTTCCAAACATCTCTTTTATCTCTTTTTTTCTTTCTTCTCCGTCTATTTCCTTTACTATCGAATGCGTTGAATCGAGTGATTGATATTTTTCTATTTTAAAATGTTTATCGGCCACGGCCGCAATCTGAGGCATGTGCGTTATGACTATGATCTGTGTGCTTTGAGATATTTCTTTCATCTTATTTGCAATTGAATCGGCAGTTCTCTGTCCTATTCCGCTTTCTATCTCATCAAAAACAATCGTAGAAACAGGCAAAGCTCTGCTTAATGCCGACTCGATTGCAAGATAAAATCTCGACATTTCCCCGCCAGATGCTATCTTGGCTAAGGGAAGAAGAGGCATTCCCGGATTTATGGATCCTAAAAATTCTATTCTATCCTTTCCGATCGGCGTGAAGGAAGTTTCCTCGTGAACGAATGAAAGAGAAGCATTTGGCATCGCGAGATCTTTTAGATTTTCATTCACAGCTCCCACAAGTTTTTGTGCGGCCATTTCTCTCATCTCTTTTATCTGTGAAGCTATTTCTTCCATTTTCTTTATCGTTGAGTTAAATCTGTTTCCGGCATCTTTGATTTCAGAATCAATGAGATCGAGTTTTTTGTATCTCTCCTTCAATTCCTCAAAATGCTTTCCTACCTCTTCGAAGGTAGGGCCATACCTTCGTCTTAATTTTTCCATCTCCCCGATTCTTTCTTCAAGTTCTAAAAATCTTTCTTCATCAAAATCAAGAGAATCAGCATATTTGAGGAAGTCCTTCTTGAATTCCTCGACAAGTACTAAAATCTCTTCAAAACTTTCGAATGACTTTCCATCTATTTTTTGAATCTCTTTCAATTTTTGCGAGATTATTTCAGTGGAGAATTCAAGTCCGTGATCTCCGGAAATAAGATAATCGAGTTCTTTTGATATTTTCAATATCTCTTCAATGTTAGACATTCTTCTGAACTCTTCTCTCATATTTTCATATTCTTCATCTGTCACAAAAAATTTCTCTATCCTTTCGATCTCATTTGAAATTTCTTCCATCTGAGACCTTATCTTTTCCGGTTCATTTTCTCTAAGGAATTTAGAAAGTTCAACGTAATCATCGAAGAGCGTCTTATAACTTTTAATCGCCTCGCTCAAAGGAGGATAAAAAAGATCGACAAAATGTGTGTGAGTTTGAGGATTTCTTAAAATCTGCGAAATTCCCTGATCGTGAATATCCATCCACTTTTGAACTTTATCTTTTAACTGTGCGAGGGTGACCATCGATCCATTTATTCTTGCACTTGTCCTGGATGGACTTATTTTCAAATTGACAACAAATTCTCCTTCTTCAACTATAAACCGGGCTTCTATCTCTGCCTGATAAGTTAATCCGTTTTTTTCCCCAAGAAGAGATTTCAAAATAGAAAGGAAAAGTGACTTTCCAGAGCCACTTTCCCCGGTTATGACATTCATTTTGTCAGAGAATTCTATCTCAACTTCTTCAAAAAGAACGAAGTTCTTTGCACGAAGTTCCGCAATCACCAGCCATCCTCCGCTATATTATCTTTTTTCCTTCTATGTAAAGACTTTCGACCTTTGATTTGGCATCAAAAGGAT